>Ga0187892_10001367_pt1 | contig 56105 bp, 50 predicted proteins | sample MA1701073metaG_FD_139345 | JGI IMG/M metagenome (GOLD analysis project Ga0187892, IMG submission 139345) | Bio-ooze microbial communities from a basaltic lava cave in the Kipuka Kanohina Cave System on the Island of Hawaii, USA - MA170107-3 metaG ...
ACTTGAGGATGCCCGCGGGCACGGACGGCTTCTCGCCGCCGTCGATCGCGCCGGTCGTCACCGAGCGCGCGGCGTCCATGATGTAGGTGCGCGCCGCCATGCGCGCGATCACCGACTCGACGCCCTCGAACTTGCCGACCGGCAGGTTGAACTGGCGGCGGATGCGGCAGTATGCGGCCGACGAGTACACCGCGCCTTTCGCGCCGCCGGTCGCGATCGAGGGCAGCGAGATGCAGCGGCCGACCGAGAGCTGCTCGACCAGCATCCGCCAGCCCTGGCCCGCCATCTTCGGCCCACCGATGATTGCGTCGAGGGGCACGAACGCGTCGCGGCCCTGGATCGGCCCGTTCTGGAACGGCCCGTTCAGCGGGAAGTGCCGCCGGCCGATCGTGATGCCCGCCGCGTCGCGCGGAACGAGGGCGACCGTGATGCCGTAGTCGGTCTTGTCGCCGCCGATCAGCTTGTCCGGATCGAACAGGCGGAAGGCGAGGCCGATGATCGTCGCGATCGGCGCGAGCGTGATATAGCGCTTGGAGAAGTTCAGCCGGATGCCGATCGTCTCGCGCCCCTGGTGCGTGCCGCGGCAGACGATGCCCGTGTCCGGGATCGCGCCCGCGTCGGAGCCGACACGCGGGCCGGTGAGCCCGAAGCAGGGGATCTCCTCGCCGCGCGCAAGCCGCGGGAGCAGGCGGCTCTTCTGCTCTTCCGTTCCGTAGTGCAGCAGGAGCTCCGCGGGCCCGAGCGAGTTCGGGACGACGACGGTCGAGGCGACCGTGCTCGAACGGCTCGCGATCTTCACGATGACGGAGGAATGCGCGTAGGCGGAGAACTCGAGCCCGCCGTACTTCCTGGGGATGATCATCGCCCAGAAGCCCTTCTTCTTGATGAAGTCCCAGACTTCGGGCGGCAGGTCGGCGCGCCGGTGCGTGATGTCGAAGTCGTCGATCATCCGGCAGAGCTCTTCGCAGGGACCGTCGATGAACGCCTGCTCCTCGGCGGTGAGCACGGGCGCTTTCGCCGACAGGAGCTTCTTCCAGTCCGGCCCGCCGGTGAACAGCTCCCCGTCCCACCAGACCGTGCCCGCCTCGAGCGCCTCGCGCTCGGTCGTGGACATCGGCGGCAGCATGCGCTTGAAGACCAGCAGGAACCGGTTGGAGATGAGCACCCGCCTCAAGGGGCGGATGTTGAGCAGCACGTGAGGCAGGTAGAGCGCCCAGAGCGTCGCCTTCCACCAGCCGGCGCCCGCGCCGAAGAGCGTGTAGTAGACCAGCAGGACGCCCAGCACGAGGGTCGCCTTGGCGAGGCTTGCACGCTGGTAGGCGAGCCACAGGACGAGGCTCGTGAAGAGAATCAACCAGAGCGCTGTGAGCACCATGGACTCCCGTACTTATACCGCGTTCAGCATGGAATGCGGGATTAGGCGATGCACCCTATTTGGCGCGCGTATTTGCACTGCAAAAACACCATTCTGTGTATCCTTCCTGCCCGGGAGGGAAGTCACCATGAGCAGTCTGATCGAACGGGCGAAGGCGATCCTGCTGACGCCCAAGACCGAATGGCCCGTCATCGCCGCCGAGCCGGAAACGACCTCGGGCCTCTACACCAAGTACATCCTGATCCTGGCCGCGCTCGGCCCGATCGCGGTGTTCCTGAAGTCCACGTTGATCGGCACGTCGGTGCCCTTCCTTGGCAACTACCGCCTCGACATGGGAACGGGCCTCACGCAGCTTGTGCTGACCTATGGTCTTTCCCTCGTCGCGGTCTACATCTTCGCGCTCATCATCAACGCGCTCGCGCCGACGTTCGGCGCACAGAAGAATTCAATCCAGGCGCTCAAGACCGCTGCGTACTGCTCGACGGCGGGCTGGGTCGCGGGCATCGGGCAGATCTTGCCGTGGATCGCCTTGCTGATAGTCATCGCGGGCTTTGTCTACAGCATTTATCTCCTCTACCTTGGGCTGCCAGTCACGATGAAGGCGCCACCTGACCGGGCGGCGGGTTACACGGCGGTGAGCATCGTCGCGGTGATCGTCCTGTATGTGATTGCGGGCGCGATCGTGAGCGGCGTTGTCGGTCGCAATCTGTACGGTGGGATGGGAACGACCGGCCCGACCATCAGCAGCACCGGCGGATTCGAGGCCGGTTCCGCCGGCGCCGCAATCGAGCAATGGGGCAAGCAAATCGAGGCCGCGGGCAAGCAGGTCGAGCAATCGGCGGAGCAGCAGGGCGGCGTGCCGGATGGCGCGGCAGTCGGGCAGCTCATCGGCGCGATCGCCGGCGGCGTGAAGGGCGGCACCGAGGCGCTGCCGACGGAGCAGATGAAGACCTACCTGCCGGAGACGCTCGCCGGGCTGACGCGCACGAGCTCATCGGCCGAACGCAACAACGCGATGGGCATCCAGGTGTCCGAGGCCGAGGCGAATTATTCGAACGGCGCGGGACGCAACCTGCAGCTCGAGATCACGGACACCGGCGGCGCGCAGGGTTTCGTCGCTCTCGCTGCCTGGGCGAACGTCGAAGAGGAGCGCGAATGGGATGGCGGCTACGAGCGCAACTACCACGTGGACGGACGCATGATCCACGAGCGCTGGGATGCGAAAAACGGTCACGGCGAGTACGGCGTGATCGTCGGCAAGCGCTTCTCGGTCGCGGTCTCCGGCAATGCCGCCAGCATGGACGAGTTGAAGGCCGCCCTGACCTCCGGCGTTGACCTCGCGCAGCTCGAGGCCGTTGCGGCGAGCGGGGCGAAGCCCCCGGGCTGAAAAAAGAAAGCCGGCACGAGGCCGGCTTTCTCGGTCGAAACCCCTCCTGGATTATTTTTCGGCCGGGCGCAGCGTCACCTCGCGGACGTAGGTCGTGCCGAGATACGTGCGCATGTCGAGACGCGGCTTGATCATCTCGGCCTGCTTGTCTTCGTCGGGCGTCGCAAAGTGCGCCGCGGCGATCGCATCGGACTTCTCGTCGTCGCCCTTGTCGTAGTCGAGCGCCTTGGCGAAATTCGGGTACAGCGTGCAGAACAGCACGTCGTAGTCGTTCGGATCGCGCGGCGGCTTGACGAAGGTCTTGTAGTCCAGGATCAGGCCCTGCTTCTTCGCCTCGATGTTCTGGGGCTCGACGGTGGCGCGGATATATTTCAAGTACGCGTCAAACTGACCCGGGCTGGTGCGATAGGCTTCACATCCCCACACCGGGCCTTCGGTCCAGTGCTCCTGCGCAACCGCGGAAACCGACGTCAACGCCAATGCCGCGGCCGCGAGGCCGATTCGCTTCATCTTCATGTATGCCCCCTGACTGTTGTTATCCCCGCCCACCGGGCGGGAGAGGCGGGCATCTTACGCCCTATCACCACGCGATGCCGTAGTCCTCGCCGTGGTTGCTCGACCCGCCCCAGAACGAGCCCCGGGCATGGTCGATGAGGATCGCGTTGATCGGGCCGGAGGTGCGCGAGGCGTATTCCGGCTTGTAGCCGCGATCCTTGAGATCGCGCCGCACCCAATCCGGGATCGAGTTGTTGAGCGTCAGCCTTCCCGGGAAGATCTCGTGCTCGCCGAAGGAGTCGTGCAGCTGCCAGCTGGTGAAGTTCGGCGCTTCCGCCGCCTGCTGCGGCGTCATGCCGAACTCGACGACGTTCAGGAAGAACTGCAGCAGGTTCTGGTCCTGGGTGTCGCCGCCCTGCACCGCGAAGGCGAGCCAGGGCTTGCCGTCCTTGAAGGCGAGCGAGGGCGTGAGCGTCACGCGCGGCCGCTTGCCCGGCTCGACCACGTTGAACGGATTCTCCGTCGCGTCCGTCACGAACATCTGCGCGCGCTGGCTCATGCCGATGCCGGTCCGGCCCGCGATGACGGCGGGCAGCCAGCCGCCCGAGGGCGTCATCGAAACGAGCCAGCCGTCCCTGTCGGCCGAGACCACCGAGGTTGTACCGCGAAGGAATGAGCCATTGACCGGATCGGTGGCCGCGGCGAAGCGCCCTACATCGAATGCAGGCCGGATGGCCGCGCGCTTCTCGAGCTCGTCGCGGTAGGGATTCGAGCCGCCCTGGAAGGGATATGGGTCGCCGGGGCCGATCCCGGCGTCGTTCGCGGCGGCTGGCGAGACGAGCGCGGCGCGCTCCTTCGCGTAGTCCTTCGATAGCAGGCCCTCCATCGGCTCCTCGGGCGGGAAGTAGGGATCGCCGTAGTAGAAGTCGCGGTCGGCGAAAGCGAGGCTCATGGCCTGGTACACGGTGTGGATGTAGTTTGCGCTGTTGTAGCCCATCGCCTTGAGGTCGAAGTTCTCCAGGACGTTGAGCGCCTGCAGCATCGCAGGGCCTTGCGTCCAGCGGTCCAGCTTGTAGACGTCGATGCCGCGGTAGCTCGTGCGCCGCGGCTCCTCCAGCTTCACGCGCCAGTTCGCGAGGTCGTCCTTCGTGATCTGCGCACCTTCCTCGCGAGCGCCGCGCACGAACTCCTCCGCCACGTCGCCGCGATAGAAACGGTCGTAAGCAGCCTGCAGCGCCTCCTTGCGCGACTTGCCTGCCTTGAGGGCCGCGGACTCAGCCTCCACGAGCTTGCGCAGTGTCGCCGCGAGGTCGGCCTGGCGAAAGATCTCGCCAGCGACCGGCGCCTCGCGCGCTTGGCCCGCGTGCGGGAGCATCACCGCCATCGCGTAAGGCCACTGCCTGATCTTTTCCTTCTCGACCTCGATCCGGTCGGCCGTTTCGGCGTCAATCGCGTAGCCGTCGGCGAGCTCGATCGAAGGCGCGAGCACATCGCCAAGCGAGAGCGTGCCGAACTCTGCAAGCATCGTGATGAGCGCGCCGGGTGTCCCGGGCGTCACAGCGGCGAGCGGCCCGTCTTTCGGGGGGTACTTGAGCCCCTTCGACTTGAAGAATTCCGGCGTTGCGCCGGTCGGTGCGACGCCGAGCCCATTGATCGCGACGATCTTCCTGGTCTTCGGGTTGTAGATGAGCGCCTGCGTCTCGCCGCCCCAGGAAAGCACGTCCCACATCGTGGACGTCGCCGCGAGCATCGCACAGGCCGCGTCGACCGCATTGCCGCCACGCTCGAACATCCGCGCTCCCGCGGTGGCGGCGAGCGGCTTGCCGGTGATCGCCATCCAGTGCGAGCCGTGCAGCGGCGGCTTCTGCGTCTTCTCCTGCGCAGTCGCGTTCCAGCTCATGGACAGCGACAGGACGGTTGCCGCGGCGGCGGCACGGATGATTGGCGACATGGCAGCAAACTCCTCAGATCAGGTCCCGCACGCCTTCGCGTTCCTCGAGCAGCTCGCGATGCGTGGCGTCCATGCGCTCGCGGCTGAATTCGTCCACCGCGAGGCCCTGGACGACGGTGTAGCGCCCGTCCTTGCAGCTGACCGGATACGAATATATGACGCCCTCGCCGATACCGTAGCTACCGTCGGCCGGCACGGCCATGCTGACCCAGTCGCCGTCCGGCGTGCCGAGAGCCCAGTCGCGCATGTGATCGATGGCGGCGGAGGCCGCCGAGGCGGCTGACGATGAGCCGCGCGCCTTGATGACGGCGGCGCCGCGCTGCTGGACGGTCGGGATGAATTCGTCGCGATACCAGGCCACGTCTACGAGCGACTTCGCGGGCTTGCCGCCGACGGTGCAATGCGAGATGTCCGGATGCTGCGTCGCGCTGTGGTTGCCCCAGACGATCATGCGGCGGATCTCCGTCGTGCGCTTGCCGGTCTTCGCGGCGAGCTGGCCGAGCGCGCGGTTGTGGTCGAGCCGCATCATCGCGGTGAAGTTCTGGCGCTCGATGTCGGGCGCGTTCGACGCGGCGATGAGCGCGTTGGTGTTCGCGGGATTGCCGACGACCAGCACGCGCACGTCGCGGCTCGCGGCCTCATTGATGGCGCGGCCCTGGGCCGAGAAGATCTGTGCGTTCGCGAGCAAGAGGTCCTTGCGCTCCATCCCGGGACCGCGCGGCCGCGCGCCGACGAGCATCGCGTAGTCGCAGTCCTTGAAGGCGGCCTTGGCGTCGTCGGTCGCGACGATCCGGTTCAGCGTCGGAAAGGCGCAGTCGGCGAGCTCCATCACGACGCCCGTGAGCGATGGCAGCGCCGGCGTGATCTCGAGTAGCTGCAGGTTGACCGGGCGGTCCGTGCCGAGCATCTGGCCCGAGGCGACTCGAAAGGCGAGCGCATAGCCGATCTGTCCGGCGGCGCCGGTGATGGTGACGGTGGCGGGCTTCTTCAAGCGATGCTCCACGGCGGCCTCGAAGGGGCCGTAGTTTAGCAGCGCGGACTGCGGCGATTTCGCTAGCATGCGCTTTCGCGAACCGGAGGCTCCCATGCGGCTCGGCCTGTTTGTCCTCAGCATGTTCTTTCTCATCGCGCGGCCAGCGAGCGCAGAGGACGCGGATGCCGACCGGATCCTGACGGGCGGCCGGATCCTGACCGTGGATTCCGGGGACCGCGTCGCCGAGGCGCTTGCGATCCGTGGCGGACGCATCGTCGCGGTCGGCACGGCGGTGGAAATCGAGCGCCTCGCGGGCGCGGCGACCGAGCGCATCGACCTTCGTGGCCGTACCGCGACGCCAGGGCTCATCGACGCGCATGCGCACTTCTCGCAGGGCGGGCTGCTCCGCCTCACGCATCTCGATCTGGGTTTCCCGAAGGTGAAGAGCATTGCGGACGTCGTGAACGCGGTGGAAGGACGGAGTGCCACGGCGAAGCCGGGCGACTGGATCCTCGGCCGCGGCTGGGACGAGGGGAAATTCTCCGACCGTCGACAGGTCGTCGCCGCCGACGTCGACCCCGTGAGTGACGGGCACCCGGCCTGGCTTGTACATACGACCGGTCACTACGGAGTCGCGAACTCCGCCGCGCTCGCATTGGCCGGTGTGTCGCGCGAAACGGCAGATCCGCCTGGCGGCGTGATCGACCGCGACGCCGGCGGCAATCCGACGGGCGTGCTGATGGAAACGGCGATGGGTCTCGTCGCGCGGCACATTCCGCCGGCCGGCCCCGAAAAGATGCGCGAGGGGATCCGCGCAATGGTGGGCGAGTTCAACCGCGAGTGCATGACCGGCGTGAAGGATCCCGGCATCGGCAGCAGCCTCGTCTACGATCCTGAGGCGGCGATGGACACCTGGAATGCGTATCGCGAGGTGCTCGCGGACGGCGCGCTCACGGTGCGCGTATTCGCGCTCTGGCACAGCCCGAAGACCATCGCTGAGGCGAAGAAGCTCATCCGTCTGATCGAGCCGCTCAACTGGCCGGGCACGTCGGGCGTCGAGGACCGGCTGGTATCGGGCGGCATCAAGATGTTCGCCGACGGCAGCGGAGCCTCGCGCACCGCCTGGATGTGGCAGGACTGGAATCGCGACGTCAGCGGAGTCGATGCGGGGAACACGGGCTATTCCGCGTTCAACGAGGAGCTGATGCGAAAGCTCATCTTCCTGTATCACGACGCCGGCTTTCATCTCGGCGTGCACGCCGTCGGCGACCGCGCGATCGACTGGGTCGTCGATTCCTACGCGATCGCGCTCGAGCGCAAGCCAGCGAAGGGACTCCGCCACTCGATCATCCATTCCAATGTCCCGAGCGATCACGCGCTCGACGCGATGGCGGCGATGCAGAAGCGCTACGACGCGGGCTATCCGGAGCCGTCGCCGTCCTTCACCTGGTGGATCGGCGACATCTATGCGGGCAACTTCGGATCCGCGCGCAGTCGCCGCCTCAATCCTCTGGCGACTTTCCAGAGGAAGGGCATCCGCTGGGCGAGCGGCTCGGATTATTTCGTGACGCCGTTTCCCGCGCGCTACGGCATCTGGTCGTCGATCGCGCGTGAGCCGCTCCTTGGCATCTATGGCGGCGATCCATTCGGTGGCGAGGAGTCGGTGGACGCACGCGCGGCGCTCAGGTCGTTCACGATCTGGGCGGCGCACCAGGTCTTCATGGACGAGCGCGTGGGCTCGCTCGAAGCGGGCAAGCGCGCCGACATCGCCGTCTGGGACACGGACTTCTATACGGCTTCGTCCGCCGCCATCAAGGACGCCGCCTGCCAGATGACGATCTTCGATGGCGATGTCGTCTATCGCGCCGACGCTTTCCGATGACGGGCGAGCCCCAGATCCATCCGGGCGAGACGGACGAGTTCGCCTGGCATGCGACGGAGAATCCGCTTCCCGAGGCCGCGGATGTAGCGATCGTCGGGGGCGGAATCATCGGCAGCTCGGCGGCGTACTTCCTGGCGAGAAGCGGCGTGTCCGTCGCGCTCTTCGAAAAGGGACGCATCGCGGGCGAGCAGTCCGGACGGAACTGGGGCTGGGTGCGCCAGCAATGCCGCTCGCCGGTCGAGCTGCCGCTGATGATGCAGAGCCTGCGGCTCTGGCAGGAGCTGCCGGCGCTGCTCGGCGAGGACGTCGGATTCCGCCAGGGCGGCACGCTCTACCTCGCCGAGGACGCGAAGGAACTCGAGGTTCTGGCCGAGTGGCTCGCTGTCGCGCGCGAATTTGCCCTCGATACGCGCATCGTTACCGGACGCGAGCTGAAGGACGTATTTGCCGGCGGCGAACGCTGGGCCGGTGCGCTCTATACGGCCAGCGACGGCCGCGCGGAACCATCGAGGGCGGCGCGCGCGATCGCCCGCGGCGCCGCGCGCGCCGGCGCGCGAGTCCTCGGCCGCACGGCAGTGCGCGGCATCGAGACGGCGGCCGGTCGCATCTCCGCCGTCGTGACGGAGCACGGCCGGGTCTCGACGCGCGCCGTCGTCTGCGCGGCCGGCGCCTGGTCGCGGCTCTTCTGCGCCTCGCTCGGCGTCCGCGTGCCGCAACTGCCGTTGCTCGGCACGGTGGCGCGCACGGCGCCGGCGCCGCGGCTCCTCGAGGGCCAGGCCTGGTCGCCCGCGGTCGCGATCCGCCGGCGCGCCGACGGCGGCTATACCGTCGCGCACGGCCACTCGTCCCTGCATTCGATCATTCCTGCGAGCTTTCGCTACGCGATGAAATTCATGTCCGCCTTTCGCGAGGGCCACGACTCGCTGCGGATCTCCTTCGGCGGCGATTTTTTCCGCGCCCTCGCGACGGGGCAGCTCTGGCCGCTCGATCGTCCGTCGCCTTTCGAGCGCGAGCGCGTGCTGAATCCGAAACCGGAGGTCCGCGTGCTCCGCCAGATGCGCACCGCGCTCGAACGCTGGGTGCCCGAGCTTGCCAGCGTGCCCTTCGTCGAATCCTGGGGCGGCATGATCGAGGCGTCGCCCGACGTCCTGCCGATCATCTCGCCCGTCGAATCCATCGGCGATTTCTACGTCGCGACCGGCTTCAGCGGGCACGGCTTCGGCATCGGCCCCGGCGCCGGTAAACTGATCGCGGGGATGGTCAGCGGAACCGTGGATCCGGCGGCGAACGCGGGTTTCCGGCTCGGCCGTTTCTTCGACGGGTCACCCATCGTGCCGGGACCTGCGATATAAGGATCTGACTGGGGGAGCGGCATGGCGGGCGACGACAAATCGGTCCAGGCCTCGGAAATGAAGGCGGCGCTTGCGCCGCAGTTCTATCTGAGCCCGGAGATCTTTGCGCTCGAGGCGCGCCAGGTCTTCCACGACCAGTGGTTCTGCGCCGGAAGGCTCGACCAGGTTCTTGACAAGGGCGATTGCCTGCTGGTCGACGTCGCCGGAGAGAGCGTGATCGTGCTCCGCGGCCGCGACGAGGCCGTGCGCGCCTTCTACAACGTCTGCCGGCACCGCGGCAGCCGGCTCATCCGCACGAATCCGCTGCCTGACGTCGCCGACCCCGCGGCCACGCGCTCGAGCCGCGTCGGCCCGGCCATCGTCTGTCCGTACCACGCCTGGAGCTACCACACCGACGGGACGCTGCGCGCCGCGCCCTTCGTACAGTTCGATGCCGCCTGCCCGAAGGAGAACTTCTCGCTCGTGCCGGTCGCGCTCGAGTCCTGGGGCGGATTCATCTTCCTCAACCTTTCGGAAAAGCCGGCGCCGCTCGCGGCGCAGGTCGAAAAGGCGACGCGCATGCTCGGCCGCTATCCTTTCGCGGACATGCGCCGCGGCGCGCAGATCGTCTACGACGTGCGCGCGAACTGGAAGGTGATCCTCGAGAACTACAACGAGTGCTATCACTGCGGCCCCGTGCACCCGGAGCTCTGCGCGCTGGTGCCCGCGTTTCGCGAGAAAGGCGGCGGCGGGCTCGCCTGGGAGGACGGCATCCCGCATCGCGCCGGCGCCTGGACCTTCACGGCTTCCGGCACCTCGACGCGCGCGCCGTTTCCCGGCTTGTCTGCGACCGAGCGCACGCACCACAAGGGCGAGGTCGTCTACCCGAACCTGCTGCTTTCGGCGGCGGCCGAGCACGTCGCGGCTTTCACGCTGTGGCCCAGGGCGCCGGACTTCACGCGCATCGCCTGCGAGTTCCTGTTTCACGAATCGGAGGTCGCCAAGCCGGGCTTCGACCCGAAAGATGTCGTCGAATTCTGGGACGTCGTGAACCGGCAGGACTGGTACGTTTGCGAGGGCGTCCAGCTCGGCATGCAATCGCGCGGATTCCGCGGCGGTTACTACGCGCCGATGGAGGACCCGAGCCTGGACATCCGGCGTTATCTTGCCCGGCACCTCGGCGAGGTGGCCGGAATTCCGCGCGACTGACGGCGATCCCGTGACAGCAAAGCGCTACGACGTCGTCGTGATCGGCGGCGGGCACAACGGCCTGACTGCCGCTTTCTATCTCGCGCGCGCCGGGCTCTCGACGCTGGTGCTCGAGCGGCGCGAGATCCTCGGCGGCTGCGCCGTGACGGAAGAGATCGATTCCACCCGCGCGCCGGGCTGCCGTGTGTCCACGGCGTCGTACATGGCGAGCATGCTGCGGCCCGAGATCATCCGCGATCTCGAGCTGGACCGGCATGGTCTTCGCATGGTCGCGGCGAACCCGACCGTGCAATCCGTGACGCCGGACGGCGTCGTGCTTCCCTGGTGGAGCGATTCAGCGCGCATGCGCGAGGTGCTGCGCCGGTTCGCGCCGGCCGATTGCGAGCGCTTCCTGTCGCTCGAAGTCCGCCTTGGCGGGCTCGCCCGGCATCTCGAGCCGCTCTTCATGGAGGCGCCGCCGGACCTTGCGCGCGGCGGATTCGCGGGATTCCGCGAGCTCCTCAGGCTTGCGCTGCGCTTCCGGGGCCTCAGCGCCCGGCAGATCCCGGATTTCGTGGCGTTCACGACCGGCAGCCTCGGCGAATTCCTCGACCGCTCGCTCGAGTCGCCGCACCTGAAGTCTCTCGTCCTCGCGAACAGCCTCTATGGCAAGCACGGCGGTCCCTACGACCCGGGCACGCTCTTCGGGCTCTTGTTTCATCTACTCGGGGGCGGCGCGGAATCGAAGCAGGGATTCGTCGGCCACGTCATGGGCGGAATGGGCGCGATCACGGCGGCGATGGCGGAGGCCTGCCGCGGACGCGGCGTTGAATTCCGCACCTCTGCCGAAGTCGCCGAGATCCGCGTGATCGACGGGCGCGCGCATGGCGTCACGCTCACGGACGGAAGCGACGTCGACGCCGGCCTCGTCGTGTCGAATGCCGATCCGAAGCGCACTTACCTGAAATTGCTGCCTGCGGCCGCACTCGATCCCGAATTTCTCGCCGCCGTGCGCGGCATCAAGATGGACGGCCCCTGCGGCAAGTTCAATCTCGTGCTGTCGGAGGAGCCGCGCCTCACGGGCGAGGATCCGGCGGCCGACGCGCTGCAGCGTTCTCAGTTCACGCTCGTGCCCTGGCTCGACGGCGCGCAATCGGCTTACGGAGAGGCGCGGCGCGGCCGCATCGCCGAAGAGCTCTGGATCGACTGCCTCGTGCCCTCGCTCGTCGATCCCTCGCTCGCGACGCAGGGCCGCCACGTGATGACCTGCTTCGTGCAGTACCTGCCGTACGGGCTCGCGGGCTCCGACTGGAGTCTCGAGCGCGAGCGCCTCGCGGCGCAGCTCATTCGCCAGATCACGAAATTCGTGCCGGCCGTCGGGCGCTCGCTCGTCACGAGCCGCCTCTACACGCCGGCTGACCTCGAGCATGTCTTCGGCATCACCGAGGGCAACATCTTTCACGGAGATCTCCGGCCCGACCAGCTCTTCTTCATGCGGCCGCTGCCGGGGTACGCGCGCTATGCCTCGCCGGTCCCGGCTCTTTATCTCTGCGGCGCCGGCACGCACCCGGGCGGCGGCGTGACGGGCGCGCCTGGCCACAATGCCGCGCACCGCATCCTCGACGACTTGAAGCGAAACCGCGCGCTGCGCCGCGGGCTCGGATCGTGAGGCGCTGATGAGCATCCTGCGCGGAATACCGGTTCGCTGGCGGCTGCTGTTCGTGCTCTTCGTCGTGAGCTTCGTCAATTACCTGCTGCGCAATGCGCTGTCGGTCGCGGTCCCGAGCATTCGCAGCGAGTTCGGCTTCACGAGCGCCGAGATCGGCTGGATCCTTGGGGCGTTCAACATCAGCTACACGCTGATGATGATTCCCGGCGGCATCTTCGGTGAGCGCTTCGGTCCGCGGCGCGCGCTCGGCAGCATAGCGATCACCTGGGGCGTATTGACGGCGCTCACGGGCTTTGCGCCGAACCTGATGGCGGCCTCCGCGGCGGGCGCGATGGTCTCGCTGGTCGCGGTGCGCCTGCTCGTCGGCGCCTCCAATGCGCCGATCTTTCCGATTACGACAGGACTGATCGAAAGCTGGTTCCCGCCCGGACATTGGGCGCTCCCGAACTCAGTGACGAGCTCGGGGCTCGCGCTCGGCCAGGCGGCACTCGGACCAGTCGTGACTGCGCTGATCGTCGCCTACGGCTGGCGTGAGGCCTTCTACATCCTGGCACCGCTCGGCGTGATCGCCGGGCTGTGGTGGCTCTGGTACGCGCGCGACAAGCCCGCCCGGCATCCGTCGATCAGCCGCGAGGAGATCGAATTCATCGACGCGGGACGCTCGAAGTCGCCGCCGTCGCCTGCGGCGCCCGCCTCCTGGCGCGCGGCCCTCGTGAATCGCGACGTCATGATCCTCGCCGCGAGCTACTTCTGCCTCAACTATGTTTTCTACACTTTCTCGCAGTGGCTCTTTACCTACCTCGTCGAGTCACGCGGCTTTTCGATGCTTGAGAGCGGCTGGCTCTATGTCGCGCCGTTCGCGACCGGTGCCGTTCTCACGGCCGTGGGCGGCTGGGTCTGCGACGCGCTGTGCCGCCGCTACGGAGGGCTGCGCGGCTGCCGCATTACGGCCATGACCGGTCTTGTCCTCGTTGCGATCTTCCTGGTCGCGGGCGTTTATGCGCCCGATCCGTACGTCGCCGTCGGCCTGCTCTCGCTCTGCTTCGGTTTTACGCTTTTCGCCGATACGCCCTATTGGGCCGCAGCGACCTACGCGTCGGGCGAGCACACTGCGAGCGCCTGCGGCATGCTGAACTTCGGCGGCACCACGCCGGGCCTCCTGGCGCCGCTCATCGGCTACATGGTTGACCACGCGGGCTGGTTGCCGACCATCGCGAGCGGCTCGATATTCGCGCTGATCGGCGCCGGACTCTGGCTCTTCGTTCGATTGCGAGGCGCGGAAGGAGCGCATGCATGATCGATTTCCCCAAGCGACATCGCGTGCCCTACGACGGCCGATTCTCGGCTGCGAACCTTTCCGCGGAACCGCCGAAAGGAACGCCGTCGAAGGACGCGCTCGAGGAGGAGCTCGAGGACCTCGTCGACCGGCTCGACAAGCTGCAGCAGCGCCTGTTCGCCGACGGGCGTTTCGCCCTGCTGACCGTGTTCCAGGCGCTGGACGCCGCGGGGAAGGACAGCACGATCCGCAAGGTCTTCTCGGGCGTCAACCCGGCTGGATTTCGCGTCCACGCCTTCGGCCGGCCGAGCGAGCTCGAGTTGCGGCACGACTTTCTCCAGCGCGTCGCCGCGCGCCTGCCCGAGCGCGGCAAGATCGGCGTCTTCAACCGCAGCCACTACGAGGAAGTGCTGGTCGTGCGCGTCGTCCCGCAATTCCTCGACGCCCAGCACCTGCCGGACGTCAACTTGAAGCGCGTCTGGAAAGATCGCTTCGAGTCGATCCGCACCTTCGAGGAACATCTCGCGAAGAACGGCACGGTGATCGTGAAATTCTGGCTCAACGTCTCGCGCAAGGAGCAGAAGAAGCGCTTTATCGCCCGCATCCGCGAAGCCGACAAGAACTGGAAGTTCCGACTCGGCGATCTCGACGACCGCGCGCGCTGGGACGATTTCCAGCAGGCGTACGAGGACGCGCTGCGCGCGACCTCGCGTCCATTCGCGCCGTGGTACGCGATCCCGGCCGACAGCAAGGCCTACATGCGTGTGGCCGTTGCGCGGACGATCGTCGAGGCTCTCGCGCGTCTCGATCCGAAATACCCGAAGCTGGGCGCCGCCCAGCGCCGCGAGCTGAATGAAGGCCTCAGCCGACTGGAGCGGGAATAGCCTCTTTCCGGCCGTGGGCGGCTTCATGCCCGCGCCGGCCCGCCCGGTGCCAGAGCGCAAGCGCAAACAGGAACCCGATCGCGCTCGAGATGAAGAAGTACGACATCATCGGCTGGTAGCCGCCCGGATTTTCCGGCCCGGCGCCGTAGGCGTCGTTCAGCCAGCCCGCCACGAGATTCGCGCCGGCGATGCCCGCGTTCTGAACGACCCACATCAGGCCGAGCGCGGTGCCGAGCCGGTGCGCCGGCACGAGCCTTGCCGTCAGCGGCCACATTACAGCGGGCACGAGCGAATAGCTGACGCCGATCAGGAGTGTCCCGACGCCCAGGGATCCCTGTGGCACGGCCATGACGGCGATCGCCAAGGGCAGGAGCAGCGCACCGAATGCGAGGAGCGGCGCATAGCGGCCGATGCGATCGCAGAGCCAGCCGAAGGCCGGCGTCGCAAACAGCGCCGCCAGGAAGACATAACTGTTGATCGCGCCGGCGGCCGCGAGATCGAGGCCGTGCGCGTGCTGGAAATACTTGATCGAGAACGTGCTGCGGAAGGCGAAGATCACCGAGTACCAGAGCACGCAGAGCACGAGCAGGTACCAGTAAGCCGGGCCGAATGACCAGGCCTCGCGAATCGAAAAGCGTGGCACGACGTCGGTCGACTTTTCGCGGATCCCGCCGCGACGATCCACCCACCAGTAGATCGCGCTGGCGGCGAGTGAAGTCCCTGCGAAGAAGGCCGCGATCTCGAGCGGCGGCTGCCAGCCTCCGGCGTAGGCGCCCGCGAACCAGGTCGGCGACATGTCGACCGAGAACGCGCCGCCCCGGCCGAGCGCCATGCTGAGGCCCAGGGCGAGCGCGAGATGCCGGTGCGGAAAGTACTGGACGACGGCGCCGATGGTCGCGATGTTGAACGTCTCCGCGCCGACGCCGAACAGCAGGCGGCCCGCCGCCATGCTCGCGAATGCGGGGGCGTACGAAGTGAGCAGGGCGCCGGCGAAACAGATCGCCGCGGTTAAGGTCAGCATCCGTGCGACGCCGAACCGGTCGACCAGCATGCCGCCGACGAGCAGCAGGACGATGTTTGGAATGTTGTAGATGGCATTCAGCATCCCGATCTCGGTGTTGCTGAATCCGCGCTGGCGCTCGAGCAGTTCGGCGACGGGACCAATCGAGTCGTAGACGTAGAAATTGCCGAAGTTGGCGAGCGAGACCAGCGCCAGCATCAGCCAGGGTAAGTATCGCGACGGACTCAAGGCCTCGGCTTGCCGTTCTTCTTCATCCAGTCAGGCCAGGCGGCCTCGAAGCGCTTGAGTTCCGCGTCGGCTTCCGTGTTGTTGCCGGCCTTTCTGAGCGCGACGATCCGGGCATACCATTCCTCGGGGGTTTGCCGCCATGATGCGTGGTCGACGGAAGCTATGAATCCTGCCGATGGCGTGGATTCCTCCGCTGCAGCTTCGGCTCGCGACCCGGTCACGACCACATTCGAGAGTTCCTTCGATTCCTCGGCGGGCGCGGGGGCGGCGTCATATTGTTCCTCGGGTGATTCGCTCGCCGCCCTTCGCTCGCGCTCCGGTCCGCCAATGCGCGAGCCTGTCGCCTCGACCTCGGCGACTTCGCCGGCCGCGTCTTCGGCTTCGTAATCGTCGTCGACGAATGCAGCCTCGCCTTCCGGGCGGGCGGCTTCCCGTCGCAGGGGCTCGGCGGCCGCGACGGGTGGCGGCGGGCTGATCGCCTTCGACCGGTCGACGACCGAGACGTCGATCTTGGATTCGCCAATGAGTGAATCGCCGCCGACGCCCTTGCCGCGTCCGCCGAACATCGTCTGCGCGAGCACGACGGCGACTACGAAGCTTGCCGCGAGCCCCGCATGCAGCCACCAGCGCGCGCCATGCGGTACCAGGGCTTTCCGTGCGTTCGCGCGGATTCGCGCGTCCGTCGTCTCCGGCGGCGCATCGGCGGAATCCTCGAGCAGCCGTTTCCACGGCTCGCGAGGGAAGGGCGCCTTGATGTCTTTCTCTTCCATGTCCTCAGTCCGGTGCGTCGTCGCCGAGCGCCTGCTTGAGCCGCGCGACCGCGTAGCGCAGCCGGCTCTTGGCGGTTTCCGGATTCACGCCCGTGGCCTCGCCGATCTCGGCCACCGAGAGCCCGCCTTCCACATAGAGCAGGAAGGCGGCGCACTGATCCTGCGGCAGGCGCTCGAGCGCCGCGGCGAGCCGCTCGCTTGCCTCGCCCGCGAGGACCGCATCGAGCGGTTCCGCGGTTGAATCATCGGCGGCGGCCGCGATCGCATCGTCGTCCATCGATTCGCGCCGGTCGCGGCGCCCGCTCTTGCGCCAATGGTCCATGCAGCAGTTGTGCGCGATCCGGTACAGCCAGGTCGCGAAGCGCGCCTCCGGCCGGTAGCGCTCCCGGTTTGCGATGACGCGGGACCAGCATTCCTGGAACACGTCGTCGGTCGCCGCGGCGTCGCGTACCGAGCGCCGGATGAAGCGCCAGAGGCCGTTCCGATGGGCGGCGTAGAGCTCATCGAATGCGCGCGCCTCGCCCGCGGCGTAACGCAGCATCAGTTGCGCGTCGGCGTCGCCCACTCCCATCGCCGGCACTCTACCCGGAAGGGTGGGAAGGGCAGTGAATTGAACGCCCGAAAGGTCCGTTTGGTGTTCGGTGCTTGCGCGATTTTCCCGGCTGATGGCCTCCAGACAGCCAATTGGCGACGGAAACGAAAATTTTTTGAAGCGTAACCCATTGATTTAACAACCATCTCTCGGCGACCTGATTTCGCTGGTCAAAAACCTCTTGCAATTGAGTCGGTGTTATAGTCAACTACAACACCAGAGGAGCACATCAGTACATCGGGACCAGCCAAAGCGGCAGCCCGAAGCAGCAAGAGGAAAGGAGAGCGTCATGTTCACGATGAATGCAGAGAGCACCCGGAAGACCTTCAGCGCAGTCGCGGCGGTCGCAATCGTCTCGTTCGGCGGTCTGGTCATGGACCAGGGTCACCTGGCCGCGGCCCCCCGCGGAACGATCGAGATCGGCGAGCTGACGAGCCTCGACACCGGCGGGATCGTGCAGGCCCAGTTGCCGGAAGTGGTCGTGGTCGCCAAGCGCGAGTCCGGCGTCCAGTTCGCGGCGGTGCAGCTGCCCGAGATCGTGGTGGTCGCGAAGCGCATTGCGCACATGGTCGCGAAGGAAGAGAAGGGCAAGCGTCATCAGTCTCCTGCGATCAACGCGGGATTCTGAAGGTGCTCTGCTAAAGTAGTCTGGTAGCGGGCTAGCTCACTTAGACGAATTCATGGACACCAACTGGAACGACAGCCTGCCGATCTACCGCCAGCTGCGCGACCGCGTCGTGGCGATGATCCTGGAAGGCGTGCTGAACGACGGCGACCCCTTGCCGTCGGTGCGCAGCGTCGCGGCGGAGTACCGCCTGAATCCCCTCACGGTGCTGAAGGGCTACCAGCAACTGGTCGACGAGCAGCTCGTCGAGAAGCGCCGCGGACGCGGCATGTTCGTGACCGAAGGCGCGCGCCGCGCGCTTCTCAAGGATGAACGACAGCTTTTCCTGGAGGAGGAGTGGCCCAAGATCGCGGGCCGCATCCAGCGCCTGGGCTTCGAGCCCAAGGAGCTCCTGGACAAGCTCGACAAGATTCCGCCTGCGCCGGCTTCGTCATTGACGGCCGCGCGTACCGACGACGACGCTGACGAGGAGGACGAGCGTGAGTGAACTGATCGTGGCGCGCGGCCTCGGCAAGAGCTTCGGCACGACGCGCGCACTCGACGGCGTGAATTTTCACGTCGATTCCGGGCGCATTGTCGGGCTGATCGGCCCGAACGGCGCCGGCAAGACGACCGCGCTGAAGGCGCTCCTCGGCCTCACGCGCTTCGACGGCGAGCTGTCCGTGCTCGGCCTCGACCCTTACCGCCAGCGTCACCGGCTCATGCAGGACGTCTGCTTCATCGCCGACGTCGCCGTGCTGCCGCGCTGGATCCGCGTCAGCCAGCTGATCGATTTCGTCGCGGCGACGCACCCGAAATTCCGCCGCGACGTGTGCGAGCATTTCCTCGCGCGCAGCGACGTCAGGAAGACGAGCCGCGTCAGGGAGCTTTCGAAGGGCATGGTGACGCAGCTGCACCTCGCGCTCGTCATGGCAATCGACGCGAAGCTCCTCGTGCTCGACGAGCCGACGCTCGGCCTCGACATCCTGATGCGCAAGCAGTTCTACGAGACGCTGCTGAACGAGTATTTCGACGAGCAGCGCACGATCCTCGTGACGACCCACCAGGTCGAGGAGATCGAGCACATCCTGACCGACCTTTTATTCATCGATCGCGGCCGCATCGTGCTGGACGCGGCGATGGACGAGGTCCAGGAGAAATACGCCCAGGTTTCGGTCCGGCCGGAGCACGTGGCCGCCGCGCGCACCCACAAGCCGCTCGCGGAGCGCGCCGGCCTCGGCCGCACGCACATGCTGTTCCGCGACGCTTCGCGCGCCGACCTCGAGCGGCTCGGCGAGGTGGGCGTGCCCTCGGTCGCGGACCTCTTCGTCGCCGTCATCCAGGGAGCACGCGCATGAACCGGTTCCTGTGGCTGGTCCGCCGCGAGGTCTGGGAGCACAAGGCGATCTGGATTGCACCGGCGATCGTGATCGGCTGCCTGCTCCTCGTCACCGTGACCGGCAACGTCCATCTCGGGCCGATGGGCGATCTCGACGACGCGACGCCGCTGGGCAATCTGCCCGGGGACGTGCAGCTCAAGCTGCTGATGCTCGTGTATGCGGGCCTCGCCATGGTCGTGGACATGGTGATGGGTATCGTCGCGTTCTTTTATGCGATCGACGCGCTCTACTCGGACCGGCGCGACCGCTCGGTGCTGTTCTGGAAGTCGTTGCCGCTGTCGGATGCCGAGACCGTGCTCTCGAAGTTTGCGGTCGCGGCGGTCGTCATTCCGCTGGTGGCGATGATCGGCGCGATCGTCGCGCAGCTGGTCGTCGCCGCGGGCGGGTCCGCCAAGCTCGCGATGTCCGGAGTCTCGGCCGGAATCATGTGGCAGCCGCAAGCGATCCTCGGCGGCGTCGTCATCGCCTTTCTCTGGTGCATCACGGCGATAGTCTGGTATTCCCCGATTATCGGTTACCTGATGCTGGCCTCGGCCTGGGCGCCGAGGGCACCCTTCCTCTGGGCGGTACTGCCGCCGGCTGCGCTCGCGATCCTGGAGCGCGTGGTGATCGGCTCGGGCCACGTGGGCGACTTCATCGCGTACCGGATCTTCGGCCTTTACAAGCTGCTGGGCAGCGGAAGCGAAGGCGAAACCAAAGATGACATGAGCGCGGCCGAGGTCAGCGAGGAGATACAGAAGCTGACCAGCGTGGACCTCGTCGGCGGCCTGCGCGAATTCTATTCGTCGCCCGACTTGTGGCTCGGCGTCGTCGCGGCGGGCCTGCTGCTTGCCGCTGCCATGTGGGTGCGGCGCTATCGCGACGAGACGAGTTGATCGATTGAATTCACGGAGGCAAAGATGAACACGATTTTCCGCGCCACCGCCGCGCTCGTATTGCTGACGGCGAGCCTCCCCGCCGGGGCCGCGAGCGCGACGGTGACGCGAGCCTGGAACTTCAAGCCCGAGTCGAGCGCCGGCCTCACGGTGCGGAACCTGATCGGCGACGTACGCGTCGAGCGTGGCACTGACGCGCGCATTTACGTCTCGGCCAAGGTGACGATCGACGCCGATTCGGAGGGCGAGGCGAGCCGCCTGGCGGGCCTCGTCGACTTCCGCACCTCGGACATCGGCGTGGGATCGCGCCTCGACGTGCGGCTGCCGCGCGCGAACTTCCCGAAGATTTATTCGGAGAGGGGCGCCTCGGGCTGGTGGACGGTGAGCTACGTCGAGCATCTCGGCGAGCGCATCCAGCTGACCCGCGACAAGGATGAGGCGCCTGCCGTGCGCGTGGATCTCCTGATCCGGGCGCCCGCCGGCGCGAATCTCGACGTCAGCAACACTTTTGGCGATGCGGTCGCGCAGGGGTACTCCGGCAAGCTCCGCCTGGACGGTGGCAGCGGGCTCCTGAGCTCCACGGGCGGCGACGGCGAGCTCGAGCTCGATAATGGCAGCGGCGGGGTGATCGTGAGCGGCCATCGCGGCCGCGTGACGGCGGACACGGGCAGCGGGTCCGTGAAGATCACGGACTGTGATTGCGAAATCGTGGCCGACACCGGTTCCGGCTCGATCGACATCGCGATGGGCAAGGGAAGCGTCAGCGCCGACACGGGTTCGGGTCGCGTCGAGGTCGAAGGCTTTGCCGGTCCGTTCACTGCGGATACGGGGTCGGGCTCGGTCATCGGGAGAGGCCTGACGGACGTCCGCAGCCTCCAGGTGGACACGGGTTCGGGGAGCGTCACGGTCGAAGGCGACCTTTCGGCCCTATCGAACATGGCGATCGACACCGGCTCGGGCAGCGTGAGCCTGCGCTCGCCGGCCCAGCCTTCGCTCGAGCTTCGCATCGACACAGGCAGCGGCGGCGTCGACGTCGAGGCGCCGGGCGCGAGCATCCGCGAAGGCGACGACGTTACGATCGTGCGGATGAAGGAAGCCGCCGGCAGCGGCGTCATCGACACCGGCTCCGGCAGCGTCGACATCGACTTCCGCTAAGGTGGTGCCGGGTCGTACTTTCGTCATCTAGCTTTTGAGAGGACAGGCCCCTTTTTGAAAAGTTAGATGACGAAAGTACGACCCGGCACCATCCTAGTCCCCTCCGGCTAACCCGCCAGCAGCACCGCCTCGGCGTGTTCCTGCGCCTCCGGCGTGCCGAAGAGCACGACGACGTCCCCTTCGCGCAGTGTCATGTCCGGATCGGGGTCGCGGCCGGTGATGCCGTCGCGGCGCACGGCCGTAAACGACACCTCGGCGCCGCGCCCGCGGATCTCGCTGATCGTCCGCCCGATCGACCAGGCGCCCGGCGGAAGCACGACGGTGTGCAGCGCCTCGCGGAAAGTCCCCGTTTCGTCGGTCTCGCCGGCTGGATCGCGCCGGATCACCGAGCGCAGGGCCTTGTAACGCTGGCGCCGGATTTCGCCCACGGCACGGATCACGCGCGATGGCGGCACCTGCAGCATGTGCAGCGTGTTGGATACCAGCGTCAGCGCGGCTTCGAGCGTTTCCGGCACTACTTCCGTCGCGCCCGCCGCGAGAAGCTCTTCGAGGTGAGTGTCGTCCATTGCACGGACCAGGATCGGCAGTTCCTGGCGCAGGCGGCGTACGGTGCGGACGATCGCGAGCGAGCGCGACGTGTCGGAGAACGTGACGACGACCGCGCTCGCGCGACCGATGCCAGCCGACTTCAGCACACCCTCGTCGGCGGCGTCGCCGTAGATGACCGCGTCCCCGGCGGCGAGCGCGGTGCGGACCCGGAGCGGGTCGGAGTCCATGGCGAGGAACTCGATTCCCTCGCCTTCGAGCACGCGGCCGACGTTCTGCCCGACGCGCCCGTAGCCACAGAGGATCACGTGCTCGCGCTGCGCCAGTGCCTGGGTGGCGGCCTCGATGCGGTCGAGCCCCGTTTGGGTCGGCCCGATCTGGCGCGTAAGGAAACGCGCAATGAGCTTGTTGTGCCGGATCAGAAATGGCGCGATCAGCATGCTGAGGGTGATCGCCGCGAGGAGCGGCTGCGTGAACTCCGCGCCGATCAGCCGGTTGTCGAGCAGAAGCGCAAGCAGCGCGAAGCCGAACTCGCCGCCCGGCGAGAGCACGATCCCGGTTCGCAGCGCCTTGAACCACTGGCCGGCGAATGGCCGCGCCGCGAGCAGCACGACCGCGGCCTTGGTCACGAGGAGCCCCGCGAGGATCGCCATCACCGTTGGCAGATGGGCAAGCAGCGCGGGCACGTCGAGCTGCATGCCGATGGTCACGAAGAAGAGGCCGAGCAGCGTGTCGCGGAAGGGCCGGATGCCGGCCTCGATCTGGAAGCGGTATTCCGTTTCGGCGAGCATCATGCCGGCAAGGAAGGCGCCCAGCGCAAAGGTGAGCCCGGCAGCGTGCGTCGCCCATGCCGAGCCGATCGCGACGAAGAGCACGGCGACGGTGAACAGCTCGCTCGCGCCGCTCGCGGCGATCTCGTGGAAGAGCGGCCGGAGCAGCCAGCGCCCCGCGGCCAGCACGATGATGAGCGCAACGGCCGCCTTGGCGACTGCGAGCGCGATCCCGGGCGTCGTGTACTGTTGCTCGGGCGAAGCGAGCACGCCCGCGAGCGCGAGGAAGGGCACGATCGCGAGGTCCTGGAAGAGGAGCACGCCGAAAGCGAGCCGCCCGTGCGTTCGATTGAGCTCGTCCTGCTCGGTCAGCTGCCGCAACACGATTGCGGTCGAAGACATCGCGACCGCGCCGCCCAGGAGGATCGCAACCGGAAGCGCGAGGCCGAATGCCCAGCCAACTGCGGCGGCGGCAGCCGTCGTTCCCGCGACCTGCAGTCCGCCGAGCGTGAACACCTCTCCGCGGGTTGCGAGAAGCCGCGGCAGCGAAAATTCGAGCCCGAGCGCGAAGAGCAGGAAGACCACGCCGAACTCGGCGAGCGTGCGGGTCGTCTCGGTCGTCGCGACCCAGCCGAGGGCGTGCGGGCCGACCACCATGCCGACCAGCAGGAAGGCCATGATGAGCGGCAGGCGCAGCCGCCGCAGCCCCACGACGACAACGAGGGTCGCCGTGAGAAGCAGCAGCACGTCTTCCAATACGCTGTTTTCCAGGTTCGCCTCCCTCCCACATGTTGTCGCCGCGCTCGCCGCGACGCAACGGAGGGGACGCACCCCTTCATATTCGTGAAGGGGACGCGCCCCTTCGCGAATATGAAGGGGTGCGTCCCCTTCGGTCTCTCCTGATAGCATCGAACGCGGCCTGAAGGAGAGGATCCCTTGCCGTTCGAGGTGAAGGACGAGAGCGGCCGACGGCGGCTTCGGCTCGAAGGCCGCTGGACCGTCGCGGAGGCGGCGGCGCTCGAGCCGCGCTTGCGGGAGACCGCGCGTGCCGCAGGTGGCCGCCTCGAGCTGGATGTCTCGGGCATCGAAGCCATGGACCTCACGGGCGCCTGGCTCCTGCACTCGCTCGAGCGCCAGCTGCACGAGACTGGCGGCCGCGTCGAATGGACCGGCGGACGCCCCGACAAGCTCGAATTCATCGACCGCACCGAGGCCGGGCGGGGCCAGGGAACGGAGGGCGCTGCCGGGCCGCCCGACGGCATGCCCGGCGTGCTCGACACAGTCGGTCGCACGGCCGTGCACGCGAAGGAAGGCGCGCTCGACTTGCTCGGCTTCATCGGGGTGGTCACTGCGGGGTATGGCCGGAGCCTTCGCAGCCGCAAGCGACTCCGGCTCCCGTCCGTCGTGCGCCACGTCTACGAGACGGGCATCACCGCCGTGCCGATCGTCTCCCTGATCGCGTTCCTGATCGCGGTCATCGTCGCCTACATCGGCGCGCAGCAGCTGCGCAGGTTCGGCGGCGAGATCTTCGTCGTGGACCTCGTGACCGTCGCAGTGCTCCGCGAGCTCGGCGTGCTCCTGACCGCGATCATCGTTGCAGGCCGCTCGGGCAGCGCCTTTGCCGCCGAGATCGGCGCGATGAAGCTCAACGACGAAGTCGACGCGCTCCGCGCGATGGGCATGGACCCGGTCGAGGTGCTCGTGCTGCCCCGCATCTTCGGCCTCGTGATCGCGCTCCCCGCGCTCACCGTGCTCGCCGACGCGACCGGGCTCGCGGGCGGCGCCCTGCTCTCCTGGTACCTGGTCGACATCCCGCCCTACCAGTACATCGAGCGCATGCAGGGGGCGATCGGCGACACGACCTTCTGGGTCGGCATCATCAAGGCGCCAGTGTTCGCGATCCTGATCGCGATGGTGGGAACGCTGCGCGGCATGCAGGTGCGCACGTCGTCACGCGAGCTCGGGCGGCTCACCACGGTCGCCGTCGTGCAGTCTATCTTCCTCGTGATACTCGCCGACGCCGTGTTCGCGGTGCTCTTCATGGAGCTCGACATCTGATGGCCGCCGTCATCGAGGTCCGCGGCGTCGTCAACCGCTTCGGCAGGCAGGTCGTGCACGACGGCCTCGACGTCGAAATCCGGGCGGGCGAGGTCTTCGGCATCGTCGGCGGCTCGGGCAGCGGCAAGTCGGTGCTGCTGCGGACCCTGCTCGGGCTGCAGAAACCGTCCGCTGGCTCGGTCCGCATCGAGGGCAGCGAGATCACGAACCGGCCGGAGCGCGAGCTGCTCGACGTGAAGCGCCGCTACGGTGTGATGTTCCAGCGCGGCGCGCTGTTCTCGTCGCTCACGGTCGCGGAGAACGTGGAGCTGCCGATCGCCGAGCACTACCGGGTCTCGGAGGCGGCGCTTCGCGGGCTCGCTCTGCTGCGAATCCGCATGGTCGGCCTGCCCGAGGACGCGGCCGCGAAGTATCCGGCGCAGCTGTCGGGCGGCATGACCAAGCGCGTCGCGCTCGCCCGGGCGCTCGCCCTCGACCCGGTGATCCTGTTCCTCGACGAGCCGACCTCGGGGCTCGACCCGATCTCCGCAGCCGCCTTCGACCAGCTCGTGCTCGAGCTCCAGGAGGGCCTCGCGCTGACGGTGGTGATGATCACCCACGATCTCGATACCATCTTCCGGGTCTGCAACCGGGTCGGGGTGATCGTGGATGGAAGGATGATCAGCGGAACGCTCGACGAGATCGTCAGGACGGATCATCCCTGGATCCGGGATTATTTCCACGGCGAGCGCGGCCGCGCCTCGCGTGGACTGGCAGGTAAGGATGGATAGGGAAGCGAATTACGTCGCGGTCGGGGCCTTCGTGCTGCTCGTAATCCTGCTCGGCGCCGGCTTCGTGCTCTGGTACACCGACAGCGCCGATGGCGAGGAGGAGAAGCGCTACGAGATCTACTTCGAGGGAAGCGTATCGGGCCTCTCCGAGGGCGGATCGGTGCGCTATCTCGGCGTTTCCGTCGGCCGCGTGTCGCGCATCGGCATCGATCCGCGGGACTCGCGGCGCGTGCGCGTCGTGGCCGACATCTCCGAGAGCACGCCGGTCAAGGATGGCACCGTCGCGCGGCTCGCCCTGCAGGGCGTCACCGGGCTCCTCTATATCGACCTGCATCCCCGCGAACCGGGATCGATCCCGCCGCCGCCGGTCGAGAGCCTCAGGTTTCCGGTGATTCCCTCCGAGCAGTCGAAGTTCGACGAGCTCGTGAGCAGCCTGCCCGACGTCGTCGCAAAGGCGGGCGAGGCGCTCAACCGCATCAATGCGATGCTCTCCGACGAGAACGTCGAGGCGGTGACGAAGACGTTTGCCTACGCCGAACAGTCGACCTCCGAGCTTCCGATGGCGGTCGGCGAAGCGCGCGCGATGTTCCTTGAGCTGCGCTCGGCGGCGACGGAGATGCAGGGCACCGCGGAAGCGTTGCACGAGCTGACCGGCACGAGCGGCGAGCAGATCAAGCTGGCCGCCACGCGGCTGCGCGAGGTCGCGGACAACGTCGCCAGCGTCAGCGCGCGCCTCGACCAGATGGTCGCGCGGAACGAAGGCAACATCGACCGGTTCGCCGGCGAGGGGCTCGCGGAATTCGAGCAGCTGGTGCGCGAGACGCGGCAGGCGGTCCGCGCGTTCGATTCCCTCACCGAGAGCCTCGAGCGCGATCCCTCGCGCCTCATCTACAAGCCGGAGCCCGCGGGCGTGGAGATACCGCAATGAAGAAGATTGCCGCATTGGCCGCATTGCTCGCCGCCAGCTTCGCGCTCGGCGGCTGTTTCGGCGGCTTGAAGAGCGAGGCGCCGGTGCCCGTCAACTACCGCATCAGCGCGCCGAAACTCGCGACCGGCGCGCCGCTCGAGTCGGACCTGCTGGTGTCGGTCGAAGCCACCGCGCCAGGACTCGACGGCAGCGGCATCGCCGCGCGCTATCCCGGCTCGCGGCTCGACTACCTGGCGGGCGCGCGCTGGCCCGTGCGGACGCCGTCGCTCGTCGAATCGGCGCTGATCGAGTCGCTCCAGGACTCCGGGCGGCTGCGCTCCGTGCAGGGCGACTTCAGCCGCTTGCGCACGACGCATTCTCTCTCGCTCGAGGTGCGCCGCTTCGAGGCGGACTACACGGGCGGCGAACCGCCGGTGGCGCAGGTTGCGCTCGCGGTGACGATCGGGCGGCAGTCCGACCGGCGCGTGCTCGCCGCATTTACCGTCGCGGCACAAGCAAGGGCAGCGGAGAACCGCGTCAGCGCGGTCGTCGCGGCGCTCGATGAAGCGTTCGGGAAGGTGGCGGCTGAGGCCGCCGGCAAATCGATCGAAGCGATCTCGCTGGACCTTGCGGCGGCTCAGGCCTCTGCGAACATCCGTCCGTAGGCGTTCTCGCCGCGGGCCTGCGCGAGCAGGAGCGCGAGGAAATCCGTGGCCGACATCGTCTCGCCGAACAGCCGGCCCTGCCCGTAGTGGCAGTCGCGGCTCCTGAGGAAATCGAGCTGCTGCTGCGACTCGATTCCTTCCGCGACCACCTTGAGGCCGAGGTTCTTGCCCATCTCGATGATCGTGCGCACGAGCGTCGCATCTTCCTTCGAGACCGTCGCGTGGCGGACGAACGACTGGTCGATCTTGAGCGTGCCGACGGGGAACTGCTGGAGCGCGGAGAGCGAGGAGTAGCCGGTGCCGAAGTCGTCGATCGAGAGGTGCAGGCCCATCGCGTGCAGCTCGTCGAGGAGACGCACCATGCGGCTGGCCTCGGTCATGAGGGTCGTCTCGGTGATTTCCAGCTCGAAGTTCGATGGCGAGACGCCCAGGTCGTCGAACACCGAGCGGTAGCGCGTCAGAAACTCGGCGTGGCGCAGCTGCTTCAATGAGAGGTTGATCGAGATCCGGCCCGGCTTCGGAACCTCGGCCTGCCAGGTCCGGTAGTCGCGGCAGACGCGCTTCAGTACCCATTCGCCGATTTCCTGGATCAGGTTCGATTCCTCGGCGAGGGGAATGAACTGGGCGGGGGAGATGTCGCCGTGCCCCGGCAGGCGCCATCGCACCAGCGCCTCTGCGCCGACGACGCGCCCGTCGCGGAGGTCGACTTTCGGCTGGTACATGATCACGAGCTCGTCGCGCTCGACGGCGCGGCGCAGCTTCGCTTTCAGCATCAGCCGCTCGACCGCGGCGGCGCTCATCTCCGGGGTGAAGAAACTGTGGCTGTTGCCGCCGTTCTGCTTCGAGTAGTACATCGCCGCGTCCGCGTCGCGAATCAGGTCCACGACGTTGTCCGCGTCCCGCGGGCACAGGGCAATGCCGACGCTGCCCGTGACGTAGAGCTCGTGCTGGTTGAGCTGGAACGGCCGGCCGAGCTCGTCGAGGAGCTCGCGGGCGAGAGCGCCGATGACGGGCCGGTTGTCCGTCGTCGCGGGGAGATTCTCGACGAAGAGGGCAAATTCGTCGCCCGCGAGCCGTCCGAGCATCGTGTCCGGGGTCAGTTTCTTGTTCATGCGCTCGGAGAGGATCTCGAGCGCCCGGTCGCCCGCGGCGTGCCCGAAGGTGTCGTTGACCTCCTTGAAGCGATCGAGGTCGAGGTAAATGAGCGCGAGCTCGCGCCCCGCGCGGCGCGTGCGGGCGATCGCCTGCTGCAGCGAGTGCTGGAACTGCAGCCGGTTCGGCATCTTGGTGAGCGTGTCGTAGCGGGCGAGGTAGCGAATGCGGCGCTCGGCGCGCTTGCGCTCGGTGATGTTGCGCGCGACGAAAATGCAGCCCTGGAAACGGGGATCCTCGGCGGACATCACGGAGCCGGAAAGCGAGACCGGGATCGTCTGTCCGGCCTGGGTGCGCACCGTCAGCTCGAGCATCTCGTTCGTCGCCTGCTCGATGTTGAAGGTCGTGCGGTCCTGGTCGGAGATCAGGTAGGCGAGCTCGCGGCCGAGAAGCTCGTTTTGCGACCAGCCGAGCATTTGCGTCGCCGCGAGATTGACGCGCTTGATGAGGCCGTCCGGCGAGGTCACGAAGACCGCGTCGTTCATGCTGTCCAGCATGATGTCGAGGGCGCGTCCGGTCGCCGCATGATCGGCAAGGTTGATCCGCAGGCGCTCGAGCGCCGTGCCGAGCGCGCGACCGACCCGACCCGGCGGCACCTCGATGTGAGTCGTCCAGTCGCCGCTGGAGACGCGCTCGACCTCGTGCAGCAGCTCCGCGAGCGGCGCATTGACGCGCCTTTCGAAGCGCCAGGCCGCGACGATGGTGACGGCCAGCACGGCACCGAGCCCGATGAATGGCCAGTACTGGTTCAGGAATCCGAGCATGGTGCTGTGGCGAAGCCTCGCGTAAGCGCTCATCATACCGTGCTTGAACGGATTGCAACTGACCGGCCGCGACCGCGGCCACCTCGTCGTACTCGAGGAGCCGCGCTGCACGCTGCACACCGCGGTGGTCCGGCCGTTTCTTGCAATGCGTGAAGCCGCCGCGCTCGCAGGATTCGATCTGGTTCCGGTGTCTTCGTTCCGCGACTTCGGCCGCCAGCGCGCGATCTGGAACGCCAAGTTCCGGGGGGATCGCCCCGCGCTCGACCGCAGCGGCCGGCCCGTCGACATGCGATCCCTCGATGCGGGCCGGCGTGTCGAGACGATCCTCCTCTGGTCCGCGCTTCCGGGCGCGAGCCGGCACCACTGGGGCAGCGACATCGACGTCGCGGACGGCAGGCCGATTGCAGGCGGCTACGAGCCAAGACTCGAGGTATCGGAATACCGCCGCGGCGGCCCGTTTGCCGCGCTTTCCGCGTGGCTCGGGGACAACATGCGCAGGTACGGGTTTTTCAGGCCATACCTGCGTCGCAGCCGTGGCGTCCAGCCGGAGCCCTGGCACCTTTCTTACGCGCCCGTGGCAAAGCCGGCGCTCGCAGGGATGACGACGCGGCTTCTCGCCGAGGCGATCATCGGCGGCGGCGTCGAAGGCGAAGCGGAAATCCTGGCGCGGCTGCCCGCAATTCGGAAGCGCTACGTGCAGGGCGTGGAAGCGCCGCCGCGGATGCGCTCGCGCTACGCCCGGCTCAGCTCGCGCTAACCGGGGACTCCGGCACGCCGAAGACTTCCTTCAGGTGGCGCACGAGGAGCATGCGTACGCCGTCCATGGCGTTCGCCTCGACCGTGAATACCGGCGGGTTGCGCCGGAGCATCGGCCAGCGGCTGCCGCGCGTCAGCCCCTCTAGGTACCGCACGTTCTGGCGGATCGCGTTCATGTACGGATTGTCGCCGCCGAACAGCGGCTCGACGTGGCGGTAACTGTGGCCGAAGGCCGTTCCGAGACGATTGTCGATCGTCGAGGCGATGAATTTCGGAGTCTGGCGCAGGAGGTCGAGTCCGGAGCCGTAGAGCACCTTCACGCCCTCGGCGCCGGCGTGCACGGCCACGTCGCCGAGCACGAATTCCGCGTACAACCGGTCGCGGCATTTTTCGAGGTAACAGCGGTCCGCCATCTGCGCGAGCAAGTCGGCCGTGCCGAGCAGGTGCCCGACGACACGGTCGCGCGCGTCGGCGACCCGCAGGAGTTCGAGCGGCACCTCGTAGCCCGTGAAGTGCACGATGCGCGTCGCGACGGGCACCCAGCTCGCGAACCCCGCTTTCGGCAGGTACTTGGCGATAATGCGGGCGCTGCGCGTGACATGGTTGCGCGTGAACACCGCGCCGTTGGAGATCGCGGCCTCGTTCGTCTCGCGGATGTATCCGGAATCGTGGAAGAGCGCCGTGATGAGCGCGACCAGCGCGCGTTCGGCACCGAGGCGCGGACCGCTCGCCGGGCTTCTCTCGTAGCCTGCGAGGAGTCGCGCCATCGCGAGCACGACGTCCTGCGAATGCTGCAGGTCGTGATAGACCGTGTCGACGCCGAGGTAGCCGGGCGTGCGGCCGGTAAAGAGGTTTTCGAAGTCGAGAAGCGCAGTCTCGAGCGACTTGCGCGGCGCGCCCGGCCAGGTGTCGGCGTAGAGCTCGAGCACGGCCTCGCGCACGGCCGCGGGCGAACTCACCTGCACGGTGTCCGTGACGTCAAAATCGCTGCGGCGACAAGGCCTTGGCACGGGGCGCGGAGACTTCTTATACGGCGTATCCGGAGTCGATTTTACGCCCCGGAGGGCGGAATCAACCCGCTGTCGTGCCGCGGACATGCGCGGCATCACATCCTGAGTCTCAATGTATGTCAAATACGGCCGTGACCGGGGCGTGGTCGGAGGGCCGTTCCCAGGCGCGCGGTGTGCGGTCGATCGTGCAGCCGGTGCAGCGCTCGGCGAGCGCCTTCGAGGCGAACATCAGGTCGATGCGAAGCCCCATGTCCCTGCGGAACGCGTTCATCCGGTAGTCCCACCAGCTCCAGGATTTCACCGGCTGATCGAAGCGCCGGAAGAGGTCCGTGAGCCCGAGCGCCGCGATCTTCGCGAGCGCCTCGCGTTCCGGCGGACTCACGTGGACCGAGCCTTCCCAGGCTGCCGGGTCGTGCACGTCGCGGTTCTCGGGCGCGATGTTGAAGTCGCCGACGACGAGCAAGTGCTCGTGTTCTTGCAGGAGCGTCGCGAGATAAGCGCGCAACCGTTCCAGCCACGCAAGCTTGTACGTGTACTTCTCGGAGCCGACGGACTGGCCATTCGGCACGTAGACATTGACGAGCCGGACGGGCCCGATCGTCGCCGCGAGCACGCGCCGCTGCGGATCGGCGTCGGAGGGGATGCCGTTTTCGACGCCCTCCGGCTTCGCGCGCGCGAGGATCGCGACGCCGTTGTAGGTTTTCTGGCCGTAACAGACCGCGTTCAGGCCGAGCGCCTCGATCTCCGTGCGCGGGAAGTGCTCGTCAGCGAGCTTGAGTTCCTGCAGCGCGATCGCATCGACCGCGTTGTCGGCGAGCCAGCGGCCGAGATGTTCCATCCGCACCCTGAGCGAGTTGACGTTCCAGGTCGCGATGCGCATGAGCCGGATTCAGGACAGGAAGCCGGCAGGCCGAAGGCCCATCGTGCGCGCGACCACGCTGAAGGGAAACGCCTGGCAGCGGAAGTTCAGCACGCTGACCGTCCCGTTGTATTGCTCGCGCTTCTCGTCCACCCGCGCATTGAGCGTCGCTGCACGGTTGCGGAGCGCCGCGAAAGCCGCGCTCATCGAGAACTGAGGGTAATTCGCCGCATGCGCGAAGAGCGCCGCGGTGGCCGCGCGATGCGTCTTGTCCGCGGCCGCGAGCGCAGGAATATTCCCGCGCCGGGCCGCGGCGATCACGGCGCTGCCGGCCGTCGTGACGCGCTCGAGCGTGTCGCGCTCGTAGCGCATGATGCGCGAGCACAAGCCGACGATCTGGATCATCAGCTCCTGGCGCTTGACGAGCTGGGCCTCGAGCGCGGCCCAGGCCTCCTGCCTCGAATCGTGCAGGGAAGCGAGTCCGCGCCGCGCGGCGGCTATGACCGCTGCGGCGAGCGCCGCGAACGCGAGAAGCAGGATCCAGGCCATGAGCGAATCGAGTATATCATCGGCCCTCGCGGCACCCGCGCGGGAAAACCATGACGCAATCGTGGGATCTGATCGTGATCGGCGGCGGCAGCGGCGGCCTCGCCTGCGCCCAGCGCGCGGCGCGCCACGGCGCGCGCGTCGCGATTGCGGAGCCCGCGCATCTCGGCGGCACCTGCGTGAACGCGGGCTGCGTGCCGAAGAAGATCATGTATCACGCGGCCGAGCTCGCTCACGTGATCGGCGACGCCGCGGACTATGGATTCACGCTGCCGGCCGCGCGGCATGACTGGGCTGCGCTGAAGGCGCGGCGCGACGCGTATGTCGAGCGGCTGCGCGGAATCTACCTCGAGAACCTGGAGAGGAGCGGCGCCACGCTCTTTCGCGCGCGCGCGCGAATCGCCGGTCCGGGACGCGCCGAGATCGCTGGAGCCATCCACGAAGCGCCGCACATCGTCGTCGCGACCGGCGGCCGGCCGATCGTGCCGAACCTGCCGGGCGCAGGCAGCGGCATCACTTCCGATGGCTTCTTCGCGCTCGAGCGGATGCCTGCCTCGGTCGCGATCGTCGGCAGCGGCTATGTCGCCGCCGAGCTGTCGGGCGTGTTCGCGGCGCTCGGCTCGCGCGTGACGGTCGCGATCCGCTACGACCGCGTGCTGCGCTCATTCGACGAGATGCTGTCAGCCCGGCTCATGGCGGCCATGCAGGCGGACGGCATCGAGATCGCGCATTCCGCGAATCCGGCCGCCATCGAGACCTCAGGAGGCGGAAAGCGCGTCGTGCTCGCCGACGGCAAGTCGCTCGGCCCCTTCGACGAGGTGATCTGGGCGATCGGTCGGGAGCCGATTGCCGGGGGCTTTGGGCTTGCCGAGGCCGGAGTGCAGCTCGGGCCCGGCGGCGAGGTTGCGACAGACTTGCGCCAGGACACGAACGTCGCCGGTATTCACGCGCTCGGCGACGTGACCGGACATTTCGAGTTGACGCCTGTCGCGATCGCTGCGGGACGGCGGCTCGCAGACCGGCTCTTCGGCGGCGAGCCCGACCGTCACCTCGACTATCGCCTGATCCCGACCGTCGTGTTCAGCCATCCGCCGATCGGTACCGTCGGGCTGTCCGAGGAGGCGGCGCGCACCGCCTATGGCGACGCGGTCGAGGTATTCCGGCACGACTTCATGCCGCTCTACCACGGCATGACGACGCGCCGCCGACGCGCCGAAGTGAAGCTCGTGACGGAGGGCAGGGCCCGGCGCATCGTCGGCCTGCACGCCGTCGGCATGGGTGCCGACGAGCTGCTGCAGGGGTTCGCGGTGGCGCTCCGCCTCGGCGCGACCAAGCGCGATTTCGACGACACCGTCGCGATCCACCCGACGAGCGCGGAAGAGCTCGTGACGCTTGCCGGATGAGCGTCCGCCCCTGCCGCGATGTGCTGCCGCAGATTGCGCGGGGTGTCTGGATCGATCCCGCCGCGACCGTGATCGGCCGCGTGACGATCGGCGAGGATTCTTCGATCTGGCCGGGCGCGGTCCTGCGCGGCGACGTCAATTCGATTTCGATCGGCGCGCGGACGAGCATCCAGGACGGCAGCGTCCTGCACGTCGCGAGCGCGAGGCTCGCCGGCGGAGAGGGCGTCCCGCTCGTGATCGGCGACGACTGCACGGTCGGCCACGGCGTGATCCTGCACGCCTGCACGATCGGCAATCGCTGCCTCGTCGGGATGGGCGCGATCGTGATGGACGGCGCCGTAATTGGCGACGAAGTGATCATCGGTGCAGGCAGTCTCGTGCCGGCGGGAAAGAAGCTGCCATCGCGCACGCTTTGGGTCGGAAGTCCGGCGCGGCAGCAGCGCGCGCTTGATGCCGCGGAGATCGCCTATCTCGCAGAGTCGGCGGCGCACTACGTCGCGCTGAAGAACGATTACCTGCGGTAGCCGTCGGGCTCGGGCCGCTCCAGCGCCCCCATCACGGTCCGGGTCTCCGGCCGCACGCCGTGCCAGAGGAGATAGGACTCGGCGGCCTGCTCGACGAGCATGCCCCAGCCCTTGTACGCGTGGCGCGAGCCACGCTCGGTCGCCCAGCGCATGAAGGCCGTGTCGCCGCGCCCGTATGCCATGTCGTAGCAGACGCTGTCCTGCCCGATCGAGCGCGGCGGCAGCTCCGGGACTTCGCCCTGGAGGCTCGCCGCGGTCGCGTTGATCACGATGTCCCACGGCCGATCGTCGACCTCGTCGAAGCCGGAGGCGGAGATCTCGCCGAGATCAGAGAATTCGTCGCGCAGCCTCTTGGCGCGCTCCGGCGTCCTGTTCGCTATGCGGATCTCGCGCGGCTCCTGCTCGAGGAGTGGCGCGAGCACGCCGCGTGTCGCGCCGCCGGCGCCGAGAATCAGCAACCGCGAGCCGGCCAGGTTGACGCCGAGGTTGCGCGTGAGGTCGGTGACGAGGCCGACGCCGTCGGTGTTCTCGCCGTAAAGCTCGACGGGGCTCCTGCGTATGATGGTATTGACGGCGCGCGCCCGCTCCGCGCGGGCCGACAGCTCGTTCACGATCTCGGCCGCGGCCGGCTTGTGAGGCAACGTCACGTTCGCGCCCCCGCCGCCCTCGACGAAGAAGTTGATGACCGCATGACGGAAGTCGCCCGGCGCCACGTCCTGGACCTTGTAGTCCACGACGTGATCGAACTGGCGCGCGAACATGCCGTGGATGAAGGGCGACCAGCTATGGCTCACGGGATGTCCGAACAGCGCGAAGCGGCCCGGGCCCGATTTGACTGTCACTTGCTCCTGTCTCCGCGGAGCCATTCCGCGACGCGTCCCGCATAGTAGCTCAGAATGCCGTCGGCACCGGCGCGCCTGATGCAGACGAGGCTCTCCAGCACGGTTTTCTTCTCGTCGATCCAGCCGTTCGCGGACGCGGCCGCGATCATCGCGTACTCGCCGCTCACCTGGTAGACGAAGGTCGGCACCTGGAACGTGTCCTTCACGCGGCGGACGATGTCGAGGTAGGGAAGCCCCGGCTTGATCATCACGATGTCGGCGCCTTCCTCGATATCGAGCGCGACTTCGCGGATCGCCTCGTCGCTGTTCGCGGGATCCATCTGGTAGCTCGCCTTGTCGGCCTTGCCGAGCGTCACGGCGGAACCGACGGCGTCGCGGAACGGTCCGTAAAAGCAGGAGGCGTACTTTGCCGAATAGGCGAGAATGCGGGTGTCATGACGGCCGTCTTCTTCGAGCGCCGCGCGGATCGCGCCGATCCGTCCATCCATCATGTCGGACGGCGCCACGACGTCCGCGCCCGCCGCGGCCTGCGAGCGCGCTTGCCGCACCAGCGCGTCGACAGTGGCGTCGTTCAACACGTGGCCGGACTTGTCGATGACGCCGTCCTGGCCATGCGTCGTGTAAGGATCGAGCGCGACGTCGGTGATGACGCCGAGCTCGGGCACCGATTTCTTGAGCGCGCGCACCGCGCGCTGCACGAGTCCTTCGGGATTCCAGGCCTCGCGCCCGTCCTCGGTCTTCGACGCGGGATCGGGCACGGGGAAGAGCGCGATCGCCGGGATGCCGAGCGCGTAGAGCCTGCCGGCTTCCGCGACGAGCAGGTCCGTGGTGAGCCGCTCGATGCCCGGCATCGACGCGACCGCTTCGCGGCGCCCCTTGCCCTCGATGACGAACAGCGGCTGGATCAGGTCGTCGGCGGTGAGGTCCGTCTCGCGCGCAAGGCGCCGCGAGAACACGTCGCGGCGCATGCGCCGCAGGCGCGTCCCCGGAAATCTTCCTGCGGCTCGCCGACCCATGGGGCTCCTTGTGCGGCAATTCCTGCGGTAAAGTCGCCCGCTCAGGGCCGGAAATAACCGGGAACTATGGCCGGTCTTTATACATGAACCGCGGGGACGGAGATACGGACCGGCGTCGGCGTTTCGGCTGCTTGTGCGAAAGCCTTCGGCCCGACCTGTTGCGATTCGCGTGGTGGCTTGGGCGGGACCGCGGGGTTGCCGAGGATGTGGTCCAGGAGTCGATGTTGCGCGCGTGGAAATCGTTCGACTCGCTGACCGACGAGGGCAAGGCGAAATCCTGGCTGCTCACGATCGTGCGCCGCGAGTTCGCGCGGACCTTCGAGAAGAAGCGCCTCGAGGTCGCCGACATCGACGCGCTCGTCGCCGCCGAATCCGTCCTGCTTTCGGCGCCAGAGGACGAGCGGGTCGCTGAAATGCGAAACGCGATCTTCCGCCTCGACGAGGAATACCGCGAGCCGCTGGTGCTGCAGGTGCTGATGGGATTTTCGACGCAGGAAATCGCCGACATGATGGGCATGCAGCAGGGCGCCGTGCTGACTCGCCTCTTCAGGGCGCGTGCGCGCCTGCGCCGGGCGCTCGGCATCACCCCGGAGTCCGAGCCATGATCACCTGCCTCGAATTCAGGCGCCGCGTCGGGGCGGAACCCTTCGGGTCGGACGCCGGGATCGAGGCGCACCGGCGCGAATGCCCGGACTGTGCGCGCTTCCAGGACGAGCTGCGCTCGATGGACGGCCTGATCAAGCGCGCGCTGGCGGTCGATCCGCCGCGCGTCGGCGGCATCCGGCCCGCGGCCTCCGCGCCGCCGCGCGTGTCGCGGCGCCGGCTGTTCGCGATTGCGGCCAGTCTTGTCGCCGGCGTCACGGTCGGTCTGGTGCTCCTGGTCAGCGCGCCGCGCGCATCGATCGCACGGGAAGTATTCGATCACGTCATGCACGAACATGGCGCGATGGACACGACGGCACCGCTCCCGCCCGCCGAACTGGCGCAAGTGCTCGACCCGGACGGCACGCGGATTCGACCCGGCATCGGCGACGTGACATACGCGGCGCGCTGCCCCTTCGACGGGCATGTCGTGCCGCATCTCGTCGTGCGCACGCCCGAGGGCCCGGTCACCGTGCTGATGCTCCGGCATCGCGAGATCGGAAAGCCGATGCGGATCGAGGAGCAGGGCTACGAAGGCGTCGTGCTGCCGGCACCCAAGGGCAGCATCGCGATCGTCGGCAAGGACGTTCCCGATCTCGATGTCGTCGCGAAGAAGGTTTTCGACGCGGTGGACTGGGGCGGCTAGGCCCCGGCGCGGTTCACTCTCCCGCAAGCAGCGCGACGCGCGTGCGACCCGCGCCGCCCCCGGCAAGCGCGGCGTGCAGGACCGGCAGGAGCTGCCTCAAGTCATTCTCGAGCTGCCAGGGCGGATTGATCGTCACGAGCCCCGAGCCATTCAGTCCCGCGCGCGAGTCGTCGGGATGGATGCAGAGCTCCGCGACCAGCAGCCTGCGCATGCCGGCATTCAGCAGTCGCCGATGCAGGCGCGCGGCGACAGCGCCCTGCTTGATCGGATACCAGGCCATCAACACGCCCTGCGGCCAGCTCTCCCTCGCAGCGACGAGCGCATCCGCGACACGCGCGAAATCAACTTCCTGTTCCTCGTAGGGCGGGTCGATGAGTGCGAGGCCGCGCTTTTCCGCCGGCGGCAGCAGGGCGCCGAGCGCCTCGAAGCCGTCGCGGCAATGCACGCCGACGCGCGCATCGCGCCGGAACTCGTGGCGCAGGGCATCGGATTCGGTCGGGAGCAGTTCGCAGAAGGCGGCGCGGTCGTTTGGGCGCATCAGCGTCGCCGCGATGAGCGGCGAGCCGGGATAGGTCTCACGCGTTCCCGCCGGGTTCAGGCCGCGGACGATGTCCAGGTAGCGCTCGAGCGCAGGGTGCGCCGACGCGATGCCGGCCGCTTCGACACGCGCGATGCCTTGCCCGGCTTCGCCGCCGCGCCCGCCGATTTGGTATCGCCCGCGGCCGGCGTGCGTGTCGAGCAGGAAGAGCGGCCGGTCCTTTTCGGCGAGCCGCAGCAGCACGGCCGTGAGCGCGACGTGCTTCATCACGTCGGCAAAGTTGCCGGCGTGGAAGACGTGACGATACTTCACGTTTCGCCGAGCCAGTCGCGCGGGCGCAGGTAGTCGCGGTAGAGAATCTCCTCCGCCGAGCCCGGTTTCGGCGTCCAGCCGTATTCCCAGCGCACGAGCGGCGGCAGCGACATCAGGATCGATTCCGCGCGCCCGCCGGTCTGCAGCCCGAATAGCGTCCCGCGATCGTGGACGAGGTTGAACTCGACGTAGCGTCCGCGCCGCAGGAGCTGGAATGCGCGCTCGCGCTCGCCAAATGCCGTCTTGCGGCGCCGCTCGGCAATCGGCAGCCAAGCCTTCGTGAACGACTCGCCGACCTTCCGCGCGAAGGCGAAGCAGGACTCGAAAGTGGGCGCGTTGAGGTCGTCGAAGAAAAGCCCGCCGACGCCCCGGGTTTCGTCCCGGTGCGGCAGGAAAAAATAGCGGTCGCACCAGGCCTTGTACTTCTCGTAGCTGCCCGGGATCCCGGCGCAGGCCTCGCGCGCCGTGCGGTGCCAGTGCAGCACGTCCTCGTGCACCGGATAGTACGGCGTCAGGTCGAAGCCGCCGCCGAACCACCACGCCGGTTCGCCGTCTTTCGGCTCGGCGTAGAAGAATCGCAGGTTCAGGTGCGTCGTAGGCACGTGCGGATTGCGCGGATGCAGCACGAGCGACACGCCCATCGCCGAGAACGGCGCGCCCGCGAGCGCCGGCCGGTCATGGGTTGCGGAGGCGGGGAGGCTCGCGCCCGAAATTTCCGAGAAATTGATGCCGCCCTGCTCGATCAGCGCGCCGTCCTTCAGCACGCGCGACTCGCCGCCGCCGCCGCCCGGCCGCTCCCAGCGGTCGCAACCGAAGCCTGCGCTGCCGTCCGCGCGTTCGATGGCCTCGACTAGGCTTTCCTGCAGCCCGGCGAGCCATGCGCGCACGGCGACGCGGTCGGTCACTGCCTAGCCTCCGGCTGCGGGATCTTCGGGCGTCGCGCTTTCGGTGCGTGACTTCTTTTTCTTCTTCGCTGCCTTCGGCCTCGCGGACACGGCGGGCTTGGCTGCCTCGGCATCTGCCGCGACGGGTTTCTTCCGCGCGCGCGACTTGGTGACTTTGGCGCCAGCCGTGGACTCGGCTGCGGCCGGGGCTGGCGCTTCCGCTTTTTTGCGCCGGCCGAAGCGCCCTTTGCGCTCGGGTGCGGCAGCGAGCATTGCCTGGCATTCCTCGAGCGTGAGCGAGGCGGGCTCGCGGTCCTTCGGCACCTTCGCGTTGCGCTTCCTGTCCGTGACATAGGGGCCGTAGCGGCCCTTCAGTATCTGGATTCCGGCGTCCGGGAAGTCCTTGATCGTGCGCTCGCGGTCGGCCGCGAGCTTCGCCTCGACGATTTCGAGCGCGCGCGGCAGCGTCAGCGTGAACGGATCGTCTTCCTTGATCGAAGCGTACTTGGTGCCGAACTTCACGTAGGGCCCGTACTGGCCGCGGCCGACGCTGATCGGCGTTCCGTCGGGCGCATGGCCGAGATTGCTTGGCAGCGAAAGGAGCTTGAGCGCGTCATCGAGCGTCACGTCGTCCATGTGCTGGCCCGGCAGCAGGCTCGCGAAGCGCGGCTTCTCGTCATCGTCGCGCGTGCCCTGCTGCACGAAGGGACCGTACTGGCCCATGCGCACGGTAATCGGCTTGCCGGAAACGGGGTCTCGTCCGATTTCGCGGGATTCGGCGACCTCCTCGCGGCTGACCGACTTCGTGATGTGCTCGACGGACTTGATGAATGGCTTCCAGAACCGCCCCAGCTCGACGTGCCATTCCTTCTCGCCGTTGCTGATCTCGTCGAGCACGTCCTCCATCTGCGCGGTGAAGCCGTATTCCACGTAGTCGCCCAGGTACTTGACCAGGAACTTGCTGACGATCTTGCCGATGTCGGTCGGGATGAAGGCGCGCCCGCTCATCTCGACGTAGCGCCGGTAGCGCAGCGTCTCGATGATCGATGCGTAGGTGGAGGGGCGGCCGATCCCGTGGCTCTCGAGCGACTTCACGAGGCTCGCCTCGGTGTAGCGCGGCGGAGGCTGCGTAAAATGCTGCTCGGGCCGGATCGCCTCGAGCGTCACGCGCTCGCCGGGCTCGAGCGCGGGCAGGCGCTGCTCGTCCTCGCTCTCGACGTCGGTTTCGTCCTCGTCATGGTCCTCGTGGTAGGCGGCGAGGAAGCCGGGCTCGAGCAATGTCTGGCCGTTGGCGCGCAGCACGTGGCGGTCGGCGCCGGAGGCGGTCTTCGGGTCGCCGGCGACGAGGTCCACCGCCACGGTGTCGAATACCGCTGGGGCCATCTGGCAGGCGACTGCGCGCTTCCAGACGAGCGCGTAGAGGCGGCGCTGGTCCTCTTCGTGGATGTCGCGATCGGCCTTTTGCGGCGTTTCTTCCGCGGCGGTCGGCCTTATCGCCTCGTGCGCCTCCTGCGCGTTCTTCGACTTCGTCTTGTATTCGTTGACGCCGTCGGAGAGCGACTTGTCGCCGAAGTTCGCCTTGATCGTGTCGCGGATCTCGCGGACGGCCTCGGCGGAGAGCGACACCGAGTCCGTGCGCATGTAAGAGATGTAACCCGCCTCGTAAAGCTTCTGCGCCGACTGCATCGTGCGCCGTGCGGTGAAGCCGAGTTTGCGCGCGGCCTCCTGCTGCAGCGTCGAAGTCGTGAACGGCGGCGGGGGATTGCGGCGCTTCGGTCGGCGCTCGACGTTCTCGACCGTGAGCCAGCCGTTCGCCGCCGCCAGGATCGCGCGCTCGGCCTCGCGCGCGTCACCCTCGTTGGTGATGCTGAAGCGAGCCTTCTGTGTGTCGGCCTCGACCTTCTCGCCGCGGAACTCGATGAGCCGCGCCGGGAAGCGCGCCGCATCCTTCGACGCATCCGCCTCGATTGTCCAGTACTCCTGGCGGATGAACTTCGCGATCTCCGCTTCGCGCTCGCAGATGAGCCGGAGCGCCACGCTCTGCACGCGCCCCGCGGACAGGCCGGGCTTGATCTTCTTCCAGAGCAGCGGCGACAGGTTGAAGCCGACCAGGTAGTCGAGCGCGCGCCGTGCCTTGTAGGCGTTGACCAGGTTGGCGTTCAGTCCCTTTTCCGCGTCCTCGACCGCGGCGCGCACGGCGTTCTTGGTGATCTCGTAGAAGCGGACGCGGCGCAAGTCCTTGCCATCGAGCGCGCCGTGCTCGCGGAGGATCTCGGAGAGGTGCCAGGAGATGGCTTCGCCCTCGCGGTCGGGGTCGGTCGCGAGGTAGAGCGCGTCCGCTTTCTTCATCGCGCGCTCGATCGCGTCGAGCTTCGGCCGGCTCTTGTCAATGAGCTGGTATTTCATCTCGAAGTCGCGATCGGGATTGACAGCGCCTTCCTTTTCTATGAGGTCGCGGACGTGCCCATACGAGGCCAGCACCTCGAAGTCGCTTCCGAGGTACTTCTTGATGGTTTTCGCCTTCGCTGGCGACTCGACGATGACGAGATTTGAGCTCATATATCCAGGTTCAGCACGAAGGTCCCAAAGACGCCAAAGCCGCGGGCCCGACCGCGGCTCCCTGGCCGAAGCGGGGCGTTGGCGTTCAGTGCATCGCGTCCCGACGCTCGTCGAACACCAGGTCTTCCATCCGCTGGTAGGCGTTTTCCTGGCCCGGCTGGCTGAAAAGTACCATCAGGACCACCCATTTCAGCTGCTCGATGTCGATGTCGTCGGCTTCGAGCGCGAGCAGCCGGTCGATCACGACTTCGCGCTGCGCAGCGGAGAGAATGCCCAGGTTCTCGAGGTGCAGCAGGTAGCCGCGGACGTCGGTGTCGAGGCGGATTTGCTCGGAACCGCTGAAGACGCGAACCGCGCGCGCCGTGCCCTCGCCGAGCGCGCGGTCCGGGTCGGTCGCGAGGCTCTCGAGCCAGACGAGCGCGCGCTCGATGTCCGCCTCCGGATAGCCCGCCTGCTCCAGTTCGGTCTTGAGCGCGTCTCGGTCCGGCGTGGAATCGTCCTCGGCATCCAGGAAGTTTTCGAAGAGGTGGATCAGGATGTCGAGCACGCTGTCCTTCATCTTGCCTGCCTCGGTGGTTTCCGGCTGAACCGCCCGCCAGCCAGGGATTCGACCCGGCCGTCGAGCTCGAGCAACTGCAGTTTCGAGATGACGGACCTGGCGGCCATTCCGGTTCTTTCAACCAGTCGGTCGAGACCCGCCGGCTCGAAACCGAGCGCATTCAACAGCATTTCCGCGTCGCTGTCCAACGCGCCATTCGAATTTTCCGCGCGGTCGCTCGCTTCCGTTGCATAAGTCGACGCACTTGCAAGCCCGGAAATGCCGAGTGCGGCGAGCACGTCGTCGACGGTTTCGATGAGCGCGGCGCCGTCCTTGATCAGGCGATGGCAGCCGCGCGCGAGGGCATTATGTATGGAACCGGGAACGGCCATGACCTCGCGTCCCTGCTCGCCGGCGAGGCGCGCGGTGATGAGCGAACCTGAACGCGACGCGGCCTCGACGACCAGGACGCCGCGCGCGAGTCCGGACATCAGGCGGTTGCGTCGCGGGAAGTTGTGCGAGACGGGCGGCGTACCGGTCGGGAACTCGCTGACGAGCGCGCCATTTGCTGCGATCTCGGCGGCGAGCTGCCGATGCTCGGCCGGATAGACACGATCGAGCCCGGTGCCGCAGACCGCGATCGTGACGCCGCCCGCGGCGAGCGCGCCGCGGTGCGCGGCGGCGTCGATGCCGGCCGCGAGGCCGCTCGTGATCGCGAAGCCGTGCGCGGCGAGCCGGGCCGCGAAATCGAAGGCGGTTTCTCGACCCGCGGCCGTCGCCGCGCGGCTGCCGACAATCGCGACCTGCGACCGCGAGAGGTGGCTGGGGTCTCCTTCAATGAACAGCGCCGGTGGCATGCCCTGAACCGCGGCGAGCTGCGCCGGGTAACGCGGATCGCCGGCGGTCAGGAGGCTGCGCCCGGGCCCCTCGAGCCAGCGCAGGTCGCGCTCGATGCCCGCCGCGTCCCGTTCGCCCGGGGCGCGCAGGCGCTCGAGCCAGGCGGCGGGCTCCTGCGGGCGATCGGCGGGCGTCACCCCCAGGATTCTCGCCGCCAGCCCATCGTCCGACGACCGCAATTGCCTCTGCCAACACCTCTTTTCAAAGGGGACAGTCACTTTGAGGGGCAGGCTTTTCAGGGTGACTTCCCCGCCTAAAAGTGACTGTCCCCTTTGAGAAGCGGGTATTTGAGCCCGCTTGCGCAATTGAAGAGCAACACCTTTTCATGCGCGCCGACCCGGCCGTCCGCGAGGGCGGCCTTCCAGGCCGCGACGGTCGCCGCTCCTTCGGGGCAGAGCAGGAGCCCGTCGTTCCGGGCCACCTCGGCGAGCGCCATCTTTATCTCCGCATCGTCCACGGCGATTGCGAAGCCGCCGCTCTCGCGGACTGCCCGGAGAATCAGGAAGTCGCCGATCGCCGCCGGCACGCGGATCCCCGCCGCGTACGTCTGCGCGTCCTGCCAGGGCGTCGCGTGTTCCACGCCGGCCTGCCAGGCGCGGACGATCGGCGCGCAGCCGGCGGCCTGCACGGCGACCATCCGCGGCCGTTCCGGCCCGATGAGACCGACGGCCTCGAGCTCCGCGAAGGCCTTCCACATGCCGATCAGGCCCGTGCCGCCGCCCGTCGGATAGAAGATGACGTCGGGCAGCCGCCAACCGAACTGTTCGGCGACCTCGTACCCCATCGTTTTCTTCCCTTCGATACGGTATGGCTCCTTGAGCGTCGAGACGTCGAACCAGCCCATGCGCTCGCGGCCTTCCGCCACGCGCTTGCCGCAGTCATTGATCAGCCCGTCGACGAGCGTCACCCGCGCACCCGCCAGCGCGATCTCCCGCACGTTGATCTCCGGCGTGTCGGCAGGACAGAAGATGAAGGTCTCGATGCCGGCTCGCGCGGCATAGGCCGCGAGCGCCGCGCCTGCATTCCCGTTCGTCGGCATCGCGAGCTTTCTGAGGCCGAAGGCTTTGGCCATGGCGACCGCGAGCGCGAGTCCTCGTGCCTTGAAGGAACCGGTCGGCAGCCGGCCCTCGTCCTTCACAAGCACCGGTTTCGCGCCGGAGCGCTTCGCGAGTGCGTCGAGCGCGACGAGCGGTGTCTCGACCTCGCCGAGCGCAACGACGTCGGCAGTCCTGCGCACCGGCAGGAACTCGCGGTACTTCCAGAAGCCGCCGCCGCGCGAGGCGAGTACCTCCCGCGTGACGGCACGGCGGATTCCATCGAGGTCATACCGCACGAGCAGCGGCTTGCCCGCGTCCGACAGTCCATGCAGCTGGTCCGCCGCGTAGCGCTTGCCGGTGGAGCTGCATTCGAGGTGACTCGTGAACGTCTCGAACTCTCGCATCACGCGAGATTACCAGTCCGGCGCAATCGAGAAAGAGCCGGACGGAGCGCGCCTTTGGCGGCCGGGACTCCCCTCGTTCGCTCCGCCGGAACTTTAGTCGCTCACTCGGGGGTCCCGTCCGCCTCGGCGCGCTCCGTCTGCGCTCTCGACGATCGCGCCGCCTGTCAGCTCGCGTGCGCGAGGTGGCGGGGTCCTCGCGAGCGAACCCTTAAAGTTCCGGCAGGGTTCGCGAGCGTGGAACCCCGCCGGATCCCGCGCACGCGAGCAAACATTCCGGCGCGACCGCCGGAAAAGAAAACGCCGGCACGAGGCCGGCGTTTCCACGAACAAACGAATGAATGAACGTCAGGAACCGGAGCTTGGCGAGCGCACCAGGTCGCCCACCTGCACTTCGCGATCCGACCGCCACATCAGGCCATAGCTGATACGGTCATACGCCTTGAAGATCATCGCGAGGCCATTGCGCTCGTCGGGCAGCAGGACCGAGCGGCTCGCGCGGTTCTCGGTCATGTCGCGGACTTCCTCGCCCGCTTCCCAGACTTCCAGCACGTGTCCCGGCTCGAGGCCGTCGCGCGCGCCGCGGTTGATGATGACGATGTCATAGTCGGCGACGACCGTGCGGTCGTCGATGACCGACATGATCGTGCCGTCGACCTGCTTGCCCGGGGCGCGCGGGATGAAGTCCATCTTCTTCACTGCCTCGACCGGCAGCAGGATGTCGCCTTCGAGCGTCTCGCGCGCGGAATCGACGACGCGCAGCGTCGCCGGGTCGCCGACGCGGTTGACGTCGGCTTCGCCCGTGAAGAGGCCCTGGTAGCCGAGCACGTCGCCGTCCTCGGGATCCTTCAACTCGTCGCCCACGTGGTAGATGCTGTAACGATTGCCGATCGCGCCATCGGAAAGACGACGGACGTAAACGTCGTTGCCTACCGAGGAAATCAACCTGTCGTCCCGGGCGCGCGCGACGTATGGCGCGCCCTCGACCTGGTCCCTGGACAGCACGGTCGGGCGCGACATGAACGCCGCGATCCGGTCGTATGGGATTGCGTGGATCGCATCCGACAGCGGGTTCGCGCGAACGCGCGGCGAGAGGCGCACGGGGCCGCCGCTCGCGAGCGTAACCTGCGGCCTGCCGTCCACCCAGGTGAGCGCGAGCTCGTCGCCCGGATAGATGAGGTGCGGGTTCGCGACCTGCGGATTGACGTGCCAGATCTCCGGCCAGTACCAGGGATCGGTCAGGAATTTCGCGGAGATGTCCCAGAGTGTGTCGCCCGGCTGGACCACGTAGCGAGTGGGCGCGTCGGGCGCCATCGGGATGACGCTGCGGTCGATGCCCTGATCCTGCCCGGTGGCGACGCCTGCCGGCACAGCCATCGCGAGGGCGATTGCAGCGACGGCCGCGGCGGTGAGCGCGCGCAGGGGGTGACGGGAACCGGTCTTCGAGGACGATGCCATGCGAGATGCTCCCTTACTGCCGGGTCAGCCGTAGAATCGTATAATTCCCGGCATCCGGATTCCGACGTAAGTCCATGCTTCGACGAACTTTAGCAGCAATCCCCGGTCAGATACACGCGCCCAGGCCCCCGCTCCCATGACGCGCCTCACAATACTGGAGTATCCGGACCCCCGGCTGCGCACCCGGGCCGTCCCCGTGGACAAGGCAGACGCCGGATTGCGTGACCTGATCGACGACATGCTGGAGACCATGTATGCCGCAAAGGGCATCGGTCTCGCGGCCACCCAGGTCAACGTGCACCGGCGACTCCTGGTCACCGATGTCTCCGAGGGGCACAACGAGCCCCGGGTGTTCATCAACCCGGAAATCCTCTCGCGCGACGGCACGGAGACTTCGCAGGAAGGCTGCCTGTCCGTGCCCGGCTATTACGACGACGTCGAGCGGGCGGCACGCGTCCGCGTGCGCGCGCAGGATCGCGACGGCAAGTCCTTCGAGGCGGACCTCGACGGGCTGCTCGCAATCTGCGTACAGCACGAGATCGACCATCTCGACGGCAGGCTGTTCGTCGACTACCTCTCCGAGATGAAGCGCCAGCGTGTGCGCAAGAAGATCGAGAAGGAGCGCAAGCTGCGCGCGGAAGGCCGCGCGCCCGAAACTTCGCGCGCGCCGGCGATCTGATCGCCGATACCGTCATGGACCCGCGCCTGGCGGTCGTATTCGCCGGAACACCCGACTTCGCCATTCCGTCGCTCGACGCGATCGCGGCGTCGCGCCATCGCCTCGCCGCCGTGCTGACGCAGCCCGACCGGCCGAGCGGCCGCGGCCGCGCGCTCGTCGCGAGTCCCGTGAAAGAGCGCGCGCTCGCGCTCGGACTCCCGGTGCGCCAGCCTGAATCGCTGCACGACGGCGATGCAGCCGGGTCGATCGCCTCCTGCGCGCCGGACGTGATGGTCGTCGTCGCCTATGGGCGCCTGCTGCCGCCCGCGATCCTCGCCGCACCAAGGCACGGCTGCCTCAACGTTCATGCCTCGCTCCTCCCGCGCTGGCGCGGCGCCGCGCCCGTTGCGCGCGCGATCCTCGCCGGGGATGCGGTGACGGGCGTGTGCATCATGCGCATGGAAGCCGCTCTGGACACCGGACCGGTGATGCTTCGCCGCGAAGTCGCGATCGGCGCGCGCGAGTCCGCGGGTGAGCTGGAGTCCCGGCTCGCCCGCGAAGGTGCTTTCGCGATCGTCGCCGCGCTCGATGCGCTCGCGGCGGGCCGCGCCGTCTTCGAGCCGCAGGACCCGGTGCGTGCGACGTATGCATCGAAGCTCACCAAGGGCGAGGCGCGGCTGGACTGGCGCGAGGCTGCCTCCTCGCTCGAGCGGCGCGTGCGCGCCCTGAATCCGCGCCCCGTCGCCGAAACGACGCTCGACGGCGCACAGCTTCGCATCCACGAGGCCGCGGTCGTGGCGACGGAAGGGACCGCCGTGCCCGGCACGGTTCTGCGCGCGGATGCGAACGGCGTCGTCGTCACGACGGGCGAGGGCGCGCTGGCGCTCATGCGCCTGCAATTGCCCGGCCGGCGCGTCGTCAGCGCGGGTGAATTCGCGAACGCTCGCCCGCTGGCCGGCAAGGTGCTTGCCTGAGCACGCGTGAGGGAGCAGCGATTCGCGCCGCGGCGGCGCGCACGGTAACCGCCGTTGCAGTTCGCGGGCGCCGGCTCGAAGACGCGATCGCAGCGTTCGCGAAGGACGTCCCCCGCCCGGCGACGCAGTCGATCGCGTTCGGCACCGTGCGCTGGTACTTCGAGCTCGACGCCTGCCTCGCCGGGCTCCTCGACCGGCCGGACATGAAGCTCGATCCCGAGGTGCGCGCGCTGATGCTCGTCGGCCTCTTCCAGCTCCTGCACGGCACGACGCCCGAACACGCTGCGGTGTCCGAGACCGTCGAGGCGGCGCGCGCGCTCGGCCGGCCGCGTGCGGCGGGACTCGTCAATGCGATCCTGCGGCGATTCCAGCGCGAGAGCGAAGCCCTCGTCGCGCGCGCGCACCATTCTCGCGCCGCGCGCCGCGCGCACCCCGAGTGGATGCTCGACGCCTTCGCGCGCGACTGGGGAGATCTCTCCGAGGCGATTGCCGCGGCGGGCAATCTCGAGCCACCGATGTGGCTGCGCGTGAATGCGCGCCGCGGGACGCGCGACCATTACCGGGTCCGCCTCGAAGCGGCGGGCCAGGCGGCGGAATCCTGCGAATTTGCGCCCGAGGCGCTTCGTCTCGCGGAGCCGACTGACGTCAACTCGCTGCCCGGCTTTGCGGACGGCGACGTCTCGGTGCAGGACGCTGCCGCACAGTTGGCGCCGCGGTTTCTCGCGGCTGAGCCTCGCATGCGCGTGCTGGACGCCTGCGCGGCGCCGGGCGGCAAGGCCTGTCACGCGCTCGAGCTCGAGCCGGGGCTCGCGGAACTCGTCGCGCTCGACGTCAACGCCGGGCGCGTGGAGCGAATCGAGGCGAATCTTTCGCGGCTCGGACTCCACGCACGAGTCGTCGTCGGCGACGCGGCGAATCCCGCGGCCTGGTGGGACGGCCGGCCATTCGAGCGCATCCTGCTCGACGTGCCCTGTTCGGGCACCGGCGTGATCCGCCGCCATCCCGACATCAAGCTCCTGCGCCATGCCGACGACATCCCTCGGTATGCCGCGCAGCAGGCGGCGCTCCTCTCGTCCTGTTACGGCCTGCTCGCCACGGGCGGCCGGCTCGTTTACGCAAGCTGCTCGATCCTCAAGGCCGAGAACGCCGAGGTTGTCGGCAGCTTCCTCGCCGCGGAGTCCTCGGCGGTCGATGTGACCGAATCTGCTAGGCTTTTGCTGCCAGGCGGACTGCCGTGGCAGGTTGCGGGGCCTGGCTGTGCGCTCCCGAGCGGCGCGGCCGACGCCGACGGCTTCTACTACGCCTGCCTCGAGAAGCGGGCCTGAGGATCCGGCGTGCATTCGATGCGGGGAAATCGCTGGCTCATCATTTGCGTCGCGCTGCTCGGCGCGGCGGCGGCCTTTGCCGCGCTCGGCCAGGACGCCGAGAGATTCGAGGTCCGTAACGCCTATGTCGAGCGCGTGAACGACGCCTGGCAGCTCGACGTGCGACTCGACCTCGCGCTCGCGGAAGCGGCGCGGCAGGCCTTCGAAGAGGGCGTGCCGCTCGTGCTGAAGCTCGAGATCGAGGCGAGCGTCGATCGGCGCCTGCTGCCGGCCGAGGACGTCGTCTCGAAGACACGGGAATGGCGTCTCGCCTACGACGCAATCGCCGAGCGCTACGTGGTGACCGACGCCCAGAGCGGCACCCACGTCAGTCACGCGACGCAGGCGGAGGCCTTCGAGGCGCTCGGGCGCATCAGCGGGATCGCGATCGCCGATTCCGCCACGCTGCCCGAGGGCAGGCGCTTCGACATGCGCGTCCGCGCGACGGTCGAGATCGGCGACCTGCCCGCGGCGGTTCGCATGCTGCTCTTCTGGAGGAGCTGGTCGCGAACGACGGAGTGGTACGCCTGGAAGGTGCGGCCATGATCCGGCGCTGGCTGCCCATCGCTGTCGGCGCCGGCATCGTCGTGTGGCTCGCCGCGCTCGTCCTGCTCGCGATCACGGCAGAAGGCTCGCAGCGCTTCGGCGAGCTGTACCTTGTGATCCTGCTGATCAACGTCACCGGCGTCGTCGCGCTGCTCGTGCTGATCGGCGGGCGACTCGCTGACTTCATCCGGGACTGGCGGCGCCACGTGCCGGGCTCGCGGCTTCGCGGCCGCACGCTGCTCATGTTCGGCGGGCTCGCGATTGCGCCGCTCCTCCTCGTGTTCACGTTCTCCGTGATGTTCCTGACGCGCGGCATCGACAGCTGGTTCCACGCCGAAGTGCGGCAGGGGCTGTCCGACTCGCTCGCACTCTCGCGCGCGGCCCTCGACTTGCGCATGCGCGAGTTCCTCGACCGCACGACGCGCATCGCGTCGCGGCTCGAAGGGCGCTCCGGCGGCGCTCTCTACCTCGCGCTCGACGAGGAGATGCGCGCATCGGGCGCCGAAGAGCTCATTGTCACCAGCGCGGGCGGCCAGCCCGAGGCCTACAGCCGTGCGGGCATGCAGCATATGCTTCCGGCCGTGCCGCCCGAGGAGCTGCTGATGCAGCTCCGCCAGGGGCGGCCGCACGTGAGCCTTCAACCCGCGCAGGGCGGCGGCTACCAGGTACGCGCGGCGACCCAGATTCGCGCGGGCCCTGGGCTGCGGTCACCGCGGCTCCTGGTCGCGACCTATCCGGTGCCGCAGCGACTCTCCGACCTCGCGGGAACGGTGCAGCAGGCTTACCAGCAGTACGGACGGCTGTCGTTCCTGCGCGAGCCGCTCAAGGCATCGTTCGTGCTGACGCTGTCGCTCGTGCTGCTCATGGCGCTCCTCGCCGCGATCTACGGCGCGCTGTATTTCTCCGAGCGCCTCGTGCGACCGGTCCAGGACCTGATCGCCGGAACGCGCGCGGTCGCGAAGGGCGACCTCGACACGCGCATCGAGCGCCCGTCGCACGACGAGATCGGCTACCTCGTCACGTCCTTCAACGACATGACGAAGAAGCTCGCCCGCGCGCGCGAGGAAACCGAGCGAAGCCGCGCAACGGTCGAGGCCGAGCGCGCGGCGCTCGCGGTGATCCTTGCGCGGCTCACGAGCGGCGTCATCTCGCTCGAGCCGGACTTGCGGGTGCGCGTCGCGAACCAGGCCGCGGGCAGTATCCTGGGCGTCGACTTCACGGGCGCCGCCGGCCGGCCGCTCGAGGAGATTGCCGCCGGGCAACCGCTGCTCCTGGCGCTTCACGAAGTGCTGCGGGGGCACGTGAAAGCCGGCGAGACCGAGTGGCGCGAACAGGTGACCCTGCGCTCCGATGCCGGCCGGCGCGAGCTCGTCTGCGCCTGCACCACGCTGCCGGGCGACGCCGGCGAGCAGGGGCTCGTGCTGGTGTTCGACGAGGTCACGCAGTTGCTGCAGGCGCAGCGCCAGGCGGCCTGGGGCGAGGTCGCGCGCCGCCTCGCCCACGAGATCAGGAACCCGCTTACGCCGATTCAGCTCTCGGCGGAGCGCATGCGCCGCAAGCTCATGCGCGGGCTCAGCGCTCCGGAGGCGGAGCTCCTCGACCGCTCGACGCACACGATCGTGCAGCAGGTCGAGGCGATGAAACAGATGGTCGCGGCCTTCTCGGAATACGCGAAGGCGCCCGAGCTGCACGTCAGCGAGTTCGACCTCGGCGCGCTGATCCGGCAGGTATCCGACCTCTACCATGCGCAGGACCCGCGCGTGGCCTTCGGCCTCTCACTCGACCCGAAGGCGGGTGCCCTCGAGGCCGATCCCGGGCGCATCCGCCAGCTCCTCAACAACCTGTTGACCAATTCGCTCGAGGCGCTCGACGGGCGGCCGAATCCTGTCATCATGATCGAGACGCGGCGAACGGGCGACCAGATCGCCCTGACCGTCGTCGACAACGGCCCCGGGTTCCAGGACGGCCTGCTCGAGCAGGCCTTCGACCCCTACGTGACCTCGAAGCCGAAAGGCACGGGGCTCGGCCTCGCGATCGTGCGCCGGATCGTCGAGGAGCACGGCGGCCAGGTCGAGGTCGACAATGCGCCGCAGGGCGGCGCGAGGATACGCATCGTGTTGCCGGCCGCCGCGCGTGAGGCGCGGCGCGTTGAGGCGAGGAGAGAGAAAGCATGAGTTCGCCGAGAATTCTCGTCGTCGATGACGAGGCCGACATCCGGGGATTGCTCTCGGAGATCCTCGCGGAAGAGGGCTACGAGATCGAGGTCGCCGCCGACGCGGCCTCCGCTCGCCGCGCCGCCGCACGCCAGGAGCCCGACCTCGTGCTGCTCGATATCTGGATGCCCGACATGGACGGCATCACATTGCTGCGCGAATGGAGCGAGAAGCACACGCTCCGGTGCCCGGTCGTCATGCTCTCCGGCCACGGCACGGTCGAGACGGCGGTCGAGGCGACGCGCCTCGGCGCATTCGACTTCGTCGAGAAGCCGCTCTCGATCGCGAAGCTCCTGCGCACGGCGGAGCGCGCGCTCGAAGCCGGCAAGCGCCGGCGCCAGGCCCAGCGCACGCTGATTCCGCCGCTGGTCGCGCCGGTCGGCAAGAGCCGCCTGATGCAGAAGCTGCGGGAGCAGGTGCAGCAGGTCGCGGCCCACGATGCGTCCGTCATGCTGGTTGGCGAGCCGGGCACCGGGCGCGAGGCATTCGCGCGCTACATGCATTCGCTGGGGCCCCGGGCCGCGGGACCCTTCGTCGCCGTCACCTGCGCGAGCCTCGACGACGCGACCGCCGCGGCGAAGCTGCGCGGCAGCTCCGCGGGCGGCAAGGCAGAGCCCGGCTGCTACGAGCAGGCGAGGGGCGGCACGCTGTTCCTGGGCGGGATCGAGGACCTTTCCGCGAGCGCCCAGCGGCTGCTGCTCGCGGACCTGGAGCAACGCGGCTGGCAGCGCGACGGCGCAGGCGAGGTCATCCCCTTCGATTCGCGCTTCATCACGGCGGCGCTGCCCGGGCACGACGGGCCGGCGAACGGCCTGCGGCGCGACCTGCTCGCGCACCTGGAGGTCATCTCGATCCGCATTCCTACGCTTCGCGAATACGCCGAGGACGTGCCGGACCTGCTGCGCCACTACGTCGACCGGCTGGTGGACGAGGAAGGCATGCACTTCCGCCGCTTCTCGGTCGCGGCGCAGAACCGGCTGCGGAACTACCCCTGGCCGGGCAATGTGCGGGAGCTCCGGAACCTCGTGCAGCGGGTGCTGATCATCGGCGGCCCGGAGGAGATCGGCCTCGAGGAGGTCGAGCAGCACCTCGTGGCCCAGCAGGCCCCGGACGAGCCGCTCGTGAAGCAGGACCTGCTGGCGCTGCCGCTTCGCGAGGCGCGCGAGCAGTTCGAGCGGGCCTACCTCCTGCAGCAGTTGATGCTCTGCAATGGCAAGGTCGGGCTCCTCGCCAAGCGCGTGGGCATGGAGCGCACGCATCTGTACCGTAAATTGCGCTCGCTGGGAGTAGACTTCCGGCAGATCACCGAAGACTGATCGGTATTCAAATGGAGATGATTATGATTACAAGAAAATTACTGGTGGCGGCGATTGCCGCTGCTGGCCTCATTGGGGCGATTGCTGCCCAGGCCGAGGACACCAAGCGAACGTTCGGCGAGTACACGGACGACAAGGTGGTCCTCAGCAAGGTCAAGACGGCCCTCATCGACGACGAGACGGCTGACGCCGGCGAGATCAACGTCGAGGTCAACAAGGGCATCGTTCAGCTGAACGGCTTCGTCGACACCGAGAAGGAAAAGGCCCAGGCCGAGAAAGTCGCCAGGAGCGTCGAGGGCGTTAAAGGCGTCGAGAACAATCTGGCGATCAAGTCGGCTGACTCGACGGCCGGTTCTGTCATGGACGACTCGAGCGTCACCGCCAAGGTGAAGTCGGCGCTGATCGACAGCTCTGACACCAAGGCCGGCGACATTAAGGTAGAGACCAAGGCCGGCGTCGTGCAGCTCTCGGGCTTCGTCGAGAGCGAAGCGCAAAAGACGGCTGCGACCAAGGTCGCGAGCGGCGTCAAGGGCGTGAAGTCCGTCCAGAACAACCTGAGCGTCAAAGGCAAGTAACGGCATTCGGTGCCGGGTCGTACTTTCGTCATCTACGGGTTGCGGTAGATGACGAAAGTACGACCCGGCACCAGCTAATCGCCGACTTTCACGACGAGAAAGTCCACTTCCGCCTCTTTCAGGCGGTTCCTCACCCGATTGAGCTCCGCCGGGTCGCTGATCGGCCCGATGCGAACGCGATGCCAGGTGTCGCTGTCGATGGCGACGCGCTGCACGTTTGACTCGATGCCCTGAAGGGCGAGCTGCGCCCGCACGCGGTCCGCGTCCTCGAACTTCCTGTACGAGCCCGCCTGCAGCACGTAGGCGCCCTTCTTCTCGGTGGATTCGGGCGTGTCGCGTGGCATGACGACTTCCTTCTCCGGTACGACCACCTCGAAGTTCGGCAGCATCTGGTAGAAGTCGTAGCGCTCGGCCGCGTCCTCGGCGGCCGAATCGCGGGCCGAGGCGGGCTCGGCCGGAACCTGCGCCCCGCCGGCCTCGGGGGCTTGTGGCCCGCGCGGGTCGAAGAAATAGAGCGCGAGGCCGACCGCAAGTCCGGCGACGAGGCCGATGAACAGCCCGGTCCAGCCGGAAAAGCTTTCGCGCTGCCCGCGGCTCCGCTTGTAGTCCCGTGCCACCATCACATGGTCTCCGGCGCCGAGACGCCCAGAATCCCGAGCGCATTCTGCAGCACCTGGCGCGCCGCGGCGATCAGCGCGAGGCGGCCGTTCCTTTGCCTCGCGTCGTCCACGATGAAGGGCAATGCCGCGTAACACGCATGAAACGACTGCGCCAGCTCGCGCAGGTAGTGCACGACGAGGTGCGGCGCGCGCTGTTCGGCGCCTTGCCGCACGATCTCGGGCCACCGGGAAATCTCGCGCATCAGCGCGAGCGCCGGCGCTTCGTCGAGATTCGCGAGCTCCGCGATTCCCGCGTCCCGGTCGAACGGCAGTCCGCGCTCCGACGCCTGCTTCAGCACGCTCGCGATGCGCGCATGCGCGTACTGGATGTAGTAGACGGGATTGTCGTTGCTCTGCTTCTTCGCAAGCTCGAGGTCGAAGTCGAGCGGCTGGTCGTTCGAGCGCATCACGTAGATGAGGCGCGCCGCGTCGTTGCCGACCTCGGTGCGCAGTTCGCGCAGCGTCACGAACTGCGCCTCGCGCTTGCCCATCGCCACCTTCTCGCCGCCCTTGAACAGCGTCACGAACTGGACCATGGGCACCTGGAGCGACTCCGGCGGCTCGCCCATCGCGGCGAGGCCGGCGCGCACGCGCGCGACGTAACCGTGATGATCCGCGCCGAGGATCGTCACGAGCAATTCGAAGCCGCGCTCGCGCTTGTCGAGGTGATAGGCGATGTCGGATGCGAAATAGGTCTTCTGGCCGTTCGCGCGCACGACCACGCGGTCCTTCTCGTCGCCATACTCCGTGGCGCGGAACCAGGTCGCGCCCTCCTGCTCGAAAACGTCGCCATGAGTGCGTAGGCGCTGCAAGGCACGGTCGATCGGGCCGCCGTCCTTGCCGTCGCCGAGATCCTGCTCCGAGTACCAGCGGTCGAAGCGCACGCCGAACTCTGCAAGGTCGCCGCGGATGTCGGCGAGGATGTCGGCGAGGCCCGCCTCGAACACGGCGCGAAAGCCCGCGCTGAGCAATTCCTTTGCGCGGGCGATGACTGCGTCGATGTACTGGTCCTTGTCGCCGCCATCCGGCTCGTCCGGCGGAAGGCCCTTCAGCACATCGGCGGCCGGGCGCCGGAGCGCCTCGCCCTGCGAGCTTCGCAGCTTTGCCGCGATGGGCCGCACGTAGTCGCCACGATAGCCGTTTGCCGGGAACCGGATCTTCTCGCCGCAAAGCTCGAGATAACGCAGCCACACGCTCGCCGCGAGGATGTCCATCTGGCGGCCGGCGTCGTTCACGTAATACTCGCGATGGACGCGCCAGCCGTCGGCCTCGAGGAGATTGGCGACGGTTGCACCGAATGTCGCCTGCCTGCCGTGGCCGACGTGCAGCGGTCCCGTCGGATTGGCGGACACGAACTCGACGATGGCGCTCATGCCGGCCCCCGCATCGCCTCGACCGTAGCCTGCTCCTTCACCCAGCACGCGGCTCAATTCCGCCTGCCAGGCTGCGGGCGTCATGAAGAAGTTGATGAAGCCCGGTCCGGCGATCTCGGTCTTCGCGATCAGCTCGTTCGCGGGCAGCGCCCCGGCGATCTTCGCGGCGAGCGCCCGCGGATTCGTGCGCGCGGCCCTCGCGAGGCGCATCGCGACGCCGGTCGCGAAGTCGCCATGCACCACGTCGCGGCTGCGCTCGATCGCCGGATCCGGCAACGGCCCGTCGCTGAGCGTTCCCGCCGGCAGCGCGGCAAGAGCGGCATTAACTAGTTTTTCGATCTGGTTTTTCAAGCGCGCGATTCTATATCAATCGACGCTAATCGATTTCCGCGGGATCGACGTCCAGCGACCAGCGCAGCGAGCGCGGAACGCGGAGTTTCACGAGCTCGTCGACCCAGTCGGCGAGAAAGACCTGCAGCGCGCCGCGCGCCGGCGATTCGACAAGCAGTTGCGCGCGATGCCGGCCCGCGCGCCGGGCCATCACTGCCGGCGCCGGGCCGAGAATGCGGACCTTGCTCTCGTGCCCTGCGGGCACGACGGCTTCCGCCGCGTGCAGGAAGCCGAACGCTTCCGGGCGCGCGGGCGAATCGGCGCGCAGCAGCGCGAGGTGCGAGAACGGCGGCCAGCCGGCTGCGCGGCGCTCCTCCAGCGCCAGGGTCGCAAAGCCCTCATATCCCACGGTGATGAGGCACTTGAGGAGCGGGTGCTCGGGATAGGCGGACTGGATCAGGACTTCGCCCGGCCGATCGCCGCGACCCGCGCGGCCGGCGACCTGCACGATCTGCTGGGCGAGGCGCTCGCTCGCGCGGAA
>Ga0187892_10001368_pt1 | contig 56078 bp, 67 predicted proteins | sample MA1701073metaG_FD_139345 | JGI IMG/M metagenome (GOLD analysis project Ga0187892, IMG submission 139345) | Bio-ooze microbial communities from a basaltic lava cave in the Kipuka Kanohina Cave System on the Island of Hawaii, USA - MA170107-3 metaG ...
CCACTGACCAAAGGAGAGGACAGATGTCAACCGAAGCAAAGTGCCCGTTCACGCACACCGCGAGCAGCGTCAGGTCGAACCGCGACTGGTGGCCCAATCAGCTGAACCTCACCATGCTGAAGCCGGCCGATCCCATGGGCAAGGACTTCAACTACGCCAAGGAGTTCAAGAGCCTGGACCTGGCGGCGGTGAAGAAGGACCTCCTGGCGGTGATGACCGACTCGCAGGACTGGTGGCCGGCGGACTTCGGCCACTACGGACCGTTGTTCATTCGCATGGCGTGGCACGCCGCCGGCACGTACCGCATCCGCGATGGCCGCGGCGGCGCCGGGTCGGGCCAGCAGCGGTTCCCGCCCCTCAACGCCTGGCCCGACAATGTGAGCCTCGACAAGGCGCGCCGGCTGCTCTGGCCGATCAAGCAGAAGTACGGCCGCAAGATTTCGTGGGCCGACCTCCTGATCCTGGCCGGCAACGTCGCGCTGGAGTCGATGGGGTTCAAGACCTTCGGGTTCGCCGGCGGGCGTCCGGACGTCTGGGAACCGGAGGAAGTCTACTGGGGCTCGGAGGACAAGTGGCTGGGGGACAAGCGGTACAGCGGCGTCAGGGATCTCGAAAATCCGCTCGGCGCCGTTCAGATGGGTCTGATCTACGTCAACCCGCAAGGCCCGAACGGCAATCCGGACCCGATCGCGGCGGCCGTGGATATCCGCGAGACGTTCAAGCGGATGGCCATGAACGACGAGGAGACGGTGGCGCTCATCGCGGGTGGTCACACCTTCGGCAAGACCCACGGGGCCGGCCCGGAGTCCCATGTCGGGGCTGACCCCGAGGCGGCCGGCATCGAGGAGCAGGGCTTCGGCTGGCGGAGCACCTTCGGCACGGGCAAGGGCGGTGACACCATCACCAGCGGCCTGGAAGTCACGTGGACCACCACGCCCACGAAATGGAGCAACGACTACTTCAAGAACCTGTTCAGCTACGAGTGGGAGCTGACGAAGAGCCCGGCCGGCGCGCATCAGTGGAGGCCGAAGGGGGGCGCGGGGGCCGGCACGATCCCGGATGCCCACGACCCCGCCAAGCGCCACGCGCCGGCGATGCTGACCACGGACCTGTCGCTGCGGCTCGACCCGGCGTACGAGAAGATCTCGAGGCGCTTCTACCAGAATCCGGCCCAGTTCGCCGACGCATTCGCCCGGGCGTGGTTCAAGCTGACGCATCGAGACATGGGGCCGCGCGCCCGCTACCTCGGCCCGGAGGTTCCTGCCGAAGAGCTCATCTGGCAGGATCCCCTCCCCGCGGTCAATCACAAGCTGATCGATCAGCAGGACATCGCTGCCCTCAAGAGCAACATCCTCGCGTCGGGGCTGTCCGTCTCGGAGCTGATGTCGACGGCCTGGGCGTCGGCGTCCACGTTCCGGGGCTCGGACAAGCGCGGCGGGGCGAACGGGGCGCGCATCCGCCTGGCGCCGCAGAAGGATTGGGAGGTCAACCAGCCGGCCCAGCTGGCGAAGGTGCTCAAGACGCTGGAGGGCATCCAGAGCGAGTTCAACAAGGCCCAGTCGGCCGGCAAGAAGGTCTCACTCGCCGACCTGATCGTGCTGGGCGGTTGTGCCGGCGTGGAGCAGGCGGCGAAGCAAGCCGGTCACGCCGTGACGGTGCCCTTCGCGCCGGGGCGCATGGACGCCTCACAGGAGCAGACCGACGTGGAGTCCTTCGCCGTCCTGGAACCCCTCGCGGACGGCTTCCGAAACTACCTCGGGGGCAAGTACCCCGTGTCGGGCGAGGAGTTGCTGATCGATCGGGCGCAGTTGCTGACGCTGACCGCGCCGGAGCTGACGGTGCTCATCGGCGGCATGCGCGTGCTGAACACCAACGTCGGAGGGACGAAGCACGGCGTCTTCACCAGGCGGCCGGGGACGCTGACCAACGACTTCTTCGTGAACCTGCTCGACATGAGCACGGAGTGGAAGGCGGCATCGGACGCCAAGGACGTGTTCGAGGGGCGCGATCGGAAGACCGGTGCGCTCAAGTGGACCGGCACGCGCGTCGATCTCGTGTTGGGCTCGAACTCCCAGCTCCGCGCTCTCGCGGAGGTCTACGGAAGCTCGGATGCGCCGGCGAAGTTCGCCCAGGACTTCGTCACCGCCTGGACCAAGGTGATGAACCTCGATCGCTACGACCTCGCGTGATCTCGGCGAATAGACCTTAGGCTCTAGTGTCGAACAGCCTCGACGTGGCCTCGGGTCATCCCGGACCACGTCGAGGTTGAGCGAACCCTACCGGGCAGCACCTCCGGCATGGAACGAAGTGGCCATGCGGGGGCAGGTCATTTCGTCCGGGCAGGCACGGTGAACGTCAGCGTCACCATCTGTCCGGGGAAGACATTGTGGTTCGCGTCCACCAGCTCGATCTTCACCTTGTGCTGGCCGGGCGGCAGCCCGGCTATGTCGATTGTGTTGTTGTCACTCGCTTCCGCCCACCACCAGGGCAGGTCGTCGACGGTGATGTGCAGATGCCCGACACGTGGCGATACCTGGAGGGCGCCCGTCCCGAACACGTGGGCGATTCGCACGTTCTCCACTCGGTACTGAGCCCAGAAGACGCCCAGAGCCAGCCCCTCGGCAAGCGGGGGATCCACGATCAGCTTGGGTGGGGGCTCTTTCTTGATCGCGAGGTACGGCGTAGCGCCGCGGATGTCCCTCGCGCTTTGGGCGAAGGCGACCGTGGCGATGACGGTACCAACCGCGACTACGGCAAGCGTCTTGATGAGCATGGTCATCGCAGTCTCTCCTCTCGAGCATCGATTGGGTTGGCGCGAATCACTGACAGCGCCCCGAGGAGTCTAGCGGGCCGGGTGCTGGCGTTGCAACGCCTTGGGGGCGAGCGGACGGGGCTGGAAAGGGGGTATGCGCTGCCTTGGCCTCCGACACAGTGGGCCCAAGAGTGCCCCAAGGCTGGTCATGTCGCGAGCGCGAGAGGAGGCGTTTATGGGTCGACGACCCAACGCGCGCATGGGACTACGGTTACCGTCAAGGCTGGCGCGTGGGTTAGAATCGGCGCGTGAGGCACCGGCGGCTGCTCGTCCTGGCGATCCTCATCTACGTGACGCTCGACTTGTCGCTCCCCGCGATGCCGGGGGCCTTCGTGTTCGAGCCCACGGACTCGTCCGAGAGCACGCAGGTGCGGGCCCGCGCCGCGGCCGAGACCGTCGCGCTACCCGCTCTGGCGCGCGATCCGGGGTCGCTCTTCTTCGAGCCGCCGCCTCTCGAAGGCGATGTACGGCTAGCGCCGGTCAGTTCGGCCGAGCGGCGCGCGCGGCCCGTCGTCAGTTGGCAGTCTCGAGCGCAGTACGATCCCTCACCCCTTTCCGAAGACCCCTAACTAAGCCCCCGCTCCGTGTTTCGGCGGCTCCCGTGGCGGGGGTCTGCCCATCTCTCCATCAATTCGGGTGGCGTGGGGGGTCTAGGGAATGAAACAGGGATACGAGGGAACAGTGGTCAGTGGGACCATGCTCGTGATCGCGCTCACGCTCATCGCCATCGTCAAGTGGCTCTTCTGAGGGAGGCGACCATGCCAAAAGTCGGACGATTCGTCACCGATCCCCGGGCCGGCGCGTACTGCCAGATCACGCTCGACGACGGCGAGAAGGTTGTCGTTAACCACGAGAAGGGCGGCTTCAAGGGGGGCGCGCTGACGATCGAGGCCCCGAGGCTGATGGGCTTCCGCTCCGACCGCATCTTCGCCTGCGACCTGGACGGCCCGGAGGGCCAGCGGGTGCTCGCCTGGCTGACGCGGGGCACCGAGCCCGGTAGCTTCGCGGCGACGCCGCTGGCGGCCGCCGTCGAGTTCGTGAAGGACTCCGGGACGCTCGCCGAGCTGAAGGCGAGGTGCGCCGGGCTGACGTCGGGTCGCTAGCCGAGTGGCCGGCGCCGGGCGACTGTGGAGTTCCGGGACCTGCTCCTAGGCCTCGTCTTGGTCTGGCTCGCCGCCAAGGTGGCCGGCGAGGCCATGGAGCGGGTCGGCCAGACCGCCGTCCTGGGCGAGCTGCTGGCGGGGGTGCTCATCGGCCCGGGCGTCCTGGGCCTCGTCCACGAGTCGTCGGCGCTCCACGCCCTGGCCGAGCTCGGTGTCCTGATCCTCCTGTTCGAGGTCGGCCTGGAATCCGACCTCGGCGAGCTGCTGCGGGCCGGCCTCCAGGCCACGCTCGTCGCCCTCGTCGGCGTGGCAGTGCCGTTCGCCGTCGGCTATGGCATCATGCATTGGCTCGGCCACCCCGCGCTCCTGGCCGTCTTCGTCGGAGCGACCTTCACCGCGACCAGCGTGGGCATCACGGCGCGCGTGCTCGCGGACATCGGCCGTCTCGGTGACAGCGCCGCGAGGGTGGTGCTCGGGGCGGCGGTCGTTGACGATATCCTCGGTCTGATCATCCTCGCCGTGGTGACCGGGGTCGCGCAGACGGGGAGTGTGTCCCTCGGCGCCGTCGGCCTACTCGCCGGGAAGGCCGTCGTCTTCCTGGTCGCGGCGGTCCTGGTCGGCGTTCGGCTCGCCCCGACGCTGGTCCGTTGGGTCGGGCGGCTGCGGGCGCGGGGCACGCTCATCGTGTACTCGGTGGTCTTCGCAGTCGCGCTGGCCGCGGTCGCGGACCTGATCGGCCTGGCGACGATCATCGGGGCGTTCGCGGCCGGGCTGGTCCTCGCCACGACGGAGCGGCGGGCGCACATCGAGGAGCGGATCAAGCCGGTTGCCGACCTACTCGTGCCGGTGTTCTTCGTCACCGTGGGGATGAAGGTCCAGCCCGCGGCGCTGAACCCGTTCGGCGACGGTGGGCAGTTCGGCGTCGCGATGCTGCTGACGGGCGTCGCCGTCGCCTCGAAGCTGGTGGCGGGCCTTGCCGTCTACCAGCGCGGCGTGCGCCGGTGGCCGGTGGCGGTCGGGATGGTGCCGCGCGGCGAGGTCGGCCTGATCTTCGCCGGGGCGGGCCTTGCCGCCGGCGTGATCGCGGAGGACCTGTACTCGGCGCTGGTCGTCGTGGTGATTCTGACGACGTTCGCCGCCCCGCCGTGGCTGAAGGCGCTCTACCGCGACTTGGGCTGAACGCTTGTACGCGCTTTCAGCGCACTAGCTGTGCCCGAATAGGCTCGAATGTGGCGGGGGCCCGCCTTGCATCCCGCTGCGCAACGCCGCGTCTCTCCAGATCCGCGTTGACGCGTAGCGAAGGGCCGTGGCGTTGCGCCGTATGGACGCAAGGTGGAACGAGGACTTCCCTGCCGCCTGAAGTTTTCCGCAGGTTTGCCCCGAACCTACTGCAACTCCCGCTTACCTCACAAAGTCCCGACAACACCTAGGTGTGATCTCTGTCATCGGAGTGGATGTGCCTGGTTGCCGAGTCCCCGGGACCTCGCACCTGCTCCACAACCTCGGCCAGCGGCGCGGCCGGGCGCGGTCGATGAGCTAGCGCTCGTCGGGCTGGGAGAGGCGGTCGAGCAGGAAGCGGTGCAGCCGCTGCTTCATTTCCTCCGGCATGGGCACCCGTCCGGCCTTGCCCGTCAGCTCTCGCGTCTTCCGGTACGTGCTTAAATACGCGCGACAGGGCGCGCAGTCGAGCAGATGGCGCTCCAGCTCCGCGGCCAGCTCGGGCGTGAGGCTCTCTTCGAGGAACTCGCCGAGGACGTCGATGGCCTCCTTGCACGTCATGTCGGCCGCTATCCTTTCCGGGCGAAGGCGAGATCAGGGAGCCTCACCGGGCGCCCTCGAGCCCGGTGACGCGGAGGGCGTGACCGTCGGGGTCACGCGCGAGGAAGCCCGCGCTGAAGCCAAGGACACGGTCGGGTAACCGGACGACCTCCGGCGACACGAAGTCGGCGCGTCCGTCGCGCAGCCTCGCCGCCGACGCGGCCGGATCGGGCGCGACCACTGTCGTATGCCAGTGAACCAGATCGTTGGCGGCCGGGTCAACCGGAGCGCGCCGGCCGGTCCGCGGCGTCAGGTACTCGAGCAGCTCGACGCCGGGCCCGCTCGCGGCGCGCAGCGTGGTGATGCGGAGCCGGGCGTCGATGACGTTGTTGAGCCGCTCCTGCTCCGGTCCCCAGTTCTCGCTCTCTCCGACCACCCGCAGCCCCAGGAGGTCGCGGTAGAAGCGGAGGCTGCGCTCCGTGTCGGTGACCACGATCGCGGTGTGATCGATGCCCAGGAAGATGCCGTTGCTGGCCCGGCGCCAGCGCGCGTCGCCCTTGTCGGGCGGGAACTCCAGGATCTCGAGCGGGTGGCCGTCGGGATCGCGGAAGTAGAAGGCCTTGATCCCGCCCGCCTTGGGATTCCAGTCCGGCAGCCGCTGCGGCCCGGGGGAGACGTGCTGGACCTGGTGGCGGCGAAGCCAGAGGTAGGCCTGGTCCACGTCGCTGGTGATGATCGCGATGTGCTGGAACCAGACGTCGTTGCTCCGCGAGTCGGCGGGGGCCGCCCGCCCGCGCGGCGCGAGATACTCGGTCAGCTCGATGCGCTCCTGGCCGAGCCGCATCACCACCACGCGAGCCCGCAGCCCGAGCACGCCCGTGAGCTGCTCGTGGGCCGGACCGGAGACCTCCACGTCCGAGACCTTCTCGAAGTCCAGCACGTCGCGGTAGAAAGCCACTGACCGGTCCATATGCGACACCGTCAACCCGATCGCGCCCACCGCGGCCACGCGGGCCTCGGGGGTCTCGCCGCGGGCGACCGCCTGCTGGGCCAGCACCGCGGGCGTGGCGACGACGAGCAGGGCCAGCAGTCCAAGTCCCGCGACCGCGCTCGTGGAGCGCACCCGCCCCGAGGGCGCCGCCTCGGCGGTGCGGGTGCGCTCGGCATAGCCGCAACGGAAGATACAGCGCGTGGCCGGGTGGTGATGGAGCTTGGCGCACACCGCCTCGCGCCCCCGGGCCAGCCAGAGATAGACGTCGGCCGCCAGGAGCATGCCGATCAGCGGTGCGGTGAAGTACACCCAGAGGGCCGTCCCGGTGCGCGCGGGCACCGCCGAGGCCATCGTCCGGGCCGGGTTCATGCTCATGCCGGAGAGCGGCGCCTCGAGCGTGATGTAGATCGCGACGAGGGCGCCGGCGCAGAGCCCGGTGAGCGCCGCCGCCCGGCTATTGGACACGCTCAACACGACGAGCATGAGGACGAAGGAGATCACGATCTCGGCCGCGAAGGCCACCACCGGCCCGGCGGGCCCCGGCGTGGTCACCGCGTAGTACACGGCCGGGTCGGCGACCGGCGCCCCCAGCCAGACCCGCGCGGCCAGGACCCCGGCCAAGCCTCCCACGAACTGGGCGATGATGTAGAACGCAGCGTCCCAGCCGGCGACCTTGCCGAGACGCCAGAAGGTCAGGGTGACCGCGGGGTTGAGGTGCGCGCCCGACCGGCGGCCCCACGGCGAGTAGATGATCGCCACGGCCGTGAGGGCCATCGCGAGGCCCATCAGAACACGCCTCATGACCGGGCTCTCAACCACCCGCTCTACTGGAGAAACTGGGTGGTACAGCAGCACGGTGAAGGCGCAGGCCGAGAGCATGAAGAGCCCGAGCCCGGCGGCCTCCATCAGGTACTCCGGCCAGTGTCCCCGTAGCGCCCCGCGCATGTCGCCCATACGCCTTAGACACGCCGGCCCCTGGCCGGGGTTCGGCCGGTCAGGAGGTCGGTCGGAGGGCAGATCGGAGGAGGGGGCCGGGCGGTCTATCAGCCACGCTGCCCGGCCCACTTCCGGCCGAAGCGGGTCGGGGTCGTCACTCGAGCGTCAGGCCGAGATGGGCACCGGGAGCAGATCCTCGGTCGACCTCGCGTGGACCCGCCGGCGCGTCGCGAGGACGCGCTCCGGATCGCCCAGGTCGTTCCAGTGTACGCCCCGCACCGGCAGGACGGCGAGGCGGTCCGGCCGAGCGGTCAGAACCTGTCGAGAGAAATCGATGGAGGGCAGCCCACAGTAGAGCCGCTCGAGCGCGGGCAGCTCGCCGACCGTGCCCAGGGTCGGCGTGATGCCGGTGAAGGAGCGATAGAGATCCGGCACCGCGAGCCGGAGCAGCGCGAGCAAAGTGGAGACGCGCCCGACCATGACGAAGCTGTTCCAGAGCCAGCCCTGCGCGCGGAAGCGCTCCGCCTCCGCCGCGGCCGGCTTCTCCCAGAAGCGCCGCACCTCGCGAAGCCCGGACCCGGCGCCCACGACCGGGTCGCCGGGCTCGATCCAGCCGTAGCCGGGCTCGGGGCGATCGGGGGCGATCCCGAGCAGCGTCACGAGGTCGGGACGCAGAGCGCAGCCGTCGAATGCGTGCTCGACTTGCCGCATGAACGCGCTGTCGTCGGAGAGGTAGTGGTCCGAGGGAAGGAACGCCACCGTGTCCGCCCCCGCCTGCCGGCCGGCCAGGACCAGAAGCGCGTAGAGAATGGCAGGAGCCGTTCCCCGATTCTCCGGTTGCGCCACCAGTGCCGGCGCGCTCAGGTCCGCGAGCAGCGGTGTGTAGAAGCGCTCGTGGGCGCGGTTCACGACGACCAGCGTGCGATGCGCGGGCACCGTCAGGGCGGCGCGTTTCCGCGTCTCGGTGAGCAGCGCGTCCTCCCCCACGAGCGGGCAGAACTGCTTGGGTCGGTCGTCGCCCGCGATGCCTCGGGTCATGGAACGGAGGCGCACGCCGTCGCCCCCAGCGAGGATCACGGCCCAGTGCTGGCGGTTCATCGGTCGCCCCTCCTTGTACTCGCTCGGCTCGCCTTCGGTTGTCTCTCGCCCGGCGCGCCTCGGCTGGCCTTCGGCCCCTCACCCGGCTCCCCCAGCTGCTGAAGCAGCTTTGCTACCAGCGCGGTCCACCCCGTCTGGTGGCTGGCGCCGACGCCGGAGCCGGTGTCGCCGTTGAAGTACTCGTGGAACGGGATCAGGTCCCGCCAGTGCGGGTCGGTCTGGAACTTCTCGGTCGCCCCGAACACCGGCCGCCGCCCGTCGGCGCCCCGCCGGAAGATCCCGGTGAGCCGCCGCTCCAGCTCGACGCCCACGTCCCGGAGGGACAGGAGGCGGTCCGAGCCGCTCGGGCACACCACCTTGAGGCCGTCGCCGTGGAAGTGGTGGAGCTTCTGCAGCGCCTCGATCAGGAGGACATTGACCGGGAACCAGATCGGCCCCCGCCAGTTGGAGTTCCCGCCGAATAGCCCCGTGCTCGACTCCGCCGGCTCGTAGGCCACGCGGTACTCGGCGCCCATCACCTGCTCGACGAACGGATGCGCCAGGTGGCGGCGAGACAGGGCCCGGACGCCGTAGGGCGACAGGAACTCGCTCTCGTCCAGCATCACGTGCAGCACCCTGGGCAGCTGGTCGCGCGTCACGATGGACAGCAGACGCCGTACGCCCCGGCCCGGCTCCTCCACTTCCTGGACATGATCACGGAAGTCCGGGTGATGGTCGATGAACCACTGCATGCGCCGCTTGAAGCCGGGCAGCCGATCCACGATCTCCGGCTCGAGCGTCTCGGTCGCATAGAGCGGGATCAACCCGACCATGGAGCGGATCTTCATCCGCCGAGTCTGATCGCCCGGAAGGTGTAGCACGTCGTAGAAGAAGCCGTCTTCTTCGTCCCAGAGGGATGTGTCCGCCTCGCCGCGATGATCCATGGCGTGCGCGATGTAGACGAAGTGCTCGAAGAACTTGCTCGCCACGTCCTCGTACGCCGAGTTCTCCCGGGCCAGCTCGAGCGCGATCGCGAGCATGTTGAGGCAGTACATCCCCATCCAGCTCGTGCCGTCCGACTGATCGATGTGGCCGCCGGTCGGCAAGGGTGCCGAGCGGTCGAACACCCCGATATTGTCCAGACCGAGGAAGCCGCCCTGGAAGACATTCATGCCCTCGGCGTCCTTGCGGTTGACCCACCACGTGAAGTTGAGCAGGAGCTTGTGGAAGACCCGCTCCAGGAACCGGCGATCCGCGGTGCCGCGCACGCGCTTCTCGATCTTGTAGACCCGCCAGGCCGCCCACGCGTGCACCGGCGGGTTGACGTCGCCGAGCGCCCACTCGTAGGCGGGGATCTGCCCGTTCGGGTGCATGTACCACTCGCGCAGGAAGAGGATGAGCTGCTCCTTGGCGAAGTCTGGATCGACGAGCGCCAGCGGCACGCAGTGGAAGGCGAGGTCCCAGGCCGCGTACCATGGGTACTCCCACTTGTCCGGCATCGAGATGACGTCCTCGTTGTAGAGGTGCGTCCACTCGTGATTGCGGCCTTCCAGGCGCTCGGGGGGCGGCGCCGGCTGGGTCGGGTCCCCCTGGATCCAGCGGCGGACGTAGTAGTGATAGAACTGCTTGCTCCACAAGAGGCCCGCGAAGGCCTGCCGCATCACGCTCCGTCCGTCGATGTCGAGCGTCGCGGGAATGACGGTGGCGTAGAACTCGTCGGCCTCGCGCAGGCGCTGCGCGAAGAGGGCCTCGAACTCGGAGCCCAGGCAGTCACCGTGGGGCGGCGTGTTACTGAGCCGCAGCCGGACCGAGGCCGTCTCGCCGGATTCGAGCCGCAGCCGGTAGTGGGCCGCGGCCTTGGTGCCTTCCCGCTCGGGATTCACGACCTCCCGCCGACCTTCGACAACGCAATCGTTGATCCCGTCCTTCACGTATGGCGCCCGATTCTCCACCCCGTGGAGCCGCCGGAAGTTGGTCTCGTTCTCAGTGAAGAGCAGCTCGGGGGTGCCGCCGCAGGCGAGCCAGCGGAGGCCGAGCGAGTCGTGGTCCGCCTCGATCACCGAAGCGCCCGACGCGGCCAGCCGCGGCTTGGGGCTGCCCGCCTCCCACGACCACGTATTCCGGAACCAGAGGGAGGGCAGCAGGTGGCACTCGGCCGCCTCCGGCCCGCGGTTGGTCACGCTCACCCGGACCAGGATGTCGTCGATCTCGGCCTTGGCGTACTCGACCACCACCTCGAAGTACCGGTCCTCGTCGAAGACTCCGGTGTCCACCAGCTCGAACTCGGGCTCACCGCGCCCCCGCCGGCGGTTCTCCTCCACCACGCGTCCGTACGGAAAGGCGCCCTGCGGGTACTTGTAGAGATACTTCATGTACGAATGCGTGGGCGTGGAGTCGAGATAGAAGTAGTACTCCTTGACGTCCTCGCCGTGATTGCCCTCGTTGCCGGTGAGCCCGAAGAGCCGCTCCTTCAGGATGGGGTCGCGGCCGTTCCAGAGCGCAATGGCGAAGCAGAGCCGCTGGTGGTTGTCCGAGATGCCGGCCAGCCCATCCTCACCCCACCGATAGGCCCGCGAGCGGGCGTGGTCGTGAGGAAAGGAGTCCCAGGCGGTGCCGTGGGGGCTGTAGTCCTCCCGCACCGTGCCCCACTGGCGCTCGCTGAGGTAGGGCCCCCAGCGCTTCCAGTGAGCCGAGCGATCACCTGCCGCGTGAAGCCGCTGCTCCTCAGCCGTCCGGGTTGTGGTTTTCATGATCGGGACGTTTGACGACGGGTCGCGCCTCGCGGATTCGCCGCGCGCTACTCGCGAGTGAATCGCCGCGCGATGAGGTGGTCGAGGGAGATGGCCCCGCCCCCGCGGGTGAGCAGCATGAGCAGGATCGAGCCCCACACGAGATGCTCGGACCACGCCTGCGGATACACGAAGAGCTGGATCGTCATGATCATGCCGATCAGCGGCAGTGCGGCCAGGCGCGTGCCGAGCCCGACCAGCAGAAGCGTCGAGCAGCCGACTTCGAAGGTGGCGGCCATCGCGGCCGCGAGGTGCGGCGCGAGCACCGGCACTTTGTACTCGTCGGCGAAGAGCGCGACCGTTGACTCCCAGCTCGAGATCTTGGTCAGCCCCGCCCGCAGGAACACCCCCGCGATGGCGAGGCGGAACAGGAGCTGGTGGAGCGACAGCGGCACGCGGCCGACGAGGTCGGCCCATCGCGGGCGCAGTCCCGAAGCGGATGCGTGAGTGCTGACGGCTGAGTATGGCATCAGTCATCCTCCCTGGTTGATGGTGAGAGTGAACCCGATCGGCAGGCCCTCACGGAAGAGCGCACCCAGCTCGCCCGGCAGATCGAAAGCCGGGTCCGCCGCGAGGGCGTGCTCGGTCGCCTCGGCCAGCGGGCGCCCACCCGCGAGGGCGCGACGGAACGCGTGCACCGCGGGCGAGATCACACGAAAGCCCACCGCATCGCCCCGGCGACGCACCTCCAGCGTCACGCCGCCCGCGCTCAGATCCACGGTGGCGCCTTCCTCCGCCGCACCCGACTGGTTCGCGCGCCAGATGGCATCGATGGGCCACCGCGAGGCCAGCAGCGAGACGGACGCGTCGAGCGCCAGGATCAGACCACCCGCCGCCTCCGGCGCCACCGAACGAAGCGCCTCCGGCCCGAGCGGGGCCGCGTCCGGGGCGTGCAGGGCGCGATGCATCGCCCACTCGAGCCGGGCCACGTCGCCCAGGTAGGCCAGATCGCGGCACGGCGGAAAGGCGGCCAGGAACTCGGGGAAGGTCGCCCCGTACTCGAAGAGGCAGGGCCCAGAGGGTGGCTCGACCCGGATGTACTGATCGGCCGCGTAGCCGAAGAAGCGCTCGTCCACCAGACGGCACACCACCGGGAACACTGCCTGCAGCGTCCCCGTCAGCGTGGCGAGGACGTGGTGCCGGTACACCTGAAGCCGCGCCTCCGGGGCCAGACCGTCCCCCGCCACGAGGGCGGCCGCCCCGGCGTCGTCTGACCCGAGGAGCGCGGCCCGCACGGCCCGCTGCAGCTCACGCAGCGACGTCATGGGTCGCGCCGGCCGTGCCGCGCCGTTCGAGAATCCGGCCGGCGTGAGCGGCTTCCTCGAGGAGCACCGCGAGCTCCGGAATGTCGGTGTCCCACTCGATCAAGGTCGGCCGCGGCCCGATGCGGCTCACCACCTGCCCGTACAGCTCCCACACCGCGGGAGCTACCCCGGAGCCGTGATCGTCGATGAGGAGGATCCGCCCGTCCACATCATTGCTCGAGTGGCCCGCGAGGTGGATCTCCCCGATCGCGCCGGACGGCAGCGCGGCCAGATACGCGGCGGGATCCTGCCCGAGGTTGCGGCACGAGACGAACACGTTGTTGACGTCGCACAGCAGTCCGCAGCCGGTCCGCCGAGCCAGCTCGCCGAGGAACTCCGGCTCCGGGATCGGCGAGTGCCGGAACCGGAGATAGCTGGATGGATTCTCGATCAGGAGCCGCCGCCCCAGCGCCTCCTGGGCCTGGCTCACATGGCGGCAGACGAGCGCAAGGCTCTCCTCCGTGTAGGGCAGCGGGAGCAGGTGGTTCAGGTACGCCCCTCCCGCGAGGCTCCACGAGAGATGCTCGGACACCAGCGCGGGCTCGATCCGGCTCACCAGCGCGACGAGCCGCTCCAGATGCCGGCGATCGAGCCCCTCCGCGCTCCCCAGCGACAGCCCGACGCCGTGGAGCGACACGGGATACGCTCGCCGGATCGCGTCCAGAGCGCGGGGCGCGGGCCCCCCACCCAGGTAGTTCTCGACATGCACCTCGAGCCATCCGACCGGTGGCGGCGTGGCGATGATCTCGGCGACGTGCGGGTCCCTCAGGCCGATGCCAACCAAGCCCGGCCTCTCGGCCCCGCTATCCGAGATCATCGCCACCACGCCCCCGGGCAAGCCGACCGGCTACTTCTTTACCTGGAGGCTGGCGTCCACCACCCGGTCGCAGGTGCCCTTCGGCACGTAGATCCAGGCGTCGCCCTGCTTGTCGCGCTTCGAGGTGCCCGCGCACGAGGTATTCGCGGTCTGGCAGTCGTTCCGGCCGGCCTTGGCGATGCCGAAGCACTTCTCGTGCTCGAACTTGGGCGTAGCGGCCGGCCCGGCCTGGGCCGCGGTCAGGAGCGGAAGCGAGAAGGCGGCGACCATTGCGGATGCGACCATGAGCTGCGTCTTGTTCATCACGATTCTCCTTTGGTGAGGCGTTGATTACCTACCGGCCCCCGGGCCTACGATCCGGTGGGCTCGACCCTTGGACACGCCCGGCCCGCGCGCGGATTCGCGAAGATGGTGGCCGAGCGCCTCGGTCGGAGTGTCACCATGGCGTACACTCTGTGGCGAATCCCCGGCCGGCCTGGCCGTGTCCAACCAAGTGCGGTCAAACCTCGAGGAGGCCACCATGCCCGACGACTTCGAATACATCTCCCAAACCCGGCTCGAGTACCGGCACGGCTACCGTCATGCGTACCTCGGCGAGGTACCCGCGCCGGTCGTCTACGGCGTGCAGGGCAAGCTGCGCGAGTACTATGGCGTCGCGGAGGGTCCACCGGTCGCCTCCACCCTGGACCACATCGTCGCCGCCGTCGCCGGCTGAATGTACGGCACACTGCGCGGCGCCCTGGCAGGGCGCAAGATCGCCTTCGACCGCGACTCGTTCACGGCCACCGTGGACGGCCGTATCGTCGGCGTCGGCAAGACCATCCGCATCAAGTCGATCCACATGCACTACGAGCTGGCGGTGCCGGCTGACAGCCGGGAGGCCACCGAGCGGGCGCTGACGCTCCATCCGCAGGGCTGCCCGGCGCACCAGAGCGTGCAGGGCGCCATCGACGTGACCTGGGAGGCCCAGGTCCGCTTCGGCGAGAACCTCGTCACGCTACGGAGCCAGGAGGAGCCCGGCCGCCACGCGCAGTCCTGACGCATGCTGCTCGCCATCGCCCTCGTCGCCTTCGTGAGCCTGGGCCTTCCAGATGGGGTCCTCGGCGTGGCCTGGCCGTCGATCCGCCGCACTTTCGGCTTGCCCCCGGACCAGCTCGGGGCCCTGCTCGCCTCGGCGATGGCCGGCTATCTGACCTCGAGCTTCAGCAGTGGCGCGGTGGTGGCGCGACTCGGCATCGGCCGGCTGCTCTTCTGGAGCAGCGCCCTGATGGTGGTGAACTCGCTCGCCTATGCGCTGGCCCCCGCCTGGGGCGTCATGGTCGCGGCGTCTGTCCTCGCGGGGCTCGGGGCGGGGGCGATCGACGCCGGCATCAACGCCTTCGCGGCGGCACGCTTCTCTCCGCGGCTGGTGAGCTGGCTCCACGCCTCGTACGGCGTAGGCGCCACGCTCGGCCCCCTCCTGATGACCGCCGTGCTCACCTGGGGCCGCGGGTGGCGGTGGGGCTACGCGGTCATCGGCCTCGTGCTGGCCGCGATGAGCGTGGCCTTCCTGCTGACGATCCGGCTCTGGGACACGGAACGACCGGAGCCCGGCTTGCCGGGCGGCGCGCGAAAATCGGTGGCCGGACTCCTCGACACCCTGGCTCGACCGCGCGTGTGGCTGAATGTCGCCCTCTTCTTCATCTATACGGGGCTCGAGGTATCCGCCGGCCAGTGGAGCTACAGCCTGTTCACGGAAGCGCGCGGCGTCGCGCCCGGCGTCGCGGGGATCTGGGTCGCCGTCTACTGGACCGGGCTCACCGCCGGACGCATCGTCTCCGGGGCGGTCGCCAGCCGGATCCCGGCCGCTGCGCTGCTGCGGCTCGGGACGATCGGGAGCGTGGTCGGCTCCCTCCTGATCTGGTGGGACCCCGGCATGAGCGCCGGCTTCCTCGGGTTGGCCGCGCTCGGCTTTGCCCTGGCGCCCATCTTCCCCACCCTGATCGCCCAGACGCCGGCGCGGCTTGGGCCGTCCCACGCCACGTCGGCGATCGGCTTCCAGGTGGCCGCCGCCTATCTCGGCACGGCGGCGATCCCCGGCCTCACCGGCGTGCTCGCGGGCCACGCGGGGCTCGCGGTGATCGGCCCCTGCCTCTTCGGCACCGCGGTGGTGTTGTTTCTCCTCCACGAAGCCAGCCGGCAGTGGCGACCGGACACGCCGCAGGATGCTCTCACTGCAGCAGGTCGAGCGCGGCCAGCGACATGATGTGAACGCCCACGGGCAGAGCGTCCTCGTCGACGTCGAAGCCGGGCTGGTGCCAGATCTCGCTGATGCCCTTGCTCGGATTTGCGGTCCCGAGCAGCATGAGACAGCCGGGGGCCGCGGCCATGAAGAGGCCGAAGTCGTCCGAAAAGGGATTGCGCCAATCCTTCAGGACCGCGGCCTGACCGATCACTTGCTGCGCGGCCCGCTCGACAGCGCCGGTGACATGGTCATCATTGACTACGGCGGGCAGTGCATAGTCTACATCGATGCTCAGCGTACCGCCGGCGGCTCGGGCGATAGCGCCGGCGATCTCTTCGACGCGGCCGAGCAGCCTCGCCCGCGCGATGTTGTCGTAGAGAGCCAGGTTGACCTCGATGGCGGCGTGATCGGGCTCGCCGCGAAAAGCGCCGAGCCAGGCGGGGCCGGCCTGTTCCACCTTCAGCGACCGCACGCGGAAGGTCACGCTCTCCGTCGACTTGCCCTCTTCCTCCGGGAGCTCATAGAGAGCGGCCGCGACTCGAGCCGCCGTGCGTGCGAAGTCGAAGGGGGACGGACCACCAACCTTGAGGGTCAGCTCGTCGCGACTGGCCCAGAGCGGCCCACGCTGAACCACGGCCCGGCCGACGTTGGCCATCGGCAGGACGTGCATGGCCAGCGACATGTCGGGGCCGGCCCGCTCCAGCAGCCCGTCCTCGATCATCCGTCTGGCCCCGCGCATGGGCTCGTCCGCCGGTTGGAACACAAAGGCGACTCGCCCCGCGATCCGATTGCGATGACGCGTCAATACCTCGGCGACGCCCGCGACGACGGCCGAGTGGACATCGTGGCCGCAGCTGTGATTGCGGTTCGGAACCTCCGAGGCGAACGGCCGGCCTGTCGTCTCTTCCATGGGCAATCCGTCCATGTCGGCGCGGATGAGCATTGTCTTCCCGCCCCTTGCTCCCTCGAGCACCGCCAGGACGCCGGTGCCGCCGATGCCCTCCTGGACGGCCAGACCCAGGCCGCGCATGCGGCCGGCCAGCGTGGCGGCCGTCCGCATCTCCTCGAACGCCAGCTCCGGATGCTGCTGCAGTGCCCGTCGTAGCGCGATCACGCCCGGCTTGAGCGTGTTGATCTCTTCGCTGAGGTCGATCCGCATCGTCACTTAGGCCTGCCCGGCCACCATGACCGCCAGCGCCGCGTTGGCCACCGCTCCTACCTGTACGCTCAAGAGCTCATCTCCGTCTTGCCAGCGATTCTGACGCCTTCTTGATTGGACGCGGCGGAACCCGCCACCGGTTCGGCCCGCGCGCGCGAACCTCGACGACCGACGTAGGCGTCCAATGCCCAGCACCAAGACACGGTGCACAACTCACACCTCAAGGAGGTCTTCACTATGCAGCGTGTTCACACAGGTCGCGTGCTCCAAGTGGTCCTGACGGTCGTTCTCACGGCGGCCGTGTTCGGGGCCGGCTCCGTCGCGGTCGCCGACGAGATGACCAAGCCGTTCACCGGCAGGGCCGTCAACGGAGGCACGGTGAGCCTCTCCCAGCAGAACGGCAAGACCTTGCTCAGCCTGTCGAGCGACTTCCAGGTGCCCGGTTCGCCGGATCCGCACTGGCAGGTCGTCGACTCGAAGGGCACCGCCTACCTGCTCGACCGGTTGAAGCTCAAGGACGACAAGATCAACACTCGCATCGTCGTCCCCGCCTACGTCCCGGACATCGCCAAGGTGCAGATGTACTGCTCCTGGGCGGAGGTCGTGCTGGGCGAGGCGCCCTTCAGCAAGCCGATCGTGGCCGAGAACAAGTAGTCCGGCCTGGCACGCCGGCCGGTCGGGCCACTCGCCCGATCGGCCGGCCACATCTTCGACCACTGGGAGGGATCGCGATGACATGGCTCAAGACCGCGGTGGCAGCGCTGGTAATCGTGACGACGGCGGGGGGCGCCCATGCCCAGGTCGTGACCAGGAAGGGACTCACCCTCGACGGCGCCAAGCAGGTCATCGCGGCGGCGGCGGCCGAGGCGAAGAAGAACCGGGCCGGCGGCGTCATCGCGGTGGTGGACGACGGCGGCAACTTGATGGCGCTGGAGCGCCTCGACGGTACCTTCGCGGCCGGAGCCAACATCTCGATCGGCAAGGCGCGCACCGCCGCCATCTTCAAGCGGCCGACCAAGTTCTTCGAAGACGTCATCAAGAACGGCCGCACCTCGATGGTCGCCCTCAACGACTTCACACCGCTGCAGGGCGGGGTGCCGATCATGATCGAGGGCGAGGTCATCGGCGCGGTGGGCGTCAGCGGGGCCAATAGCGCCCAGCAGGACGAGGAGATCGCCCTGGTCGGAGCCGCCGCCGCGAAGAGCTTCGGGGCCAGGGCCGCCATGGCGCCCGTGACCCAGATCGACAGCGCGAAGGTGGCCGCCGCCTTCGCCAAAGGCGTGCCGCTGCTCGAGGTGGAGGGCTACAAGATCCACGCGAGCCGGCGCGAGGGCCCCGGCGTCGCCGAGGTGCACGACTGGGAGACCGACGTGGTGTACGTGCTGGACGGCTCGGCCACCGTGGTCACCGGCGGGACGGTCGTGGATCCCAAGGTCACCGAGCCCGGCCAGGTGCGCGGGCCGGTCATCCAGGGCGGGGAGAGCCGCCGCATCGGCAAGGGCGACGTGGTGGTCATCCCGGCCGGAGTGCCGCACTGGTTCAAGGAAGTGCAGGGACCCCTGACCTACTTCGTGGTCAAGCCGATCGCGAAGAACTGACCCCGCCATGACGACGCGCAGGCTCTCTTCGCTGCTGGCCGCCGCCGCGCTGCTGGCCTCGACCACCAGTGCGCTCGCCGGCCCGCGGGCCCTCGCGCCACTGGACGGACGCCCCGACGCGATCATCGACCTCGCGACTCGAGACGGAGCCGCCTTCGTGCAAGGGACGTGGCGCTACGCCGACACTCGGATCGTCGAGACCGACTTCCGCGCGCCGGGGCCCGACCTCCGGCCATCCGGCGCCCCGATCAAGACCTACGACCATGCGCCGCACGCCGGGGCCGCCGACTTCGACGACTCCGGCTGGGTGGTGATCCCGGCCGACGCCCTCGAAGGCCGCCGGGGCACCGGCAAGCTGTCGTTCAACTGGTACCGCATCAAGCTCACGATCCCGCAGAAGGTCGGCCGGCTGGATCCCACCGGCGCCACCGTGGTCTTCGAGGTGGTGGTGGACGACTACGCGGAGGTCTGGGTGGACGGCCGCCTGGCCCGCCGGCTCGGACAGGTCGGTGGCTCGCTGATCAGCGGCTTCAACGCGCCGAACCGCGTGGTCCTCACCCGCGATGCCCGGCCCGGCCAGCAGATCCAGATCGCGGTCTTCGGCGCGAACGGTCCCCTCTCGGATCCGCCCTCGAACTTCATCTGGATCCGTTCCGCGACCCTGGACTTCCACAAGCCCGTCCCCCCGGCCTCAGTGGCGGGGGTCACGGTCGCGAGACTCGACCCGGAGATCGACCAGATCGTCCCCCGGGAAGCCGTGATCGAGAAGCTAGCCGAGGGATTCCAGTTCACCGAGGGACCGGTCTGGGTCCGCGACGGCGGCTACCTGCTCTTCAGCGATCCCAACGTCAACACGATCTATGCGTGGACGCCCGACGGCCAGCTCTCCGTGTTCCGCGCCAAGAGCGGCTATCGCGGCCCGAACATCGGCGAGTACGGCCAGCCGGGCTCGAACGGGCTGACGCTCGACCGCGAGGGACGGCTCACCATCAACGAGCACGGCAACCGGCGGGTCACCCGGCTCGAGAAGAACGGGGTGCTCACGGTGCTGGCGGACCGGTACGAGGGCAGGCGTCTCAACAGCCCGAACGATCTCGTCTACAAGTCGGACGGCGCGCTCTACTTCACCGACCCGCCCTTCGGCCTGCCCCGCTTCCACGAAGACCCGCGCAGGGAACTGCCCTATACCGGCGTGTTCCGCTACGCTGACGGCGGGCTCCGGCTCCTCACCACCGATCTCACCGGTCCCAACGGGATTGCCTTTTCCCCCGACGAGCGCCATCTCTACGTGACCAACTGGGACCTAAAGAAGAAGGTCGTGATGCGCTACGAGGTCGCCGCGGACGGCGGCCTGGCCAATGGCCGGGTGTTCTTCAACATGACAGACGCCCCGGGCGAGGACGCACTCGACGGCATGAAGGTGGACCAGCGCGGCAACCTCTACGTGTCGGGACCCGGCGGCGTCTGGATCATCTCGCCCGAGGCGAAACACCTGGGCACCATCCGGATCCCCGAGCTTCCGGCCAACTTCGCGTGGGGGGATGAGGACGGGCGCACCCTGTACATGACCGCGCGCACCTCGCTCTACCGGGTGCGTCTGGGCATCCCCGGGATCCGCCCGTGACCACCACCTAGCCTACTCTATTCACGAACGGGTCCTCGGCGTCCGATGCGCCCCCTCACCCTGGCCCTCTCCCCCTCCGGGGGCGAGGGGATCGAAACGGCTCCCTCTCCCTCGCTGAGGGGTAAGGGTGGCGCGGGTGTTCACGCATGATCCGGGCTAGAGCGTGATCGACCGCCTCACGCCCTGGCGCTCGCCCGCCGCCGAAATCGGACGACGACGGGGAGGTCGTCGTCGAGCACTCACTGCCGGTCTTCACGCCGGCCGGGAGTCGTCCGGGTGACCCCTGCTCCGCGCCTACCGCGTGATAGCCCGGAGCGCCTCGAGCGTGTCCCGCGGCTCGGGTCGCGTGGTGTAGTCCGGATCGCTCTCGGCCGCCCGGATGATCCCCTGCCGGTCGATGACGAAGCGGGCCGGGATCGGCAGTGTCCAGGAGGGCTCGCCATTGAACTTCTCGAGGTCGAGGGGGAAGGTGGCGTACAGCGCGCGCAGGTAGTCCGGCATGGCGAAGCGAAGGCCGAACCGGGCCGCGACCTCGTTGCCGCGGTCCGAGAGGATCGGAAACGTCAGGTGGCGGCGCTCGATCAGCTCCCGGCTATGCTCGGGGAGCTGCGGTGAGATGGCGATCAGCTGCGCGCCAAGCGCCGTGATTTCCGGCAGGATTCCCTGTAGAGCTACCAGCTCTACGTTGCAGTAGGGTCACCAGCGGCCCCGGTAAAAGGTAACCACCAGTGGGCCCGCCGCAAGCAGGCGCCGCGACTCGACCGCGGTACCAGCGGAATCAGGAAGGGCGAACTCCGGCGCGCGATCACCAACCTTCAAGACGCGCGAGGCGGCATCCGACGCGCGCAGCTCGTCGACGGCCCGATGCATCGTCGCCACCGCCTCGGGCGGGCGGCCCGCCTCGAGCCGCGCGCGCAGCGCCGCGAGCTCCTCCTTCAGGGACGAAGTGGAAGGCGTCGAGCCAGACATGACGGGCCCAGTATACCGGATCAGCTTGCGGCGGTGCGCGCAGGCGTCGCGGACATGAGGTGGGTGAGCTGCTCCCGCAGCGCCATCCGGGCGCGGTGCAGGCGCGACTTCACGGAGGAGACAGCCTCCCCGAGGATCTCGGCGGTCTCCTCATTCGACAGCTCCTCGACGTCGCGCAGCATCACCACCGCGCGGTAGTGCGCGGGCAGCATGTCGATGGCGCGGCGGACGAGCGCCCGCGTCTCGCCGGACCGCAGCCCGTCCTCGACACTGGCCGACCAGTCGGCCAGGAGAAAGGAGCGGTCGCCCGCTCGGTGCCCGTCGTCACGAAACGTCGGGAGCTGATCCTCGAGGCTCACTTCCAGCTCGAGACGCTTGCCGCGCCGGCGGAGCAGCGCCCTGTTGGTCGCCACGCGGTAGAGCCACGTGCCGAGGGCGGCCCGCTCCTCGAAGGCGGCGATCTTCTCGAAGAGCGAGAGGAACACGTCCTGCACGACCTCCTCGGCATCGGCGTCGTTGCGCGTGATCCCGAAGGCCACGCGGTAGACCTGCGCGGCGTGCCGCTCCATCAATACCTCGAGAGCTTCCGTGTCGCGGCGGCGGAGGCGCGCGATCAGGGCCGCCTCCGTGGTGTCTGCGCTCTGCTTCAGGTCATGCATCGATCTGCTCCTTGACGAAGGGGGAACAGTGCTGCAGCGTGGCGCGGCCCTGCTTCAGACGACGGCAGAGGACCACCCCGGCCCGATCAACGAAGGAAACCCGCGAGAAGTCCAGGGCGAGCGCGTGACCGTTGGTAAGGAAGGGCTCGCAGGTCCGGCGTACCTCCTCCACCCACGGGCCGATCATCTGGCCTTCCAGGTGAACCGTCACCCGCTCCCCTCGCTTCTCGCTCACCTCGATCCTCAGCATGACGCTCCCGTGAGAAGGCAAGGGGCGTGCCCGAGGACAAGACACGGCATCGACGATATAACCCTCGTCGAATCAACTACTTCGGTCTCAGCGGCTCAGGCGGGGAGCGAGAGCGCCCACGAGGGCTCGTGGGACTCTACGAGATGCCGTGGGGGGGACGGCTGATGCCGAGCTTGGCCATGCGACTGCGGAGCGTATTGGGATGGAGCCCGAGGACTCGGGCGGCCCCGGCCGACCCTTCGATGACCCATCGGGACCGCTCCAGTGCCTCCCGGATGTGTCGCCGCTCGATCTCCTCGAGCGTGCCGAGTGGCTGACCGACCACCGGCGCCGACCCGGACGACACCGGCCCCACCACCCGGTCCGGCCCGACCGGGAGCAGGTCGACGTCCAACTCGAGCACTCGCCCCGAGGCCAGCACGGTCGCACGCTCGATGATGTTGGCCAGCTCACGCACGTTGCCGGGCCAGTCGTAGCGGACCAGGGACTCCATGGTGGGCTGCGACACGACCTCGACCGGCTTGCCGAGCTCCTTGGCGGACCGGCTCAGGAAGAACATGACGAGCTGGGGGATGTCGCCGCGGCGATCGCGCAGCGCCGGCACTCGCAGCGGAAACACGTTCAGGCGATAGAAGAGATCGGCCCGGAAGCGGCCCGCCGCCACCGCCTCTTCGAGGTTGCGGTTGGTGGCCGCGATCACCCGCACGTTCACTCGCAGGGTCCGGTTGCTCCCCACCGGCTCGAACTCTCGCTCTTGCAGCACGCGCAACAGCTTCACCTGGGTCTCGAGCGGCAGGTCGCCCACCTCGTCGAGGAAGAGCGTGCCGCCGTCGGCCAGCTCGAAGCGGCCGGTGCGGCGCTCCAGCGCGCCCGTGAAGGCGCCCTTCACGTGCCCGAACAACTCGCTCTCCACCAGGCCCGCCGAGATCGCGCTGCAGTTCACCTTGACCAGCGGCCGTTCGCGTCGCGCGCTCCGGCTGTGGATGGCGCGCGCGATGAGCTCCTTGCCGGTGCCGGTCTCCCCCAGGATGAGCACCGTGGAGTCTGTGGGGGCGACCTGCTCCACCTGGTGAAGCGCGGCCAGCAGGGCGGGGCTGCTGCCTACCATCTCGACGAAGTTGTGCTCGCCCCGGATCTCCTCCTGCAGATAGACGTTCTCGGCGTGGAGCCGGTTCTTCAGCGTCTCGACCTCGGCGAGCGCGGCCCGCAGCCGCTCCTCGGCGGCCAAGCGCTCGAGCTCGGCGCCCGCCCGGGCCGCGAAAGCGCGCAGGACGGGGGCGGCACGGCCGGCCTCACTGAACGGCTTGTCGTCCAGCACGGCCAGATGCCCGGCCACCCGGCCAGAAGCGCCCTGCACCGGGATGCCGAAATAGCTCTGCGCGGCCAGATCGACCAGCTCGCGATCCTCGGGAAAGAGGTGCTGCACGTCGGCCGGGTACGCCGTCACCTTGCCCTCCAGCACGATCCGACAGGGTGTCGGAGCCACGTCATACTCGAAGTTCTCGGCGAAGCCGTCACCTTTCCAGAAGGCCAGCGTGCGAACCCGGGTCGGATCCGGCAGGCATTCGGTCAGGAAGGCGTACCGCACGCGCAGCGCGGAAGCGAGGTGACGCACGAGCGAGTGGAAGAAGTCGTGCCCGGTCACCGCGGCCGTTCCCTCCGCGATCTCCCGGAGCATCTCCTCGGCGCGGGTGAGCGCCTCGTACGCCTGCATGTTCTCGATGGCGAGCGCGACCTGTTTCGCGGCCTCCTGCAGGAACGCGGCGTCTGCCTCCGAGTACTGATCGGCCACCGTGCTGGCCACGGCCAGCGTGCCGATGCTTCGGCCCCGGACCACCAGGGGCACGATGATGTAGGAGCGGACGCCGTCCGCGTGGGCCCAATCATCGGGCGGGTAGCGACGCTCCCGCTCGAGATTGCGGCGCAGCAGCGCCTTCTGCTCCTTGAAGACCCAGCCCACGTGGCTGTCGTTCGGCCGCATCTCGAGCCCGACACGGAAGTAGGTGGTAGGCAGCGAGGATTCGAGGATGAACAGGCTGAGGACGTCGCGGTCGGCATCGTGGAGGAAGACGGCGGTCCGGTCGAACGGAATGACGCGTCGGAGAGCGACCGCGATGGCGTGGAAGAGTGCCTCTCGAGTCAGGTTGGAGATGATCGCATTGTTGATCTCGAGCAGCGTGTCGTAAGCCGCGCTCCGCCCCTTGTTCTCCACGGGCAGAGCCTAGCACAGGGGGCAACCGGTGTTGTCTCCGCGCCTCAGCCCAGGAGCTCACGCCAGCGTGTCGGAGCGATCGCCAGCGCCGCCTCCACGACGCGCGGATCGAACTGCCGCCCTGCCTCCTCTTTGAGCACGGCGAGAGCCGCGTCGATCGGGCCGGCAGCGCGATATGGCCGGTCGTGAGTCATGGCGTCGAGAGCATCCACCACCGCAAAGACCCGCGCGGCCAGCGGGATCTCCTCGGCCTTCAGTCCCTGGGGATAGCCGCCCCCGTCGTAGCGCTCGTGGTGGCCCCCCACCACGTCGAGCGCGGGGGTCAGCAGCGGCACCACCTCGAGAATCTCCACTCCGGCCTGCGGGTGGCCCTGCGCGAGCAGCCGCTCCTCGGGGGTCAGCGGCCCGGGCTTGTGCAGCACCGCCTCCGGTATGCGAATCTCGCCGATGTCGTGGAGCAGCGCGCCTAGCTCGAGGGCCTCGCGCTGCGCGCGATTCAGGTCGAGTCCGTCGGCCAGGGCCCCACTCGCCCGCGCGAGCCGCGCCAGCGAGCCCGTCTCCCCATCCCGCGCCTCGAGTGCGCGCACGAGCACGTCCACCAGGCTGCGATGCGAAACGTGCAGCCGGTCGACCATCAGATGAAATACGTTCGCCAAAAGGCCGATCTCGTCCCGGGCGTCGACCCGGACCGGCGTGCTCAGGTCGCCCTCGACCACCCGCTGGGCCGCGGTCACGAGCTGGCCCACGGGCCGCGTCACCTGGCGGGAGATGAGCACACCCGCGCCCACCGCCAGCAGCGCGGCCACCAGCGAGTGCATCCACAAGCGCTGGCGCACCGACTGGAGCTGCGCCAGGTAGACGTCGGCCCGGAAGTCCACTTCCAGCGCGCCTACGGTCTGCTCGGCCCGGTTCCGGATCGGGGCGAAGGCGCTGATCCAGGTGCCGTCCTCGCTCGTGTAGATGCCCGTGAAGCCGGGCTGGCCTTCGCCGAGCACGCGCCGCAGCACGGCGCGCGTCTCCGGGGCGAGCCGATAGGCCTGGCCCACCGGCGCCACTCCGTTGCTGATCACGCCGTAGCGGGCCATCTCACCTTCGATGTTCGACAGCGTGTAGACGGCGTCCCCGAGCTGGTTGGCCTCCTGGATCAGCAGCAGCCGGTCGCGCAGGACCTGGTACTCGGGCGAGTCGTTGCGGCCGGCCCGCACGACCTGCTCGTGGAGATCACCGTCCACCAGGAGCCCGCCGGTCCGCGCGATGTTGAGCAGCAGACCGCCGAGCGACTCGCGCAGCCACCGCTCCTGGGCCCGGTACTGGAGCAGCCCGCTCGTCAGGATGCCCACCGCCGTCAGCAGCAATACCGCGGTGGTGAGCCGCCAGCCGAGCCGCCGCCAGATGGGTAGCCGCGCGCGCACTCTCATCGGGTCTCCTCCTGCGCCTCGACCTGGAGCTCGGACACGTCGCGCTCGAAGAACAGCTCGACCGTCCAGTCGAGGATCACTCGTAGCCTCGCGGCCCAGGTCGGCAGCTTCAGCATGTAGATCGTCTTCCACATGAACCAGGCCGGGAACCCGAACAGCTTGAGGCCGGACAGATCGGCGACCGCGGTGTGGCGCGCGAGCGGCACCATCTCGCCGAGCAGCTTGAAGTCGAACGGCACGCGCTCGCGCCCGGTCAGCTCCGCCTCCAGCTGCCGGGCGAGCGCCCGCCCCTGACGGAGCGCGACCTGGGCGGTGGCCACGTAGGGGGCGTTGCTGTGCCGATCCATCTGGGCCGCGTTGTCACCGAGCGCGTAGACTCCGGCGGCGCCTTCCACCTCGAAGAAGCCGTTCACGGTGAGCCGGCCGTCGCGGGTCTTCGGCAGCGGGAGCGCGGCCACCACCGGGCTGACCTGGTTACCCGCGGTCCAGATCACGCAGCTCGACGGGATCATACGGCCGTCCTGGAGGGCCAGCCCCTCGGCGGATACGGAGCCGGCCCGCGCCGTTTCGAGCTCGATGCCGCGCTCGATAAGCTTCTCCTTGGTGTAGGCGGCCAGGTTGGTCGCGGTCTGCGGCAGCACCTGGCTGCCCACCAGGACGAGCCGCACGGTCTCCGGCGGCACGCTGGGGTAGTGGCGAACGAGGATGCCGCGCGTCAGCTCCTCCACCGCCGCCATCAGCTCCGTCCCCGCGTGGCCCGCGCCCACCACCACGAACGTCAGGAGGCGCCGGCGGACCCACGGATCCTCGGTCAGGGCCGCGGCCTCGAACAGCTCGATCACCCGGTTCCGGATGCGGAACGCGTCGCCCACATCTTTGAAGGTCAGCGCATGCTCGGCCGCGCCGGCCGCCTGGCCCACGTTGGGCGTCGCCCCCAGGGCCAGCACCAGCTTGTCGTAGTGCACCTGCTGGCGCAGCGGCGACCGATGGTGGCGCACCGTGACGCGTCGCCGCTCGAGATCGATCCCCTCCACCTGCATCTCGCCGAACTCGATGCCCCAGCGCCCGCAGAGCGGCCGGATCGGGTAGAGGATGTGGCGCGTCTCCACCGCTCCGGTGGCGGCCTCCGCCAGCATCGGCGTGAAGAGGAAGAAGTTCTGGTTGCTCACCAGCGTGATGTGCACCGGCAGGAGCCCCGCGCACCGCTTGGCGAGCCCGAGCGCGGCGGTGACCCCGGCGAAGCCGCCGCCCAGGATCAGGATGCGCGGAGCCAGTGACGTGGACGGCCGCGCCAGCACCCGCCCGCCCGCGCGGATCGCGGACATCGTGGCGGGAGCCCGGGACGCGGGAGGCACTGGACCGGCGAGCGCGGTGGGCATCAGGCGTCCGGAGCCAGCTCGCACCAGGCGCGCAGCGTCTCCGCCACGCTCCAGGCCTGGGCGATGCAGCCGTCCGGGCGGAAGGGCAGCTCGGCCTCGAAGATCTCGGCGATGCTGCCCAGCCCGTGATCCGCCAGATGCTGCGCCATCGGCGCGAGGAAGGCGCGCGCGGCCTCCCGGTCGCCGTGCACGCGGTGGTGCGCGAGCGCGAACGGCCCGAGAAGCCAGGCCCACGCGGTACCCTGGTGATACGCTCCGTCGCGCTCCCGGGGACCCCCCAGGTACCGCGATTGATAGCCCGGCTCGCCCGGGGCCAGGCTGCGGAGCCCGTACGAGGTCAGCAGGTGACGCGCGCAGGCGTCCACCACCCGCCGTTGCCGATCGGGTGACAGCGGGCTCGCGGGCAGCGACACCGCCAGGATCTGATTCGGCCGGAGCGACGCCTCGTGTCCCGCGGGCCCGTCGATGACATCGTAGCAATGGCCGGTCTCCACGTTCCAGAAGCGGGCGAAGCTGGCCGCCGCCTGCTCGGCCATTGCCTCCCATGCCGCGGGCGAGCGGCCCAGCCGCCGCGCGAAGCTGGCCATGGCGCGGAGCGCGTTGTACCAGAGGGCATTGATCTCGACGGGCTTGCCGATGCGCGGGGTGACCACCCAGTCGCCGACCCTGGCGTCCATCCAGGTGAGCTGCACGCCGGGCTCGCCGGCCGTGACGAGGCCGTCGCCATCCACCCGGATGCCGTAGCGCGTGCCCGCGGTGTACCCGCGGACGATCTGCTCGAGCGCGGGAACCAGCTCGCGCAGCGTCGCGTCGTCGCCGGTCGCGGTGTGATAGGCGCGCACCGCCTCCACATACCAGAGCGCGGCGTCCACCGTGTTGTACTCGGGCACCTGCCCGGCGTCCGGAAAGACGTTGGGCAGCATGCCGCCGTCCACGAAGCGCGCGAAGGTCGTGAGGATGCGCCGAGCGGCCTCCGGCCGCCCGGTTGCGAGGGTCAGGCCGGGCAGCGCGATCATGGTGTCGCGCCCCCAGTCCCCGAACCAGTGATAGCCGGCGATGACCGAGAGCCCGCCCGGATCGTCGGCGAGCGGGCGGCTCACGAGGAACTGGTCGGCGGCCAGCACGAGCTGGTCGACCCAGGCGGGGGCCTCCCCGGCGGCGGGCTGGGCCTTGCGCCAGGCGAGCAGCGCCTCTGCCTCGTGGGCGCGCCGGCGCGACCAGGCCTGCTCCCCGTCGAGGGCGGGGGTCGCCTCCGCCGACAGCACGCAGGTGAGCGCCCGGCCCGGCTCGAGGGTGGCGGTGAACGTGCCCACAGCCAGATTGTCGTCGAGGGCGTCGAGCCCCCGCGCCTCCTCGGCGGCGAGCCGGGAGCCCAGATACCACTCGTGGGCGCGCTCCACGGCGGCGCCGGGGACCTGGAGCAGCACCGGGCGCGCGCCATCGAAGGCGGTGACGCGGAGCCCGTGCGCCACCGGCTCCACCCGCATCTCCCAGCCCGGCCCGCGCGTGGTCGAATGAAAGTCGCGGTAGTTGACGAGCGCGGTCAGGCCGAGGCGTACGGGTCCGCCGGCGCGGAGCAGCCGGTAGCGGACAAAGGTCGTATTGGCGCCCGGCTCCATCCACACACGCTTCTCGATCAGCGCGTCGGCGCAAGCGTAGTGCCAGACCGGCGTGGTCCCGTCGAGCTGGAAGCGCTCGATGAGCCGGTGGCCGTCGGGGGCGATGGTGCCGTCGGCCCAGCGATTGGAGGCGAGCGCGTACGGGCGCCCATGGTACTCGACGCGCTCCTCGAGCCCGCTCACCAGCACGGTGCGCCCGACCGGCGGCTTCAGCGCCGCGACCAGGAGCCCGTGGTAGCGACGCGTGCGCAGGCCGGCCACGGTGCCGGAGGCGAAGCCGCCGAGCCCGTTGGCGCAGAGCCACTCGCGTGACTCCGCCACCGGCAGGCGCCCGGTGGTCTCGCGCCCGAATTCGATCACGGTGTGCCCGCGCTGACCCCGAGTCGCGTCTTCAGGTGATCCGCAACCCGCAGGGCGTTGGCCATGATGGTGAGCGCCGGGTTCACCGCGGCGCTCGAGGGGAAGAAGCTGGCGTCCACCACGTAGAGATTGTCGACCTCGTGGGCCCGGCAGTGCACGTCGAGCGCGGAGGTCCGAGGATCGTCGCCGAACCGGATGGTGCCGTTCTGGTGCGCGACCCCCGCGAGCGGGATGCGCTGCCCCAGGAAGAGACTCCGCGAGAAGAGGCCCTCGTGGCACTCGTGGCCGTGCACCCCGCACCGCGTCTGCCGCTTCATCAGCTGCTCGAGCTTGGCGGTGAGCCGCAGGTGCGCCGTCTCGTTGTTGGGCCGGTAGGCCAGCACGATATGGCCCTCGCGGTCGAGGCTGACCCGGTTCTCCGGGTCCGGCAGATCCTCCGAGGTCAACCAGAAGTCCAGCGAGTGCTTGGCCATGAGCTCGAGCGTGAAGCCCGGTGTGATCGCGGGCGCCCCCGCCCGCAGCGTGTCCGCGTCGAGCTTGCCCACGAACGAGATGTGGCCCATGGGGTACTCCCACTCCGGCGAGCCGAAGTAGAAGTCGTTGAGCCCGAGGGTCTTCTGGAACACGGTCGGGTTGGGGCACTTGGAGATGGCCATCAGCACCGAGTTGACGTGGCCCATGTAGTGCCGCCCGACCACGTCCGAGCCATTGGCCAGCCCGCGCGGATGCCGGTCGCTGGCCGAGCGCAAGAGCAGCGCGGCCGAGTTGATGGCCCCGGCGGACACCACCACCACGTCGGCGGTGTAGGTCTCGGTGGCCTCCTGGCGCTTCACGACGACCCGGCTCACCTCGCGCCCGGAAGCCCCCGTCTCCAGCTTCGAGACGTAGGCGCCCGTCAGCAGGGTGACGTTCGGGTACTGGAGCGCGGGGTCAACGCACACCACCTGGGCGTCGGACTTGGCGGAGACGAGGCACGGATGCCCGTCGCAGGTCTCGCAGCGGATGCACCGGCTGGCCCGCGGGTTCTTCTCGTCGAGCATCACGCCCAGCGGCACGTGGAAGGGGTGCAATCCGAGCCCGACCAGGTCGTCGTGGAGCTGCTGGATGCGGGGCTCGTGGCTCACCGGAGGATGCGGGTACGGGGCGCTCGCCGGTGGGTCGGTCGGGTCCTCCCGGCGCTCGCCGTGCACATGGTAGAGGCGCTCGGCGGCGGTGTAGTAGGGCTCGAGGTCCTCGTAGCCGATCGGCCAGGCCGGCGACACCCCGCCCCAGTGTTTGATCTCGCCGAAGTCCTCGCGTCGCAGCCGGAAGAGCGCGGCCCCGTAGAACTTGGTATTGCCGCCCACGTAGTAGTTCGTGTGCGGGTGGAGCGGCTGCCCGTCGCGATCGCGCCAGGTCTCCTTGGTGTTGTAGCGGCCTTCCAGGTTGACGGCGCGCGTGCTCCAGTTCGCCTTCTCGCGTGGCACGTAGTCCCCCCGCTCCAGCACCAGTATGCGCTTGCCGGTGGGTGCGAGCGCGTGCAGCAGCGTGCCGCCTCCCGCCCCGGTCCCGATGATCGCGATGTCGTAGTGCATGGCGCTATCCCCCATGCGCGAACTCGGGATAGAGCGTCATCCCGCCGTCCACGAAGATGGTCTGGCCGTTGATGTAGTCGGCGTCGTCGGAGGCCAGGAACACCGCCACCTGGCCGATGTCCTCCGGCTGGCCGATGCGGCCGTAGGGGATCAGGGTGAGCAGCGACTTGAGCGCCTGCGGCGTCTCCCACGCCTCCCGGTTGATGGGCGTCTGGATCGCGCCGGGCGCGATGGAGTTGACCCGGATGCGCGCGGGCGCCAGCTCCTGTGCCATCGTCTGCATCAGGAGCTTGACGCCGCCCTTGGAGGCCGCGTAGTTGGCGTGGCCCGCCCACGGGATGGCTTCGTGCACGGAGGAGATGCAGATGATCTTGCCGGCCGCCCGCGAGACCTCGGGGCGGACTCCTTGACGGATCATCTGTCGAACGGCGGCCCGCGAGCAGAGGAACATGCCGGTGAGGTTGACGCCGATCACTGTATTCCACTGCGCGAGCGTCATCTCGCTGAAGGCCGCGTCCTTCTGCAGCCCCGCGTTGTTCACCAGGATGTCGATCGCGCCCCAGGCCGCCAGCATCTCGCGGAACATGGCTTGCACCTGGTCCTCGCGCGAGACATCGGCCCGGATCGCGAGGGCCTGGCTGCCGCCGGCCCGGATCTCCTCGACCACCCGCTCGGCCGCCTCCGGGGCCGAGACGTAGTTGACCACCACGTCCGCGCCCGCCGCCCCGAGCGTCTTCGCGACGCCGAGCCCGATGCCCGAGCTGGCGCCGGTGACGAGCGCCTTCTGCCCCTTCAGCGGCTGATGAGCCATGCGCGATCCTCCCGTGGGGCGGCTCTGGACCCGGCCCCGGTGTCTGGCCCTTTGACGCCGGCTACCGCCTGCGAGGTTCGCGCGCCCGGAATCAGCCGGCGCCGCGCCATGCAAACAACATCCTTGTTGGGCACACGCGCATCGACACCACCCAGACGCCGCCGGCCCGAGGGGCGGTCTGACCGCGGGCGACCAGGAAACTTGACTCCTTTGTGACAACTGCGGGAACGCCGCCTGGGATGCTGCGACGCACGAGAGATAGCCGGACGGAGGGTACCCGATGATCAAGACAATCGTGATGGTGGTGGGGCTGGCCGCATTCACCGGGGCGTCCGTCGCCTGCTTCGGGCTCTTCTCGAGCGACGACCGCCCGGCCCGCGAGTCCTGCGAGGGCCTTTCGGGGCAGGCCAAGGCCGACTGCGAGGCCAGGTCGTCCAAGCCCCGCTGAGGCCGGCGCGCAGAGGCCCGCGTCTTGCCTTCGCTGTACGGGGTGTTCGTGGCGGTCGGCTGCATCGCGGCCGTGCTCTGGCTGAAGGCCCACCGGCGAGCGCTCGGTCTCTCCGAGAACGCCTTCTGGGCCGCGGTCTGGGTGATGGTGCTCGGGGCGACGATCGGGGCCAAGGCGCTCTTCGTCGTGCTCGGCTGGGAGCACTACGCGCGTGGCGAGCTCCGCTTCTGGGCTGATTTCGGGGTGGGGTTCGTCTTTGTGGGCGGGCTGCTGGGTGCAGCGCTGGCCGGCTGGGGCTTCGCGCGCTGGTGCGGGCTCAGCTTCACCCGCGGTGCGGACTACTTCGCGGTCGCGGTGCCGGTGGGCCACGCGATCGGGCGGATCGGCTGCTTCGTGACCGGCTGCTGCGGCGGCCATCCACCCCACCCGGTTCAGCTCTACGAGGCGGGAGGCCTCGCCCTGATCGCCTGGTGCGGCCGCGCCGCGCTCGCCCGGGTCGAGGCCCTCGAGCTGCCGCGCGGCTCCGCGTTCTGGCTCTACCTGTGCCTCTACGGCATCCTGCGCCTGGCCCTCGATCCCCTGCGGGCCGACGGCCGACCCGAGCGGCTCCTCGGGCTCTCCGCGCAACAAGGCCTGGCCCTCGCGCTCATCGCCGTCGCCTTCGCCGGCATTCGGCTGTCACGCCGGCCGGCTCACGCCCGCCCGTGAGCGCGCCGATGCCCGGCAGTCGGCGACTCGGGCGGCTGCTCGCGCTCGCCTGGCTCGCGGTCACCCTCGCCGCCTGCGCGACCCGCGTACCGGTTCCGACCGCGACGGGGCCGGCCGCCGCCGATCCGCCGGCGGCGTGGGCCCGCGTCCTGCGGCAGCACGTCCTCGATGACGGGCGCGTCGATTTCGTCGCGCTGCGCCGCGAGCCCGGCGACCTGGAGGCCTATGTGGCCTGGGTCGCGGCCAACGGCCCGACCACCACCCCGCGGCGCTTCCCGACGCCTGCCGCCCGCCTCGCCTACTACATCAACGCCTACAACGCGGTCGCGATGCACCGCGTGGTCGCGAGCGAGGGCCGACCCGAGGAGAAGCTCCGCTTCTTTCTCCTGACCGGGTTCGTGATCGACGGGGCGCGCACGTCGCTCTACGCGCTGGAGAACCGGGTGATCCGCCCCCTGGGCGATCCGCGGGTGCACTTCGCCCTGAACTGCATGGTGCGCGGCTGCCCGCGCCTGCCCCGGGAGCCCTTCGATCCGGTGACGCTCGACGCCCAGCTCGACCGCGAGACGCGCCGCTTCCTCGACGAGCCACGCAACGTGCAGGTCGATCCCCCGCTCCGCGTGGTACGCCTCAACGAGATCCTGCGCTTCTACACCGAGGACTTCCTGGCCCAGGCGCCCTCTCTCACCGCCTACGTGAACCGCTACCGCGCGGAGCCGGTCCCGGCGGAATATCGCGTCCGCTTCATCCCCTACGACTGGACCCTGAGTCAGCGATGACGCGCCGCCCGCTGCTCGAGGTCCTTCGCGCGCCCGTTCCCGCCGAGACCCGGCGCCTGCTCGCCGCCGCGTGGGCGCGGGTGCCCGGCCCGCTGCGCGGACCGCGCCAGTTCCTGGGCCGCCAGTATGCCGGCTGCGGGGCGACCATCGGGGCGATGCCGCGGTGCGACTTCGCCTGCCGCGGCTGCTACCTCGGCGCGGACGCCAACCGGGTGCCGCGCGCCCCGCTCGAGGAGGTGAAGGGTCAGCTCGCCCGGCTCCGCGGCTGGCTCGGCGAGGGGGGCAACGTCCAGCTCACCGACGGCGAGGTCACCCTGCTTCCCGAGCGCGACCTCATCGAGCTGATCCGCCACGCCCGCGTGCTTGGGCTCGTCCCGATGCTCATGACCCACGGCGACGCCTTCCGGCGCCGGCCCGGGCTCCTGGAGCGGCTGATGATCGAGGGCGGCCTCACCGAGGTGAGCATCCACGTCGACACGACCCAGCGGGGTCGTCGCGACTACCGGGACGCGCGAAGCGAGGGCGCCCTCACCCCGCTGCGCGACGAGTTCGCCGAGAGAATCCGCCGGGCGCGGCGCGACACCCGGCGCCGCCTCGAGGCGGCGACCACCGTCACCGTCACCCGCGACAATCTGGACGAGGTGCCCGCGATCATCCGCTGGCTGGTGGCCAACGCGGACGCGTTCAAGATGATCAGCTTCCAGCCGGTCGCGCCGGTCGGGCGTACCGCGCCCGGGCTCGAAGGGGTGACCGCCAACGAGGTGTGGGAGCGGATCGCCCAGGGTCTCGGCGCCGACGCGAGCGCCCTCGCCGCCCACGAGAGCTGGCTCGGCCATCCCGCGTGCAGCCGGTTCGTCCAGGGCGGCGTGGTGCGTCAGCCCGGGGCCCCACCGGCGTTCCGCCCCCTCTGGTATCCGGACGACCCGCGCGATCGCGCCGCGGTCGAGGCGTGGCTCGAGCGCTTCGGCGGGCTCACCTTTCGCCTCGACTCGCCCGCCCGAGCCCTGGTCCGCCTGGTCGGCGTCGTGGCACGAGCTCCCGGTCTCGTGCTCCGGCACGTCGCCCCGTACCTCCTCCGCGCGCCGGCGCGCCTGGATCCCGCCCACCCCTGGCGCCTCGCCGCCCGCTGGCTCCGCGGCCGGGCCCGCCTCGACTACCTCAATATCGTGAGCCACCACTTCATGGGCCCGGACGAGATGGCCACCGCCGCGGGCCGCGAGCGACTGGCCCTGTGCGTGTTCAAGGCCCCGGTGGGCGACACCCTGGTCTCGATGTGCGAGCTGAACGCCCTCGGGGAGAGGGACCGCTACTACGACACGCTGCGAGCCGAACGCGGGCCCACGTGAGCCGTCGCCGTCACGCGGGTGGCCGGATATCGGACTCGATCTGCATCCCTTCCGAGAGCGTGTTGAGCGTCGTGTAGTGATCGACCACGCCGAGAACCTCGAGAATGTCCCGGTCCTCATCTCCGGCCCGCCTCAAGATCGCGGCGTTGTACTCGATCAGGTAGCGCCCGCGGATCGCCATGGCGACGCCGAGCGCGGTGCGGCGCTTGTCGCGGGCGGAGAGGGCGCCGTCGCTCATGAGGGCCTGCTCCTTCCGCCACGTCGCCTCGAGATAGTGCGGGTTGTGGGCGAGCACCCGCCAGAGCACCGGCGGGACGCGGCGGCCCATCGCGGTCTCCGCCCAGCCGGCGATCTCGCCGAGAATCGCCTTCACCGGGCCCTCGGCGAAGCCGGGGTCGAGCGGCGGGACGAGCGCGCGCTCCGAGTCGAGCGATTCGATCAGCAGGCCCGCCGCCGCGGTCGCGAGCGCCCGGGTGTGCTCGGTCACGCCCATGACCTCGGTCACGCCCGTTTCGTCCACCCCGAGCCGCATCACGGCGGCCACGTGGGAGTCGATTCAGTAGGTGCAGGCGTTCCCGATCGACACCGCGGTGGCGATGAGCTCGCGCTGGAGCGGCGTGAAGCGTCCGCGCTGCATGAGCGCGCGCGATCGTGCCCAGTTCGCCTCGAGCAGGGCGGGCCAGTGGCCCATGCACCGCCAGATGTTCGACACGCTGGTGGCGCCGAAGACGGTGGCCTCCCGCCGCAGCACCGCGTCGAAGATCTCCTTCGTCGTGTCGCTGCTCGCGTCCGGGTCAACCATGCGAATCGTCGTCATCGGGTCCCCCTCACATGAACGTGGCAATCTCGTCCAGCGCCTTTTTCCTGCCGCCCGCCACCGGCACCTGGGCGCCATCGGCGGGATAGCCAGTCACCAGGACGAGAAAGGGCCGCTCGTTGGCGGGGCGCCCGAGGATGCGGTTGAGGAACCTCATCGGGCTCGGGGTGTGGGTGAGCGTGGCCAAGCCCGCGTGGTGGAGCGCGGTGATGAGCAGCCCGACCGCGATCCCTACCGACTCCTGCACGTAGTAGTTCTTCACCTTCCGGCCGTCCGGGAGCACTCCGTAGCTCAGGGCGAACACCACGATCAGGTGGGGCGCCGTCTCGAGGAACGGCTTGTGCTCGTCGGTACCGAGCGGGGCCAGCGCCTCCAGCCACTCCCGCGGCGCCCGTCCGTGGTAGAACGCCCGCTCCTCCACCTCCGCGCCGACGCGAATGCGCCGCTTGAGGTCGGGGTCGCCGACCACCACGAAGTGCCACGGCTGCATGTTGGCTCCGCTGGGCGCGGTGCCCGCGGCGAGCAGCGCCTGCTCGATCACGTCCCGGGGCACCGGGCGCGACGAGAAGTCCCGCACCGTCCGCCGGCGCCGGACCTCCGCGTAGAAGTCGGAGATCCGCCGGCGCATCTCGTCGAGGGGGCGCTCCCGGTAGTGGGCGAGCGGCTCGAGCGGTGGGGACACCGTCTTCGAAGCGGGACTGACGCGAGGCCGCGGCATGAGGAGGCCGGCTCGTCAATTCCCCCGGCGGTTGGCGTGGACGAGCCGGTACATGCCCTCGATATTCAGCGGGAACCACTCCTTCGGCCCCCACGCCCCGTACTTCGGCAGCGTGACGAGCTGCTTGATCTCGTCGAGCGACTTGCCTTCCCGCACATGCCGCAAGACCTCGCCGCGCAGGTCCTGGAGGTACTCGCGGAACATCGTGACGCTCGCCTTGGTGCCGAGGGCGCCGTGGCCCGGGACCAGCACGTCGAAGTCCATCGCCTCCACCCGCCGGAGTGACTCGATCCAGTCCGGCATGTAGGCGTCGGGGAAGTCGCGGAACGAGTAGGAGTTCACCGGGATGAAGTCCACCGCGAACAGCAGCCGCTCCCGGGGGAAGCGCATCACGATCGAGTTGTCGGAGTGGTTCTTCCCGACATAGGAGAGCTCGACGAGGGTCCCGCCCAGCTCGATCGTCTGCCGCTCGCTGAAGGTCACCTGCGGCACCGCGGTCGGCCGCCGCTCCCCGACGATCACCGCCTTCGCGTTGTCGTGGGCCACCACCACCGCGGTGTCCGCGAAGACCTCGCCTCCCGCGATGTGGTCGGCGTGATCGTGGCTGTACACCAGGTAGCGCACCGGCTGGCTGAAGCGGCGGGCGATCTCGGCCCGGAGCCAGCGGGCGGCGTCGGCGTTGATCGGGTCGGTGGCGATCACCCCCGCCGGTGTCACCGCGAACACCGAGTAGTGGTTGGCGTTGCGGAAGCGGTAGACCTCGCCCGCCAGCTTCGTGATCTCCCGCACCGGCGCTCCCGCGGGAGCCTGAGCCAGGAGCGCCCGCGGCCCTCCGAGGCCGTCCACGGCGACCATCACCGCGCCCACCATGGTCCCACCGCCGCGCAGCAAGTTTCGCCGGGAGATCCCGGCCGGGAGCATCGTCGCATCGCCTCGTGCCTGCGCCATTCTGTCCTCCTCCTGGGCCAGGAACGCCTGACCGCGTCCTCCGGTCAAACCCGAAGATCGGGCGGGACCGAATCGTAGAGAAGCCGCACCCGGCGGACCGTGCCCTGCTCCCGGTCGTACACGTCGCACTCGTCGTAGGGCCGGCAGTAGACGTGGACACTCACCGCGTCCTCCCCGACGGCAGCCGGATTGGTCACCGCGTGAAGGTCGGCGGGGCCGTCGAGATGTCCGGGTCCCCCATCCACCGCGCCGCCCAGGGGCTCGAGACGCAGGGGGGTTCGGGAGGCCTCGTGGTAGTTCTCGAACCGAAGCCGGCCGCGCTCGACCCGTGCCCAGCAGTACTCGCCTTCGTGCCCGTGGATCGGCGCGCTCGCGCCCAGCGCCCAGCAGAGCACGAGCAGCTCCACGTCCCGGTCCTTGTGCACGAGATGCCGGGTATAGCGGCCGGGAGCGAAGCGCACGAAGCGCGCGAGCGAGGCGGGCTCGATCCGGGTCGTGGCCAGGAAGCGGCCCATCTCGACCGGGTCGAGCACGCCGTCGCAGCGCCGTCGGACCTGCTGGACGAAGTCTCCCATCGGCATGGCCGTCGGGCTGGTCACCGCGCGCGATCCTCCCCTCGTTGTCCGGCGACCCGCCACTGCCGCCAGCGGCGCCGCCAGCCGGCATCGTACGACACTCACCACCCGATCGGAAACCGAGACGCGGTCCGCCGGGGGCGCGGGTCGAGGGCACAGCCGGCCTGTCCGCGCCGGCTGTGCCCTCGACCCGCGCCTGGAGGTGATCTGGGGACCGGCCGGCAAGGACCGCGCGGGAACCCGCTGACCGTGCAGGTGCCGGGCCAGGGCGATCATACTCCTGTCCGGTCGTCGCCCCAGCCGAGGTGTCTCGCCAGGAAGTAGTCCAGGCTCGCCCGGCCCGGGCCAGCGAAGATCAGCCATAGAAAGACGAGCGCGTACAGCGGCTCGGACAGCTCGAAGAACTCGTCGACCTCGCTCACGTTCCGCAGGTTCACCACGAGGATCGCCACGATCATGTTGAAGCAGAGCGGAATGGCGGCCAGCCGGGTGGCCAGCCCGAGCACGATGAGGGCGCCTCCCACGAGCTCGGTATACCCGGAGAGCGCGGCGTTGAACGCCGGCCACGGAATGCCCCAGCCGGTGAAGCGCTCGGTCATCGCGTCGAGACTGCCGATCTTGGCCCAGCCCGTCTCGAAGAAGAAGTAGCCGATGAACAACCGGACCAGAAGCTGGGGAATCCACTGCGATCGCGTGAGCATCGTCAGAACCGGCTTCACCTGATCGACGGCCCGGAAGGCGGTCATCGGCTCCCTCCTGTCGGAACGGCCACGGGGTGCGGTGCGATGATCGCGCGGCGCAGGGCCGCCAGAGGCGCGGTGTCATCGAAGCGGACGCGCCGCCCCTCGGGCCGCACGCCCAGCTCGCGCCAGAGGGCCTCCAGGTCCACCGGTGCCGGCTGGTCCTTCATGCGTCCGTACAGCTCGCCGAGCACCGGGACGCCGGTCGCCCGGTCTCCGATCTCCAGCACCGGCTCGAGCCGCGCAGCAGTCTCGATGTTGCCGGCGGCCAGGATCGCGCGCAGCGCGTCCTGGAGGCCGGCGCGGCCGTCGGTCCGGCGCCGGATCTCCACGTCGGCGAGCAGCGCGAACAGCGCCCCGCCCCAGTAGGTGCGGCCCCAGGTCCGCGTGTGGTCCAGCCCGCGGTCACCATCCTGAGGAAGCCCCTTGGGTAGGCCCGCGACCAGATCGGACCACACCACGGAGGGATCGAGACGGCCGGCCTGGGAGCGGGCGATCGGCTCGACGTAGGTGGCGAGGCCCTCCTCGATCCAGTGATGCCGTGCCGGGACCGACGGGAACGCCAGGTGCGTCATCTCGTGCACCAGGACCCAGTCCTGCGCGAGATCGTCGAGCGTGGCCTGGTCGCCGACCGTGATGCGCACCGCGGCCCCTCCCCGGCCCCACGCCTTGCCCCCGCTGACCCCGCGGCCGGTCCTCGGCACGACGAGCACGCGGGTGTAGGTCGCCGGGAACCGCCCGTAGTAGGCGGCCACCGCGCCCGCCGAGCCTTCGACCCATGCCAGGAGGCTCGCCCGCGAGAGCTGCAGAGGCCCGGGCGCGAACCCGACCGCGATCTCCCCTCCGCCCACGTGGAGACGGCTCACCGGCAGCCGGTCGAAGGCGCCATAGGGCATGCGGTCGCCGAGAAAGGCGTCGGACGTCTCCTGAGACACGACGCTCGATACCGCGCCGAGCAGCGCCACGCCGAGCAGCGCCGTCACCCGCAGCCGGCGCGGCCATGCGCGGGTCGGCACTAGGAGGGCAGTCGCGCGAGAACGCCGTCCTCGAGCCAGCGCAGCAGGAGGCCGCCGATCTCGCGCGCGGCGCCCTCCGGCTCGAGGTCGTCTTCCAGCGCCGCGCAGAGGGCGGAGAAGGACGCACCGCGCGCGAGCAGCGGCACCACGCGCCGCTCCATCGCACCGATGGCCGCGTGGCTGACGTCCGAGCCCTCGCGCCACACGCGGATCGTTACCGGCCGCGGCTCGGGCGCGGCGAGCGCGTCCGGCGCCTCGCGGGTGGCGGTCCAGATCTCGTGGACGGGCCAGGCGCATTCGAGCAGGCGGCAGGCCGGGATCGCGCGGAGCTCGAGCGCCGGCCAGTCCGCGGGCGCGACGCCTTGAAGGTCGGCCATGCGCAGGGGCGCGGCGTCCGCGTCATCGAACACGTCGAGGCGCGCCCACTCGAGCCGCGCGAGGTCGCCCAGGAACGGAGGTCCCGCGCGCTCCGCAGCGACGAAGGCCGCGAAGCGGTCGCCCACGTAGCGCACCGAGGGGTGGGCGGACGGATGGCGGGCCAGGTATCGTCCGGCCAGGGCCTCGAACTCGTCGTCACCCAGGATGACGGCCACCAGTGGGAAGTCCTCCCGGAGGACATCGACCAGGCGGGTCCGGTACATGTCCCGGTAGATCTGGATCCGCTGGGCCGCGCCCAGGCGCGCGTCCCCGCGCACCAGCTCGAGCAGGACCATGTCCCCCGACGCCGGCGCGGTCGCCGCGTCGGGGGCGGCGAGACCCGCGGTCAGCGCCCCCCGGAACCGGAGCTGGAGCTCACGCAGCGGCAGCATCGGCCGTCCCGAGGACCTCGGCTTCCACCGCGCGCGCGCGCTCCGCTTCCGCGCGGACCACGTCCAGCTCCGGGATGTGGTCGTCCCACTCCACGAGGGTCGATACCCGGCCGAAGCGCCGGATCGCCTCACGATAGAGATCCCACACCGGGTCGATCACCGGGCCGTCGTGGGTGTCGAGGAGGTGCGTGCCCATGTCGGTGTGCCCGGCGAGATGGATCTGACCGATACGGCCGGCGGGCAGCCCGGCGAGATACTCGAGCGGGCCGAAGCCGTGGTTCGTGGCACTCACGTAGACGTTGTTGACGTCGAGCAGCAGCCCGCAGTCGGCCCGCTCGGCGACCCCTGCGAGGAACTCCCACTCGGTGAGGGTCGAGTGGGTGTAGGTGAGATAGCTCGACACGTTCTCGATCAGGATCTGGCGGCCGAGGCGCTCCTGCACCGCGACCACGCGCCGGGCGACGTGATCGAGGGCTTCCTCAGTGTACGGCAGCGGGAGGAGGTCGTGCGCGTGCTCTCCGCCGACTCCGCTCCAGCACAGGTGGTCGGAGATCCAGGCCGGCTCGACCTCCCTGGCCAGAGTCGCGAGTGCTTGGACATACGCATCGTCCAGAGGGTCCGTGGAGCCGATCGACAGCGAGACCCCGTGCAGCACGATCGGGGCGAGGGCGCGGGCGCGCTCGAGGGCCGCGCGCGGCCGGCCTCCCGCGACCATGAAGTTCTCGGAGATCACCTCGAACCAGTCGACGCGTGCGGTGCCGTCCCAGAGCGCCGGGAAATGCTTGGGCCGGAGACCGATTCCGTGGCCCAGGAACGGCACCGCCATCGTCATCGGGGCCTAGCTCTGGACCTTGCCGCCCTTCTGGGTGCAATCCGCGGCCGTCGCCGCCGGCATGAAGCTCTTGCCCTTGCAGGCGTTCTTGCCCTTGCAGTCGTTCTGCGCGCTCTTGCAGCTTCCCTTGCCCTTACACTCGTTCACCCCCGCGCACTTCACGCCATCCTTGGCCTTGTCCTGGGCCGTCGCGGTCAGGCTCCCGCTGAGCGCCAGGGTGGCAACCGCCGTCGCGATCATGATCCCCTTGCCGATTGGATGCATTGCCGGACCTCCTCGTGTTCGTGTGTACTGCGCGCGCCGAGCCTCCCGTAGGCCCCGCCTACCGTCCTTCATACGGCGGCGGCGGCCCCCAATTGTGAACAGCCCGTCAATTCTTCCGACCACGAGCCGCCGGCCCTTGACCCGCGCCGCCCGGGGCCGTTCGATCGTCTCAGCGAGCGCGCACCGTGTCGTTGAGGCTCCAGTCGTAGTCGAGGTACGTGAGGCCCGCGTCGGTGAGACCGGTGAGCCGCGCCGCCACCGCCGGGCCCGCCCTGGCCTTGATGAAGGCGGCGACCCCGCCCGCCCCACCGAAGTCATCACGGAACCACTTGAAGATCGACGAGACCCGGGCGCTCCGGCCGTCGGTGCCGGGAACCAGGCCCTTGGTGGGGTTCTCCAGGAACCCGCGGGCGGCCGCGTCGAGCTGGGCGCCGAGCGTGGCGCCCCGGTAGGGCTCGCGCCGCAGATCCGGGCAGGACAGGGACGCGCAGACGATCGCGAAGTGCACGCGCGGCTCGCGGAAGCGCTTGCGCAGGATGCCATGCTCGATGTCGTCGAGGCTGTACTCGCGACCGTCGACCGTCCCGACAGGCTTCTTCCAGATCGACTGGAACAGCGAGCCGCCGTCCCGGATGCTCGAGACCGGGTACTGGTCCAGCACGGCCTTGATGGCGAGGAGGTTGTAGGCGTTGACCCAGAAGGCGAATTGGTCCGGCTCGGGCCGCGCGTCCGGCCGCGCAGCGGCGAGGTCGGCCAGCGCCCCCGCGTAGTCCGGATCAGCCTTCACCGCGCGGTAGTCCACCGCGTGCAGGCGGATGCCCGAGATGACGCCCGGGCGGATGTGGGTCGCGAGGAGCCGCGCGTACGCGTCCCCTTCCCCGGCCGCGGGGGTCGCCACGAGAGCGGGAGCGAGGGCCGCCAGCGCGACCAGCAGCCCGCGACGGTACGTCCCACCCCCGCCGGGAGCCGCCGGCCCTACCGCGCGAAGCGGAGCCATGCTCCGAACAGCCACCCGGGCGGGTGAACGTTCTCGACCAGCGCCTGATTGTGCTCGTCCCGGGGATCCACGGCCAGCGGTGGTGTCATCGGCGCGTCACGTGGTCACGCGGCGGGCGAGGGCGGCCTGCGCGAGCCCCGGCCCCCAGCGTCAGCACGGAGCCGGGCAGAAACGGCCCGGTGGCAATCACGTAGAGGGCGACGAACCCCAGAGGGCCCCAGGGACCGAGTCTGCGGACCCACCCGACCTGGGCGGTCAACAAGGCTCCCGTGTCGAGATAGCGCAGGCGACGACGACCAGACCGGCCGCGATCCACAGGACCAGCCAGGTGCGCGAACGAGCACGGGCGGGCGGCATCGGAGCTTCAGTCTGCCATCACCGATCGGCGCTTGTCATCCCGGTCCGCCCGCACGGAGACGATTTCACATGCTCGTGACAATCGGGAAGCCCCGTGGCGGGATCCGACTCGGGTCACCCTCGCGCTCGACCGGCGCAACGCGCTCTCTGCCGAGCTACCGGTCTACCCTCGTCCGGCCGCCCTCCGCGCGGGCCGCCGTCGCGGCCTCGACCAGGTCATCGACCATGCAGGCGAGCAGGATGTCTCCCTTCGCGCGGGTCGCCCGGGTCGGATCACCGAAGCTGCCGCTCCGGCTGTAGTTGGGTGAGCCCGGGTCGCTCGGCGTCAACGGGCCAGGTCTCGGCCCGCCATGCAGCGGGGGCGAGGCCTCGGCCCGCCGCATGACCACCAGCTCGGGCGCCAGAGCCAGCATGCGCGAGGTCTCGAGCTCGTCGGCGTGGCTTCCGTGGCTCTGCTCGGCGAGGCGGGCGGCCGCCGCCTGGTACCGGGGACCGTCGTACGGCCGCAGATGCCGGACGCGGGCGCGCGGCTCGACGCGGGCGAGCGCCCGCTCGACCGGCGCAACCGTGCTGAGGCCGGTATCGAGGACCAACACCATCACCGTGCCGAAGCCGAGGAGGCCTTCGACGATCTCCCGGACGACGGCCTCGAAGGCCGGCGACGAAAGGCTGCAGCTTCCCGCGTACGCGACGAACGCGGGGTAGTACCCGTAGGTCAGGGTCGGCCAGATGAGCGCGTCGGTGCGGTCGGCGATCCGCGACGCCAGCCACTCGGCCTGGAGCTGGTCGGCGTTCATCGGCAGGTGGAACCCGTGCTCCTTGGCTCCCGCTCCGATCGGCAGGATGGCGGATGCGCCCTCCCCGACCCGGCGCGCAATCTCATCCCAGGTCAGGCGCCCGACGAAGCGGTCTCTCGGCCCCTCAAGATGATCGGTCATGTCTGCGGCGCTCTCCACCGCCGCGCGAGCTCGGATCGGGTTCGGTCGACGTTGCTGCCGCGCCGATTTTACAGGGAGTTGACACGCCAGGCGAGCGCACGACGGACGCTTGGAACGCTGACCACCACCCAATGACTCACCCCGTACCCGTGGAGCGAACCAGCATCCGGCCACCGGAGGCATGGCGGCCGATGAAGACAGGGCGGGCCCCCGCCTTCGTCCGGAGACTCTACGCGCCCGGCCACCTCGACCCACTCCCCCCGCGCGTGCGCACCCGGATCGAGGACGAGCGAAGAGCCGCCGAGGTACTGGTCGGCTGGGTCCAGGCCCTGATCGTCGTCTTCTTCGGCGGACTGTACGCGATCTCCCCGAAGACGTTCTCCGCCCAGGCGACGATCGAGCCGGTGCCGTGGGTGCTGGGTGGGTACGTGCTCTTCACCGCGATGCGGCTGCTCCTGGCTCATCGCCGCGCGCTCCCGCAATGGCTGAGCGCACTCTCCTGCGTGCTCGACGTGGCGCTCCTCCTGGGACTCATCTGGAGTTTCCACGTCCAGTACGAGCAGCCGCCCGCGTTCGTCCTCAAGGCCCCTACCCTGGTCTACGTGTTCATCTTCATCGCGCTGCGCGCGCTCCTCCTCGAGCCGCGCCTCGTGGTGCTGACCGGGGCCGCGGCGGCCGCGGGCTGGCTCCTGGTGGTCGTGGCGGTCCTCGTCACCGATCCCCGGCCGGGCATCATCACCCGGAGCTACGTGGACTATCTCAACTCGAGCGCGCTCCTCATCGGAGCCGAGGTGGACAAGGTCGTGGCCATCCTCGTCGTCACCGCCCTGATCGGCGTGGCGATGCGCCGCGCCCAGCGGCGCCTCGTGCGCTCGGTGATCGATGAGCTGCGCGCCCGCGATCTCGCCCGCTTCTTCGCTCCGGAGGTCGTGGAGCGGATCAGCGGAGGCGAGGTCGAGATCGTGCCGGGACGCGGCGAGGCTCGCGACGCCGCCATCCTGTACGTCGACATCCGGGACTTCACGACCCTGGCCGCGACCGTCCCGCCGGAGGCGCTGATCGCGCTGCTTGCCGACTACCAAACCCAGCTCCTGCCCGCCATCCAGGAGTGGCGGGGCACCGCCGAGAAGTTCCTTGGCGACGGCATGATGGCCGCCTTCGGCGCCGTGATCCGCGACGATGCGTACGCGGCGAGCGCGCTCCGGGCGGTCGAGGGCATCATCTCCCGGAGCGAGCGGTGGAACCTCGAGCGCCGGGGCCGCGGGGAGCCCCCGATCGCGATCGGCGTGGCGGTCACCGTCGGACGGGTGGTGTGCGGGGCGGTGGGCGGCGAGGCCCGCCTCGAGTACGCGGTCGTCGGCCAGCCGGTCAACCTGGCCGCCAAGCTCGAGAAGCAGACGAAGGTCGAGGGCGTACGCGCCCTCTGCACCGCGGAGGCCTACGCCCGGGCCGGCGCTCAAGGATACCGGCCTCCCGCTCCCCTTGACCACCGACCGCACCGACTCGTGGCCGGCGTTCCCGAACCCATCGACCTCGTCGTGCTCGCGGCGTAGTTCACGGCGGCGGCTCGCCGCGCGAGCGCCGCCCCGAGAGCGCGCGGCGTCCGTAGCGCAGGCGCTGGGCCGCGGTGACCAGGACGAGCGCGGCGTAGACGTAGGCGGCGACCGGTGCGGCAGGCGGCGCGGCGACGACGACCAGGACGAGCAGGAGCAGCTCGCTGCGCTCCAGCAGGCCCGGCGGGTAGTCGATCACCTTGCCCGAGCGCTCGGCGCGGCTCGCCGCCCCCACGGCCAGGAAGACGCAGAGGTTGACGTACCAGGAGCACGCGAGGACCAGCGCGGCCAGGTGCCGCTCCGGACGGCTCCAAGCGATTCCGAGCAGCACGGCTGCCTCCACGACCCGGTCCGAGGTGAGGTCCAGCACGCCCCCCCAGGGGGAGGGGCCCCGGCCCAGGCGGGCGACCCGTCCGTCGACTGCGTCGAGGAGCCCCGAGACCCCGAGCGCTCCCAGGGCCAGCCACGGCCGATCCGCGTGAAACAGCACCGCGCCGGCGAGGCCGACGGCCAGCGCCGCACCGGTGAGCGCGTTCGCAGGGACCCCGAAGCGGATGAGCCCGCGCGCGAGAGCGTCGAGACACGACGCCCCGACCGAGCCCGGGCGGCTGAGAAGTGTGTCGAGCATGGCTGCTGACCCTCCCCGGCTAAGGATCTCACAGGGGGCCGGTGGGCTCCGCGATCCGCCGCTCGATGCTGTCGACCACCATCGGGATGTTGCTTCCGCAGTGATGGTAGAGTGCGCGCAAGGGATTCACGGGTTCCATGGATGAGGTCGCACGATCCGGGAGTCGACGCTCAGCCGCCACCGGAAAACGGGGGCCCGGTGACCGTGCCGCGCTGCTCCTGGCCGGCTTGCTGGTGGCCTGCGGCCGGCCTGGCCCCGCCGGCGCGGATCACACCCGGGTCAAGGTAACGGACGCGCTGGCCTGCTCGGTTGGGCTCGCGATCTCCGCCCGAGAGGCGGCCGCCATCTTCCGGCAGGATCTGAAGCTCACGGTGATCCGGGCCCGCGGCAAGACGAACTACGTCGTTGGTCTGACGCCGGCGGCGGTCTCGGCTCTTTGGGCTCGGGTGCGCTGACCGGACTATTCCCGAGCCGGCCTCCGACCCTTACCCGACCCTTCTCCCTCCCAGGAGCGGCCTCATGCGGCTCGTTTCAATGACCCGCGCCGCTTCGCCGGCCTCACTCGCGACGATGGCCGACCGCGGCCCTCCGGTTGTCATGGGCGTGTCGAGTGTCGCGAGGGCCCCTCAGCGCGCGGCCTTCGTGGCGGCGTCACTCAGCGCGTCGAGCGTCCCGGTGATCCCGCGCACGACCTCGGCGCGGTCGGTTACGTCGTGCCGAGCGGCCAGCCAGGCCGGGTCGTTGTAGGCGAGCCAGACCTGCCCCCGGTCGTCCTCCCAGACGAGCCCCTTGAGAGGCAGGTCGATCCCGATGCTCTGCGCGTTCTGCATCAGCGGGGTGCCGGCCTTGGGGTTCCCGAAGATCAGGAGCTGGGTCGGGCGGAGGGTGAGGCCCGCCTCGTGCGCCGCCGCCGCGTGATCGACCCGGGCCACCACGATGAGCTGCCGGTCCCTCACCGCGCGCTCGAGCCGGTCCATCGTCTCGACCACCGGATACGGGCTTCGCTTGGCCACGAGGCCGCCGGTCGCGCCGGCCGGGGCGGTCAGGGTCAACAACGCCAGCAGCGCGAGCGAGAGGAGCCGCATGTCGGACCTCCTTGGGGAGTCTCAGCGCCCGTAGACGGGCGTATCGGGGTGAAAGGCGAACCAGCCGAACCAGAAGGCCAGGTGGCCGGCCAACCGCGCCAGGCGGCGGCCACCGAGCGCGGACACCAGCGCCTCCTCCTCGATGCGCCAGCGCGCCCCGGTCCCTTCCTCCATCAGCTCGTCGGGGTCGGCACCCCTGCGGAACCGAATGCTGCCCCGGTCGTAAGCCCGCACGGTGCGGGTCGCACTCCGGCCCACCAGCACCACGGCGGTCGGGCCGACCGCGTCGTTGACCACCGGCTCCCGATCGAACGCGTCGAGCGGATACAGCTTGCGGTCGGGGTCGAGGCGTAGCACGAACACCACGTCCTTCGTGGCCAGGCGGGGGCTGCGGGGGAACACCGGGAACATGGTGTCCGGACTCGCGTAGTAGGTGCCGTAGGGGCGCCCGGGCGTGTAGTCGCGCACGTGCCCCGTGTCGATGTCGAGCACGACCGTCCGCGGCTGCTGGCGGACCCACTCCCGCCAAGTCGTCGTCACCACCGGGCGCGGGGTGAGGCGAATGCCGCTGTCGGCGAGCGGGCCCACCACCGGCTCACCCCGCATGTGATGCCAGAGGCTCTTCGTCTGCTGGTCGTACATGAGCTTGTTGCTGCGGAACAGGAAGCCCGAGGACCCGAACACGAATGTGCGACCACGCACGGTGGTCTCGTAGTGGATCGCCGATCCACACAATGTTCAGTAGGCGATGCTGATCGGCACCCCGCCCACCACGTCGTTGGCCATCTCGTGCCAATCCATGATGCGCAGGGGATAGGCGCGAGCCTCCCCGCGCACCACGAGGCCCAGCACCAGCTCGTCGGGGGTCAGGTAGGCGGCGGCCCGGGCCGGGACGTGCCGCGGATTCGTGAGGGCGGGGATCCCGTCCTTCCGCACGCCACCCCACTGGATCTCCTCGAGGCGCGCGCGGTGCTTGACCCCTGCGTACAGGAACTCCCCGAAGGCGGGGTCGATGCGCTGGAGCAGGCCGGCCTTCCACGCCGCGTAGTCCGAGTGCGGGCGCACGTCCTCCCGCTCCGCGAGCCATTCCACCCAGCGGCGCCAGTCGTGCCCGAAGACCTGGCCCGTCAGCCCGCCGAGGGCATTGGCCACGGTCGAGTCGAGGAACAGGTCGAAGTACAGGATGTCGATGAGCCCGGGGATGGCCGTGCGCTCTCCGCGCCGGACGATGTCGCGGAGGGCGGCCTCCCGGGTGACGACGTCCGGGTGGATGAGCTGGGTCATCAGCGTGTCCACCGTGGGCTCGGCGCTCTCGGCACCGGGAGGGATCGCGGTGAGCGCGGCGGCGGCCAGGAGCAGGGCGGGCGCGCGGCGGCGGAGCCAGGCGTTAACGGGACCACGAACTGCCGTGACCTCCGGGACCAGTTGATTCATGGACATTCTCCTTCGTCGAACCCGGCTAGGCGAAGCGAGACAGTGATCGAACCCGCTCTTGCACCCGGCGCGCCTTGTCGCCGACCTCGTCAGCCCGGCGTCGGCGCCTTGCGCGCCTCGCAGTCGGCCTTGGCCTGCCCCGAGAGCCGCTCGCACCCCTCTCGAGCCCCGTCCCGGCCGTCCGAGAAGAGCCCGAAGCAGGCCACGGATGCGCCCGTGAAGACGTCGAGCCCGGCGACCATGACGACGGTCTTGGTCATATGCGCTCCTTCTCGCGCGAGGCCATGAGCCCGGTCATGCGCTGCCGGGATCCTACGGCTCCGAGGACCGGCTCCTGTCACAAGCGTGTCAAAACATCGCCACGGCGGCGGTGAGGGTGTGGCCTAGGATGTCCTTGGGCGGAGGTGACGAAGCGACGATGTCTGATGATCCCATCCCCGCGGTCTCCGAGGCGGACGCGCGCGGTGACGTCCACCGGCTCTTCGAGGACATCCGCCAGGTCCTCGGGGTGCCCGTGGTCAACCTGATCTTTCGACACCTGGCGACGCTCCCCGGCTGCCTCGGATGGAGCTGGGGCGTGCTGCGCCCTCTCTACGCCTCGGGGCAGGTCGCGGACGCCGCGGATCGGTTGGGGACGAGCCTGCCGCTCCCCACGATAGGGCCCGTCTCGCGCGAGAGCCTGCGCCGGGACAGCGTGGACGCGCTGGGCGAACGGGCAATCGGCCGCATCCTCGATTCCTACAACCGGTCCAACGCCATGAATCTGGTGGCGCTGACCGGCCTGCTGGACTGGCTCAGGTCGGGAGCGGCAAGCGGTCAGGCGTTGGCCGACGTCGAGCCCGCGTCGCGTCCTGCCCCACGAGACTCGGCGGGCGGCGAGCGCCTTCCCCCGCTGCTCTCTCTGGAGGACATGGACGAGGGCACGCGGGCGCTCGTCCTCGCGCTCAACACGTTCGGGGAGCGAGGCGACGGACACGTGCTGGCTTCCATGTACCGGCATCTCGCCCACTGGCCTGGCTACCTCGGGCTGGCGGCCGGCCTCCTGCGGCCGCTCCACGCGAACGGTGCGCTCGAGCGCTTGGCCGACGACGCGCTGCGCTGCGCCCGGCGCGAGGCCCGGCAACTCGGACCCTGGGCGGCCCCCCGGGACGTGCCCGCGCCCATGCACGCCACCCGCGACTCCCTCCGGAACGCGCTCGACGCCTTTACCTCCAACACGATCGCGAAGATGGTGCCGATCGCGCGGGTCCTCCGCGCGGCGCTCCCCACGGCCCCCGACGACATTTCCTAGAGCCGTTGCTCCGGGTCACTCGGCGAGGAGAACGCCGTTCAAGAGCGTGCGCCCGGTGACCGGGACCGGATTCTGGAGCGCCTGCATGACGAAGCACCCGCGCTCGGCGTTGCGCACGACCTTCGCGATGCGCTCCGGCGGGTCCGGTGAGTCGATCTCCAGCGTGGTCTCGGCGCCGAGCATGCGGCCCTGGATCGTGTCGTTCAACACCGAGCCGTCGACCCGGTAGCGCGCCGTGACCCGCATCCGCATCCCCTGCACCGTGACCTTCAGCATGTGCCCGTACCGGGACACCTGGGTCATCAGTCAGAACGCGAGCGCGGCGCTGAAATACATGAGCGGCGTGGGCGCCGAGCCGAGCCCGCCGAGCGTGGGCCCCTCGTCGGAGGCGAACGTCATGTGGCCGGCGCCGCCCCGGCTGACGGTCGCGAGCTTGAGAAACGGCGTGACCAGATCGACGTCGGCCTCGAACACGATCTCGCGCGTCTCGATCTTCGGATCGAGCCCTTCGGGCACGGAGGTCATGATCGGGGTAGCCGCCGGAGAACCTCCACCGTCTGGGCGGGCTCCGGCCGCCGGGTGTAGTCGGGGTCGGCGTCGACCGCGCGGATGACGCCCTCGCGGTCGATCACGAAGCGGGCGGGGACGGGCAGCCGCCAGGTCCCGTCACCGTTGCCCCGCGCCAGGTCGATACCGAACTTGAGATAGATCTCGCGCAGGTCGTCGGGCAGCGTGAAGACGAGGCCGTACGCCTCGGCCACGTGGTTGCCGAAGTCACGCAAGAGCTCGAACGACAGCGGCTTGGGCTCGTCGGTCTCGCGCGGCGTGCGCGCCACCTGGGGCGAGACCACGGCGAGGGTGGCACCGGCGGCGGTGATCTCGGGCAGGGCCTGCTGCAGAGCCTCCAGCTCTGCGTTGCAGTACGGTCACCAGCGGCCGCGGTAGAACGAGAGCACGACGGGGCCGCGGGCCCGCAGGTCCGCGAGGCCGACCGATCGGCCGGCCGCGTTCGGCAGGCTGAAGTCCGGCGCCGGCTGCCCGACCCGGGCGATCCGGCTCATGATCCCGGACGCCCGGACGTCGTCGATGCTGCGTCGCATGATCGCCTGGGCATCGGGCGGGACCCGCGTCCGGGACGCCTCCCGGATCGTGTCGAGCTTTTCCTGAAGCGCCATCACGCCCTCCTCGAGTGGGATCGCTCTGCTGACGGGACCGTACCACATTTTCTTGACCGATCGTTCCGAAACTGATACTCGATGGAGCGTGGCCCGGCCCAGGGAGTTCGAGCGCGACGTGGTCCTCGATCGGGCCATGCAGGTCTTCTGGTCCAAAGGATACGAGGCCACCTCGATCCAGCACCTCGTGGCCCGGATGGGCATCCAGCGCGGCAGCCTCTACGACACGTTCGGGGACAAGCGAGCACTCTTCTTCGCCGCCATCGACCGCTACGACCGGGTGGTGACCGCGAAGCTCCTGGCGATCCTGGAGGACCCGAGGTCAGGGAGGGACGCCATCCGACGGTTCTTCCGGCTCAAGGTCGAGCTGGCCATGGAACCCCGGGGCCCCCGCGGATGCCTGGTGACCAATTCGGCGGCGGAGCTCACGTCGCGCGATCGGGGGACGGCCACCCGGATCGGCGCAGCGCTGTCGAAGATCGAGGCGGCCTTCCGTGCCGCGGTGGTGCGCGCCCAGAAGGCGGGCGAGATTGACCGCGCGCGGAACCCGCGGGCTCTGGCGCGGTTCTTGACCAGCAGCGCTCAGGGGCTCTCCGTCATGGCCAAGACCGCCCCCGACCGCTCCGTCCTCGAGGACATCGTCAAGGTCGTCCTCGCGGCGTTGGACTGAAGACCCCCACCCCTGACAGGAGATCGTATGCCACCGATGAAGACCGACTATGGCTGGTTGGTGGAGTTCCGGGCCCGCTACGCGGACTGGTGGCCACAGGCGAGGCCGCTGATCGAGCAACACGACTACGCCCGAGACAAGGCGTCACAACCAGCGCCAGCGACCGACTCCAGCAATTTCGGAGTGGTGGCCCCAACGGGATTCGAACCCGTGTTTCAGCCTTGAGAGGGCCGTGTCCTAGGCCTCTAGACGATGGGGCCGGCCGACTACCGTGCTGCGCGCGCCCGAACCTACGTGTTCACAGCGCGGAGAAGCGTTAAGTGGCTGGGGGTGGAGGGCTCGAACCCCCATTACCAGGGCCAGAACCTGGCGTCCTACCATTAGACGAACCCCCAGCAGCGCTGGCCATTGTACGGGCGGCCGCCGAGGGGTGTCAAGGCAAGGTGGCCGCGGAGTTAGAGCGCGGGCTACTGCAGCGAGTGCTTCAGCGTGCGGCTCGGCTTGAAGCGGGGCACGCGGCAGGCCGGGATCTTGATGGCCTTGCCGGTGCGGGGATTGCGGCCGTTGCGCTCGGCCCGACGGCTCACCAGGAAGGTGCCGAAGCCGCCGATCGTCACCTTGCGGCCCCGCTTGAGCGAATCAAAAACCCCGGCGAGGAGGGCGTTGAGCGCCTTCTCGGCGGAGACCTTGGAGCCGCCCGACGCCTTGGCCATCGCGGTGACCAGGTCCGCCTTGATCATGAGCCTCCCTTACTACGCGAGCGCGCGGGCCGAAGTCAAGCGCTCCACGCGTCCCTCATGGGCGGTGTCGCCGGTCATGAGCGGGAATCGCGGGATCGGCTCCTCCCGCCGCGCGCCCGGGCGCGTCGACGGGCTCGGCGGCCGCGGCCGGCTCGGGATCGCGCGACGTCGCCGCGGGCAGGTCGACGGTGAAGACGGTGCAGCCGGCCTCGCTCGCCACCGAGAGCCGCCCGCCGTGCTGCTCCACGATCCCGTAGGACACGCTCAAGCCCAGGCCCGCGCCTTCGCCGACCTTCTTGGTGGTGAAGAACGGCTCGAACGCGCGCGGCAGCACCGCGGCCGGGATGCCGGGGCCGTTGTCGGCCACCTGCACGAGCACCGGCGTCGTCTCACCCATCCGGCGCGCGCTCGTGGTGATGCGAATGTGGTCGCCGGTGCGGCGACCGCCCACGCCGCTGCCCAGGATGGCCCCCATGTAGTCGCTCCTTCTTCAAGGTCGTCTAGGTTCACGCCAGGACCAGGGGAAGGCGTGGAAAGGTGTGGGACGCGGTTCAACCTGCCTTCCGGCGTGCTATCGACTCCTCGCGCCAGATCACGTAGCACGCAGGATGCGCGCGGCCGACTATACCCGGGGGGCCTTCCACTTCGCGTTCCAGCGTGGGCGAGTCGATTGGACGGCCACACACGGTACACCGCCGGCCAGTCCCTCGACGCACTGACGAGATGCCTTCCGCAGGGAACAAGTGGCGGGCAGCTAGCTGGGCACGGACCTGCCGCCTGAGCGGCTCGTCGGGTAGGTCTGGGATCACAAGCTGCTCGACGGGGGCAGCGCGTGCTTCCGATCCGGCAATGCTTCCTTCAAGACCTTCCAGAGACCCGCGCACGCGACGTGGAACCGGAGTACGCGCCCGTTCTGCATCTGAAGCTCGTGTTCCGGCTCCTTCGACGTGATGACAACGTCACAACCATCGCATTCTAGGCCCGAACCGAAGCCGCCCCAGGTCTTGACCGGATCATCGGCCGGCAAGGTGCCCACCCAGAGCTTTTGCGTGATGCGCTCCGATGCGGCTTCCATGATCGGGCGCGAAGGGTAGCACATCGGCTCCGTAAGGTGTCCAAAAAAGGAACAACTCCCCGATCCCTAGCTGGTGGGATTCCCTGCGCGAGGTGGCCGGCCGAAAAATGCAGAAAAATCTGTGTCCGGGTGTGGCAGGCCCTCGTCATCGAGGCGGTGCTGGCTGTGCACGCCATCGATGAGGCCGGCGAGGCTCCTGGTAGCAAAAGGGCGTTTTCTGGTAGCAGCGCCGCGGCTAACTCCGTGCCTGTGCAGGCCATTGGGTGAACATGCCGTATAATGCCGCCATGCCGCGGGGCGGAATCTTCGATATGTCCTTCTTGATTCTCTCGTTGCTCGCGGTCGTGTTCGCGGTCGTCGCCTACGTGAAGGACCCGAGCCTCCCCGCGGTCGGCGCTCGCAACGGGCTGGCTCTGCTCTGGTTCATCATCCCGCGTCTCGTGCCCGCCCTGATCCTGGCCGGCATGCTCCAGGTGGTCATCCCGCAGGAGACGGTGGCGCGCTACTTCGGCCGCCAGTCCGGTCTCCCCGCCATCCTGATGGCCAGCGTGGCCGGCGTGATCACGCCGGGCGGGCCGATGGTGAGCGTGCCGCTCCTCGTGGTCCTGTCGAACTCGGGCATGGCCCTCGGCCCCCTGGTGGCCTACATGACCGCGTGGTCCCTCTTCGGCATGCAGCGGATCATCGCGTGGGAGGCGCCGCTCATGGGCTGGCACTTCGTGGCGGTGCGCACCGCCTCGAGCCTGGTCTTCCCCATCGTCGCCGGCTGGCTCGTGACGCTCTACTACCACGAATAGGCGGCGCCGCATGGCGTTCGCCAACCTCCGCGAGTTCATCGCCCACCTCGAGAAGCAGGGCTCGCTCAAGCGGGTGAGCGCGCCGGTCTCGCGCGATCTGGAGATCGCCGAGATCACCGACCGCGTGTCCAAGAGCGCGGGCGGCCGCAACCTGGCCCTGCTCTTCGAGAACGTGCAGGGCTCCGAGATGCCGGTGCTCATCAACGCCTTCGGCGCGCCCGATCGCATGGCCGCCGCGCTGGGCGTGGGCCATCTCGACGAGCTCTCGGCGCGGGTGGCGAAGCTGATCGACCTGCGCATGCCCGGCTCGGTGTTCGACAAGCTGCGCAAGCTGGGCACGCTCTTCGACGTGGTCCGGGCCGGCCCCAAGCGCGTGAGCTCCGCGCCCTGCCAGGAGGTGGTCGACACCGAGCACCCGTCGCTCGCCTCCCTGCCGGTGCTCCGCTGCTGGCCGGGCGACGGCGGCCGCTACATCACGCTCCCGATGGTCTTCACGCGCGATCCGGTCACCGGCGCGCGCAACGTGGGCATGTATCGCCTCCAGGTCTACGACGACCAGACCCTCGGCATGCACTGGCAGATCCACAAGGGCTCGGCCGAGCACCAGCGGCTCGCCGAGGAGCGGAAGCAGCCCATGGAGGTCGCCATCGCGCTGGGCGGCGACCCCTGCGCGATCTACTCGGGCTCGGCGCCCCTGCCGCCCGGTATCGACGAGATGGTATTCGCGGGCTGGCTGCGCGGCTCGGGGGTGCCGATGGTGCCGTGCAAGACGGTGCACGTGGACGTGCCCGCCGAGGCCGAGATCGTGCTGGAGGGCTGGGTGGATCCGGCCGAGCGGCGGCTCGAGGGCCCCTTCGGGGATCACACCGGCTACTACTCGCTGGCCCGCGACTATCCGGTCTTCCATCTCAAGGCGATCACGCGCCGGAAGGACCCGATCTACCCCACGACCATCGTGGGCCGCCCGCCCCAGGAGGACTACTGGCTCGGCAAGGCCACCGAGCGCATCTTCCTGCCGATCATCCGGATGATGCTGCCCGAGATCGTGGACATGAACATGCCGGCCGAGGGGGTCTTCCACAACCTGGTCATCGTGTCGATCAAGAAGCGCTACCCCGGGCATGCGCGCAAGGTCATGTACGCGCTCTGGGGCCTGGGTCTCATGATGCTGGCCAAGAACATCGTGGTGGTCTCCGACCACGTCAACGTGCACGATCTCTCCGAGGTCGCCTGGCGCGCCACCGGCAACATCGATCCCAAGCGCGACCTGGTCATCGTGGACGGCCCCATGGACGATCTGGACCACGCGGCCCTCCGCCACCGCTTCGGGGGCAAGCTCGGGGTGGACGCCACCGAGAAGACGGAGGCCGACGGCATCGGGCAGCCCTGGCCCGAGGAGATCGTGATGAGCGAGGACATCCGCGCGCTCGTCACGCGGCGCTGGGCCGAGTACGGCCTCTAGCCCGGGGCCCGACGCCGTGCCCGCCGTCCGCCACTTCCTCGACGCGATCCGGTTCGAGCACACCGTCTTCGCCCTGCCCTTCGCCTACGTGGCCATGGTGCTGGCCGCCGACGGCTGGCCGGGCTGGCGCGTGCTGATCTGGGTGACGCTCGCGATGGTGGGCGCGCGCACCCTGGCCATGAGCGTGAACCGCCTGGCCGACCGGTTCATCGACGCGGCCAACCCGCGCACCGCCCGTCGCCACCTGCCCACCGGTCTCCTCCGGCCCCCGCAGGTGACCGCCGCGGCCCTGGGCTCCGCCGCGCTGCTGCTGCTGTCGGCGTGGATGCTGAACCCGCTCTGCCTGCTGCTCTCGCCGCTCGCGGTGCTGTTCCTGGTCGGCTACTCCTACACCAAGCGCTTCACCTGGCTCTCGCACTGGATCCTGGGCTTC
>Ga0187892_10001369_pt1 | contig 56056 bp, 54 predicted proteins | sample MA1701073metaG_FD_139345 | JGI IMG/M metagenome (GOLD analysis project Ga0187892, IMG submission 139345) | Bio-ooze microbial communities from a basaltic lava cave in the Kipuka Kanohina Cave System on the Island of Hawaii, USA - MA170107-3 metaG ...
ATCTGCAATAATCGAATCCAAATCCACCGTTCTTTGAATCAATGTTGCGCGCCAGACTCCTATCTTGGACTCAATGTTGCTCAGCCCGCGCTCGAAAAACGTTTATCGACAGCATCGACCCATAGCGGACGTTGGTGTTTCCCCCCGGCTCCGGAAAACTTGCTATTTCGGCTTGTCGTTTGTGATCGGTGGACGGACGCATCTTTCAGCTTGACCGAATCGCATAGGACGGCCCGGTATTGACTGCTACGATGATTACGTGCGGGCACTTAAGCAGGGGGAATCCAAATGGAAGCGATACTTCCGATTATCGTTCAAATCGTTACCGGCGTTCTCGGCGGCCAAGCGATCGGCGCGGTCTTGCAGCAGGTGGCGATGAGTCAGCTGACCAAGATTATCAGCGGTGCGGTCGGCGGTGTGGCTGGAGGAGCCCTTCTGAGTAGCCTCCTTGGGGGTGCTACGGGTGCCGATCCTGCTGCCACCGGGGCACTGGGCGGTCTCCTCACGGATGCGCTCGGCGGCGCGGGCGGTGGTGCGATTGTTACCGGGATCGTGGGTGCCGTAATGAAGGCGATGAACAAGTGATGCCATCATGGCGCTCTGGTTACGGTTCGCACAAGATAATCGGCGGCCGTTGACGCGAAGAGGTAACTTGCGCCGTTGGTCGCCTTTATCGCCTTATCCAGACGATGGTTCTCGGGCAACAGCCTGCTGTCCCTTCCGAAAACTATATCCGTGCGTAGCGATGGTGAAGTCCGCCTAGCACAGCATTAGCGACGATGGCGCCGTACCTCTCGATTGGCCTTCGGTTTGGAGCGTCCTTGTCAATTCCGAGATGAGTCCGCATCGCGTTGTAATATGCGGTGTATGCCTGTACTTGGCGACCGTGGTCTGCCCGATCTCAATGCCGAGCTTAAGTAGCTCACCATGGATCCGGGGCGCGCCCCAGAGCGGGTTGGCCAGACTGACATCGCGAATGAGCCGGCGTAGCTCGAGCGGTGTCTGCGGCCGGCCCTCGCGCGGCCCTGATCTCCTGCGCCAATAGGCCCGGAAGCCAGCGCGGTGCCAGCGGATCACCGTCTCCGGCTTGACGATCTTCAGAGCCTTGAGCACTCCCGGGGCCAGATGATAGAGCCCGGCAAACACCAGGCGGTCAACGTTGCTAAAGGCCATTCGCTTGGGAGGTTTTCGTCGCAGAACATTGAGCTGGTGTCGAAGCAAAAGGATTTCGGCTTCCAGCGAAGCCCGCGACCGAAATAGCCCAACCAAGGCGCACCAGAGCAGGCTGAAAATATCCCTCATCGGGCGGCAGCATCGTCCGATTCGGCTTCCTTTGTCAGCGGATCGGGTTTCCGACAGGGACAGGGCTTCGCTCGCACGCGCTTCGGGTATCTTCCGTATGGCATTGCCGTTGTCTCCTTCGTTGACGCCCTGTTGCGTCAGGCCCACCAATTCGCCTTCCAGAGAGGCGGTGGGGCCTTTCCTAGGTCGAGTTCGAAAGTTATCCACGGGCGTGTCTGCTCATATGCCATGGCCATTGTCCCATCCATATATATTTTTATTGATCTATAACAATATGTTATAGATTTCACTATTGAAAATGTCCCGTTCCGTGTCCCCCCCCCAAAGACGCGACTGAAAATGGTCATGAACCTCTCCGCTCCTCCGCCAGTCGGTGTTGCTCACAGCGGCCACCCGAAGATGACGGCGGCCACGAGATAGCACAGGAACGCGATGGTGCCACCAGCGCCCGCGAGCACAGCAATGTCCAGCGCGCGAGTCGGTCTCCAGCCCATGTTGAGCCTCCGCCCTGAATTTCGATGAATAAAAATCGAGTTATTATTCGATTTATTTGTGCCCGAGCGTGACGATCTCCCCGCGACCCAGGCAGAGAGCGCACACCACAGTCCGCGAGCCGCCGACGATCTTGCCTCCAGGCTTGCGCCTTGGGCATAGCGTCACGACTACGGTTGTCGATGAATTACAGCGCGGGCAGACGATCTGCTCGCTCTCATCGAGAGAGCGGCGGCGCCAGGGCTTCGGGCCGGTGCCCGATCCCGCGATAGACCTGAGATTGCCCCGCCCAGCCCGTTTCGACATGGCACGAGGGATTTTAGGCCGGTCACTCCTCCTCCTGCAAATCACGATCCGGCGCTTGCGTGAGCACGGAACCGGCAAGCTGCTTGATCTCGTCGTGCGTCAGCGAGCCAGGGTCTTTGAGCGCCCGCGCTGCAATCGCGGCGACTTCGACGCTGGTCTTTTCGTTACCGGCCATTATACCCATGCCCTTGCAAACGCTCCGCTCTCGCGGCGCTTCAATTCATCCAGCGTGTATTGCCGCCCCGAGCGATCGACAAAGCGGTCCATGCTGATCCCGCCGCGCCGGAACAGCGCGCCCCGCGTCGGGCCGAGAACCTCGTCCTGAAACCCGGCCGGCTGGCGCTTGAGCCATGCGTTGTAGGTGAGATCGCCCGGAACCTCGCCGTTCATGCTCGCCCTGGTCCCGGCGTCAAGCTCGTCCATGTCTATGCCCATCTCACGCCAGGACTTGAGCACCGGCACGATGGTCGAGCGGCAGCGAATGTGCGCGGGAGGGCGCGGTCCTTTGTCGATGGGGAACACCATGCCGTCCCGCGCGCGGCAAACGGGCGTCGTTCGACTGTCCAGGGTTGAGACCCACTTGACCGCTTTCACAAGGTCGTCGTTCTCCTCGTAGAGCATCTGGCGTGCGAAGGTGGACGTGTGGTTGATCGCCGTCCGCGCCATCGCCTCGGCCGACCGGCGCGAGATGTCGAGGATGCCGTCCTGGTACTGATTGGCCTTGGTGCCAGCAATGCGGCGCACAAGCTGATCGACGGTCTCGCCTTCGACGAAGCCGATCCTGATCGCGTCCCGCAGCCTGCCGTAGCGACCCGCCTCCATCTCCGATACCCACTCCTTCAACAGCCGCCCCTGGAACGGCCGCGACATCACGGCCGCGACGAGCTGCTCCCTGGCGGGTGTCACAAGGTCGAGCACCACTGGAACGGAGCGCTGAATGAGCCGCGCCTGGAACTGCGCCTCGTAGATGGCGAGGTCTTGCAAATCGCCTCGGATCGTCTTCTCCAGCGTGGCGTAGGCCACGCGATTGATCTCGCGGATCTCCTCCAGGAGCCGCTCAAGCCGCCTTGTGGTGAACTTGCCCGACGTGTCCCCACGCTTCCTGATCTGCGCCAGCAAGTCCGGGTCAACACGGTTGAGGAGCTTGATGAGCTTGCGGACGATGCCTGTCGAGAGCCGCTGCAATTCGACCTGGTGCCGGACGTTCAGGTCGAGCAGATCGTCATTGACGGCCATTTACCTGCCCTTTGCGGGATCGCGTCCGATCTTCACCTTCACGCCGGTCCCGATGCCAGCTCCGCGATGGTACAGGTCGAAGGAGAGAACTTGGCTGTCGCTGAGCCGCTGCAAGCGACCGTAGAAATGCGGCGTGATCCCGCCCTTGTAGCCGGGGTAGTAGGGCCGATGGAAGCGCATGAAGCCAGCCGCAGCCCAAATCCAGGCATAGCTCATGGCGTTCGCCGACTGATCGACGCAATCTTGCGTCCATGCAGTCATGTTCACGCCTTTCACGCGGTATGGTTCGAGCGCGTAGGCGGTGTTGAGCTTGTCCAGGTGCTTGCGAAATAGCACTTCCATCTGGACTGCCGCAGCTTCGAGGACCGCGACCTCCTCGGTCTCGTTCTTTGCCTCACGGCGGAACATCGCGCCAATCATGGCGTCGGTGTAGATCAGCGGCACGCGGAAGGCCCCGCCTGTTCCTGTCGCGACAATGGCCAGCCAGCCGCTTGCGCGATCCTCGTGACGCACATAGCCGGGGATGCGCTTGTCTTTCGACACCAGCACCGGCAGAGCGAATTTGTAGACGGGAAGCAGTGGCCCACCGCTCGCGCCCTTGATGGCATTGCTGCCATAAGTGGACGCGCCGTCGCGGGAAATGCCCGAGTCTTGTGGCCCCTTGTCCCGCAGAAAGCGCTCTAGGTTCTCGCGCAGATCGGTCATCGCTTGCGCCTACGTTTTCTTCTGCTCGGCCGCCGCTTCCAGCCGCCTGTTGCGTAGTACGCTCGGACCTGGCGGGCTGTGTAGACGCGGCCGGATGGCGAGCGATACCTGCCCCGGCGCCCTCGTTTGATCTTCACGAACGGCATGGTCTCGCTTATCCTGAGTGGCTTAGCTCGGCGGGGAGGAGCGAACCGATGGAAGGCACGGCTATTGCGCTGATTCTTGTTGCCTATTTCCTGCCCACGTTCATTGCCGGTGTCCGGCGTCACCACAATTTCGGGGCGATCTTCCTGTGCAATCTGCTTCTCGGCTGGACCGTTATCGGCTGGATTGCCGCGCTGATCTGGTCGGCGACGGCTAAACGACCTCAGCCCACGTGAGCCTGTTGAGGTTCTGCATCACCACATCGCCGATCATCGGGTAGGACGGACCTGGCCCGAAGGCCACGGTCATGCCCTGCAAGTCAACCTCGACCTTGCGAAGCTCAGCCGGAAGCTGCAAGCGGCAGAACGGCGGTTCAAGATCAAGGATTTCACAGTTGTACCCGTGCCACCGCACGACCTGAGACACCGCGAGCGTCGGCCTGACCGGCGATCCGAGAGCGCCAACAATCCGGCTGGCATTGCGCTTGGTCGCACGAGCACGCCAGCGCATTCCGTAGACGCCATCGGGAAGGCGCTCATAGACGATCCATGTCTCGTCGTTGAGCGTGCCCTTGTCTCCGGGCTGGAGCGTAATCACGCCTCGTCCTCTCCGCCGCCACCCTCGTCCTCTCCGGTGCGGGCGGCTCGCTCAAGGTCATCCTCGGCGATAAGCTCCTTCTCGGCGTCGAAGTCCCGATCCGTGTTCGTGAGACCACCCTTCATGAGGCGCTCGTACACAGTCCGCTTCGAGAGTGTGCCGTTCATCCACAGGCCCGAAAGCGACAGCGCATCGGACGGCGTCATGTCGCTGTCCACGAAGCTCGTGTTCGGCGTGACGATCACTTCCTTGGGATCGAGGCCCTTGAACATGGCGATGTACCGCAACGCCTTCTCCAGGCCAGCCGAGACGGTCATCGCCACAGACAAAAGCGTGGCAGTCTGCGCCGCCCACCTGAGCTTGAGCGCCTCGCCGCTCTCGGCCAGGTTCGATTGGTTGTCGAACAGCTTGGCCCCGGCCGTCACGGCCTTTTGGCGCTCGTCCTGAATGGCCTGCCGTGTAGTGGTGATGCCGACACCGCTCGGCCCAACGTACATCGCGGCGCTATTCTCCGGGAGAAGCACCGTCACGCCAGCACCGATCACTGTCGGAATCTTGTCGGCCTCGATGTCGCCGATGATGACGAACGTTTCTTGGCCGCTCATGTAGAGCTGGTGCCGGTAGTCGGCGTCGAGCCGGTACTCGGCGAAGGCCGCGCGAGCGACCTCAAGCAGCGGGATTTCGTCGATGTCCGGTGTGAGGTTCAGCGGTCCGATCACCACGAACGGAACCTCCGTCAGCGGCTTGGCGCCGACTGCCTGCGGCACGTTCGGCTCGCCGCTTGCCGAGAAGGCGTCGCCGAAGACGGTCTGCTGATACAGGCCGTTGGTCGCGACGTTGCGCTCAAGGATGCGCCACTGCTTGCGCTTGATCCACCAATAGCCCTGCTGGACGTTGCCCGCTTCATCGAGCACGAACAGGTCGCCCATGCTCGACCAGTTGATGATGCTCTCGGCGACGTAGGTCGTGAGGTACGGCTCTCCGGCCTGCCCTACCGCTGGCGCCTCGGCCAGGACGCCGAGACGGCCGGTGGTCAAGACCTCGCGCACGACGTAGCGATGCAGCGCTTCCAGGGTGAGGCCGTCAGCGGTCGCCGCCTCCCGGATATAGTCCATGCCGGTCGGCATCTCGAACTTGGGTGGAACGCGCGTGATGACGCCAAGCATTCCACGGATCGTCGGCTCCGTGAGCTCGGGGAACTGCGCTCGCAAGAGATAGGCCGAATAGGCGTCTGCGCCCTTGTCCACCATCATCGTAAAGCCGGATGGCATCGGGAGGTAGTGCTCGGCCTTCTCCTTCACGATGCTCGCGCCGGTCACGGCGTCGCGCATCTCGATCCAGTCGTTGTAATGCTGCTGATAGTCGGGGTGCTTGGCCTCGTAGGGAGCGCCAGCGCCAGCGCCGCCCGCATTGGCGTTGCGAACATCGGCGGTCGTGTTCGAGAGCGCGGCCGAACCTTGGGCGCTGAGCGGCAAACCTGTCTCGACCGGCTTTCCCCTTGCGCCAGTCCGTTTGCCTTTGCGAGCCATCAATAGGTTCCTTTTGGCGTGGCCCATCCGGTGTCGCCCTGGCCTCCGAGCATCAGCTCAGTAAGCGCCCACACGAGAGCGTCAGCGCGGTCCGGCGACTTCGGGCCTTCGTAGCCCGCCGTCGTGAAATTCGTCATCTGCTCCTCAAGAGCATCGAAGCGGCCGCAATGATGCACGCGCTTCTGGTCGTAGAGCGCCGCGACTGGCTCAGCGCGGACGTGCTTGCCGCGGCTGGCAGTCACCAGCTTGACCTTGGCGTTGCGGTCCTTGGTGCGGATCACGGCCGCAACCATGTCGCCGCCGAAGTTACGCTCGGCCACGATGATGTCGGCCTGCCAGCGATCCCGCATGAGCAGCGCCTTCTGCGCCCACTCCTCGGGCGAATACCAGCCCGACTGATCGTCCAGCACATAGGCGTGGTCGTCCATCGCCCGCTCTGCCGCGACCAGGCCGATTTCGTCCGAACGCTTGTCTTCCTGGCCCTCGCACCCTGACGGGTCGATGGCGATGCACACCCGCTTCGAGGATGGCTTCTCGTCCAGGTCAACGCGAAGCTGCTCAAGTAGCGCGAATGCCCACAGTGCGTTGCTGAGTTCTGCCACGTACTCGCCTGAGAAGAACCGGCGTCGCATCTTCTCGGGGTAGCCCATCAACTCCTTGAGATATTCCTCCGTCAGATTTTCCGCGTTATCGAGCGGATTGAGGAACATCGTCTGGTAGTTATTGGGGTCGATCAGAGGCCGGCGCGTGTCCGGGTCAACCTTGTCGAAGAAAAGCTGATACGTCCAATGGCCCTTGCCGACCGGATTCAGGTCGTAAAGCGCCTTCTGCACCAACTCGACCGGCTGGCCTGTTACCGGGTCTTTGCCTCTGAGAACTTCGGCCAAGCGCGTCAAAGCGACCATCGCCGACGATCTTGCGATTTGCGAGCACTCGTTGAAGAAGATGGTTGCGTATTCGTTGCCGAGAATCTTCTCGACTCTCTCCTGATCGTCGAGACCGCCGAACCAAATCTCGGCCGGCTCCTCCTTCTGAGCTGCCCACACGCGCACGAAACCGTCCTGCCAGTTCGGCCGCATCTTGACCGCGCACCGCCCGTCTGGCCCCCTGAAAAACAGCCGCAACATCTTCGGAAATGTCTGCCGCCACACCGAAGACTTCACTGCATTGAAGCGGTGACGCAGAATCGCGTGCCGGCCGCCAGCGCCCATGCGCTGCCCCTTAATCGCGCGCATCAAGATGTGACGGCAGATCAGCGTGGTCTTCGCAGAGCGCGACCCGCCGACCAAAAGCGTGTGGCGCTGATTGCCGCAAAGCAGTTCAACGGCACGCACTTGCGGCTCGTTGAGACCAAACGGGTTTTGGTGATGCGAAGCCCTTGCCTCAGCAATCAGCCGCTTAATGGCTTCGGGATCGCCGCGAACAAGCAGCTCGAGGTCTGAGAGTTCGCCTTCTGTCGTGGTGACGAGGCTTGGCGTCTCTGGCGTGACGAGCGCCGGTGCTTCGTTCTGAGGCCGTTTCGGGACCGGCGTCGGCTGTATGATCCGGTGTACGACGCCGCGTCGAGGCGGGATTGAGCGCCTGGGCCACTCTCGAATTACGCCTGTGTCGTCTTCTGCCCCGCCGCCTCCATCATGCGTTCGCATCGCACGGCATGAAATTGAGCACAACATCACCCGAATGATGCACGTTGCCGTCCACCTTCACCTTGTCCGCCGCGTTGATGCCGAGCAGTTTGTACCGCACTGCCTTCACCTTGAGCACGCCTTCTTGACAGGCGAGGTCGCCTTCTGCCGCCTGGGCGAAGATGGAGGATTCCAGCCGATCAAGGCTACTCAGTTCCATTTCGAGCAGTTGCTCTGCTGGCTCGCTGATGATGGACCTGATCCCCTCGTCCACGAGGCGATATGCCTCGGCAGGGTCGAGTTTCATCTCGGCGCCGATCTGAGCGTAGGTGTATTTCTGGATGCGATACTCCAGCGCCTCCGCGATACGGAGCGCCCGCTTGATCTTCTGCGCGGACGTGTGCGAGTTCGTCGGGCTTTTGCGCCGCCTCTTGGGCGGCTTACGGCGTGCGTCGCCGCGCAGCGGGCGTCCCGCCTTGTCGTACCCTGGCTTTGCCTTCTTGCCCTTCGGCACCGGCTTTGCTTGGGCCTCGCCCTGTGGCTTGTCCGTGTCGCCGGTCATGGCTCTCTCCTTCGGACGCATCGCGCCCGTTCAGCCGCCTCGCGGGCCATGTGGCGCTTTTAGGGTTTGCGTTTCAGGTCCGCTGCAAGTCTAGTGAGGCCCTTGTCGTGCGTCTTCTTGAGCGCCCGCTTCTTCATCGTGGGCGCAGGCAACTCGATGTCGAGCAACTTGGCGACGATGGTGCCATCCACGAATGACGCATAGAGCTCGGGATACCCGATGGCTTTCAGGAAGGCCGTCGCCTGCGCGCCCTCCTGAAAGCAGATCACGAAATAGTCGTCGGCGGCGGTCGCGGCCTTCTTGCGCTCGCGCTCCATCTTCATGCGCTGCGACATCGTGGTGCCGAGCACCTGGACCGAAGCGTCGATGGCTTGCTCTTGGCTCATCCCCTCGGTGTCGGCCGTGACAACCTTGGGGTCTACCTTGTCGATGAAGGGCAGTGGAGCAGCGCCAATGGTCTTGCCGAGCTTGCGGAGACCTTTGCCGCCAGCCGGCTTCTTGATGCCGCTAAGCCTTTTCAACCCACCGCTCATATTTCCAGACCTCAAGCTCAGCGAGCGGGAACCAATTGCAAATCTTCTCCCAATCCTCGGGCAGATGCCGCTTGATCGGGACCAGAAACCGCGCGTCAACACCGCCGCCGAATGACCGGCCGAACAGCCTGTAGTCGAGCGGCAGTTTCACGCCGCTCCGCTGGATCGCCGCCTCCACGTCCGCGAGCGTGTAGTTCCAGATCGGGAGCCAGTTCTTCGCGTTGACGCGGGTCGCGCCGTTCTTCTTCACGTTGAGCCAGCGATACGGGCTGTCTCTGGCTCGCACGCCGGTCGCCGCCAGTGTCGTCTCCGGCAGCTTCTCCTGCTCAATCGTCCACTTGGTCGTGTCGCGCCACCACTCGTAGATCGAGATCGTGGTGTCGAGGTCCGCCGCATCAATGATCGCCGCCGTGTGCGGCGTCTGGAAATGGTGCCGGCCGAGCCACTTGAAAAAGGCTTGCTCCGGGAACTTGATGACCCGCCGTCCATTGAACAAAACCTTCGAGTAGTATTCGAGGCTTTCTTCGACGAACGTCAGACCGGGCACGGCATAGAAATAGACCGCTCAGGCGGGACACTGGACCGCCCTGCCCTGCAACGGCTTCTCGCCGATATCGCCGACGCCAAGGTGGACGTGGTTGTCGTTTACAAGATCGATCGTCTAACGCGCTCGCTGTTCGACTTCGCAAAGATCGTGGAAGCCTTCGACGCGCGCGGCGTCTCCTTCGTCTCGATCACGCAGCAGTTCAACACCACCACGAGCATGGGCCGGCTGACCCTCAATGTGCTTCTCTCTTTTGCTCAGTTTGAGCGTGAGGTGGCCGGAGAGCGGATCCGCGACAAGATCGCCGCGTCGAAGAAGAAGGGTATGTGGATGGGTGGCTTGCCACCGCTCGGCTACGCGGTCCGAGACCGGAAGCTCGTGGTCAATCAGGAAGAGGCTAAGACCCTTCTCCACATCTACAGGCGCTACGTCGAGCTCAGGTCGGTGCGTGCCCTTAAAGTTGAAATCGATGCTGCCGGGATCCGCAGCAAACACCGTACTTTCGCGGACGGCACAGTCTGTGGCAGTCACAAGCTCTCGCGCGGCGCCCTCTATCTCATGCTGCAGAACCGCATCTATCGCGGCGAGATCACGCATAGGGGCGACGCCTATCCCGGAGAGCACAAGGCCATTGTGGACGAGGCGCTCTGGGACAAGGTCCAGGCCATCCTTGCAGAGAACCGGGTCGACCGGGCTAGCGGAGCAGCCGCGAAGTACCCGAGCCTGCTGGCCGGATTGGCCTTCGACGACAGCGGCGAGCGCTTGACGCCCACGCATGCGGTGAAGAAGGGCACACGCTATCGGTATTATGTCTCAAAGTCGCTGATCACGGGGGCCGCCAAGGACCATTCGCAGGGGCGACGAATTCCGGCCGGCGACCTAGAAGGCTTGGTCATAGGCAGGCTCCGCGCCTTCCTTGCCGACGAGGGAGCGGTGCTCGGTGCTATCACGAACGCGGAGCGGGATGGACCCCAGCAGAGGAAACTGATCGCGCGTGGGCGTCAGATCTCAGAGGAACTCCCCACGCTTGCCCCAGACATAGTCCGATCCATCCTCATGGCCCTGGTTAGCCGGCTCGACATCAGAGCAGAGCACATCGAGATCAGAGTCTATCGGCAACGGCTTCGCGACCTGCTTCGGGCAAAGTCGATAGACTCGCTTGCGCCGCCCCAGGCCAATCACAACAAGCCCGACGATATCTTGAGGCTAAAAGTGAAGGCACGACTGCGGCGCGTCGGCCGCGAGATCAAGCTGGTCGTGCACAACGCCGATGATCGATCGGCAGCCGATCCAGGTCTGCTCCGGATCGTCGCTCGCGCACATGACTTCCAGGAGCGCCTGATGCAGGATCCAGACCTGACCGTACCGGCAATCGCCGGCCAAGAGCGGCTGACCATCGGCTACCTGTCTCGCCTGCTGCGTCTGCCTTCGCTGGCGCCCGATATCGTCACGGCCGTCATCAACGGCAAACATCCGCCGGAGCTCAGCGCGAAGCGCCTCATGCGCTTAGCCCTCAAACTCCCCACCGACTGGGACCAACAGCGCCAGTTGCTCGGGTTTCAGCGGCAATAGGTAAGTTTGCCCAGGTTGACTGGCGATGCTTCCCTGTCGCCGCCGCCGAAAAATGTTGACCCCCAAATGCCGCCCGAGAGACTTTTGCGTCAGTGCGGAACCGATTTCACCGAAGAAGTGTCTCTGCCGCTTGAAACTGAATCCGACGGGTCGAAATCTGGCGGGAATTCGCGAGGAATTCGACGATCCCGCCAGAGCTATAAAATTCTTCTATATCAATGACTTATGGTGGCTGGGGCGCTAGGATTCGAACCTAGGGTCACGGGACCAAAACCCGTTGCCTTACCGCTTGGCCACGCCCCAATCCGTTTCGGTGATGTGCCCGGTTTCGCCGTCCGGCACACGGGCCGGCGGGCGCCCCACATTATATGGTGAGCGGACGCCCTCCTACCAGCAACGCGACCTCGGGGCAACGCAAGCCTGGGGCGTGAGGCTGCCAAGGCCGATGCCGGGCTCGGGACGGCTTTGTTGCGGGCCTTGGCGCTCACGGTTATATACGGAGGCTTCACCAGCCGGAGTGTAGCGCAGCCTGGTAGCGCACCTCGTTCGGGACGAGGGGGTCGCAGGTTCAAATCCTGCCACTCCGACCATGATTCCCGTCCTTTCTTCAGGCGCTAAGGCTATTTCCGTCCAGGGATTGCATCGAATCCTCAATCCGATACGTATCTGGGCCGTATGGCGATTTGACCCGATGAACCGGCGGCCGCAGGCGCGGCGCGGCCCTGTTTGCGAGTCTTGGCCATAATCGTGGCTTGAGGATCAAGATAGGCTTGATACGGGCGGCTCGATGAACTCGCAAAAAGGTGATTGTTGCAGCAGTCTCGCGGGCTTTAAGAAACTGCTTCACTATTGACGACAATCCGGAATCCGCGATCGCCAACCTGCTGTCAAGGGAAGCTCGCCTAGCGGTCGAAGGAACGTTGGTGCCTACGCAGCGTTGTAACCGAGGAACGTTCCAGCCATGACCAAGAGCGTCACCAGCGATGCGGTGGTGGTTGTGATCGACGACGACGACGCTGTGCGCGGCGCGTTGAAGGAGTTGTTGGAATCGGTCGGACTGAAAATCATTCTGTTCGCATCGGCCGCAGAGTTCCTCGAGAGCACTATTCCCGACACAACGTGCTGCATGGTGCTCGACGTGCGCATGCCCAAGATGAGCGGACTCAAATTGCAGGAAGAGCTTTCCGGGGCCGAAGTTCAGATTCCGATTGTCTTCATCACCGGCCACGGCGATATCGCCATGGCTGTCCGCGCCATGAAATCAGGCGCCGTGGATTTCCTCACCAAGCCGTTCTCCAACCAGGACCTGCTTGATGCCGTCTATGCCGCTCTCGAGCGCGATCGTGCGCGGCGTACCCAGCACGAATCGATGTCGACGTTGCGAGAGTACTTCAACGCGCTGAGCGTCCGCGAAAAGGAAGTGCTGTCGCACGTCGCCGCCGGGCGTCTCAACAAGCAGATCGCCGCCGAACTGGGCATCAGCGAAGTCATGGTGAAGGTGCATCGCGCCAACGGCATGCGAAAGATGCATGCAAAGTCGGTGGCCGAGCTGGTCAGAATGACCGATTTGCTGCGTGCCGGCCAAGCGCTCACTTAGGCAGCGCGAACGCGGCGCGCCGGCACGGTGGCCCCGAATCCCTGCTAGGCCGCCCGCCTTTCGAACTTTGCCGCGATGTCGGTCGCGGGGTCGGTGCCGGTCAGGCGCACGAGGTCGCGATACGCCGAGTCTGACTGAGCGCTCGCGGCGTCAGCATGTTCATTGAGGAAGCAGTGAAGACCGAGCTTCACGACCAGACCCTGCATTCCCTCGGCAGGCGTGTCGACCAGGCGCGCTTCGATGTCAGTGATCACTTTATGGGCTTCCGCGGCAGCCGCCTCGTCAGATGCGGTTTGCATGGCCTCGAACGCCGAAAGCCACTGTTGAAACAAGTCTGAGATTTTCTCGTCCATGTCCCCTCCGACCGATCCCTGTCTAACGTGCCAGCGCCACGTGGACGTCCCGGGCAGCGATGGCTGCAAGAGCCTCCGACCTAACCACGCCGAGCGCATGCTCGTCGATGCCTAAATGGGTTCGATACTCGAAAGCGCCATGACCTTTCGGGGGCATCGATCCGCGGCCGCGGGCAGTGCAAGCTTATAACTCAGCAATTGCGTATTAGGTCCAATGTTCCGGCGGATTTGTTGGCATTCCCGCTTAGATTTGCAGTCTAGGTATGCCGTCTTGATGTTGGGCGTAGATGGCTAACCAGAGAACGGCCTCGGAGGCTAATCTCTTGAGGCCGTTTTCATTGCAACACGCATCGACGCCATTAGGCGCCTGTCGATCTCTTCTTCCACAATTGGTCTAAAGCGCAGAGGATCCGGCAGGACCGAGCCGGCATGCCGCGTCAGGGGTAATTCGTTCGGACATTGATAGAATCCGCCGAAAATTGTACGAACCCCGCAGTCCAGCCATGCGCGTGAGCGACGCGCCGGCAACGCGATGCCGTGGCGCGCGGACCCAACCGCGTGACAATTGTCAGCAGGGGCGCTCCCCAAGACGGGCGCCCAGGGCTAATGAGCGGCGCCCCCGTTGGCCGTCCGCATATTGGAGTCGCCTTCGTTGACATTGTTGCGCGCCCAAATGGCCGCCTGGGTGCGGTTCTGCAGGCGAAGCTTCCGCAGGATCGCCTTCATATGCACTTTCACCGTCGATTCGGTGATGACCAAATTGCGGGCGATGACTTTGTTCGAGGCGCCCTGCATCAGCATGCGCAAGATCAGCATTTCGCGTCGGGAGAGCGAGGGTACGGCTTCGCCGCCCTGCCTCTCGCCTACGGCCTCCTCACCGAGGCCGGAGGGCGTGGAGCGTGACTCGAGCGTTTGGATCAATTGCGGCGCACCCCTCCCCGCAAGGAAGTGACCATTGCTCTCCGCGTAGCCGTTTGTGTGGTTCTCGTTTGCGGCCGGGCTCCAGGCAAGCTGGGGATGCACGACCATTTCGCTGAGCGCGATCAATTCCAAGGAGCGGAGGAGCCGCTCTCCGGGAATGTCCTGGCACAGGAAACCGCAGGCCCCTGACCTCAACGCGGCAACGATGTCCTCGGGCGCTTGCGAGGCAGACAGGATGACGGCCTTCACCCCGGGGTTCGCCCCAACGATCTTTCGTACGAGGGCATTGGTGGCCGAGACCGAGTTTTCGACGCCCGTCAGCCAGACGCAACTGCTCTGCGAGCGAAGATAGGTTTCCAGCTCCTCGTTGAGCGCGGTCGCTATGCGCACCGGCCGAAATCGTGATTTCGCGAAGAGCTGGCGAAGACCGTTATGGAACAGAGTCGATGGGTGCGTGACAACAATGGGGAGAGTCATACGCCTTACTCCTACTGAACACCTTCTTTTTCCCCCAACCGATCCAGTTCCCCTGCTCACCCGGAATCGCCGCACTCAAAGCATGGGGTCAACAGACGCTGAAAGTTTTACCTCCAATTTTAGTTTTATCGGAACGATGACCCCGATTCACGATTAACGTCACTCCGCTCCTTTCTCCGCCAGACACCGCCCGTAAGGGCTAGCGCTCACGGTCGCTAAATTTTCTTTACAGTTTTAGCGAGCTCGAGCGGAGTTGGCTTTTGGTCTAGGGCCTCTACACCAACGTATAGCCTGGGCGGGAAATGCGCGGCTTTGCCGGGGTTATCGCAGAATTGGGTACCTCCAACGCGTCCCGGCGATCCTCGACAATTCCAAGAGTAGCGCATCGATCAGAGGTCAAGCTTCCGGCTGCCAGCTCTCTTTTCGTGCCTTTTTTGCAGCAGTCACGGATGAATCCGCGCCTCGAAACGCTGTCGAATTTGCGAGGCCCGGCCGATCTTGAATCGGCGGGATACGACATGCTCGCTTTGATGGGCGAGCTGTTCCCGATCTGTCGCAGCATCAGCGGCAACGGCCTGCGGCGAAGCCTCGCAAGACTTTGCGATCTCATTCCCCTAGCAATCCGCGAGGTCTCAACCGGCACCCAGGTCTTCGACTGGACGGTGCCGAAGGAATGGAACATCCGCGACGCTTACATCAAGGATCCCACCGGGCGCCGCGTGGTCGATTTTCAAAAAAACAACCTGCATGTGGTTAATTACAGCGTGCCCGTGAGTGCGCGGATGAGGCTCAGCGACCTCCTGCCTTGGCTCCATTCGTTGCCGGAGCACCCCGACTGGATTCCCTACCGCACGAGCTACTACGCCCCCACCTGGGGCTTCTGCCTCTCGCATCGGCAATTGCAGGCCCTTCCAGACGCCGAGTACGAGGTTGTCATCGATTCAACGCTGGAAGATGGCGCCATCACCTATGGTGAGTGCGTCCTTCCCGGACAGAGCGAGGACGAATTCCTCATCTCGACGCATGTCTGCCATCCGTCGCTGGCGAACGACAACCTGTCGGGCGTCGCCGTTGCCGTCGCGCTCGCCCGGGTTTTGGCCCCTGTTCCACGCCGCTATACCTATCGGTTCCTGTTTGTGCCGGGCACGATCGGCGCCATCGCCTGGCTGTTCCGCAACCGAGCCACCGTCAATCGGGTAAAGCATGGGCTCGTGCTGGCCTGCGTGGGGGACCGGGGCAATCTCGACTATAAGCGCAGCAGACGGCTCAATGCCGATATCGACCGCGCGGTGGAGCACGTGCTCAAGACCAAGGGAGCGCCCTTTGCGGTCAAGGATTTCTCTCCTTACGGCTACGACGAGAGACAGTACTGCTCGCCTGGGTTCGATCTTGCCGTGGGAAGTTTTCGGCGTACCCCGCACGGCGAATATCCCGAGTATCACACCTCCGCCGACAACCTCGAATTCGTGTCGGCGTCGCATCTTGCCGATTCGCTCGCGACTCTTCTCGAGGTTGTCGATCTTTTGGAGAACGACCTCCGTTTCGTGAACCAGAGCCCGATGGGAGAGCCGCAGCTTGGACGCAGGGGACTGATCCCCGCGCTCGGAGGTAAGGCGGCCAAGGACGATCAGCTCGCCCTGCTGTGGGCGCTCAATCTTTCGGATGGCACCAACGGCGCTCTCGATATCGCCGAGCGGTCGGGCCTGCCCTTTGACAGCATCCGCCGGGCAATCGACGCGCTCACCGCCTGCGGCTTGCTCGAACCCGCAAGGGCCGCAGGGCGAGGGACGGACCGGCCGCCGGCGCATGGCGAACACACCCCTCCCCTCGCCAACATCATACCTGCGCGACTGAGGGCTTAGCCGTTCGGGGTACTGCTCGCGTTCGGTTGACCTAAATCTCTGGGCGCGCGAGCTTTTTGGGCAAATTCGAGCAGGCCGGACTTCCGGTTTGATGCCAGCGCAAGGCTTTGAGGCAATGAAAACAGTTCTCTTCTGCGGCGGTCTCGGCACGCGCATTCGCGATTACGCCGAAAACATTCCGAAGCCGATGATCCCGATCGGCGGCAAGCCGATCCTTTGGCACCTGATGAGCTACTACGGCCAGTATGGGCACAAAGACTTCATCCTGTGCCTTGGCTACAAGGCCAACGTCATCAAGGAATTCTTCCTCAACTATCAGCCGCACGTTTACGCCGACTGCATCGTGTCCGGCTCCGGCAACAACGTCGAAACCTTGGGCGATCCCCAGCAGGACTGGCGTGTCACCATGATCGACACGGGGGTGTGGCGCAATATCGGAGAGCGGCTGCTCGCGGTGCGGCGCCATGTCGAGGGCGAGGACATCTTCCTTGCCAATTACAGCGACGGACTTTCCGACGTCGACCTGCCCGCCATGATCGAGACCTTCGAGCGCAGCGGTAAGATCGCCGCCTTCGTCGCAGCGCGTCCCACCTTCAGTCTGCATCTCGTCGAAATGAACGCCGAGGGAAGGGTGAGCGGGATTTGTGCGACCAAGGAAGCCGATCTCTGGATCAATGGCGGCGGTTTCATTTTTCGCCCGCAGATCTTCGACTATCTGCGCGACGGCGAGGAGCTGGTCGAAGAGCCCTTCCAACGCCTGATCGAGGACGATCAGCTGCTTGCCTTCAAGCATGACGGCTTCTGGCGGCCGATGGACACGCTGAAGGACAAAGAAGTGCTGGAGGACTTGGTCGAGCAGGGAAGAATGCCTTGGCAGATTGGCGGCGCCGCGTCGGCTAATCCGGCGAATGTCAGGAAGGCCGGATAGTTCGCGGGCGCCAAGGCCGCTTTGGCAGCCGCCCAAGGTCGAATCGAGCGAGGATAACTGCCTCAGGCGGAGGGGAATGACAACGATGCGCGTGCTGGTTACCGGACATCTCGGCTACATCGGAACGGTCATGGTGCCGATGTTGCTGGAGGCGGTTCACGAGGTCGTCGGACTCGACAGCAATCTCTATGAAGGCTGCACCTTCGCTGCCGGTGGCGAGATTGCCGGCGTTCCGCATATCCGCAAGGACGTGCGAGACGTCGTGAAAAGCGACTTCGCGGGAACCGAGGCCGTCATTCACCTCGCGGCGCTGTCAAACGATCCGCTCGGAAATCTCAATCCCGACATCACCTACAGCATCAATCACCGCGCCAGTGTCCGTATCGCCCGGCTTGCCAAGCAGGCCGGCGTCAGGCGGTTTCTGCTCGCCTCGTCGTGCAGCAACTACGGGCTGGCGGGCGATGCGATGGTCGACGAGACGAGCGCACTGAACCCCGTCACCCCCTATGGCGACTCGAAGGTGAAAGCCGAGCAGGACATTGCGCGGTTGGCCGGCGGTGGATTCTGTCCGGTCTATCTGCGCTCGGCGACCGCCTATGGGGTGTCGCCCCGTATTCGCTTCGACATCGTCCTCAACAACTTGGTGGCTTGGGCGGTCACCACGGGGATCATCTACCTAAAGTCCGACGGCTCGCCATGGCGTCCGATCGTGCATATCGAGGACATCTCGCGCGCGTTCATTGCCGCGCTCGCGGCGCCCGAGAAAGATGTGTTCAATCAAGCGCTTAACGTCGGCTGCACCGCGCACAATTATCGCATGCGCGAGATCGCCGAGATCGTTGCCGAGGTGGTGCCGGGTTGCCGCATCGAGCTCGCGCCGGATGCAGGACCCGATAAGCGATCCTACCGCGTCAGCTTCGAAAAGTTCGCGCGCGTCCTGCCGGAATTCAAGCCGCAATGGGACGCAAGGCGCGGCGCCGAGCAGCTTTATGCGGCCTATCGCCGCTCGCGGCTCGTGCTGGAAGAGTTCGAAGGTCCGCGCTATCAGCGCATCGGTCACGTTCAGCGACTGATGGAAGACGGCGTTCTCGCCAGCGACCTGAGACGCACGCCCGTGGCCGCCGCAACAGCGGTCGTCCCTGAGCATCGCCAAGCCGTCGCGTAAACGCCAAATGATCTTCACCGAGACCAGGCTCGCCGGCGCTTTCGTCATCGATCTCGAACGACGGCCGGACGAAAGAGGTTTTTTTGCGCGCAGCTTCTGCCGGAGAGAGTTCGAAGAGCGGGGCTTGAAGCCGGTCATCGCCCAGTCCGGCATTGCCGGGAACCGTAAGAAAGGGACGCTTCGCGGGATGCACTTCCAGTTCCCGCCGGCGTCCGAAACCAAGCTCGTGCGCTGTCTGCGCGGCGCCATCCTCGACATCATTATCGACTTGCGGCCTGAGAGCGAGACCTACCTCGAGCATATCGCCGTGGAGCTCGGTGCCGAGAGCTTGCGTGCACTTTACGTGCCGGAGCGCTTCGCGCATGGCTATCAGTCCTTGTGCGACGATACTTTCGTCAGCTACGAGCTCGGAGCCGTCTATACGCCGAGCGCAGAAGGAGGCTTGCGTCACGACGATCCAAGGCTCGGCCTCGAATGGCCGCTGCCGGTGACGGTGGTCTCGGAACGGGACCGCAGTTTCCGATCGTTGGGCGATGTCGAAGAGGAGCTAAAGCGACGAATGGCTCCCGATTCAGGTTGCTGCAGCCAGGGTCGGCACATCGACGAAGTCTCTGTACCACGCGCGCGCGCGCTTGGCACTGTGGGCCGTTGAGATGCTCATGAGCGACCTGAAGGGCTCCGTGAAGCTCGCCGGCATTCGCGGACTTCACGCGTCGGGCGTGGCGCCTTGGGTTGCTCCGGCCTTGGGAGTCAGGGGCGTTATTCTGACCTTCCACGAGATTCACGATGACCCCGAAAGCGAGTTGCGGACAGGCTGCCCGACGCCGTCTTTCGCAAAGTTGATCTTCTGGCTGCGGGACGCGGGATGGGACATCGTCACGCTCGATGAGGCGCTCAGCCGCCTCCATGACCGCGCGGACACACGCCGGTTTGCAGTCATTACCTTCGACGATGGGTATCGCGACAATATCGCGCGCGCGCTTCCTATACTCCGCCGCGCGCAAGCGCCGTTCACGACATATATCCCCACAGGGGCAATCACCCGAGACTTGTTTGCGTGGTGGCTGGGCCTGCGGGAGTTATTTCGAATCAATGACAAGGTAGAAATCCCGTTTCTTGACCGGACATTCTTCTGTCGCGATTTGCAGGGGAAGCGTGCTGCGCTATCTGCAGTGATGCGGTGGGCGCATGCAGATCTAACGCGGGTTTCCGATCTCAGCTCCGTCTTTGCGAAGTACCGAATATCGCTCGCATCCTTGTGCGATCGATATTTCATCAATGAGAGCGAGCTTAAGTTGTTAGCAAGCGATCGACTCGCCACCATTGGCGGACATACGGCGACACATCCTGCGCTAGCCACATTGAGTGAAACGGATGTGTCACGCGAAATTGAGGACAACCGCGCCTTTCTGCAAGACCACCTCAATCGCGAGATAAACCATCTTGCCTATCCTTACGGTTGCTCACGTGCGTGCGGGCAGCGCGAAGCAAGACTCGCGTGCGAAGCCGGATTCCGAACTGCGGTTACCACCTCGCACCGGCCGCTATTTACGCGTGACGGATTCAACCCATGCGCTCTGCCAAGGATCAACATTCACGCGCATTCCACGATCGCTCACTTGAATACAGAAACCAGCGGAATTACGCGTGAGACCGTTCGCTATTTCCTCTCGGCACAGGCTTAGTCAAAGACGACTCGGTTGTCCGATTTCGCCCCTTCTAGCTCATGAACATCTTAAAGGCGGTCGGGTCCAACATTGCCCGGCGGAGATTGGCAGAAAGACCCCGATCCGCCGCCTGCAAGGTCGAAAGAAATAGATCATCACCGTCAAGTGGAAGCCCTTCGCAGGCCATGCACCGCTCACAATGTCCGCCATTGGGGTGCACGATCTTGCGGGCAATTTCGAGTAGGCCCGACTGCTCGGCACAGGAAGCAATTTCACATCCGAGGAGCCGCGCCTGAGACCTGCAGCCGATATTGCTGGGGGCGAAACTACGGGTCGCGACACGAAACATGGCTAAATCGGGTTCCTCGTCGCCGACGGCGATGGTCTCGGCGGCGGGGCCCAGAACCCAGTCGCGAAGCGCAGCGAGGCCCGTGCCTTTGTCGACTTCCTTGGCTGTAATCGCCGTGTCGATCGTGGTGTGACGAAAGGCGAGCCGATCAAGCCGAAGGTCCACGAGCAGTTGATGCACAATATGCGAGGAAATTGGAGCCACCGCACCATCGCCGACGATGGAAAAGCGCCGCGAGCTGAGTAGCGACTGGACCAACCCTTGCGGTTTGGGACGATAAGTGAACGCCCTGATCGAATATCGATGACGCTCATCGAGGAAGACGCCGGGAATGCCTTGCAGGTGCCGTCTCAGTTCTTGCAACTGGCGGGCTGTTTCAGCGTTGATCAGGACACGCTCGCGCTGATGCACTGCATCCCACAGATATCCGCCGTACTCGCCAACGCCGCCGGCCAGGGAGTAGGCGCTGCAATAGTCCTTTACCTCTTCGGCTGAGCGTGCCGTGTTCAATGCAACCGTGACGTCATGCGCGCTCAAGAGCGAAAGTGCCTTCATGCCCGCCGCGGTCGTGCTGGGAAAGCCAAACAATCGGCGGTCCAGCACGCCGTCGATATCAAGCACAACAAGCGGGGCACGCCAGCCGAGGTCGGTCCGCGGGTGGCAAAACGAGCCGCAATGGCGCGCGGTGTGTATGGTCAGGAAGTTCCAGGCATTCAAAAAGCGCCGATGGCAGTCGTGCTGGGCCTCGCCGCCCCGCGGCGAATCGAAGAGTAGGTCTTGACTCCGACTCATCGCCCAGAGGCCGGCCAGCAGTTTGTGCATGAAAAGGCGTTGTTCCACGCCAGCATCCCCCGACTCGGCGATGTAGCGTCTGATAAGTTTGGTTTCCTCCTCTGGCGAGAGGCCCAGAGTCATGATCGTGTCCGCCAGGTCGTAGGCGGGATCGACCACGTTGAGCATGCTTCGTCCCATGCCGTGGTGCTCAAAATCGGTCTTCAGCGGGCCTCGAGATCCCAAAATCCACTCGCTGCGATCCATGTTGCCATCGATGAACGTGGGGCACGGGCATGACTGCTTCCGAACGGACTTTTCGAGGCGCGACCGTACCAATCCGTCCGTGAGAAAGCGCCCGTGGGCCCGGCTGAGCGCCTGAGCTAACAGGCGCGCGCCGTTGTCATGCTTCTTCAGATTCATACCGACGGCCGAGCTGGCCAAGTTCAGGCGGCGGACTCGCGCGGCGACATAGGCGGCGGAGGCCTCAAGAAGCTTATCGACGTCGGCGCCCGCGGCGACTTTCGGATGCGTCCATTCCATATAGAGAATGCCGTCACGCAGCCCGAGAATGGGCGGCACATATCCTTTGAGTCTGTGTCCAATCAGAAATGCGTGGTAGCCCAGCCATCCCCAGCCGACACTCTTTGCCAGGACGTATTTCGTCTGTTTCTCAGCGTCGGGTGTCTCCAGTTGCACCTCGAACACGCGTTTCAGCCGTATCCCACGTTCGTCGGACGCGGTGCTCCTCAGGCGAGCGCTGAATTCGTCGGCGCGGCGGCTTGCAGCCACCGATACGCGGGTGAAACCTCGTCTGCGGAAATATTCGGTCAATCGCAGTTCCACCATACTCGGGTCCAGCAGCTGCTTCTTGTGCCACCGCTCGGGCGGTAGCGTGACAATGCTGTCCTCGGGAAGTGTCTTGAACCAACTTGGTTTCGCCGGATGGGTGGGCGCGAGGAATTTCACGCTGCCCGGCGCAAATCCCGCACGCTGGGCGACGTCGAATCCGGCGAGGATCGTGCGGCTGCTGTTTGGAGCGTCATCCACGACGAGTGCCCAATATCCGGATGCGGCGAACCGCGCGAGCTCCTTGCTTTCCCGGCGGCCAACGCCTTTGCTCGGCTCTACCGTCAGCAGCGCCACGCTGTGATACCCTTGAACCTCGAAATAGGCCCTCAGCAGCGGCGCAAAATAGGAGCCTGCCGTGCGCAGACCCAGCAGCAGGATAGGCTGGGTGCGGTCGGGAAATCGCCTCACGAATGCTTCTCCGAGCGCCAAGCAGTCGTTCTGCGTGAGATCGATCCGCCTGAACGGAATCGGGGTACCCAGCCGTTGCGCCATCAGCTCGGCGGGAAGCGGCAGTTTCAGAAGCGGGATCAGTCCGGCAGCCGACTCCGCAAGGCGGCTCGCGGCAACATCTTGCCCGCGGACCATGAGCGAAAGGAAATCATTGAGGCTCGAAAGCCACTTCGTCCGCCAGCGGCTGACCCGGCGGCGCGACCAGGGCTTGACCGAGACTGCTTCTACAAATCGGCCGGCGGCACGCGCCGGGAAGGTTGTAGCGAGACGCTTGGGAAGCCGGAGCTTCCCGCCGAGTAAATACTCTTCGATGCAATTCAGCACCCCGCAGGACAGAAGATAGATGTTCGTTGTAACTTCGGCGCTCTGCCAACCCTCTGGCAAGTTGGCCAGCTTGTCGATCTCTTCGCCGAGATGATTGATAGCCTCGCCGACCGTACAATAAGGGTTCAAGCACCATTCATAGGATTGGTAGAAATCCAGTTCCGCCGGCAGCACGCCTTCTTCAGGACGGTGCCGCACGCCAGCGTCGGAAACCGGTGGTGCAAGTATCTCCAATGTGTCGGCTATCCTGTATGATGCGCTCGAACTCATATCTACTCCCCGTGCAGATTTTGGTTGAGGGATCGCACAGCGAACTTGACCTTGCGGGCAAGTTGCCAAAGCGCGGGCGACGTCTTGAGCCATTGCTTTGCCCGCGGTGTCAGAACGAGCTTCGCAGCAGCCGGCAGACCGAGCCAACCCGCGGCGGCAACGTGGTCGTAAAGCTTGAACGTCTCATCCGCCCAATCGAGCTTGTAGGGGTGATCGCCGATCGTGAAATCGAAGTAGCGGAACCCTCGCGAAATCGCATACCGCATCAACTCGTGGAGATGGATGACACCAGGTCCAAACCGGCCGAGCGGACCATCATCATAGCTTGATAGAACATGATAATAGCCCTCGCGAAACTGCAGCCCCAGATTCGCCGCCACACATGTCGATCCGACGTCAAGGCGGCTGACGTGAATAAGCGACTTCGCCGTCTCAGCGACAGAGAGGTAAAAATTCGATTGACCAGGTTGTGTGAATAGATTCGAGGATCCATGTCTGGGCACACCCGTCGGGTCTTGCTGAGCAAGGCACCGGCTCTTCTGCTGAAAAAGAGTTCGCAGTGCGCTCTTTCGTTCGTCCGGATCGTTCGCAGTGACTAGCCGCAATTCGCCGTTATCTGCCAGTCGCCTGCGCTTGGTGCGTTCCCGGCTCCGGGTCGCCGATGAGCGCTTCCCGCCATAATAGCTCTCCCAATCCTTGCCGAGACTGGCTCGATAGGCACAATGCGGGTTGAGCGTCGTTGCCAGTGCGAGCAGCGGATTTGCTTGCTGGCCGATCCTCTCGGGCATCTTATCGAGCAATACGACGTCGTACCTGTATTCCTGCTTTTCTTGGATGAAGGTCTCGACGGCACGCCACCAATTTGCAAAGTCGGTCGGTGCAAAGGCGCGTGGGAATTCGGGCGCGAGCAAGGGACCGTTATAATCGCAAAGATCATGCCCCAAGAAGACGCAGCGACGGCTGAACCGCGCTCGCTCGATCGCAAGCGGCAGCATGAACAACACGTCTCCGTTATTTTGGCGTCCCGTGACGATCGCGGGGGTCACCCCTGCAACACTGCCGATGCAACGTTGCCATGCCGACAACCAGTCAAAGGTCTGAAATGGCGTGCATTCGGCGCGCTGCTCAAAGCAGCGCCATTCATGCTCAACGGCTTCGAGATCGCTGGTAATTGAAAGCTGCATCGCCGGCGATTGCTCGGTCGGCCAGCGATAAGGCGTGGTCTCGCGAACCGAATCCGAACGCATGCGTGGAGACAGCATTGATTTCGCCTTGGCCGGAGCGGGCGGCCCACCTCGCGGCGTTGGATCGTTGCCAGCAGTCCTCGTGACTATGGCTCAGCCCTCTGACGAGGGAACTCCTCCAGTGGTGGTAGGCTCACCGCTTCCTTGGAGCAGACGACCAACAACAATCTGATATCCGATTGGGCTATCTCTTTGGGGGAGGCCCCGCTCCCTAATTTCTTCCCCGGCGTCGCCCTTAAAGCCGAAGAATGCTGCCGATTTGCAGCCACTCGAGACGGGAGAGGCACGAGCAACGCTCGCAGCCACTAGCAGATGCTGATCGTTCACGTCGTGAGGCAGTTCCATCCCGGTGTCGGTGGACTGGAGAGCGTTGTGCGCAGCCTTGCCTCCGCGCAAGCCAAGGCCGGCCATCGGGTCCGAGTCGTAACATTGGATCGGCTTTTCAATGTCGCGGCCCGGCACAAGTTACCTGCTCGGGAGATCCTCGACGATATCGAGATCGTACGCGTTTCCTATTTCGGTTCATCTCGCTATCCGGTGGCCCTTTCGGCGCTCCGTCATATCAAGGATGCGGATTTGGTCCATGTCCACGCCATCGACTTCTTCTTCGACTATCTCGCGTGGACGAAGCTGCTGCACGGCCGCAAGCTGGTCGTGTCTACTCATGGCGGTTTCTTCCACACAAGATATGCCAGCCTTCTCAAGCGCGTCTGGTTTCAGACAGTCACCCGGTTCTCGCTGAAATTCTATGCGGGCGTTGCCGCAGTCAGCGCATCGGACTTCGAACGCTTCAGCTCGATACGCTCGAGCGGAATGGTTTGCATCGAAAATGGGGTACACATCTCGAGTTTCCGCGACGCGGCCGCAGGCACTTTTCAGAAGTCGATCATTTCCCTTGGACGTTTTGCCAAGAACAAGCGCATCGATCGGCTGATAGAGTTCCTCCGAGCCCTCCGTGGATACGATCGCGAATGGAGACTTACCATTGCCGGCCGGCCGGGAGATTTGCGAGCAAACGAGGTCGCCGCGCTCGCCGCCAATGCCGGCCTTGGCGATGCGATCGATGTCGTCGCCTCGCCCGACGAGGGCACGGTGAAAACGCTGATGCGGAAGAGCTCTTTCGTTGCCAGCTCGTCGGAATATGAAGGTTTTGGCGTGGCGGCGGTCGAAGGCATGTCGGCCGGGTTGTTTCCCCTCTTGAGCGAGATTCCGCCGTTCCGCCGGCTTATCGCTCGCACCGGACTCGGCATAGCCATCGACTATTCACGTCCGGATGCTGGAGCGCGGCTCTTGCTGCAGAATTTGCCGAAGATCGCATCGGCCTACAAGCAGCGACGCGCCGCATGCATGCAAGCAGCGTCCGCTTACGATTGGCCCGGCGTATGCCAGAAATATTTCGAGCTCTACAATGCCGCGACCGGCTCCACGGTGCGAACGATTCACGATATTCCGATGCAGGTTCGAACGTTCGCCGAAGCCGTGGACCTCATCGATGTACGCTACGCGAGGCGAAAACAGGCCGCTATTGCCTTCGCGAACGCGCATTCATTGAATGTCGCCAGTAAAAGCGCCGACTTTCGCAAGGCGCTCCAGAATTCCATCGTCTTCAATGACGGCATCGGCGTCGATATCGCGAGCCGCCTGCTCTTCGGATCGCCTTTCCCCGAGAATCTCAATGGAACGGATTTCGGGCCAAACTATCTGCGGGCGACAAGGCACCGCTACCGTATCTTCTTGTTGGGAGCGAAACCCGGCACCGCCGAGCGGGCGGCACAACGTCTCTCCTCATTGTGCCCGCAGCATGCGCTTGTTGGGTGTCACCACGGCCATTTCGATACCGGCGAGATTCCCGAAATCATCGATGCCGTTCGCCGGTCCGAGGCGGATGTCCTGCTGGTGGCGATGGGCAATCCCAAGCAGGAACTCTTCATCCAGAACTACCTGGCTGCGACGGGTTGCACCCTCGGTATAGGTGTCGGGGCCTTGTTCGATTTCCTTGCCGGCACCGTCCCGCGCGCGGCGCCTTGGGTGCAGAAATGGCGCCTTGAATGGGTCTATCGCCTGGTCCAGGAGCCGCACCGTCTCGCGCGCCGGTACCTTGTCGGGAACCCCCTATTCCTAATGCGAATCGCCGCGCAATTTTGGTCGGGAGCCCGCGTCAAGCACGTGACGCCCGTCTCGGCCGACCGCGCTCCCTTCGCGGATGAGGCTAAGGGCGGAAGAGCGCCGTCGGCTCAGGGTCGCCCGAGCGTCCGTCGCACGAACACCGGCAAGCAGCGCGCAGATGGCACACTCCCCGCCTCCGATTGGAACTCACTTTCGCCCTCGCAGCAGAGATAGAAAGGCCCGCCTGAAAATATGACTCGACCTGCGGAGATCAGTGTTGACCATTTGGGCCGATCCTACCGGGTGTCGGCGGATGCCCCCGACCTCAAATGGGTGGCGGGTGCGCTCATTTTTAGCGCGATCGCGTTCAATGCCGTCTTGTGTTTCATCAACACAAGCGTCGCGCCCATCCACAACTCCTACGTGGTTGGATCTGAGGTGCTCATTGTTGCGATTGCCCTATTGGCTTGCCACAGGACGATCGAGCCTAAAGATGTGTTCATTATTGGCGCCGTGCTTCTCTACACGGCTCTGTTGGCTTTCATACGATCTGGTCTCTCTCCCGGCGAAGATCTGAATTTGAAGATCAGCCGGGATTTCTTGATCCCCGTCGTATTCCTACTGCTCGGCAAATCCGTCGGTGACACCAAGGTTGCCGATCGCATTGTCTACTTCGCGACCGGGCTGCTATTGGCCTTCGCACTCTTCGAGTATTTCTTTCTCGACGCCTATCTGAGGATATTCGCGGTCGTCGAGTACTATGTCGCCCGCGGCACGCTCGATGCGGCAAACCCGGCCCTTCAGTGGGCCAACGGGCTCATGCTGAATGGCATAAGACCCGAGGAACTAGGCGGCCGAGTGCTTCTACCTTCCTTGTTCAACGAACATCGCGTGTCTTCGCTGTTTCTTGAGTCGATCAGTCTTGGCAATTTCGGCTCATTGGTCGTTTTTTGGGCGATCCTCAGATCGAGTATGGAACGTCGCTTGCGGTTTTGGTCAGTGGCGGCAGGGATTGCGATGATCATTTTGGCTGATAACAGGTTCAACGCGACCTTCCTCGGCTTGGGGCTCCTGATACTGCTTATCACTCCACGCCTCACGACACCTGCCGTCTTCGTCATGCCAATTGTCGTTGTCGGCGGCCTGTGCCTCGAAGCTCTCACAAGTCCGGTCCAGTACGAGCCTTACCTTGAAGGAACGACCTTCCAGGATCGGTTGCTCTTCTCCGGTCGGATCCTCGCGGATCTCGACTTTCTCAATTGGCTCGGAATTGGGGCTACTACCGCCTACACGCTGGACACGGGTTATGCGTACGTCATAAGCGGTCTTGGCGTTGTCGGATTCGCAGTAGCCTGGTGCTGGTTCATGTCGTTGAAGGGCAATAACCGCTACTTCTACGCCTTTCGCAACACGGCGGCGGCATATTTCGCGGCGCTCCTGTGCATTTCGCAGTCGCAATTTACCATCAAGACAGCGGCACTCCTTTGGTTCCTTCTAGGCGTGCTGTCAGTGGTAAAGGATGCCGCATCACGGCCGGCCGGTCCGCCGCGCGATGGCGCGGTGAGCCTCGCCCGCTAACATGCCGCCACACCGGCTGTCGGTGTTGAAGGGGTGAATTTTCGCTCAGCCGCGTCTCTGCGCTAGCGCTGTGGGATCGCGCTAGAGTCAGCATCGGTGCGCGCGTATTTTTGCAGGATCGTCATTTGCGGCCTATCCTTCCCATCGGAGGGTTGGATATTGGTAAAATAATCGCTCGGCCACCACGCGCCGCCCGCCCAATACGTCCAGCCGATCCACACGTCGTCATTCTCGGCCATGAAACGCAGAACCCGATCCAGCGCATCGAGGCAGGTGCTGCCTGCGCCTACCCCCATCTCCCCGAGAAAACCGCGCTGCCGATGCTTCCGGGCCCATTCGGTGAACGGGGTCAAGGTTGCAATTCCAATGTCGCTGCTCCTGCAGTCGCCGGCGGTTCCGGTGAAGTCAGAATTGAAGTACTGGTGCACTTCGTATGCGAAATTGTTGGCCGGGTCCTTGACGTTCAGCATGACCTCGCCATTGGGCGTTCCGTAGTCGCTATCGACCCAACTTCGTGCCGATGACCAGCCATTGCCCGGCACAAGGATGAGGTTCTTCGCGCCGGTCGCTCTGATGTCGGCGATCGCCATGTTTGCGGCCTCGAGCCAGGTCTCGGTCCGAAGATTATTCGGCTCGTTCATGAGCCCAAACACGACCGTTTCCTTACCCTTGTATCGTTGGGCGATCCGGCGCCACAGATCGCCGAGAGCGGTTGTCGGCACCTTGGTGGTTCCGATCATCGAGCCACGGTAGGCCGCATAGTTATGGACATCGAAGATCACGCGCATCCCTCGAGACGCGGCTCGATCGATAACGCCGTCGAGTCGCGCCATCTCTTCGCCGTCGAGCTCGCTTCCCAGCCGAGGCTGGATCCGCTCCCATAGTACTGGGACGCGGATGGTGTTCATTCCCTTGGCCGCGAAATAGGCGATCGACTGAGGGTCGGGATAGGTGTAGTCGCGGTCATAGACGCCTGGGAGCCTGTCAGGCGTGAATTCGCCGCCGGCAATGTTGACCCCCTTGTAGGAGGATGACGTGTCGGCGGCGTCGGCCGTCTGCACCGTGCAAACGGCAAGGGCAAGCGCAAATTGGAGAATGCGAAACACTCGTTCCTCCCTGGCCCCCACTCCGTCGAAACACAAGACCTAGATCAAGCCTGATCGCTCGCATCGAACCGGCTCAATGCCAAGTCCCCATTCGAGGTAGCCCCGCGTCGAGCGCGACGACGGGAAATTCCGGTCATAATGATCGAGCCGCACGCCGGCTCATTCGCCGCCTGTCGGCATCAGAGTAGCTGGAAGCCTAGTGAGTTCCCCATGCTGGGGGTGCTCAGCGCGACGAGGGCTGAATGCGAATCCTTTGCGTCGCCGCCGCCTACCCACCTTACGGTAAAGGCGGCGGTCCCAAAGCATCGGAAAATATTGCCAAGGCGCTCTGCGCCAAGGGGCACACCGTGCGGGTGATCACCGTGGCGGACGACGAAAGCTTCGACGTAAGAGATGGGATCGAGGTCAAGACGCTAAAAACACTCAACGTCTACTGGAACTATTGGATCAAGCGATCGGCCATTGCAAAGCTGTTATGGCATGCACTCGAGAACTTCAATCCGCGCGCCCTGTTGCGGATGCGTCGGGAGATAGCGGACTTTCGTCCCGATCTTGTCGTCACGATCAGCATTGAGAATATCAACGTCGCCACCTGGGTCGCAGCATGGACGCTGCGCTGCCCGTCCGTACACGTTATCCATAGCTACTTCATGATGTGCTGGCGCAGCACCATGTTCGTCAATAACCACAACTGCGAGCGGCCTTGTCTACAATGCAGGGTCGCATCTCTGGGAAAGAAGATGTGCAGTCAGCTCGTGGACGGCGTGACTGCCGAAGCGCCGCACACCCTCTCGATGCACCGCAGGCATGGGTTCTTCAAGCATGCGATTGCAAAGACGATTCCAGGCGCCGTGAGCATCCCCATAAAAAGCTCGAGAGCTCCATCAGCAAATGCAAGAAACATCCGGGTGGGCTATATCGGGATGCTAACGACAAACAAGGGTATCGGTACGCTGGGCGCGGCCGCGGCCCTACTCGGCAAGGAAGCGCCATTCGAGTACTTCATCGCCGGCGACGGCGAGCCCGAGTTTGTGCAACACGTCTTGTCAACGTTCCCCGCGTCGAGGACCACATATCTCGGCTGGGTCAAACCGGAGACGTTCTACCCGAAGATCGACGTCCTCGTTGTCCCGTCCAATTCGGCCGAGTGTTTCGGCAATGTTTGCGTAGAAGGCTTATCCTTTGGCCTGCCTGCCATTGTTGCGCGGTCGGGCGCCCTGCCCGGCATTATCGAGCACGAAAAGAACGGCCTCACATTCGAGGCAGGCGACCATGAAGCACTTGCCGCTTGCCTCAGCAAAATTGCGGCCGATAGAGGTCTTCTGAAGCGGTTGCGTCGTGGTGCACTGGCTTGTGTGGACCGCTACTCGCCAACGGCGCTCGCCGCGTCGTTCGATCTGTTCCTAAGCCAAGTTCGCGCCAGTGCGAGCAAAAACAATCTCAAGTCTTGCTCCACGCCGCTAAAAGTTGATGCGTGCGTCGGGCGGCGTGAATCCGGTCATCATGAGGATCGACGGCTAACCCCCGTCGATGTCGGCAAGTCAGGAACCTGAACTTGATGCCCCGCGCTTCTCAATAGCGAGTCTGCGAGGAGGTCGGCATACGTCGTGGCAGAGAAAAAGATGCATTCCATGCTCTGCTTCAATCGCTGACCGAGGCGAGGATTGGGATAATGAGGATTCAGTTGCCGATTGAGAATGAGGCCGACGGCTAGATAGAGAGCGTTGAACGCAATTCTTCGCGTCACGCGTCTTCGCTCCCGTCGGGCGTCGGGAATCCGAGCGCCTTCGTGCTCGAAAAAATGGTGGAAGTTGCTCAAGTGCCCAGCCAAGTCCATGACGATCCTGTCTCTGTAGACTTGCGTTATTTGTCCAGGGTGCAATCTCCTAAATCCCTGTACGGCGGACGTTTGTGCAACCTTTCCCCGCGTCGCGAGACGCAACCACATATTCATGTCATTGGCGTAGGTTAGATGCGGGTCGAAATGGCCGATTGATTTTTGAATTTTCGTTCGCCGGACGACCGTACTATATCCCACGAAATTGTACCCTTTCGCGCACAAACTCTGAATAAATTCCAACCCGCTCGAAATTCGCCAGTCGACATCCAACTGGTCTTCAGGCGTCACGTTTGGAATCTTGTCATCCCGCATGCATTGCTCGAACCCGTGACAAAATGCAATTTCCTCGTCGCTATCCAAGATCGCCATGGCGCGTTTCAGGCAGCCGGGGGCGAGAAGATCATCGGCGTCCAGCTCGATGAAATAGTCCGCCGTAGCCCAATCGATTCCTTCGTTGAGACTCGCGATCGGCCCTACATTACGTTCATGGGCAACGATGTGGACTCGTTTGTCTTCGCTTGCGATTTCCCGCGCCACGTCGAGACTGTCGTCCGTCGAACCGTTGTCGATGATGAGAACGCGCAAGCGGTCGACATCTTGACGCAGGACGCTGCCGACGCTGTCCCGGAGGAACCGGCCATATTGGAAGCATGGAATAGCGATGTCGATACTGCTCATCTGGATCTTCCCGGCAATGGTGAGTCAGGACACGCGCCTGAATTCACGTAGAAGGTCAAAATAGAACTCCCGCTGCTTCATGATGAAGAGCAGGACAAGCACGTAGATGCTCAGCATGGTCGTGCCGCCGATTGCGAGCCGAAGAAGGGGCGAGGGAAGCGGCGCTGCGACTTGCTGCATGATCGCGGCCGCAATCGCGGCGACTGTGCCTGCGGCAAGCACGCGGCCCGCCGCGGAAAAGAACTCCCACACCGAGATATTCGTACCGTGCAAAGCCCAGCAGATGTGCGGGACAAGCCACAGAACCATCATGGTGGAGAAGGCCAGAGCCACTCCGCTCGGCCCGTAAGGCAGGCCAACGAGGTATGAGCAGATCACAAGCGGAGACAACACGAGGGCGATTTTCAAGCTCCGCTCCTGCATCCCGATCGACTGGAGCAGCCAGCCAAGCGGATTGATGATGCTGAACACCAGGATCGTCGGAGCAAGAAGGCGGAAGACGGGCGCAGCCGCCGTCCAATTCGGTCCGAGCGTGACGAGAATGATGTCGTCGGCAAACACCGCACAAGCGATTGTGGCGGGAAGCGTGATCGAAACGACAAGAGAGTAGCCCTTCAGGAAATAGGTCTTCAGGCGCGCCGGCTCGCGCTGCAATCGTGCCAGCGACGAAAAGGCAACGGCGCCGATCGACGTATTGAGGATTCGGGTCGGCAGGTTGATCAGCTCATAGGCTCTGCCGTAGATGCCGAGCACGGCGGGGCCAAAGTAACGTCCGAGCAGGACCTTATCGAGATTGTAGGCGACATAGACGACCAGCCCGTTGAGCGTGACCGTGCCGCCAAAGCGCAGCATGGGGTAGACGTCGCGAACGTTTCGCGGCAGTCCGGGCAGCCAGCCGCTGGTCACCCATGCGCCGATCGTGAGCACGAGCGGGCCCGTTATGACACTCGCGACGACGGCCCAGTAGCCGAACCCGGCAAGGGCCATGACGATGGCGACAATGCCGGTGACGATCTCGCTCTCGACCTCTATGGCCGCCAATGTCGTATAGCGCAGATGTCGTTGCAGCAGCGCCATATGCTGAACCGCCGTGGCGTTGATGACGAAGGTCGGCGCGATCGCAATCATCACGAGGGCCGTTTCTGGCTCGCTGTAGAAAGTGCTGAGGACGGGAGCCGCCGCGATGCACAACAGCCCGAGCAGCACGCCGATGGCAATGTTGAACCAGAACAGCGTAGAGATCTCCGCATTGGAGATTTCGGGTTTTTGCACCGCCGCAGCCGAAAGACCGCCGGTCGCGAAGATCTCGAAGACGCCGGTTACGACCGTAACCATCGCGACAATGCCAAAATCGCTCGGGTCGAGCAGGCGAGCAAGGACGATGATGGTGCCTAGCCGCAGCAAGGACTTCAGAGCTTGTCCGATGAGCCGGGCCGCGCCGCCTCGGATCGTCTTTTCCTTTATGTCCTTCACGAACGCGCTCCGTCAGGGCACCCGAGGTCCAGCACGGCATGGGTATCGGGTCGCGGCCTGATGACCGGCCTTGTTGGAGACGCCTCCCCCGCAACGGTTCCAGGACTTTGCCGCGAGGCCTCGCTCACTCCGCAGCCTCCAGCGTCTCAGCCACCGCCTTAGCTCTCAAGGGCGCCTCGCCGGCCGCAGCCTTGACGCGGTTCCCAGGCTCTTCCGCGCGCTCCAACCAGATCTCGCGCCACCAGCCGTATATGCCTCGTGGACAGAACATTCGGCATTTGCTGAAGCGGGATCGGCAGGCGGCGTTGTCCAATATGAGCGCCGGCGTTTTCATCGACTTCAACCGTCCGGTCTTCTCGTCGAGAAACGTCTCGACCCTCGCGAGCACCCGGTAGGTCCCTCCGCAGAACGGAACCATCTCATTGTCGAAGAACAATCCGCGATTCATGTTTTCAGCATCGATCGTGGCAAGGATTGCGTCGTGTGACTTGATTCGAACAAGCTCTCCAGGCTGGAGCTTGAGGTCTGCCACCGGGCCCGGCTGATTGGGGGGAATCGTTCCACGCTTGACCGGGGTCGGCAGGCCGCCGGTAAGCCGCTGAAAGGCGTTATAGAGGCGGGGGAGAAACGGAAACTTGGTTCCGAACCGCCGGCCGAACAGGACGTAAATGCCGCCCCGTATCAGCTCATTGAGCGCGACATTCCCGGACGCAAAGTCCTTCACATACTGCGTCGGGTTCCACCATCGAAGCGGCTTCGTGAACCTGGGAAGCTCCGTGCCTTGACAGCAAAACTCCGTGTCGCCGTCGATCTTACCTAGCCTGCCGTCGCGGCGCGTTCCCTTCCACACATCCTCCTCGGTGCAGGTTGCGTGCCGTGGAGGCCGCTCCTCGCGCCTGGCCGTGTTCCCCGATGCCGACAAAAGCGCGGCGTCAGGACTCACGGGCCTGAGCCATGCTTCCTTCCAGAACAACAGACATTTGTGCTGACAGCCGCCGTAGGCTTGACCATCGCATCTGAGATCGAGGTGCACGGCGTCGCCGAGACTGCGCGACTTGACCGTGTAGACGTGATCGCACGTTTTGTGCGCGCTCTTGTAGACTTTAAACCGCTTACCGCAGTACGCGAACATCTGCGGCATGAAAGGCATGCCGTCGAGCCGCCCGTTCTTGTCAAGAGTCTCAAGGATCTCTCGCTTGGAGCGAACCTCAACCCATTCGTCGACATGCAGCATGACGTCTAGCTCCGTTCGCGCCTCGACGGTTCTCTCCGGAGACGTCGATATCTTCCGCCGTTAGAAACCAACGCCTCGACATTCTTCTCAATAGGCATTGCGACGTCGAAGCAACTCGAAGCATGTCAAGACGATGATGCGGAGGTCGAGCCAAAAGCCCCAATTCTTGATGTACCAGAGATCACACTCGACCCGCCGCTCCATCAGTTCGATACGCGCGGTCTCCCCGCGAAAGCCGTTGATCTGGGCCCATCCAGTCAAGCCGGGCTTTACGTGTTGCCGGAGGGCGTACTTTGCGATGGCCTTCGTGTAGCCGTCGTCGTGAGCGACGGCATGCGGCCGCGGCCCCACCAGCGACATCTCCCCGCGCAGCACATTGAGAAGTTGGGGCAGCTCATCGATGCTGGTGATACGCAAGATTCGGCCAACGCGAGTGACGCGCGGATCATTCCTTCGCGCCTGAGGCATGGTATGGCCATCCTCGAGCACGTTCATCGTGCGAAACTTGAAGATCCCGAACTCACGGCCGTTAAACCCTTTGCGCCGTTGCGAAAAGATCACCGGTCCGGTGGACTCCAATTTGATCAGCATGGCAACGGCGAGGAAGAGTGGGACCAGCGCAATGAGCAAGGCGCTCGCTAAACCGAGGTCCAGAGCGCGTTTCAGCGCCAGTTCGGCCAGCGATAAAGGCGGCCGCTGAAGCTCGACGGTGAATTCCAGGGTCCGATGAATGGCTCTGGAGAAGATCGAATCCATATGCTGATCGGGGAGCAGCATGACGCGGATCGGAAGAGCCTGCAGGCACTCGCAGATGCGGTCGCGCCGATACGTATCGCTCCACTGCAAGGCGAGCAAAATGCAGTCCACGCCGTTTGACCGCGCAAACTGCATCGCGTCTTCAATGACCCGGAGGCCGGCGGTGTCGTCGGACCCGTTGAAAGGCGGCAAGAGATATCGTCTGATCTCCCTCGCCCCGGCCTTGTGCAATATGCTTGCTTGTGAGAGCGCCAACATTGCGTCGCGATCGCCGATGGTAATGGCCCGATCGCTTGCGACCGCTCCGCGTGCCAATGCGTTCTTGAAGGCAGCGGAAATCCAAACATGAGATGCAAGCAACAACGCGAAACCCAACAGGCCGAAAATGACCACCGTGCCGCGTGAGAAATCGGCGCCGGATTTGGCCAGAAATAGGAACAGGGCCAGGCTCAAAAACGCCAGCGACCAAAAGAACGTGGTGGCACGCACTTGGCGGCGTGCCGAGGCGATGGCGCTCGGGCTATAGTGCCCTCCGGACATGAATCCGGAGATGAATATCGCTGCGACGAGATTGCCGGCAGCTACGTACGGCATCAGATCCGGGACGTCGCCCCGAAGAATGAGCGCATGATAACCGGCGCCGGCGACAATGCCGGCGGTAACGATCAGCGCATAGTCGAACGTTCCGGTGAACTGACCAATCGCATTGTAGGGAATCCATTTGAAGAAGCCCGAAGCCCGGGACCTATCCCGGCTAAGATCGAGCGCAACAGCCGTGTCCGAACCGAGGAACGGTTCGTTCGATGCAATAGGAAGCTCGGTCTCCATACTCGCTTTGCCTCTCACCTGTGCGCGCAGGCTCCCAGCGGGACCCCTCGAAGCGATTGGCGATTATCATCCGCCTTCCCTGCCATGGACGCGATCTCCTTGGGAGAGATCGCGAGCGAGCTATGCGGCCCGAGAGGAGTAGCCCTTTGGCGCTCTCCGTTCGACGATGTCCTCCACTACCTTTCAAGACTGCTGGGGCGTCCGCGCTCTGACACTGTCGAGATGAAAGCCAGGCACTGGAATCACGACCTCTAGGGGCCCGGCACTGGCACGGAAGTCCCGAACAGGATCGAGCTCAAGGGCTAGAGGTAACGCACCATGTCCAACGTCGAGATCCCGTTCGCTTCTGGGAGCATCGGTTCGGGGCTAGGTTTGGCGGCTGCGCTCGCCGGTGTTTGGCGTCGTAAGCGGCTAGTGCTTTGGATCATTGCCGCAGCGCTTGCGGTTGGCATCGCAGCCGTTGTGATGATGCCTGCGCGCTATACGGCGCAGGCCTACATCCGCGGAGAGTTTGTCGCCTCTGACACGCTCCCCATGCAAGTCAAGAACATGAGCACCGGAACAATGAGCACTGGCCCCATCAGCTTGGATCCTGCGCGCGTGATTGAGACACAGTCGCGCCTCCTGCAATCCAACCGGCTCGCTCGACGCGTGGTGTCGCAGCTGGGACTCGAGCGGTTGCAACCTCTCCTAAACAGTCGGGAGTGGTCGTCGGACATCTTCAGCTTCAATGGAAGCGCGGCGCGAGGCCCCGAGGATCAAGTGGACCTTGCCGCAAGTCTCCTGCTCAAGGGCCTTTCTGTTACGAGCGAACCCAGAGCCTACCTCATCACGGTTCGCTATAGCGCCGCAGACCCAGAGCTCGCAGAGATTATCGCTAACGCGTTTGTCGCAGAGCTTCTGCGCAGCACTCGATTGCAGGTGCTGTCCCAGCAGCGCCATTACGCACAAGCCACATTGTCGAACCAGCTTGGCAAGTTTGGGTCAAAGCATCCGAAAATTGCAGAGCTGACGACGCAGCTGTCGGCCACGAATGACGCCCTGGAGAAGCAAATGAACGAGTCGCGGGAGGCGATCCTCCAGGCTGCTGGCGAAAATGTCACCAAGGCCGTTGCCGGTCCTTCAGGCCCGAGGCCAATTTTTGTGGTCGGTCTCATTCTGATCTTTGGTCTGTTGATCGGTGTCGCCACCAGTCTTTGGCTGGAGCGCAGCAAGTGGTGGCTAGGAGGACGTCTTGCGTAAGAGCGAATTTGCGTTTCGGCCTGCGGATGCGGATGGCCGCGAGAAGTTCGTGCCTGGCGGTGACCTCCATACGCCTGACACGCGGCTCGTTTTCGACCTCACCGGCGCGAACCCTGGGCACCTGCCGCCCCGTTTCCACCTCCTAAATGAGCTGCTTTCGTGAAGCGCGCGCAATCGTGTACGCGCGCGTCTGCACAGCCCACCCAACACCGGCTGCTTCGCCGCCTACCTGATATCTTGCTCATCTCAGACTCCGTGCGCAGGTTAGTTCGAGAGGTTGTCACGTACGGCGCGTCAGCTGCTGTCGCACTCGTCGTGGACGTAGGGCTGCTCGCGCTGTTCGTCTCTGTGTTTCACGTCAACTATCTCGCGGCCGTGTCGGTTTCGTTTATCGCCGGAGGCGTCGTGCTGTACGCGCTGTCGGTATGGGCAGTGTTCGAACACCGGCGCGTACCGAATCACGCGCTGGAGTTGTCTTGCTTCGTCGCTCTCGGCGTGGTCGGGCTGTTCATTAATGCGGGCGTCGTCTGGCTCGCCGTCGAGCAACTTGATCTGCATGTAATGGTCGGTAAGCTTCTCGCGACCGGTTGCACGTTCAGCGTTAACTTCATGCTTAGGCGCCAACTCCTTTTTAGGCCGTCAGCGTCGACGCATGCGCGCGCGTATGATCCGGGACTCTGATGCAGAAGACCGCCATCATCATGGGCGCCGGCCCCGCCGGCCTAACTGCCGCTTACGAACTGCAGCAGCGATCTGATGTGCGGCCCATCGTGTTCGAAGCCGACAACCAGGTGGGCGGCATTTCGAAGACGATAAATTACCGCGGCAACCGCATGGATCTTGGCGGCCACCGATTCTTTTCGAAGTCCGATTGGGTGATGCAGTGGTGGCAAGCGATGCTGCCTGTCGAAGCCCCGGCGGCGCAAGGCGTACCCATCCAGCTCACCTATCATGGCAAGCGCACTAATTTGCAGCCGTCTGTAAATGGTGCGAATGGCGTAGCCAATTCGGACCGCGTGATGCTCGTGCGCTCCCGGCTCTCCCGAATCTTTTATCGCCGCCGCTTCTTCGATTACCCGTTGAAATTAAATCTCGCCACGGTTGGCAAGTTGGGGCCTGCGTACACCGCCTCCATCGGAATGAGCTATGCGATGTCACGCCTGTCGCCACGCTCGCCCGAAACAACGCTCGAGGATTTTCTCGTCAATCGCTTTGGCGACCAGCTGTATCGGACGTTCTTCAAGGACTACACCGAGAAGGTGTGGGGCGTACCCTGCTCGGAAATCTCAGCTGAATGGGGCGCGCAGCGCATTAAGGGGCTGTCGATCACCAAGGCGCTTGCTCATGCCATTTCTGCGCCGTTTCGAAAGCGAGGCGACACGCTACAGAAGGCGACGGAAACGAGCCTTATCGAACGCTTTCTCTATCCCAAGTTCGGTCCCGGCCAGATGTGGGAAGAAGTCGCCCGCCGCGTCACCGCCGCCAATGGTGAAGTGCACGTGCGCCATCGCGTGGTGTCCGCGCATACCCACCAACGCCGCATTGAAGCCGTGGATGTACGCGACTGCGCCACCGGTTCGGTGCGCCGCTGCGTCGGTGATTACTTCATTTCGACGTTGCCGGTCAGCGAGCTCTCCTCAATGCTGAAGCCCGAAGATGCGGAAGTGGCGCGCATCGCTGCAGCTCTGCCGTATCGCGACTTCATGACCGCTGGCCTGCTCGTGCGCCGCATGTTGCCCACGGACAGGAGCACCGCCGCGCAATCGATGCCTCCGGATAATTGGATCTATATCCAGGAGCCAGACGTGAAGCTCGGCCGATTGCAGGTGTTCAACAACTGGAGCCCGTATCTCGTCGCCGAGCCCAGCACGGTCTGGCTCGGCCTCGAATATTTCTGCCGCGAAGGTGACGAGCTCTGGTCGATGCGGGACCCGGCCTTTCTCGATTTTGCCGCGCACGAGCTAGCGAAAATCGGGCTTATCGACCTTACCGATGTGCTCGACGGGACCGTCGTGCGCGTGCCAAAGGCCTACCCTGCTTACTTCGGCGAGTACCGTGGCATTGGCAAGGTGCGCGCGTTCCTGGACGGATGGAGCAATCTCTTCCCAGTCGGCCGCAACGGGATGCATCGCTACAACAACCAGGACCATTCGATGCTGGCCGCTCGGGCAGCCGTCGATTGTATCGTCTCCGGCCAAACCGATCGCGCGGGGCTGTGGTCAATAAACGCCGAAGACGATTACCACGAGACCAAGAGCTGACAAGACACGTCACTTTGTGGCTTCACCGGAGCGGCAAAACGATGAAAGACTCGACGTACGACACAGACTCACGCCGTTTCTTAGGAGTTCGGCAGTCCGCGACGGCAGTTGTTGGTTCTCGATATGACCATTTGCTGCCGCTTGCGACGCTTGCGATTGCCGCTCTCATACTCCTCCTCATCAATCCGTCCATCTTGGGTAGAGCGCCTGAGGGCGATGAACTTGCATTGCTTCGCAACCTGAAAGTCATTGAGTGGAGCGGCGCCTTTTTCCCGCTTCCGCTGTTCGACTTGGCAAGCCCGCCTGGAGCGACCCTGTCGCTAAAAGCGCTCGCTGAAATCACTCAATATAACTCCACGGCGATGCGCCTTGTCTTGCTGCTAGCAAATTGCACTTTCCTATATTGGGCCACATGTGCGACCAAAATTGTCAATAAGGAGATTCCCTTTGTACTGTTCTGTATGTGCTTGCCACTGGTGTATTACACAACAGAATTGAAACAATACAGCTTCGAACTGATCGCGTCGTACATCATGATCATAACGATCGTGACAACGCGAAACCTCTGGAAGCTTCGGCTCGCAAACGTATCCGCACTCTTGCTGAGTTTCGGCGCCATCATTCAAGTCGCGGCGCAAACGCTAATTCGCGCATTCGGCTTTCTCATTGATTGGCGGCGATACGGGCCCCACTCAGTGCATCAGAGAATCGTCGACCTTGCTGTAACATCGGTAATCCTTCTACTCTTTGTTTTGGTTGGAAAATATTTAACCCAGTTGCAGTTGACCAACTACAACGACGAGTCCTTTAAAAATAATGGACTCATCATCGACTTTCTCAGGCTCGGTAAGCTCTTCTTCCTTGCTCATGGCCCTCTCTTGTCGATCACCGGACTCTTCGCCGCAATCATCGCGGTGCGTGCTTTCGGCTTCAGGGCCATCGCTTATCACCCTCTTAGCGTCTTCTTTCTCATAAGCGTATCGGCGATCGTGATATTGAGATTGGCGGGCCTTTATCCCGCCGTGTACCCGCGACATATCATTTGGCTAGTCCCCGTCTCCATCTTCGTCATCTCGATTTGGTTGGACAAAATATTCGTTGCCTGGCCAAGCAAGTCGCTCCGCGCAGCCCTTCTTTTCGGAATGGCCGTTGCTGCTGTTGTGATGTCGAGAACGCCCATGGAGCGGACGTCGGACTACGGACTGTTTGACGCGTTGGCGAAACTTCCACCGGCTTCGGATGTGGTTTTGAACTTGGGTGCGCAGGTCGCATTGCCTTTGTATGAGGAAAAAGACTCGAGGCTATCCCGATACGAATATCATGGATGGGTCAATCCCAAGAGCGCACCCACAATTCCAGAAGAAGCGGCAATGGAAAATTTTGCGGGCAATGCATCGCAACCGGGAGCTTTTTCGGCATGGACCTATTTCGTGTTGAACCATGATTTCCGGCCGCTCTGGAGTTATTTGCTAAATTCGGCCCCTGTCTCACAGTTCTATATTGCAACGTCCTTCCAGACGCCGATCGGCAGCCCCGTTTTGGACGATAGCGCAAAAGCGATGGTCGAATCGATGAGGGACCGCGGATGCGCTTTCACCAGTCTTTATGCCGGCAATCTCGTGGAGATATTGGACGTGCGGTGCGAGCCGGTAACGGCGCCGGCGCCACGTTCGTCGGATCTTCAGTAGGATTTGACGAGCGGCCGGATCTCGAGATCCGTGACCTCTGCCGTGCGCGGCAATTGCAGCGAAGCCATGACCATTTGCGCGACATCTCCGGCCTGAAGCAGCAGCTCCGGCTGGTAGTTGCGACCTTCAGTCAAATACAACGCCTTCATCGTCGCTGTTGCCGTGCGGCCAGGATACAGACTCAACACCCGGATACCTTCGGCATTGACCTCCTGGCGCAAACCATCGGCGAGAGCTTTCAAGGCATGCTTGGTTGCGGCGTAGAGACTCGTGGTGGCTCCGGACCGCAATGCCTGCGAAGAGTTAATGAAAACAATTTGACCTGAGCGCTTCTTGAGGAGAGGCAGCAAGCTCTGAGTCAACATGAACGGCAGGCGCACATTGGCCTTATAGAGCGCATCCAGCTCTTCAACAGGGGTCGACTCGATCTTTCCCGTTGTGTATGCGCCCGCGCAGTGCACCAAAACATCAACCGCACCGAACTCGTTTCTGATCTGGGACGCCAACTCTTCGACGGCGGAGTCGACAGTCAAGTCTGCTCGGTAAACCCGCACGGCGCGCGCCATTGCTTTCGCGGTCTGGGCCGTTGTTTCCAGCCGTGCCGCGTCCCGCCCCACAAGCCAAACTGCGGCACCGGTCGAAGCTATTGCGGTGGCGATAGCCCCGCCAATCGCCGAGCTTGCGCCCGATATCACTGCATTCAGTTCAGGTCCCATGCTGAATCCGCGGCCTTTCGGTGCTCGGCGATGCTGTTGCCTGAACGCACTAGGCGACGATTTTCCTGACGAAGAACGCCTCGGCCAATCGCGAGGGCGCATTACACTCGATGCCGCGCAGTCGTAGCAGCGACCAGAACGTCTCCTCGTCAAACCAGGTGCGTTTGGCTTGTGAGGGGAACGCCTTCAACAGTCCCGTGATCTTGTCGCGGCAGATGTCCTCGGGAAGCGGAACGTAAAAATTCGGACGGCCCATGTCGCCGTCATATTTCAGGATTTCGTATTCGAGGATCATGTGGTCGCGCCACGTGTTCCACGTCAGTTGCGAGACCAACCGGTGGTCCTGATGACGGTCGTCGTCGTGATGCGTGAGGATCAGGTCCGGCGCGAAGTTCGATTTGAGATCCTCGAAGGTTTCCTTGACGAGCTCGCCCTGGAACGGAAGGAAGCCGTCGCGAAACCCGTAGATCGATATCTCGCTGGCGCCCGTGCCGGCCAAAAAGAGCTCGGCCGAGCGGCGCGCTTCCTCGACTCTCACCGGGTCTTCGCCGGCGAGAATCACCCACCTCACTTCGATCTGAGGGAAGGCTTTGGCCAGACGCATGATCGTGCCGCCGGCGCCAATCTCAATATCATCACAATGAGCGCCGAGGCAAAGCAGCCGCTTCACGCGCGTCATGTCCAAAACAGACAGCATAATCGAGGAGCCTAATTCCTTCGCCAACTGGAGCGGTCGCCTCGCGCACGGGATTTGCCGGCAGCGGCTAGCCAGAAGCAATCAAACTTCGCAGGATCGAAAACGTGATAGGTACGGGTCAAATGGCTAGCGCCTGCCAGAAATAGGTACTCCTTCCCGGTCATTGAGGTGACGGCCGCGATCCCGGCAAAGTGGGCGGTGCCTGCCGGTCATCGACGGCCGTGCGCAATCCTCGACCCCCTCGTCGGAGACGCAAAATGGACGGTACCGGCCCGCAAGCCTCGCTCGCTTCCGCCCAGCAGGCGCTTCCTTGCCGCCATTGCGGCAGGACGCTGCAGCATAGTTTTCTCGATCTCGGGATGTCGCCGCTCTGCGAAACCTTCCTTACCGAGCGGCAGATCGGCATGCCCGAGACCTATTACCCGCTCCATGTCCGCGTTTGCGACGCCTGCTGGCTGGTGCAACTCCCCGCATTCGTGAGTCCGGCGCATATCTTCAGCGAATACGCCTATTTCTCGTCTTTCTCGACGAGCTGGGTGGCGCACGCGAAGAGCTATTGCGAGATGATCGGATCGCGGCTTGGCCTTCGCCCGAACAGCCTCGTGGTCGAGCTCGGCAGCAACGACGGCTACCTCCTGCAACATTTCCTGGCACTGGGTCAGCGCGTTCTCGGCATCGAGCCCGCCGCAAATGTTGCAGAGGCTGCGGCCGCCAAGGGCGTACCGACCCGCGTCGCCTTCTTCAGCTCCGAGCTGGCCAGACAAGTTGTGGCCGAGCACGGCCACGCCGATCTGATCGTCGCAAATAACGTTCTTGCGCAAGTCCCGGAGCTCAACGATTTCGTTGCAGGCATGGCATGTCTGCTGGCGCCGGAGGGGGTGGTCACGATCGAGGTGCCGCATCTCGGGCGCCTGATCGCCGAGAACCAATTCGATACCATCTACCACGAGCATTTCTCGTATTTCTCGCTTGTGACCGTGGGGCGTATCGCGGTGGCTAACGGTCTTGTGCCGATTGATGTCGAGATGTTGCCAACGCATGGCGGGTCGATGCGCGTCTATCTCGGCCGCCGCGGCACGCAGCGCCCGGTCTCGACGCGCGTCCGCGAGCTGATGGCCGAGGAGCGGCACGACGGGCTCGAGGCCCTGCCTCCCTATTCCGACTTTGCGCGTCGCGTGGAACGGACCAAGCGCAACCTGCTCTCGAGCCTGATCGCCGCCAAGGACGCGGGCAAGCGCATCTGCGGCTACGGCGCGCCCGGGAAGGGCAATACGCTGCTCAACTATTGCGGAATCGGTCCCGATTTCCTCGATTTCACTGTCGATCGCAACCCTTACAAGCACGGCCGCTATACGCCGGGCATGCACATCCCGATCAATCCAGTCGAGGCGATCGACGAAGCCCGGCCGGACTACGTTCTGATCCTGCCCTGGAACCTTAAGCAGGAAATCGTGGAACAGATGCGCCATATCGGCCGCTGGGGCGGCAGGTTCATCGTGCCCATTCCCGAGATCGCCGTCATCGATCCGAGAATGAACGACGCCTAGTATAACCAGTCTGTGTGATGAGATGTCGGCTTCGTTGGAGCCGCTTCAACTTCGCGCCCGAGCAGATGAGGTTCATCGCGACACGGGTTGGCTTCCATCTGCGAAAGGTGAAGTCGGTACAAACTGTCGTAACGCCTCCCGTATGGCCTGATGCGAAGGCGTGTTGTCCGCACTGCGCGGCTTGAGCTTCACCTCAACGACATCGCCCGGAGACAGCGTGGTTTCGTCAGTCGCCTCGAAAGTGACCATGCTTCCGTCACGGACCCGGCTGACTTGAATGACGTATTCGGGTTCCTCGACTTCGCTGCTGGCCCCCTGGGCTCTGACCTGCAGCAATCTGCGAGCCGGACCAATGCTCGTCTCGACCTCACGCAGCCGCTGGGCCGTATCCTGGAGCTCGCTCAAGATCTGCCGCAGATAGGTCGCCTTCACATCGCCAAGCTTCACGTCCAAGTCGCCGAGGTTCTGCCGGAGGCGCGCGAGTTGGGCTTCCAAACTGGAAATCTGTCCTTCGACCAACGCCTTCTCGATCTGCTGATTGAGCAACACGTCTTTGCGCAGAAGGCCCTTGCTGAACAGATGCTCTAAGTCCGCCAGCCGTGTATTCACGATAGCCAGGCGCTCATTCTGCTTCTCAACCTGGTCCACGACCGCGTTGATCTCAGCTTCAATACGCGGCCTTTGGCTTCCCAAGGTTTGGACCTGCTCGTGATACATGCTTGCCAGCCGGGAGAACGTGTCAAACTCGGCGGAGTAAATGAGATCGAAATTCGCATTTTTGCTTAAGCCCACGCGTATCGACATGTTGAAATTTTGCTGTCCATCGCGCTGGGCTTCGAGGCGTCCCTTGCGCATGAGCAGCTCCGCGTGATTTGATTCGAGCTGATTTACGCGCTGCTGGGCCGTGATGAACTCCGATACTGCGACGCTGAGCGGTTGTTCGAGGGGATGTCCTTTGCCGCCCGCCGCCGCGATTGCCGCTTTGACCGATTCGCCGGGAATAAGAATATAACTTCCCGGATTTCTGACGCGACCGGTAACGAACACAGGTCTGTATTCGGTTAGGCGCAGGTTTACCGCCGGCTGAACCAGCACGCCGTCAGCCAAGCGATTCTGGATGAGCGTTTGAGCCTCGGCGATCGTCAGGCCTTTCAGGCTGACGCTTCCGATCAGCGGGAGCACGATACCGCCGCCACCGTCGACGATGAATTTTCCTGAAAGTTCGGGTTCCTCGTAGACATCGATCTCAAGACGATCGCCGGGAGATAGGCGGTAATCGCCCGTTACATCCGGAGCGCCTGCTGTCTCCGATCCGCCACCGGTCACAGCGTGTTGAGTGTCGTCTGCCGTTTCTGTTGCCTGCGCCGCGAGTTGCATTGAAGCGAGCGCCAAGGTTGCCAGAATAACAACGCCGGGCCGGCCGAGTCGCGGCGGCAAGGCCCATAGTTGATTGAATCGTGACTTGTCTTTGGGGGGATTCATCGCCTTCTCCCTTGCGACGAGCGACAACGGATCGAACTCCGTGGAGGCCAAAATGCAGACTAGGAGAAAGGGTAACCGGCTCTAAGGGCGACAATTCTGGCAATTAAGGGTTCGATGGGATTACCCCCAAGGGGTCTGAGTACCTCGCCTTCCTTAACGCGCGCGCGGCCTTGTGGGCGCACTGTCCAAGCTATGACAGGGATGACCCGGTTGCGTTGCAACAAACTTGTGTTGTGGCGCACGATTGTTGCGTGCCAAGCGGCACTGATGTTGCCGGCCGCCGCTTCTGGCGCGGCCCAAGATGCTCTCACCGTCGGTGAGTTGCTGAAGAAAGGTTGGCAGATCGGCGGCTATAGCCAGGCGTTCGACAACCGCTCGACATTCATCCTCTTCAGGCATCCGGAGCAGACCTATCTCGTGCAATGCCGGGTGGGCTACGACGTGACGCGAACCCCGAGCACCTATTCGATTTGCTACAAACTGGAGTGAGGGAAGCTGTTTAGCCGAAATGCGCCAAAGTCACACTCAACGAACATTCGACCAATGACCGCGAGAACGATGCCGCGGAACTCCAAGCCCTCGCGGGGGTTCAAATCCCGTCGCTCCGACCCCATCTATTCCTAAAGTCGATGTTCGGGAGACCACAATGATGAAAAGTGCAGCGATCAAAGGCGCCATTGCTATCGGCGTCGCGGTAACTATCGCGTTGTTCGGCGCTGTTACGACGGCCGAGGCCGGAAAAGGCAAGGGCGGCGGCGGATACAAGGGCAGCGGGCTCCGCGTCAGCAGCCATGCCTTCAAAGGCGGCGGATCGAAGTTCCGTGGCGCCCCCAAGTTCCACTCAGGCAACAAAGCCTTCCGCTATGGCGGGAGCAAGATCAAGGTCGCCAAATACGGCAAGCCCCATTACGCCTATGCCAACAAGGGGTACGGGAAGAAACATTACTCATATGCCAAGAAGGGGTACGGGAATTACAAGCCCTATAAGCACTATAGCAAGTACCCCTATTACCGCCGGTACGCCCACATTGGCTGGTACGGAGCCCCGCTTTACAGCTATGGCGGCGGATGCGGCTGGATCTATCGCCAGGCCGTTGCCACCGGCAGCGACTATTGGTGGGACCGGTACTATCGATGCACGCGGTATTATTACTGAGGCGCACCGTTTGACATGATCGTGGCGCCGGCCACGCAACAGGCGCGGGCTCCGGGGAATCTGCTGCCCCGGTCCCGCCGCTTGCGCGTGCTCCAACATTGGGGCGGAAGGCGCGCGGAGGGCCACATTTTGCGCAAAAAGCGATGGAAAAGTTAACTCTGCCGTTTGGGCGGCTTTCGCCGCTGCTGCGCTCCGCTAGAATAGGCGCTGTTTCGACGAGAAGACCAAGACATCAATAAAACCATGTCGGCGGAGCTTGCCTTCAACCGCAGCCAGGATGTCGATTATGGCGTGGCCCAGGAGATCGGCCCCGGCATTCGTCGCATTGTGGCCAACAATCCCGGGCCCTACACCTTTCTCGGCACCAACAGCTATGTCGTGGGCAACGGCGAAGTCGCCGTCATCGACCCCGGTCCCGCCTGCGAGCGCCATCTAAAAGCGATCGCCGCGGCGATCAAAGGCGAACGCCTCACCCATATCCTCATCACCCACAGCCATCGCGACCATTGCGAGGGAGCCCGCTTCTTGCAGGCGCTTGTGGGCGGCAAGATCGCCGCGTTCGGGCCGACGGGGACGCCGCGCGGCGCGGGCGCACCGGGTCTCGGCGATGCTTTCATCGATCCTTGCTTCATCCCCGATCGCAAGCTTGGCGATGGCGACACGATCAGGGGCAAGGGCTTCGCTCTCGACGTCATGCATATGCCCGGCCACGCCCCCGATCATCTCTGCTTCGCGCTCGTCGGCAAGCGCACCGTGTTCACCGGCGATCACGTGATGGGTTGGAACACGACGGTCATCGCGCCGCCCGAGGGCAACATGGCGCACTTCCTCGCTTCGCTTAAGCGGCTGATGCAGCGGCACGACAAGATGTTCCTCCCGGGCCACGGCGGCCGCATCCAGACTCCGCAACGGGTGGTCAAGGCCTATATCATGCATCGGACGTGGCGCGAGCAGACCATCCTCGCCTGCCTCGACGAAGGGGTGTGCACCGTCCCCCTCATCGTCGAGCGGCTCTACGGAACGCTCGACCCCGGGCTCAAGGACGCGGCCGCGCTTTCGGTGCTGGCGCATCTCCAGCATCTCGCCGCGCGTGAGCTGGTATCGGCCGACGGGCCTAGCGGTTTGTCGAGCGTCTTTTCTTCACGCGCTTCTTTACGCGCTTCTTGCTGACGCCTTTCTTTTCCGTGGCGGTCTCTTCCTTCGGCGCGGCCTGCTCGAGCACCGTCTGTTCGCCCTTCTCCAGCGCCGTCGTCACTTCCGCGAACAGGGCGCGGATGCGGGCGGCATTGGTGCCGAGATCGTGCAGGCCATAGCGCGACATGGAGCGGACGTCGATGACGGTTTGGGCATCGTCGCCCCTGACCTGAACGATCACGTCGTCGGTAAAGCCCATGATCAGAGTGCGGTCGGTCGCTTCGATGCGGCCGACGCCGGTTTCGCCTGGGGTCTCGCTCGACGCGATGGTCCAGCCGAGCCTCTCGACAGCCTCGTTCACCAGGCTGAACACCTCGGGTGCCGCTCGCTCGAGCACCATTGGGCCAATATCGGGATAGGCCTCGGCCTGTGCTTCGAGAGCGGTTGCCTCAGGGTCCTTTATGGGATTGGCGTCGGCGGGGCGTAATTCAATCAGGGACTTGTAAGCGAGCGGCTCTTCCTGGGTCGTCGCGACATCGGTCAAGCGCGGCATAAGCACGGCATGCGAGATATAGAACAGCGGCACGGCAAGCCCGAGTGCGGCGATAAAAATGGCGGCAAAGGCTTGAGCAGCGCCGATCTGGCCGCCGAACCAGATGCGCACGAGGGAAAACACCGCAATGCCGATGGCGACGACGAGCCCGGCAAGGGACACGGCGATCAGGTTCAGCGCCGCGGGCGTCGTCAAGGAGGCGAAGCGGTGCAGAAGCACCGTCAAGATGAGGAGCTGCACGAAGAAAAGGGCGATGCGCCGTGCCCAGGTGGCCTCGTGCGCCTCCTTGACGGAGAACCGCGCCGTCGCATAACGCGCCATCGATAAGCTCAATTCGCAGCCCTCGTCTGCTCGACTTCCCCGCGGGGAAAAGCCCAATCCCCTTGCTTATACAAGCTATCGGCAGGGCATGGCAGGTTTGTGGTCGTCTTAGGGGTAGAGCCGGGTCTTGGTCCAGGCCTCGCGCGCGGATGACCTGCGGAACACGATCCGGTCATGCAGGCGGAAAGGCCCGTTCTGCCAGAACTCGATTTCGAGCGGCAGGAGCCGGTAGCCGCGCCAATAGTCGGGACGCGGAACGTCGCCACCGGCAAGAGACTCGGTCAGTCGCGCGACTTCCGCCTCAAGCTCGGCGCGGCTCGCAAGCGGGCGCGACTGGCGGGAGGCGCATGCGCCGATCCGGCTCTCGCGATGGCGTGTGGCGAAATAGGCGTCGGCTTCGGCCGCGGTCGCCGGCTCGACCGGCCCCCGGAAGCGGACCTGCCGGCCGAGGCTCTTCCAGTAGAAGAGAAGCGCCGCCTTGGGATTTCCGGCCAGCTCCTCCCCCTTGGCGCTCTCGATATTGGTATAGAAGACAAGGCCGCGTTCGTCGGCGTGCTTGAGCAGGATCATCCGCACATTGGGCAAGCCCGAGGCATCGACCGTGGCGACCGCCATCGCCTCGGGATCGGCAGGCTCCGTCGCCGCCGCTTCCGCGAGCCACGTCCGGAACAAGGCAAGGGGGTCGGCGGCTTCGGTAAAGTCCTTCAACGGATCAGTCATCGCTCAAGCAGCTCTCATCGGTATCGCGGCACCACGGCTCCGCGACCGATCTTGCCGCGAGACCTGAGATGGCAGCAACCGAAACCGGCGCAAGGATGCCCTTCAGATTCGGTTAACCCTCGCAGCACTACCATCAAGGTGAGGCGTGTCGCCCGGTAAAGCGGCATCGCCGACGGGGTTGTCGAGGGAGTTCCCCGATGAACAGAGCGGTGCTGTCACTGTTCCTCCTTGGGGCGGGGCTCGCCACCGCCAACATCATAATGATGCAGCGGCCGACATGCCCCGTGGCAGGCGCCGCAGTCGTCGCCGCCTACAAAGAAACGCCGCCTGCAATCGTCGGTGCGACCCAGGGCAAACCTGCACAGGCTCAAAGGGCTCAAGCTAGCAAACCAGCCCAAGCGCCAACCGCTAACCCGGCTCAGGCGAAGCCTGAACAAACTCCGAAGGCCGCAACGACACATCCAGCCGCACCGCCGAAAGATTTGGATCGAACAGGCTCAATCGATCAGGCTCGGAAATCGATTGGTGAAAAGTCGGCGACGGCGTCGCATCCTGAACTCGCGGAAGTCCGAGATGGGCAAGCCAGAGTCGAGGACGACGAGCAATGGGCTGAAGTCTCGCTTGCCGCTCGGGTGCACAGCGCACCGTCGGTTTCGTCACCGACGATTCGCTATTACCGCGTGGGCAAAAGGCTAAAAGTGATTGGCCGCCAATCCGGCTGGATCACGGTCGTCGACCCAGCCACCTCGGAGAAGGGTTGGATCTACGAGAAGTACCTCACGCCGAAGCGAGGTCCCAGCCAAGAGCAAGCCGGAGTGCCGCAACAGTCCCAGAAATCTGCGCAAATAGGATCGGAAATGCCCGACGACCCGAACCTCATGGCACCCGCTCGGCCTGGGTCTTACAAGAGATACTATGAGCCGCGCAGATATGGATGGAGGCGGGCCTATCGATATCTCGGGGCTCCCCTCGGATTTGCGATTCGCGTATACCCTGGTTGGTAAGAAGCCGAGGGCGTAAAACGAGCCCAAGGCGAACGAACCGGCCATGGCGGCGGTTATCTCGGCGAGAGGCGGCTATGCGAATCCTGACGGCGATACTGGCAACAGCCCTCACGCTTGCCTTTCTGGAGTTCGGCATGGGCGCGGCGGAGGCGCAGGCGGGCTCGGCCTATTGCAAGAACCGCTACAATCTCTGCCTCGCCCGTTGCGCAGAGACCCGGAGATGCTTTCCGCGCTGCCAGGCCCAATATCGGCGCTGCGTCCCGCCCGCACCGCATCTTGGCGAGCTGTTCTGAGCGATAGCGCGGCACCCCGGTTGCCCGCATAGCGCGCAAGAGAAAAAGCGCCTACCCGTGCCAGTCCTGTCGGCCGCTCTCGGTCTTATCGCATGCAAGTCCCGTAGATGCCGCTTCCCTTCACGCATTGCGATCCGGGCCCGCAATCCACATCGAACTGGCAAGTGTCGCCTACTGTGTCGTTGAGATCGAGCGGATCGTAGACCGGCTCGTCGTCGTTTGCGTTTCCGGGGAACAACCCCCCGATGCAAACGCCGTAAATGCCCCCGCGTTTGAGGCACTTGCTCCCGACCTCGCAGTCCGTATCGAACATGCAAGCCATCGCTGGCGTCGCGGCGAAGGAAAGCACTAACGCGAAGGCTGTTCGCATCATTGTTGCTTCCTCTCCTTCAATTGCTGTAGCTCGGCTACCCCACCGCCCCCAGCCCCCCGAACCGCCAGCCCCGGCAACCGCGACTGCCTCGGCAAGTTTACCCTGGAAGCGGCGATGCGTCTCGGCGCTGAAATCGAGCGTGCGTTCAATCATCCTGACCGGTAGCGCGGCACCCCGGTTGCCCGATTCCTGGCGCGGCACGGGCGTTTACGTTTTCCTCACCCTGATAGGGCACGATTGCCTCCGTTGGTAGGGGCCGCGGGGGCGTATCAGTGATTCCCGCGTCGGAGTGGGGGACGAGTTGGTTATGCGTACGTTCCGGCTGAACGCTCCTATCATCATCGGGGCGGGCGCTTTCGTATTCTTGTCATTGGCGTCCGCCCCTTCTTCGCTCAGGGCCGAAGACAGTCTGACGGTGGCGGGGCTTGCGTCCGGCCACCCGAAGCTCGCATTCGGCCAACGCAAAGCCCGATTGGACCGGAGCGACCGGACTGCCGCACTCAGGGCGCTCGAGCTTGCGCTGTCCGAGCTCGGCGACGGGGTCACGCTCGTTTGGCAGCGTCCCGAGCGTGGGCTGGTCGGCCGGGTCAGGCCGGTCTCGGTCTTCCGCGACGATCGCGGCCGCGTGTGCCGCACCGTCGTCTATTCGCTGGCGCGCGGTACCTATCAGCGGCAAGTCGAAGGCGTTGCCTGCCGGGAGCCGGACGGCTCCTGGTCGCTCTCGGGGTAGGAAGGAATTTCGGCATGTCCAAGGTCAGTGGAATTGTCCTCGCGTTCGCCCCCTCCTCCCGCAACGGCGCAAGACCAAAGTGGCGAGAGGAGCCAAGTTCTGGCTCAAGATTTTCCTCCCTTCTGTCGCGCCGCGACACGTGGCTCGCATTGAAGAGAAAGGGCACCGAGGCGCGGACTTTCTCTGCAATTTGCTTTCCCGGCTGGGACCGCGGCTAGGCCACCATCTTTTCGCCGGTCGCTCTCACGGCGTTCCGGCGAAAAGCCTTCCGGCCCGGCTATCCCGGTCCTATAAAGCGCCTTCCTTCCTGAAGGGCGCGAGGCCATGGCTGACAGCGGAAGATTGATGGCGGGCAAGCGCGGCCTCGTGCTCGGCGTCGCCAATAACCGCTCGATCGCCTGGGGCATCACCAAGGCCGTGACCGACCAGGGCGCCGAGGTCGCGCTGACCTATCAGGGCGACGCCATCAAGAAGCGGGTCGAGCCGCTGGCGCATGAGGTGGGATCCAAGCTCGTGCTCCCCTGCGATGTGACCGACGAGGGGACGGTCGGCCGCGTGTTCGAGGCGCTCGCTGAGGAATGGGGTTCGCTCGATTTCCTGGTCCATGCCGTCGCCTTCTCCGACAAGGGGGAGCTCGACGGGCGTTACGTCGACACCAGCAAGGACAATTTCGTCCAGACGCTGCTGATCTCCTGCTACTCCTTCACCGCGCTTGCGAGACGCGCCGAGCCTCTCATGCGGCAAGGCGGCTCTCTCCTCACCCTCACCTATTACGGCGCAGAGAAGGTCATGCCGCATTACAACGTGATGGGCGTGGCCAAGGCCGCGCTCGAGGCAAGCGTCCGGTATCTCGCCGCCGACCTCGGCAAAGGGGGGATCCGCGTCAACGCCATCTCGGCGGGGCCGATCAAGACGCTCGCCGCCTCGGGCATCGCCGACTTCCGCTATATTCTCAAATGGAACGAGTACAACTCGCCGCTCAGGCGCACCGTGTCCATCGAGGAGGTTGGCGCCGGCGCGCTCTATCTGCTCTCGGACCTCGCGCGCGGCGTCACCGGCGAGGTCCTGCATATCGATGCCGGCTACCACGTGGTCGGCATGAAGAACGAAGACGCCCCCGACATCTCCGTGGTGAAGGAGTAGCGCTGACTCTTCCGCGTCACCCCGGCGAAGCCCCCTTCTCCGTCATACCGGCGAAAGCCGGTATCCAGAGCCACAAGCGCTGTGCCGGCCCTCTGGATTCCGGCTTACGCCGGAATGACGACAGACGGCCAACGCTGGAATGACGAGTGCCAGAATGATGACTTTAGCGGCAGAAATCTTCGTAGAGGTCACGCCAGGTTGGGTTCACGCTCTCGATCAGTTGAAGCTTCCACGCCCTCTTCCATTCCTTGATGTGCTTCTCACGCTGAATCGCGGCCGGCATGGTCTGATGCAACTCGATGTAGACGAGCCGGTGCACGCCATACTTCTTTGTGAAGCCCCGGACGAGACCCTGCTTGTGCTGCCAAATCCGCTGGCCCGGGTAGCGGGTGACGCCGGTATACAGCGTGCCGTTTCGCTTGCTTGCGAGAATGTAAACGCAAGGCTGAGCTTCCATGCTTAAGTCGTACTGTATTCTGGCTTACGCCGGAACAACGCCGCGCGCTGTGGCGACGTCGCATCCAACCAGCTCAGCGAAAGTCGCCTCTCCGTCATACCGTCGAAAGCCGGTATCCAGAGCCACAAGCGCTGTGCCGGCCCTCTGGATTCCGGCTTACGCCGGAATGACGACAGACGGCCAACGCTGGAATGTCGCCGTTAGGCCGGAACATCAGCTTGCCAGGTGCCGAATTAGCCGAATTTTGATACCTGACACCTGATACCTGACATCTGATACCTGACACCTGATACCTGGTACTTGATACCTGACACCCGATACCTGACCATGTCGCACAACAGTTTCGGCCATCTGTTCCGCATCACCACCTGGGGCGAAAGCCACGGGCCGGCGATCGGCTGCGTGGTCGACGGCTGCCCGCCCGGCATCTCCATCACCGAGGCTGAGATCCAGGCCTATCTCGACAAGCGGCGCCCGGGCCAGTCGCGCTACACCACCCAGCGGCAGGAGCCGGACGAGGTCCGCATCCTGTCGGGCGTGTTCACGAACGAGGCCGGCGCGCGAGTCACCACGGGTACGCCGATCGCGCTCGAGATCGAAAATGTCGATGCCCGCTCGAAGGACTACGGCGACATCAAGGACAAGTTCCGTCCCGGCCATGCCGATTACACCTATCTGATGAAATACGGATTGCGCGATTGGCGCGGCTCGGGCCGCGCATCGGCGCGGGAGACTGCAAGCCGTGTCGCAGCCGGCGCCATCGCGCGCAAGGTGGTGCCGGGCATGATCGTGCGCGGCGCGCTCATCCAGATTGGGCCTCATGCGATCGACCGTCAGAACTTCGATTGGAACGAGGTGGGGAATAATCCGTTCTTCTGCCCCGACGCCAAGACGGCAAAGGTGTGGGCCGAGTTTATCGATCAGGTGCGGAAGAAGGGCTCCTCTGCCGGCGCCGTCATCGAGATCGTGGCAGAAGGCGTGCCGCCGGGCCTCGGCGCGCCGGTCTACGGCAAGCTCGATCAAGACATCGCCGCGGGCCTCATGAGCATCAACGCGGTCAAGGGCGTCGAGATCGGCGCGGGCTTTGCCGCAGCGTCACTCTCGGGCGAAGAGAACGCCGATGAGATGCGCATGAAGAACGACGGCACGCCCGAGTTCCTGTCGAACAACGCCGGCGGCATCCTGGGAGGCATCTCGACGGGAGCGCCGATCGTCGCGCGCTTTGCGGTGAAGCCGACCTCCTCGATCCTGACGCCGCGCCGCACCGTCGATGCCAAAGGCCACGACACGGAGATTTCGGTCAAGGGGCGCCACGATCCTTGCGTCGGCATCAGGGCCGTTCCTATCGGCGAAGCGATGGTCGCGATCGTGCTCGCCGACCATTATCTCCGTCACCGTGGCCAGACCGGCAAAGGGTGACCACCTCCGCTCTCCTCGTCATCGCCCGGCTTGACCGGGCGATCCAGTACCCACCAGAGTGATCGATCACAAAGGTCAGGGGTAACTGGATGCCCGCCTGCGCGGGCATGACACCGATGAGATTTTCGAACATTGTCGTCCTGACCGGGGCCGGACTTTCGGCCGAGAGCGGGCTTGGCACGTTTCGCGACAAAGGCGGGCTATGGGAGGAGTTTGACTTGGAAGCCGTGGCAACGCCGCAGGGCTTCGCCCGCGATCCCGCGCGCGTGCATGACTTCTATAATTTTCGCCGGCAGCGCCTCGGCACGGCGCAACCGAATGCGGCGCATCATGCGCTGGCGCGGCTCGAGCGCGAACATCGCGGCAAGGTGCTGACAGTCACCCAGAACGTCGATCCCCTGCATGAGATCGCCGGCACGAAGCAGCTCATCCATATGCATGGCGAGCTGGCGCGGGTGCTTTGCGGGGCTTGCACCAAGAGCGTTCCTTGGACGGGCGACCTCTCGACCGAAACGGTGTGTGCGACGTGCGGCAAGGCCGGAGCCATGCGCCCCGACGTCGTCTGGTTCGGCGAGATGCCGCGCGAGATGGACCGTATCTTCGAGGCGCTTCTCGCCTGCGACCTGTTCATCTCCATCGGCACGAGCGGCAGCGTCTATCCCGCCGCGGGCTTCGTGGCCGAGGCGCGCGCAGCCGGCGCACGCACGGTCGAGCTCAACCTCGAACCTTCGGAGGGCGCGAGCCTGTTTGCCAAAGCCTATTACGGGCCGGCGACCGAAATCGTGCCGAGCTTCGTCGATCGCTTGCTGCGCTCCTAGCGGGCGCCCCTGCAGTCCTCTTGCTCCCCCCTTGAGGGGGAGCACACGCGCGTATTTTCGATGCGGTACCGCTTCGCTACTTGAACGCAATGCGCGCGTGGAGGGGGAACACGCCCGCGTGGCGCCGCGTAAAATCACCCCTCACCCTCCCCGCCTTTGTCGCGCTTCGCCACGTGGTGGCTTCGCGCGCCGGGCGGGAAGCCCTCCCTCAAGGGGACTGTTGCACAATTGGCTGGTTGGTGATTCCTTGTTTGCGAGAGGCGGGGGGTCACGGCGATGGCGATCAAGCAGACGGGACAGCTAGGCTTTGTGGATGCGATGGTGGC
>Ga0187892_10001370_pt1 | contig 56025 bp, 36 predicted proteins | sample MA1701073metaG_FD_139345 | JGI IMG/M metagenome (GOLD analysis project Ga0187892, IMG submission 139345) | Bio-ooze microbial communities from a basaltic lava cave in the Kipuka Kanohina Cave System on the Island of Hawaii, USA - MA170107-3 metaG ...
CCCGGCCGACCCCGACGACGACTTCGATCAGGACGGGCTGTGCGCCGACGTGGACAACTGCCCGACGGTGGCCAACCCCGGCCAGGAGGACGGCGACGGCGACGGCACGGGCGACGCCTGCGAGGGTGCCCAGTTCACGATCGACATCCCCATCGTGGAACAGGACATCCGCAGCAATTCGCCGAATACGGCCCAGCACCGACAGCAGTCCGTGTCGCGCGTGGGACGCCGCGGCAGCGGGACGTTCCGCTCGCTGGGCTGGATCGACACCGACGCGCTGCCGGCGGGGGCGACGATCACCTCCGCCGTCTTCGTCTATCACACGTCGAGCGGCGATCCCCAGAGCTTGGACTCCAACGGCGACGAGCCGCATCTCGGCGGGACCATCACGGCCGAACTGCGGCCGGTGCTGCGGCTCTGGAACTACGACGAGCCGCTGACCTATCCCGAGAGTTGGGCGGATAACGACACGCCGGCGAGCGTGAGCGAAACCGCCTGGAACTGGGCGGCGCTTCCGACGGCCTGGGCTGTACCAGGAGCCTCGGGAGGCGCGGACATCGGAAGCGTGCTGGCCACCACGTCCATTCCCAACGCGAACGACGTGCCCGTGGAATTCTCCGGCCCGCCCCTTGTCGCGCTCGTGCAGGCCTGGGCCAGCGGCAGCCAGATCAATCACGGCTTCATGATCAAGGCCTCCGCGACCGACGAGGCCTCGGCCTCGGACAACCGGAAGGCGCTCTGCGGCAAGGGCTTTCCGCTGGAGACCAGCACGGGGCTGCCGCTGCCCGTGGCCCTCTCGCACCGGCCGTACGTTCGGATCGAGTACGCCCCCTGAGGGCACGGGGGGGCGAGTCGAGGGTTCCCGGAGCGCGCGGTGCCTTGTGGCGCCCCTGGAGGTATCCGTCTATCTTCACTGACTGACGGCGCACGGAGGCGGCTTCTCGCCCCGGCGCGACTCCGCCCGATGCGGGGCCGACCCGCGTTCTCCGCGGCGGCATGGCGATCCGACATGTGTGGCATCTACGGCATCGTGGCCCTCGGCGAGAACGTGCGGCCCGATCCCGAAGAGCTGGCGCCCATGGGGGCCGTGGCGGTCCATCGCGGCCCCGACGATTGCGGAAGCTTCGGCAACGGCTGCGTGGCGCTGGGAATGCGCCGGCTGTCGATCATCGATCCGGCCGGCGGGCACCAACCGATCACGAACGGCGACCGGAGCCTGTGGGTCGTCTGCAACGGGGAGATCTACAACTTCCGCGAGCTGCGGCGGGAACTCGAGGGCCGGGGCCATCGGTTCGCCACCCGCAGCGACACCGAGGTGATCGTCCACGCCTACGCCGAGTTCGGCGACCGCTTCGTGGAGCGGCTGGGCGGGATGTTCGCCTTCGCGCTGTGGGACGACCGGCGGCGTCGCCTGCTCCTCGGTCGAGACCGCCTGGGGATCAAGCCGCTGTATTACAGGGCCGATGCGCGCCGGCTGATCTTCGCCTCGGAGGCCAAGTCGATCCTGGCCGTGCCGGGGGTGAGCGCCGAGCTCGAGCCGACGGCGCTGCGGCGGTACCTGTCCCTGGGCTACACGCCGGCTCCGCTCTCGATGTTCCGCGGCATCCGCAAGCTGCCCGTGGCCTCGATGATGGTGGTCGAACAGGGCGCGCTGCGGACCCGACGCTACTGGAAACTCCCGGAGCAGGTGGACGAGTCGCTCGACGAGCAAGAATGGATCGACGAGCTGCGGCGCGGGCTCGATCGCTCGGTCGAATCCCAGATGGTCAGCGACGTGCCGATCGGCGCCTTTCTCAGCGGCGGCATCGATTCGAGCTGCGTCGTCGGCCTGATGGCCCGCCACAGCTCCCGTCCGGTGCGGACCTACTCCATCGGCTTCTCCAGCGGCAGCGCGGATCGGTTCTACAACGAGCTGCCCTTCGCGCGACAGGTCGCGCGGCGCTTCGGGACCGAGCACAGGGAGATCCTGGTCCGCCCCGATGTCGTGAGCCTCTTGCCCCGCCTGCTCTGGCAGATGGACGAGCCGATCGCGGATTCGGCCTTCGTCACCACGTTCCTGGTCGCCGAGTTCGCCCGGCGCGACGTCAAGGTCATCCTGTCGGGCGTCGGCGGCGACGAGCTGTTCGCCGGGTACCGCCGCTACCTCGGCGAGTACTACGGCCGCCTGTACCAGCGGGTCCCTCGGCCGTTGCGCCGCGGCCTGCTGCTGCCCATCGCCCGCAGATTGCCGGCTGACCGCCACTCGACGCTCTTGAATCTCTCCCGCCTGGCGCGCGCGTTCATCGTTTCGAGCGAGCTGCCCCTGGAGCAACGCTACCAGACCTACGTCGGGGTGTTCGACGAAGCCGCCCTCGACCGGCTGCTCCTCGATCCCGCGCCGCCCGCTGACGGCGACCCCCTGGCCGCAGCCTTTCGGAACTGCGCGTCCGGCGACGGATTGCGACGGATGTTCGAGGTCGATCTGCTGACCCAACTGCCCGACGACCTCCTGATGCTGACGGACAAGATGACCATGGCCGCGTCGCTCGAGTGTCGCGTGCCCCTGCTGGACCACGAGCTCGTGGAGCTGGCGGCGCGCATGCCGTCGCGATTCAAGATCCGGGGCCGCCGGCTGAAAGCGGTCCTGCGCAAGGCCCTGGAGGATCTGCTCCCGGCGGAGATCCTGGAGCGCGGCAAGCGCGGCTTCGGCGCCCCGCTCGGCGCCTGGATGAGGCAGGAGCTGGCACCGCTCGTGCGTCACCTGCTCGGCCCCGACTCGCTGCGCCGCCGCGGACTGCTGGACCCCGCGGCAGTGGCGCGGACAGTGGCCTTGCACGAATCGAGCCGCGAGGATCACACGGACCATCTGCTGGCCCTGATCAATCTCGAGCTATGGTGCCGAGTCTACCTGGATCGCGAATCTCCAGCCGACCTGAGCGAGCGGTTGCGGGTCGAGGTGAGCGTCCCGTGAAGGTCCTGTTCATCTGCCATCGTTTCCCCTTCCCGCCCAAGCGCGGTGGAAAGATCCGCCCCTTCAACGTCATCCGGCATCTACAGCAGCGCCACGAGGTCACCGTGGCTTCGATCGTCCGCACGCCCGAAGAGGCCCGCGAAGGCGCCGGCCTGGCGGCGCACTGTAGCGGCTTCCTCATGGAGCGGATCTCGCCGGTTGCAGCGCTGTGGCGCATGCTGCGCGCTCTTCCGACGCGAGTTCCGTCCTCGATGGGGTTCTTCCACTCGCCCCGGCTGGCCCGCCGGATCGAGCGGGAGCTGGCCGGCTCGCGCTACGACCTGATCTTCGTGCACTGCTCCTCCGTGGCACACTATGTCGCGGGGGTCCCGGGCATCCCGCGGCTCCTCGATTTCGGGGACATGGACTCCCAGAAGTGGCTGGCCTATGGCAAGACCAAGCCTCTTCCGCTGTCCTTGGGCTACGGGCTGGAGGGGTGGAAGCTGCAACGCGAGGAAGCCGAGCTGGCTCGTGAGTTCGACTCCTGCACGTGCACGACGCGGGCCGAGCTGCAGACGCTGGAGAGCCTGGTTCCGGGCGTGCGTGCCGGCTGGTTCCCCAACGGGGTGGACACCGAGCGCTTCCGGCCCGACGACGCAGCCTACGAACCCCACACCATCAGCTTCCTGGGGCGCATGGACTACTTTCCGAACCAGCAGTGCATGTTCGAGTTCTGCCGCTCGACCTTGCCCCTGTTGCGCGAGCGTCTCCCGGGAATCCGCCTGCAGATCGTGGGCGCCAGCCCCTCACGGCGCGTGCGCCGGCTGGGACGGCTCACCGGCGTCACCGTCACCGGCTCCGTTCCCGAGGTTCAGCCGTTCGTGCGTCGCTCCGCGCTGACCGTGGCCCCGCTGGCCATCGCCCGCGGAACGCAGAACAAGATCCTGGAGTCCCTGGCCATGGGCGTTCCCGTCGTGTGCAGCGAGGCAGCCGCCGGCGGCGTGAATGTCGTCCCCGGAGAACACCTGCTCGTCTGCCGCAGCCCGCGTGACTACGCCGAGGCCATCCTGCGCCTGCTGGAGCGGCCCGACGAGCGCCGGCGTTTCGCCGTCGCCGGGCGGGAGCGCATGGTGTCGCACCACAGCTGGGAAAGCTCGATGCGGTTGCTCGATCGCATCATCGACGATTGCCTGTCCGGCCGCCGCGGGCCGGCCGTGGACGAGAGGGTTTGCCGATGAAGGTCAGCATCTTCGGTCTGGGGTACGTCGGGGCCGTCACGGCCGGTTGCCTGGCTCGCGACGGCCACGAGGTGCTGGGCTGCGACATCGACGAGAACAAAGTCGAGCTGATCCGGCGGGGCAGGACGCCGATCATCGAAAACGGCATGGCGGAGCTGATCTCGGAGACGGTCCGCGGCGGGCGACTGCAGACCACCGGCGACACGCTGGAGGCGCTGCGGCGGACCGAGGTGTCGCTCATCTGTGTCGGCACGCCCTCCCTGCCGAACGGCGGGCAAGATCTCGGGGCACTGCGGCGTTGCGCCGAGCAACTCGGCCAGGCGCTGAGGGCCAAGCGCCAGCACCACGTCTTCGTGGTACGCTCGACGGTCCTGCCCGGGACGGTCGACGAGGTCGTGCGGCCGCTGCTCGAAGCCGGTTCGGCCAAGCGCGCCGGAACGGATTTCGGGCTGTGCTTCCAGCCCGAGTTCCTGCGCGAGGGTTCCTCGATAAGGGACTACGACAACCCACCCTACACGATCGTCGGCGCCGATGGACCGCGCTCGGCAGAGCTGCTGCGTTCTCTGTTCGGACATCTGCCGTGCGAGTTCGTCGTCACCGACGTCCGCACCGCGGAGCTGCTCAAGTACTGCTGCAATACCTTCCACGCGCTGAAGATCACGTTCGCCAACGAGGTGGGGCGGATCGCGCAGGCCCTGGGGGTCGATTCCCATGCGGTCATGGACCTCGTGTGCCGCGATCGCCAGCTCAACATCTCGACCGCCTACCTCAAGCCCGGCTTCGCCTTCGGGGGATCCTGCCTGCCCAAGGACGTGAAGGCCCTGCTGCATGCGGCGCGCCGCCTCGATGTCGAGACACCGATGCTCAGCGGCATTCTGCCCAGCAACTTGCTGCACGTCGAGCGCGCCGTCGAGATGGTGCTGGACAGCGGACGCAAGTCGATCGGGCTCATCGGGCTGAGCTTCAAGAGCGGCACGGACGATCTGCGCGAGAGCCCGCTCGTGTACATGGCCGAGAGGTTCATCGGCAAGGGCCTGGACCTCGCGATCCACGACCCCGAGGTCGAGGTGGCGCGCCTGGTGGGCGCCAACCGGCGCTACATCGAGGAAAGCATTCCGCATATCTCCTCGCTGATGCGGCCGACGAGCGACGAGGTCATCCGCGGCAGCGACGTCGTGGTCGTCGGCCTGGGCGAAACGGCGCTGTTGGAAAGCTTGTACCGCCACACCCGGGACGACCAGATCGTGCTCGACCTGGTACGCATCCCGGATCGCGGCCGCCTGCGGGGCACGTACCGCGGCGTGTGCTGGTAGCCGTGGAATCCGGGCGGGGCGAGGCTGCCGAGCGGGACGTTCTTGCGCCCGTCCGTCGCCGGCCTCAGATTACGGATCGAGGCCGGCTGGCCGCCGGGCGGCAGCGTGATCGATCGTGAGGAACCCCAGACCGAGCAGGGTGACGATTCTCGTCGGCGTCGCGTGGCTGTCGCTGGCGACCGGCGGCGTGACCGGCGCCGCGACGATCGAGCTGCATCCAGGGGCCAGCTTCGAGGCCGCCGTGGAGAGCCTGAACCCGGGAGACACGCTGGTGGTGCATGCGGGGACCTACGCCGACACGGGGCGGATCAGCGTCACGGTCAAGGGCACGGCCGAGGCCCCGGTCGCGATCCTGGGCGCCGCCGGCGAAGCGCGACCCGTGATCACGCGCCCGGCCGAGGCCCAGCCCCAGAACACGATCAACATCGAGGGCGCGAGCCACCTCACCATCCGCGGGTTGGAGATCCGCAGCAACGGCGGCGACGGGATCAACGTGAGCAAGGGACCGTCCTACATCACGCTCGAGGATCTCGAGGTTCACGACGTCGACGTGGGAATCAACTTCAAGAGCACGATGCACCACATCACCGTGCGCCACAACCACATCCACCACACCGGCGACGACGGGGGCACGGGCGAGGGAATGTACGTGGGCTGCAACGACGGCTCCTGCGCGGTGTCCGACGCGCTGATCGAGGGCAACTGGATCCACGATACGCTCCAATCCACTCAGGGCGACGGGATCGAGATCAAGCTCGGCTCACACTCGAACATCGTGCGCAACAACGTCATCCACGACACCCGTTATCCTTGCATCCTGCTCTACGGCACGCAGGGTCAGCCGCGCAACGTGGTCGAGGGCAACGCGCTCTGGAACTGCGGCGATTCGGGCATCCAGGCCGCGGCCGACGCCATCCTGCGCAACAACCTGATCCTGGCCAGTCCCGAGAACGGCTTCAACTCCCAGGAGCACCAGGGCGCCACGCCGGCCAACCTGGAGTTCGTGCACAACACGCTGATCGGCGGAAGTCCCTGCCTGCGCCTCGTCGGCTGGAGCGGGAAGCCCGGTCTTGTGCTGGCCAACAACGCCGTGTACTGCGAGACCGGCGGCTTCCAGATCTCCGGCCTCGCGGGCGTCGTGGTTGCAGGCAACGTGGTCTTCCCCCCGACCGCGGCGCTGCCCGCCGGCGGCTTCATCGCCGGACGCTCGGTGGCGCAAGACTTCTTGAATGCGGCCGACCTCCAGGCCTACCCGACGGGGGACTCGCCGTTGGTCGGCGCCGCCTCCGCGGCGCAGGCCGCGCCCGTGGACTTCAACGGAACCCCCCGGACCGCCCCGCACGACGCCGGGGCCTACGAGTGGAGCCGGCCGCAGAACCCCGGGTGGCCCGTGCAGCCCGGGTTCAAGGGGGCCGCCGCTCCGCCGAACGTGCCGCCAACCCCCACGGGCCTAGAGCTCCACTGACCTCGGCCGTGGCTCACCCTGCTCGAGCGGGGCGCTCCGCCTGGGCCTGGAACCACTGTTCCAGCATCATCAGCACCCAGATCAGCCCGCCGTAGTAGGCGGCGTGGTCCGTCTGGTGGAGCCTGGACAGCTCGGCGAGATAATCCGGCCGTACCAGACCGCGACGGCCCAGGCTGCGCAAGCTCTCGCGGGAGAACTCGCGCAAGCCGTCGTGCTCGCGCAGCCACACGCCAAACGGCAGCCCGAATCCGTGCTTGGGCTTGGTCAACACGCGCGGCGGCAAGAAGTCGCGCAGCGCGTGCTTCATGAACCACCGCAGACGACGTCCACGGAGCTTCAGCTCCGACGGCACACCCGCGGCAAACTCGATCAGCTCATCGCTGAGCAACGGGTAGGCCACCTCGACCCCTGCCAGCTCGCACATGCGGCTGACCTTGGGTAGATCGTTGTCGGCGATGGTCAGCCGCATGTCGAGGGCCAGCATGCGGTTGACCATGCTGCTCGCGCGGGCGCCGTGATACGCTTCCTCGAGCAGGGCCAAGGGCGCCTCGGTGTCGATGCTGGCCAGGAATCCCGGCTCCAGGATCTCCGCGGGGCTTCGCCGCTCGAACTGATTGTAGGCCTGGAGGCGCCTCGGCATCGAGACCTGGGCTTGGCGGATGTAGCCGCGCAGCTTGCCGAACGGCGCGATCCGCCCCAGGCCCGGCAGGCCGAAGACCAGCGGCTCGACCAGGCCGCGACGGAGCGCCCCGGGAACGCGTTGGTAGAGCGCGAACATCGATTGCGTCGCGTAGCGCTCGTTGCCCGCGAACAGCTCGTCGCCCCCGTCCCCGCCGAGCAGGCGCAGGACCCCGTCCTCGCGGGCCGCCCGGGCGCAGTAGTACGTGGGGACCGCGGAGGCGTTGCCGAACGGATCGGCGTAGGCCCGCGCGATCCGCGGGATGGCGGCCAGCACGTCGTCCGGGGTGACGTAGTACTCCCGATGCCGCGTGCCGAAGTGGCGCACGGTCGTGCGGGCGTACTCCATCTCGTCGTAGCCCGCGGCGTCGAAGCCGATGGAGAAGGTCCGTGCGGGACGGCCGGTCACCTGCCCGACCATGCCGGCCAGCGTGGAGCTGTCCACTCCGCCGCTCAGGAAGCAGCCGAGCTCCGGCGCTCCCAGCACGTCGAGTTCGACGCTCTGCCTCACCAGCTGCCGGAACTCGGTGACGAGCTCGTCGAGGGGCGCCGGCCGATCCTCGAAGAACTCCATCTCCCAGTAGCGCACGAGGCGCGCGACGCCGTTGCGGTAGTGCAGGTAGTGTCCGGGCAGCAGCGAGCGCACGTCACGGCGGACCGTGCGCGGGGCGGGGATCACGTGAAAGTACAGATAATCGTAGAGGCCCTGGGGATCGACCTCCGAGCGCCCTCGAGGATGGGCCTCGATCGAGCCGGGGGACGAGCCGAAGATCAGCCCTTCGCCGACCGTCTTGTAGCACAGGGGATGCCGGCCGCCGACGCGATCGATCGCCAGCAGCGCCTCGCCGCCGTCCTCGCGCTGGAGCGCCAGCCCGAAGGCTCCGTGGAGCGAGCGCAGCATTCCGGGGCCGCGGCGGACGAACCCCTCGATCAGGGCGGCGGCCGGACCCCGCTCCCGCGCCAGCGACGCGAGAGCCGGATCGCCGAACCGCGGCCGACCCACGAGCGCGGCGCACCAGCCTCGCTCGCGAGCGCTGGGTTCGATGCCGTTCGCGGGAGCGGTCACCAGCGCCGCGCGGCTGCCGAGCCACGGGAACACCGTCAGCCCCCGGTCGCCGACCAGCGCCCGACCCATGACTCCGAGGGCCTCGCTCGCGGTCTCGTGGGTTGCGCTGATCCCGCTCCACCCGGCCACCCCACTCATCGCTCGCCCTCCGTCCGGCTCACGAACGCCGCTGGCCGCCCAGGGCCAGCCGGAATTCTTCGAGCACCCGACTCGCCGTCTGCTCCCAGCCATGACCGCGCGCGTGACGGACCAGGACCTCGCGGTCCCAAGTACGGCGCAAGGCCTCCTCGATGGCCCCCGCCAGCGCCTCGGGACTACGCTCCGCCAGCAGGCCCACCGAGTCCGAGGTGACGATCTCCGGAATCCCTCCGACGCGCGTGGCCACGACCGGCGTGCCGCAGGCCAGCGCCTCGAGGACGACGTTGGGCCAGCCCTCGCGGCTGCTGGCCAGACAGAAGACGTCGGCCGCGTTGTACCAGGTCCGCAATTCCGGGTGGGACAGCGGCCCGGCGAACCGCACCGCGCCCCCCACGCCGAGCCTGCGGGCCAGGGCCTCGAGCGGCGCGCGCTCGCCGCCCTCGCCCACGACGAGCAACCGCAGATCCGGGCAGTTTCCGCCGGCGCGCAGCCGGGCCAGGGACTCGATCACGAGGTCGAAGCCCTTGAGCGCTACCAGATGACCCACCGCGAGCAGGTAGGGGCCGCCGTCGAGGCCCAGCTTCGCGCGCGCCTCGGCGCGCGACATCGGCCGGAACTTGGTCCCGTCCACGCCGTTCGGGATCACGGTGACCCTCTCCGCTGCGACCCCGAGTGCCGCCAGCCGCGCGCGGAGCGCGCCGCTCACGGCGACGACCCGGTCGGCCCGCCGCAGGGTCCGCAGCAGGCAGCGCCGCACCAGCGGAAACTGGGCGAACAGGTTGACGTCGCTGCCCCGGGCCGAGACGATCACGGGCTTGCCGAGCGCGCGTCCGAGCTCGACCGCCGCGAACGCGTCGGGAAACAGGTAGTGGGCGTCGATCAGGTCGAACGGGTGCTGGCGGGCCAGCCGGGACAGGAACGGCAGCACGGACAGGAACAGGGTCCAGCCGTAGGTGGCCATGCCGACCTTGGGCATCATCAGAAAGCGCGGGTGGTGCACGGGCAGGCCTTCGATCTCTTCCTGACGCGCGACCTCCGCGAAACGGTGGCGCCAGGACAGGCGAATCGGCGGAAAATAGGGCACCGGCGCGACGACCCGCACCGTCACGCCGTCGCGCCCCGCGACCTGGCGCGTGCGCTCCTTGATGAACACGCCATGACTGGGCCAGACGTTGTTGGGAAACAGCGTGGTGAAGACCAGGACGTTCACCGGCGCCGCTCAGTCCAGGAACTCTTCAACCGTGAAGTCCTTGCGAGCTTGCGCGTGGGTGAAGATCAGGATCTCGCCGAGCAGGCCGATCGAGAACAGCTGGACGCCGAGGACCAACAGCAGCACGCCGAGAATCAACAGCGGTCGCCCGGCGATGCCGCCGAAGCCCAGCAAGCGATAGAGGCCGAGGTAGGTCGTGATCGCCGCGCCCGACGCGCACAGCCCGACGCTGAGCAGGCCGAAAAACCGCAGCGGCTTCTTGGTGAACTTGAACAGGAAGAACAGCGTCAGAACGTCGAGTACGCGGCGCAGGTAGACGCCGGGACCGTAAATGCGCCGCCGTGCGTCCTGTGCGCTCTGCCGCACCGGAACCTCGGCGACCTTGAACCCGCGCTCGAACGCCAGAATGGGCAGGAAGCGGTGCAGGTCGCCGTAGAGCTGGATCTCGTCGGCCACGCGACGCTTCATCGCGCGCAAGCCGCAGCTGACGTCATGGTACTGCGTGCCCGTGAGCCTGCACACCAGCCAGTGAAACACGGCGGACTGCCAGTGGTTGAAGGTCGAGTCGATGCGCGGGTGGCGCCAGGAGACGACGAGATCCGTCCGCTCCTGCCGCAAGCGCTCCAGCAGCAGGTGGACCTCCGGGGGCTCGACCTGCTCGTAGGAAGCCAGCGTGATCAGCGTTGCCCCACGCGCCTGCGCGAACCCCACCGACAGGGCCGTGGCTTCGCCGAAGGGCCGGTTGAGCATCACGACGCGCACTTCCGGGTGCTCGCGCTTCAATGCGCGCAGCTGGTGCAGCGCGTCCTCCCGCGGTCCATCGAGAACGAACAGGAACTCGAAGGGCCGACCGTGCCCCGCGAACTCTTCGCTGTAACGCGCGTGCAGCTCGGCCAGGTCGTTCCAGCGTTCCGTGATCGGCACGATCACGGACAGCTCGACCTCGCGCTCGCGCCGGGCCAGGCTCTCAGCGGCCGTTCGCGTTTCGACCGCCATTCTCGTCTCGGTCACACTCCACCTCGAGCATCCGGAGCGTGGGTTGCAACGTGCGGCCGGGCCGAAAATCTCCGGTCCGCATCGCCAGCTCGGCCAGAATCCCCATCGACAGCACGTGGGCGCCCAGAAAGAACAGCAAGAAGGCCAACGTGGAGAGCAGCAGCCCCTCCTCGATGGTCCAGCCCGGAGCCAGGCGCAGCATCAGCAAGCCCGCGCCCAGGGCCACGATGGGCAGGCCCAGCAAGCCGAACCACAGAGCGTGCCTGGAGGAGAAGCTCGTGATCATCTTGACCACGATGATGTCCAGGAAAACTCGCCAGATCCGGCCCAGCCCGTACTTGCTCCGGCCGAAGCGGCGCGCGTGATGCTGCACGACGATCTCCGCAATGCGCGCTCCGGTCAGCGTGCTCATCGCCGGAATGAAGCGGTGCAGCTCGCTGTACAGGGAAGTGCTCTTGATCACCGAGGCGCGATAGGCCTTGAGCGAGCAGCCGTTGTCGTGAATCGACACGCCGGTGACCTTGCCGATGATCCAGTTGGCCACGAGCGACGGGATCCGCCGGCTGATCAGCTTGTCCTGCCGTTCCTTGCGCCAGCCGCAGACCACGTCGTACCCCTGCTCCAGCGTCGCGACCAGGCGCGGGATGTCCGCGGGGTCGTTCTGCAGATCGCCGTCCATGCTGACGACGACAGCCCCCCGGGCCACCTCGAAGCCGGCGGCCATGGCCGCGGTCTGCCCGTAGTTCCGCCTGAGTCGCAGCGCCTTGACCTCGTCGTGCTCGCGAGCCAGCTCGCGCAGGATCTCGAACGTGCGGTCCTGGCTGCCATCGTCGACGAACACGATCTCGTGGGCCCGGCCCAGGCTCCGGCCAGCCTCGCGCACGCGCTGGTGCAACAACGCGACGCTCTCCTCCTCGTCGAAGACCGGGACCACGACGGAAAGGTAGGGCCGAGACTCGCCCGCGGATGTCATGAAAGGGATCTCGCCAACGCGCCGTCCGTCAAACGGGCCTCGCCGCGCGCAGCCTGTTCGATCACTTCGCGGACCGGTCCGAATCGAAAGTGCCGCATCAGGTCGCGCAGCTTGGATTCGGTGGTGTCCAGCCCCCGATAGTGGCGCATGCGGCTGAACAGACCGGCGGGCAATCGAGGCTGGTCCTGGTCCAGTTCCCAGGGGTGGACGTAGACTACCGCCGGCATCCCCTCGTGGCGGTTGAGCCTGCGGATGACCCAGCGGCTGAAGGCCTTGGGGTACAAGCGGAGGTAGCCGCCGCCGGCCACCGGCAGCGTGGCCCGGCCTAGAGACAGCGTCGATGGCGGCACCTCGACCAGACTCTGCCCGAGGGGCGTGCGCAAGCGGTGAACTCCGCGAGGAGCTCCCGGGTATCCGTAGCGGTCGTGGTATACCGGAAACAGGCTCGAATCGTAGACGAAACCGGCCTCGACCAACACATCCAGGGCCCACAGGTTGTGCCGACCGATCGAGAAGGAGGCGGCGCGGTACCCGTCGACCGCTTGACCCGACGCGTCCTGCAGGATGCGGCGGCTCAGCTCGACTTCGTCGCGAAACTCCTGTGGCTCCTGCTCGTAGACCAGGCGGTGGCTGTAGCCATGGCAGCCAATCTCGTGCCCGCGAACGGCGATGCGCCGCACCAGGTCGGCATGGCGCTCCGCGACCCAGCCCAGCACGAAGAAGGTCGCCAGCACGCCGGCACTCTCGAAGACGTCGAGCATGCGCTCCGTGTTGGCTTCGACGCGGCTGGGCAGGGAATCCCACGTCTCGCGGCGCACGGAACGCTCGAACCCCGAAACTTGGAAGTGTTCCTCGACGTCCACCGTCATGGCGTTGAGCAGGCCCTGCGGTCCGGTCGGCGGCGCGTCCACCATGCATGTCACCCGACGAGATTATAGAATCCACACATGCTCGCGACCACCAAGGTGACAGGGCTGCGCCTGCAGCCCGAGCATCACTGGCTGACCTGGCTGTGCCGCCGCGCGGAAGAACGCTCGGATCGGAGCTGGATCGAGGCGCTGAACGAAGCCCGTTGCCGGAGTCGCCTGCTCGACCTCGCCGCCCGGCATCGAGTCCTGGGCTTGGCGCTGGACACGCTGGACGGCAGCGGCGCGATGAACCGGCTGGAGGCTCCGGTGGCTCAAGAGCTGCGGAAACTGCTGCAGCACTTCCGGCGCCAGACGGCGCTGCTCGAAATTCGGCGGGACCAGGCTCTGGCCGCGCTGGCCCAGGCGGCGGTGCCTTGCCTGGTGCTCAAGGGCGCTGCGCTCTCGGCCACGGTGTACCGCGATGCCGTGCAGCGCCACATGGAGGATCTCGACCTCCTCGTGGAGCTGCGTCTGTGGCGGCGCGCGGTGCGAGCGTTGAAAGCCGGCGGGTATGCCGGTCCGCAGAGCTGCGCCGAGCTGCGGGCCTATCGCAGCCGGCACTTCCACCTCCCCCTCGAACATCCTGCCTTCCATTGCGTGGAGATCCACTGGGCCCTGCAGCGGCCGGGGTCGGTGTTCCGCTTGGACGCCCAGCAGGTGATTTCCGAGCCGATCCGCCGGGAGCGGCCTGGAGCACCGGTGCTGTGCCATCCCCGCCCGGAGTATATGCTGTTGCACATCGTCCTGCAGAACATCCAAGAGTCCTTCACGCGTCTCTCGCGGCTGGTCGACGTCGACCGCCTCATCGTGGCTACGCCCGAGCTGGACTGGCACTTGGTGTCCGAGCAAGCGTTGCGGGGCAACCTGGGCCCCGCGACCATGCTCTCGCTGCAGATGTCCCACAACTTGCTCGGTACTCCGCTGCGGGAGGATCTGGCGCGGCAGTTCTTGCCCTCTCCGATCGTTCGGTTTCATCTCAGCTTGCTCGAGCCGACCCGGCTGCTCCTCACCCAGCGCTTTTCCGCGAGCTACTCCGGCATGCATCTGCTCGAGGCCTGGCTCTGTCCGGACGCTCGAACCCGCCTGCGGCTGCTGAGTCGGCGACCCGCTGCCGGCAACCCCCAGATTGTCCAGAAAAACTCGCCCTGGGGCCAACGGCTGTTCCAGCTGGGAAAACTCGGGCTGCTGCAGCTTCTCGTACTCGTGGTTGCAGCAACGCGGATGGCCAGCCGTTCCGGCCGATCTCGCCTGCGCTTCTGGTCCGTCCACGGCCCCCGGCAGCCGTAGCACGAAGGCGGCCGTCCGGTCGGGACACCGCGGCTGTTCCGCTATAGTAGGCGGCTGGGCTTCGGGGTGCAACGCGTGGCGCAAGTGAAACTGGTCCTCGAGGACGGCACGGAAATCGGCGGCTCTTCTTTCGGGGCGACGACCTCGGTCGCCGGTGAGATCGTGTTCAATACCGGAATGACGGGTTACGTCGAGGCCTTGACGGACCCCTCCTACCGCGGTCAGATCCTGGTCCTGACCTATCCGCTCGTGGGCAACTACGGCGTTCCACCCCCGCGGCCGCCCGACAGCATCGATCCGCCCTACGAGTCCGGCCGGATCCAGGTCCAGGGCCTCGTGGTCCAGAACTACGTGGAGTCCTACAGCCATCACGCCGCGACGCGTTCGCTGGGAGAGTGGCTGGCCAGCGAAGGCGTGCCCGGCATCACCGGAGTGGATACGCGCGCGCTGACCCGTCGGCTGCGCGAGTCGGGCACGCTGCCGGCCTGGCTGGGGCCGGCCGAGGAAGGTCCGACGGAGCGCCGGCGCGCGGCGACCGTGGAGATGCGTGAGGAGGTATTCCGGCTGGTGGCCCCCGCGCGCGTCGTGCATCACGCCGGAGGCAAGCTGCGCATCCTGCTGGTGGATACGGGCGCCAAGGACAACATGGTGCGCTCGCTCTTGTCGCGCGGCGCCAGCGTCGTGCGCGCGCCGTGGCACGCCCCGCTGGCCGCGCTGGCCCGGGATGCAGACGGGATCATGCTCGGCAACGGCCCGGGGGATCCTCAGGACCTGAGGCAGCTCGTCGGCGACGTACGCGGGCTGCTCGAGAGCTACGACAGGCCGATCTTCGGCATCTGCCTCGGCAACCAGATCCTGGCCCTGGCGGCAGGGGGCGATACCTACAAGCTGCCCTACGGCCACCGCGGCGTCAACCAGCCCGTGCAGGACCTCTTGACCCGCCGCTGTTACATCACGAGTCAGAACCACGGCTACGCCGTGCGCGACGAATCGCTGCCGGAGGAATGGGAGCCCTGGTTCGTCAACGTCAACGACGGCACCAACGAGGGGGTGCGCTCGCGACTGCGTCCGTGCTTCAGCGTGCAATTCCACCCCGAGGCCAGTCCGGGACCCCGGGACACGGCCTACCTGTTCGACGACTTCCTGCGCCTGGTGGGCGCCATGGCGCGGAGCTGACCGTGTACGGTTCCTACCTCCCCAAGAAACCCCGTCGCGTGCTGGTGCTCGGCTCCGGGGCGCTTCAGATCGGCCAGGCCGGCGAGTTCGACTACTCCGGGTCGCAGGCGATCAAGGCTCTCAAGGAAGAAGGGGTCGCCACGGTCCTGGTCAACCCCAACATCGCCACCATTCAGACGAGCCTCGACCTCGCCGACCGCATCTACCTGGTGGCGGTGTCGCCCGAATTCGTGGAACGGGTGATCGCGCAAGAGGACGTCGACGGCATCCTGCTCGCGTTCGGGGGTCAGACGGCGCTGAACTGCGGGCTGGAGCTGCACGACAGCGGCGTGCTGGCCCGCCACGGCGTGCAGGTGCTGGGCACGCCCATCGCCTCGATCCGGGACACCGAGGACCGCCAGCTTTTCAAAGAGCGGCTGGCCCAGATCGACGTGAAGACCGCGCGCAGTCGCGCCTCTACCTCGCTGGCCGAGGCCCGCGAGGCCGCGCTCGAGATCGGGCTGCCGGTGATGCTGCGCGGCGGCTACGCTCTGGGCGGCAAGGGCAGCGGGATCGTGGATGACGCCGCTGCGCTGGACGGGGCGCTGCGGCGCGCGTTTGCCGCCGGGACGTCGCAGGTGCTGGTCGAGGAATGCCTGCGCGGCTGGAAGGAGATCGAGTACGAAGTCGTGCGCGACGCGCGAGACACTTGCATCACCGTCTGCAACATGGAGAACCTGGACCCCCTGGGGATCCACACCGGCGAGTCGATCGTGGTCGCGCCCTCGCAGACGCTGAACGACAACGAGTACCAGTTCCTGCGCTCGATAGCCATCCGCACGGTGCGCCACCTGGGCATCGTCGGGGAGTGCAACATCCAGTACGCCTTGGACCCCCACGGGACCGATTATCGGGTGATCGAGGTCAACGCCCGGCTCTCGCGCTCGAGCGCGCTGGCCAGCAAGGCCACGGGCTACCCCTTGGCCTACGTCGCCGCCAAGCTGGCCATCGGTCGGACGCTGACCGAGATCCCCAACGGCATTACGCGCCGCACGACGGCCTTCTTCGAGCCGGCGCTGGATTACCTGGTGTGCAAGGTGCCGCGCTGGGACCTGGCCAAGTTCCAGGGGGCCTCCACCCGCATCGGCAGCGAGATGAAGAGCGTGGGAGAGGTAATGGCCATCGGCCGCACGTTCCCCGAGGTGATCCAGAAAGCGCTGCGGATGCTGGACATCGGCGTGCGCGGCCTGGACCCGGACGCCTTCCGGTTCGACGACCAGCGCGAAGCGATCGAGCAGGCCAACCCGCTGCGCATCTTCGCCGTGGCCCAGGCCTTGCGGGACGGCGTCTCGATCGACCAGATCCACGAGTGGACCGCGATCGACCGCTGGTTCCTTCACGGCATCCGGTCCGTGGTGGAGACCCACGTTCGCCTGGCGAACTGCGTCGGCCCGCCGCCCGCCGCGACCCTGCGCGAGGCCAAGGAGCTGGGCTTTTCCGACCGCTCGATCGAGCATTTGACCGGAACCCCCCGCGGAGCCTTGCGCGAGGTTCGGCGCGGCCACGGCATCGTGCCGCATCTGGCGCAGATCGACACCATGGCCGCGGAGTTTCCCGCTGACACGAACTATCTCTATTCCACGTACCACGCCGGCAGCTCGGACGTCGCTCCGTCGCGGCGCAAGAAGATCATGGTGCTGGGGTCGGGCGTCTACCGCATCGGCTCGAGCGTCGAGTTCGACTGGTGCTGCGTCAACGCCGTCCAGGCCGCGTCGGCCCTGGGCTACGAGACGCTGATGGTCAACTACAACCCCGAGACCGTCAGCACCGATTACGACGTCTGCGACCGGCTGATCTTCGAAGAGGTCAGCCTGGAGAGCGTGCTCGACCTCGTAGACCACGAGCGGCCCGATGGCGTGGTGGTCAGCATGGGCGGGCAGGTCCCGAACAACCTGGCCATGCGGCTGCACCAGGCCGGCGTGCCGATCCTGGGCACGAGCCCGGAGGACATCGATCGCGCCGAGGACCGCAGCAAGTTCAGCGCGCTGCTCGACGAGCTCGAGATCGACCAGCCGCGCTGGGCCCACATGACCGAGCTGTCCGACGCCGACCCGATCGTCGAGCGACTGGGAGGATACCCCGTGCTGGTGCGCCCCAGCTACGTGCTGAGCGGGGCGGCGATGGCCGTGGCGCACGAGCCCAACGAACTCGCTCGTATTGTGGCCCGCGCCACCAAGGTCTCGGACGAGCATCCCGTGGTGGTGTCGAAGTTCGAGGCCCACGCGCGCGAGGTGGAGATCGACGCCGTGGCCGACGGCGGGAAGCTCGTGCTGTGGGCCATCAGCGAGCACATCGAGGACGCCGGGGTCCACAGCGGGGACGCCACCCTGGTCCTCCCGCCCCAGACCCTGTACATCGCGACCATCCGCAGGATCCGGCACATCGCCGCCGCGCTGGCCCGCGCCCTGCGCATCACCGGGCCTTTCAACGTGCAGTTCCTGGCCCGGCACAACATGGTCAAGGTCATCGAATGCAATCTGCGCGCGTCCCGCAGCTTTCCCTTCGTCTCCAAGGTCACCGGCCGGAACTTCGCCGGCGAGGCGATGCGCCGGATGCTCGGAGTGGCCCAAGAAGTGTTCAACGACAGCCTGGATCTGGACTACGTGGGGGTCAAGGCTCCGATGTTCTCCTTCTCCCGGCTGGTCGGCGCCGATCCGTTCCTGGGGGTGGAGATGACCAGCACCGGCGAAGTGGGCTGTCTGGGGTGGGACCTGCACGATGCGTTGCTGCACGGCCTGCTCTCGACCGGCATGCGCTTCCCGCGCAAGGGCGTGCTGCTGTCCCTCGGCCCCGTGGTGGACAAGTACTGGTTCGCCGACGAGGCGCGAGTGATCGCGGACGAGTTGAAGCTGCCGATCTTCGCCACGCGAGGCACCGCGGAGATGCTGCTCGAAGTCGGAATCCCGTGCACGATGGTCGAGAAGTCGGTGGGCGACGGCACGAGCGGCCTGGACGTGATCGACGATGGGCGGGTCGACCTCGTGATCAACATCCCGCGCTCGTACGACGAGTTCGGGCGGCCGGACGGCTACCGCATACGCCGGCACGCCGTCGATTGCGGGATACCGCTGATCACCGACCTGCCGCTGGCCCGCGCCCTGATCGAGGCGCTGCGGCATAAGCAACCGCCGCAGCTCGAGGTGCTGGCCTGGAACGACTTCCTGGCCGGCCGTCGCTGAGGGTCGGCCGGTTGCCCACTCCACGCCCGATGCGGATCCTGCACGTTTTCGACCACTCGATTCCCCTGCACAGCGGTTACAGCTTCCGCAGTCTGGCCATCCTGCGCGAGCAGCGTGCGCTGGGGTGGGAGACGTTCCAGGTCACCGGCGCCAAGCACCGCGCCGCCGACGCCGAGGAAGAGATCGACGGCTGGCGTTTCCACCGCACAGCGCCGGGCCGGGCGCCGTGGGCGCGCTGGCCCGTGCTGAACCAGTGGGATGTGGTGACCGGCCTTCGTCGCAGGATCGTCGAGCTCGCGCGACTCGTGCGTCCCGATCTCCTGCACGCCCACTCGCCCTGTCTTGACGGGCTTGCCGCGCTCGGAGCTGGCCGTCGACTGGCCTTGCCCGTGGTCTATGAGCTGCGGGCCTCCTGGGAGGATGCCGCCGTCGACCACGGCCGCTGCCGCGAGGGCGACTTGCGCTATCGGGCGAGCCGCGCCCTGGAGAGCTGGGTGCTGCGCCGGGCGGATCAGATCACGACCATCTGCGAGGGGCTGCGCTCGGACATCCTGTCGCGCGGGATCCCGTCCCGGCGCGTCACCGTCGTCCCCAACGGCGTCGATCCCCTGCAGTTCTCCGCCGAGGGCATTCCTGACCCCGCTCTCCGCGCCGAGCTGGGGCTCGCGCGGTGCGACGTCCTGGGCTTCATCGGCTCGTTCTACGAGTACGAGGGGCTGCACCTGCTGATCGGAGCGCTGCCCGCCATCCTGGCCCGCCGCCCCACGATCCGACTGCTGCTCGTGGGCGGAGGGTTCGAGGAACAGCGACTGCGCGCCCTGGTGCGGGCGACCGGTGTCGGACCGAGCGTCGTGTTTGCCGGTCGCGTGCCTCACGACCGTGTCCAGCGCTACTACGATCTCGTGGACGTGTTCGTCTACCCCCGCCTGTCCATGCGCCTGACCGAGCTGGTCACGCCCCTCAAGCCACTCGAAGCCCTGGCCCGCCGGCGGCTGGTCGTCGCTTCCGACGTCGGCGGCCATCGCGAATTGATCCGAAATGGCGAGACCGGCTACCTCTTCCGCACCGGTGACGCGGCCGACCTGGCCGCGACCGTGCTGCGCCTGCTCGATGCGGAGGGTGAATGGCCCCGGCTACGCGAGGCCGGACGCCGGCTGGTCGAGACCGAACGCAACTGGAAGGCCAGCGTTGCACGCTACCGTGAGGTCTACGCCGCGTTGCTCGGGAAATAGCTGCGGACGATCTCGGCCAGCAGCTGGGCCGGAGGGACATTCGTGCCTGAGGGACCGGGCCGCCCATGACCGTCGATGCGCCACCCTGGACCTAGCGAAGTCGGGGAACGCGGCGCAAGGCGCCGGCCAGCAGACCTTGTAGCTCGGTCAGCACCTCGATAGCGAGTCCCTCCCCGAGCCTGCGCCGCATCCAGACCAGCGCCAGTGCGTAGCTTGCGACACCGAGCGGAACTCCCGTGAGCAGAAACGCCGGGGCGCCAGCGCCCCACCGCTCGACGGCGATCAGCCGATGAATCGCAAGCAGGGCCGACATCGCCCCGCACGCCGCCGCCGCCGGACCCATGACGTAGATCAGCTCGATCGCGCCTATCCCGAGCAGGCGCTCGAGCAACCGCTGCAGCATGAACAGGAAGATCCCCGCCGCACCCAACACGCCCCAGGCCACGCCAACGACGCCACCGAGCGTCCCCAGCGGCACGAGGATCGCCAACAAGACCAGGTAGATCGCCTGGCGGCGGACCTCAAATCCCACGAAGCCCCGGGACACGATGGCCGAGACAGCGATGGGCTCGATCGACAGGAACAGGCCGGCAAAGCAGATGACGCGCAGCGGCGCCACGGCCGAGATCCACTTCTCACCGTAAACCACGCTGACGAAAGGCTCGGCGACCCAGAAGAGTCCCACGAGGAATGGAAAGGTCAGCAGCGAGGCGTAGCACAACGATTTGAGCACGGCGCGCTTGAGCGCCGCTGGCTCGTGCTGCACATCGGAGAAGGCCGAGAACAGCACGACGTTCATCGCGTTCGTGATCTTGGTCAAAGGAAACGTCATCAGGTGATACGCACGCGAGTAAAAACCGAGCGCGGCCGGGCCGAGCAGACGTCCGACGACGAAATAGTCGATCTTGCTCGCCAGATCGTTCAAGGTGTTGACGGCGACGAGCCGCAGGGCGAAGGGCAGCAGGTCGCGCCGAGCCTGCGGATCGTAGTGCAAGCTCGGCCGCCAGCGTACGGCGCGAGCGAGCCACAGGGCCTTGAACGCGTAGCCGCCGAGCCGTCCTGAAACCAGGCTCCAGACTCCTTGGCCGCCCAGGGCCGTGGCGACGGCGATGAGGCCCGCGACGAGTTGCTCGAGCACGTCGGCGATCCCGGCTGTCTTGAAGTCGATGCGCTTGCGCAGGATCGCCGTCGGCGTCGAAATGAAGGGCAGGATCAGCAGGTAGAGCGAGGCGACCGCCAGCACCGGTCCGGTTTCGTCGATGCCGAGCAGCAGGCTGACCCAGGGTGAGACGACGGCGATCGCACTACAGATCGCCGCGGCCGCGGCGAGCTGGAGCATGAAGGCGGTCGCGTAGTGCTGTGGACCGATCTCACGGCGTTGGATCAGCGCCGCGACGAGTCCCGAGCTGACCACCGAGCTAGACAGCTCGAGGAAGATCAGGATCGCGGCGAAGATGCCGAAATCCTCGACGCGTAGCAAGCGAGCCAGCGCCACGCCCAGCACGAAGGTGACGATCTGCGCGACGGCCGTGGCCAGGGCGGTCCAGGCCACTCCGACCTTGGTCCTGCGTTCGAGATCGGTCATTCGAAGAACAGGACTCGGGTCGCGTCGTCCCGTCCCAGGAACGCGACGCGGTCCGCGTGCGCTTCGAGCAGCTCGTGAACTCCGCGGGGTATGGCCCGGGCCATCTTGCCGGTCAGCTCGCCGGAGGTCACGACCCACAGCCGGCTCGGCCCGCTGACGGCCTCCTCGATCAGTTGCGCGAGCCGTTCCGCGTCGTCGACGACGACCGCGGCGGTATAGATGTCGCGCCAGTTTTTTCCGTCGATGAAGGCGAAGCGTCGCGCGTTCTCGGTCTCCATCAGCCAGAAATCGGCCTGCCCGGCATTGAACCGCATCTGCTGGACGTCCATCGCGACGACCCGGTCTCCGGGCGCGAGATTCTCGCGCAGGTGCTGCGCTGCACCGCGGTGGTCCGGGTGGAAAGCGAACCCGTGAAGGAGAGGTTGGACCGGCTGCCTGAACTCGAGCGAACTCCAACGCAGTGCGGGAAGCAGGCCGTGCTCCTCGTTGGCCCACGGGACCGTCAACAGGAGCGTTGCGAGTAGCGGCGCGGCCAGCGGCGCGGCCAAGGCCGGAAGTCGGATGGCCAGCCAGCGCGCTGGTAACAGCAGGGCCCACGCCGCCAGTACGAGGTAGGCGGGATAGACCGGAAGCGTGTAACGCAGAGCGAGCCACCGGTGCGTGAATCCGAGCATGGCCAGTGGAAACCAGAACCAGAGCGCCGCCAGAGCGAGCCCACCGCCGGGTGGCTCACCGGCCCGTGAGCCGCGGACCAGCCACAGCGCGCTCACCGCTGCGACGACCGTCGTCATCACCGGGAAAGCCTCGATGTAGAGCACGAGGGGGATCGCCGGCCAGTAGAGGGCATCGCGCAAGACCGCCACCAGGCTTGCGGGAATCGGCCGGCCGGCGGCCCAGGTTGCCAGGCCGAAAACCTGCCAGGCCAGGAACAGCGCGGCGGCAAGGCCGGCCAGCAGAATCCCGCCCCAGGACGGCACGCGCAGCCAGGCCCGGGTCCGTTCTGGCCATAGCAGCGCCAGCCCGCCCAGCGCCGTCAGGACGGCGCCGAACAGGTTGAGCGCGGCAGCCAGTGCGATGGGAAGCGCGATCCAGATCGCCAGCCGTCCGTGGGAGACGGCGGGTCGCAGTCGATCGAGCCGGAAGGCCCACAACGCGAGCGCCATCGCCCCGACGGCGCCGACGGCCCACACGACGGGTCGCGTCGTGGCCAGCTCGGAAACTGCCCGGAGCGAGGGTAGGACCTGAATGTGGAATGTGCGTACGAGCGGCTCGATCCACTCCGCTGCCAGCGGCTCGGCAGCGCCGGCCGCCGGGCCCCGCCCGGCGACGGGTCCTGGCGGGACGAGGCGGACCCACCTGCTGTAGAGCACCCCGAAGCCGCCGAGTGCGAGCGTTACCGTGCCGAGCATGAGCGGACGCCGTCTCAGCTCGCCCGACAAGAACGCCGCGAGCCAGAGAAACGGCAGGACCAGCAATCCCAGCTCGTGCAGGGCCCCGGCCAGCGTGCCCGCCAGGCAGCCGGCAATGATCAAACCTTGCCGCCGCTGACTCAGGCCCAGCTGGAATGCCAGCAGCGCCGCCACGAAGCAGAGCAGAAACGGGGCGTACATCCGTGCTTCCCGCGACATGTCGATGTGCCAGCCCGAGAGAGCGAGCAGCCAAGCGGCGAACGCACCCGACGCCGGCCCGACCAGTCGCCGGGCCAGGACATGGAACAACGGGATCGTCGCCACGCCACACAGCGCGCTCGGCAATCGCAACGCGGTCTCCCCGATCCCGATCAGCCACGCCGAGGCCGCCGCGAGCAGCGTGTAGGGGAATGCGCGCCAGTACTCCATGCCGGAGGGGAGGAGCGGTAGGCCGTGCCGGAGAAAGCCGTCGACCGCGAGTGCCGTCAGGTCCTCGTCGCCGTAGAGGCCCAGTGTGTCCAGATTGCGCAGGCGCAGCCAAGCCGCCGCGACGACCAGCGCCGCCACGTGCCCCCAGGCTGCGCCGCGCGCGCGCAGCAGCCCCCCTCTCGGCGCCTCCATGGGCCCATGATACCGTCGAGCGCTATCGAACACACCGGCCCATCTCGGCCTTCCGGGCGAATCCTACTACCTGAGGCTGTGATGCCCGACTCGACGGCAGCCACCCTCGAGCCTATTCTTGTCCATGCACGTCGGTACTTTCCGTGGATTCCGGCCGTGTGGCGCGCATGACGATTCCGCAATTGAAAGAAGAGCTCGGCGGGTCCGTCGCCGACCCGCGACTGAACTCGTTGCTCCAGTTTTGCGCTGGGTTCCGGGATCCGGGCGGTGCGCGCATCCGGGCATCGCTATTGCAGGAGTCTTCGGATCGAAGGCCTGCACCCGCCTCGGGATCGGGGTCCAGGAGCCGAGAAACGGCAGGATGATTTGCACTTTCTGCGAGGGTGACCCATGAAGTGTCTTCTCCGTGCGGTAATGAGATCCATGACATGGCTGGCGCGTCGGACGGTCCCGGGTGACGCGGCGAAGCTGCCGACCGGCTCTCCTTTTTCGGCCCTTGAAGCGATGAAGCGCGCGCAGCGGACGGTGATCATCCTCGCTCTGCTCACGACCCCGGCCTTGGCCATCTCCCCGCAGCGTCTCCAGGTCGCGCCCGGCGGGCACTGGATTCAACGGCAGAACGGCGAGAGCGTTACTGTCTGCGGCGCTGGCGACCCGGAGAACTTCTTCTACCGTGGCACGCGCAACACGAACGGGACGAGGCAGTCCGACGGCGAGCAGGACGAGATCATCGCTGACCTGATTGCCGGGGGCTCCAACGCCATCTACATCATCGCCTACGACGTTCCGGACGGCGGCAGCAGCGCACGACCTTGGACGTGCAGCGGCGACGGATCGACGGGCTGTGACGAGGACAGCGATTGCTCGGGCGTCGGCGGAACGTGCGTGCTCGACGCGGACATCCTGACGCAATGGGATGGCTGGCTCACGACGCTGGATGCGGCGGGCATCGTGACGTTCTTGTTCTTCATGGATGACGGCGGTTGCGCGCCGATGTTCACCTGCAACGACGGCACGCTCAACGCGGCCGAAACTGCGTTCATCGACGGTATGGTGACGAAGTTCGAGCACTTGGACAACCTCATCTGGGTAGTGGCCGAGGAGTACGCGGAGGCGTTCTCCGACGCCGAGGCCGCAGCGTGGGCCGCGAGGATTCGCGCGCAGGACGATTACGATCACCCGATTCTGCAACACCCGAACTCGAACCCTCCGTTCTACCCGTGGCCGACGGACACCAATCAGGACGGCTGGGCCGCGCAGTACAACAGTAGTCACGTCGCCGACCACGGACTCAACACGATGTTCAACACGCTCTGGAGCGAGTCGGCGGCGGCGGCCAGCCCGTGGACTGTAGTGCTCTCGGAGATCGGCAGCGCGGCGACCGGCGTCGGGGTCAACATGCGCACCAAGGTGTGGGACGTGCTGATGGGCGGCGGTTGGGGTTACCTCGTCCACGGCTGGTACAGCAACAATTGCAGCGGCTCTTGCTCGGGAGCGACTTCGTGTTGCCCGAACGGTCCGCCGGCGGAAGACCACGCCGTATGCAGGGACACCATCGAGTTCTTCTCGAGAGTCGACCATCTGGCGATGAAGCCCGACAACTCGAGAAAGAGCGGCTCCACCGCCTTCGCTCTCGTGGACGACGTCGGACGCCGCTACGTCGCCTACGCGCACACGTACAGCACGAACATGGGGCTCAGCTCTGTCGCGGCCGGCGCTTACGACGTCTACTGGTACAGCCCATCGTCGGCCCAGACCGCGACCGAGACGCTCACCCATGGCGGAGGGACTGTCACGCTCGTGCGACCGGGCTCCATCAGCGGCAGCGAGCTGGCATTCGCGCTGACCCCGACCTCGAGCGTTCTCGGCGCTGCGGCGGCCGCGTTGTCCCCCGGACAATGGGCTACCATCAGCAACTCCGCCAACTGTGCGAATCTCTTTGAAGGCGGCGGCTCCACCAAGGGGATCATGGAATACAGCCAGGAGCTGCAATTCGATCCGGTCACCGATCGCGTCTACTTCGCCGGTTCTGCCGACCCCAACAATTGCGGCGACTGTGGCAAATTCGTCTACTACGACGTCAAGACCAACTCCTGCGCTGAGCTGAGCAATCCGCCGTGGCTGACCACGGACAGTCCCAAGCATGTTTACGACGAGCTGTGGTTCGATCCTCTGCATCGAGTCTTCGGGCGGCTCGACCCGGACGAGCACGAGAAGTGGAACATCGACACGGGAGTGTGGACCACCGGTTCGGCCGCCGGTAGTAGCCTGCTCGGCAATCCGGGCCGCGGACGCTGCGTTGCCGAGTGGTTCCCCGCGCGAAGCCGAGTGATCACCGGCTGCTACAACGCATCGAACGGCAAGGACCTCGCGGAGTACAACCCGGCCGACAACAGCTGGGCCGCGTTGCCGACCGCTGGAGCGTTCGACAAGCTCCACAATCACCTGGAGTGTAGCCACCTGGGCTGGTGCATCTATGGCGGCGGCGACAGCACTGCCATATTCAAGCGACTTGAAGCCAACGGGACGATCGGAGCGACTGTTTCTCCGCCGAGCTCCTGCCACAATGGAGGCGTGTCCCAGAAATCGACCGGACCAGGCGCACTGCTGGTCGAAGACCCGGCGTCGGGGGAGATCTTGCTGATGCACGACGCTGAAAAGTTCTGCTCGTTCAACGGCACGAGCTGGACGGTGCTCGACCCCAACAACCCTTACCTGAACAGCAGTGAAAACGGTGGCGCAGGTGACAGCTGGCTCGCCGGCGCCGCTTCCCTCGGCAAGTACGGGGTGGTGGGCGTCTTCAAGCGCTTCAACGGCACGCCCGGCTCATTCGCGATCTACCTGTACAAGCATGCCGGCTCCTCCTCCGGCGCCGAGTGCGGCAACGGCACGCGTGAGCCCGGCGAAGTCTGCGACGGCACCGACCTGGCGGGTGCTACTTGCGCGAGCGTATCGGGCGAGGGCTGGACGGGCGAGCTGGCTTGCAATGCGGAGTGCGACGGATTCGAGACCTCTGACTGCTCCGGGCCGTCGGTGCCGGAGGGCGGGTGCGACACGGAAAGCGGGCTCGCTGGCCGCGACGATCTGCTCTTGTGTGAGCCGTGGGATGAGGCCACGTGGTGGGACGGCAGCGGGGCCGCTTGGAAGAATTCTTCACGCGGGGTGATTGAAGGGACGCCCAGCACCAGCTCCCGCTGCAACGGCGCCGGCGTGACGCAGCCCGCAGAACTCGGGCACTCCGAGATCGTGTCCGAGGCCGAGGCTGGCGTGCCGTGCATCAGCGGAGACTGCCTGCGGGTCTGGCTCTGTGACGAAGACGGCGGCAACCTCAGCGTCAAGTGGTTCATGGACACCGACGAAGCGTGGATGCGCTACTACCTCTATCTCGACAAGGGCTGGACGCCGTTCGGGCTGAACGGCGAGGACGGCGGCAAGTGGCCCGGGCTTGCGGACGAACGGATCACTTCCGACCCGGACGGCCAGTGCGGCAACGGCGGCGACTACCCGGACGGGACGAGCCCGGAATGCTGGAGCGCGCGCAGCTTGTTCACCGCCTGCCAGCCAAGCTCAACCGACAACTGCAATGGCAGCGGGTTGCCCGACAAGTCTGGCGCGAACACGCGGACGGGCGGATACATCTATGCGGGCGGCTACCATGGCGCCTGCGGGTCGTCCACCGGAATCCCAGCCTATGCGGACGGCGAGGACGCCGCGGTGTATGGCTGTGGGACGACCTGTACGAGCGACTCTAACCCGTACGGCATGGATTGCGGCCGGGAGGTCGACACCGGCATCCCGCGGGCAGACAACAACTTCGGCATGCTGGTCCCGGGGGAATGGAACTCGATCGAAATCCACGTGGCCATGAACAGTGAGGGAGGGAACGACGGCAAGTTGCAGTACTGGATCAACGGCAACCTCGCCTGGTCCAAGACGAACATGCTTTGGGAGACGCCTACCAGCCCGCGGGACTTGAGCGTCAAGACCGTCTGGGTCAACGTGTTCCAGGGCGGAAGCGCGGACTCGACGCACGACAAGTTCATCGTACTAGACCAGCTCGTTATCGCGAGTGGCGGCCAGATCGGCGCGTTTGGAGCCGATCCTGGTGAGGACACTCCACCGGCGGCCCCGTCCGGTTTGCAAGTGAAGTAGGTCGGCTCGGATCAGGTCACGCTGGCCTTACCTGGCCGCCGTGCTGCTGTCGGGCTCGCGTGCTCGTCGCCGGGTCGGTTCTTCTTCAAGTTCACGGGCCATGCTGGCGAACGACCCCAGGGCCAGGGCCTGCACCGACAAGTAGACGGCCCATGGAACGTGGGTGGTGAATGGCGCAACTGCGGCCGCGAGCACCAGTATTCCGTAGGATGCCGTCCTTGCCGTCCCAACGAGCCGGATCAACCCAAGCAGTGAACAAAGCGCACCAATCAACATGAGTCGCGGGCTGGCTTCCACGCCGAACCTCTGGCTTGAAACCGGAAGGAGCAAGACGGCCACGGAAGCAAGGAGAGAGAGACCTACGGTAAGCCAGCCCACCCAGAGGAGCGGCGCCCCGTGGGTTAGACAGGGCCGCACCGCCAGCAGGGCCATGAGCGAGAAGAGCGAAGCCGCGATCCAGTCCGCCGGTCTGCCGCGCCCGTCGGCGTCGACGGCAATGGTCACCCATGCGGCCAGCGGAACGACGATCAGTACGATGCCTACCAATGGCCGCCACTTCTCGGTGAGCACCGCGAACGTTGGCCGGCTGTCCATCACGGTGCGCCGGCAGAAGGGAAACGTGTTGTCCATCACTGCCCAGAGCAGCACCAACATGCCCGCGAGTTCGGTGCCTTCCTCGACCATCACCCGGATCGCCTGAGCCGGCGCAGTTTCCCAGTGCAGCCTGGTCTCGAGGAATTCCTGAATGGCGACCGAGCCCAGCAAGCCGAAGCCGATCGACAGCGGGACGACCTGGCGGCGGTGCCGGCCGCCCGTGGACCATAGGATGAGCAGGGCCCGGCCAAGCAGGATCCCGAGTATTGCACCGAGCGGCAGGAGGAACGCCCAAGTGCCGACATGCAACTTCTTCCCCAGCGTCCCCAATCGCTCATGCAACGAGCCGATCTCGTCGAGCGAAAAGAACACCAGGATGGAAGCAATGACCGCCCAGGCCTGAGCCAGGCGCGGCGAAGTCGTCTTGTAAGAGGCATGTCCGTCGTAGGCGAGAAGGCTCAGCAACAGCAGAAGCATCCCCGACCACCAAGCGCCAACGTTGTTCTCTCCGCCCAGGAACGGGATTCTGAGAGCATAGTTGAACGTCCTGTCAAAGGACTCGCCAGAGCTGTAGACTATCTTGAATCCTGTCAGAAACACCAGAATCGAGCAGACAATTGCGCACCCAAAAAACAGGGTCGAGCGCGCCATGGGGCTGGGATCGCGCCTGCCACGCAGCGTCGTGTACATCGATTGACCCCGACCAACAGGCATTCCGGCCGATAACGACAACTCACCAGAGGCAGGCGAGGACCCATTCTAGCGCAAGGGTGCATGGTGGTAGGAGGTCCGCGACGCTTTAAAGCACGACCAGAAACGACCGTTGGAGCCGAATGCCGTGCCTGCCTCGGGACCGTCCGGCGGGAGGGCCGAGTCCGGGCTCAGCCGGCTGACCGAGGGCTGACCGGGCTGAGTGGGCGAGGGGTGGAGGAGGGCGCGACGTTCTGCCCGACCTGGGTCCGCATGCAGCGGGGGGTTGAAACCAAGAGGCTCGTGTTGCGATGATCTGGGACCTGTCGGAGACCGGCGCGCAATCGCCGCACACCGAGGATGCCGATCAGATGCGCGGCGACCTCGGAGCGGGGGAGGTCGCTGACGCTCCGACTGGGCTCGATACCCAGGATTCCAGGGCAATGGGGGAATGGGCGATGCAATCGGGGCGACGAGCGAGCCGAACGGGCCGAGCCACTCGCCCGGTCGAGTTCGTCGCCCGGGTCCCGTCCCCGACAGGGCGCAGCATCACCATGGCCCGGTGCCGGCCCTTCCAGCTGGATCGCCGGCGCCGCTTGCTTGCGGCATGACCCACCGTACGCGCCGCGGGCTGTGTGCCATCGTCAGCACCTTGGCGGTGCTGCTGTTGGTGCTGTCAGTGACCGCGCTCGGAGTCTGGGTCCACGAGCGTGCGGAACTGCGCCGCCGCGTCGTCGATGCCATCGATGCGGCTGCTCCGCCCTCCGTTCAAATGCGTCAAGCGCTGGCCTTCCTGCACGCCAACGTCCCGCTGGAGCGGCGGGACGGCTACTTCCTGCTCCCGTTGTTCCGATTTCTGAAACCGACGGCGCTCGAGGTACTGCGGGACGGAGGGGACTGTGCCTACCGCGCCCGCGCCTTGATCGTCATTCTGAACCAGTACGACGTACGGGCGTTCAAGCTGGCGCTCTACGACGAGACCGGCCGCTCGGTGCACGCGGTCGTCCAAGTTGAAACCGAGCGTGGCCCATATGTCGTGGACGCACTGTTCGATTTCGTGTATGAGGCGAATGACGGGCGACCGCTTCCACGCGCCGCCCTCGCCGCCCCCGAGGTCGTGCGCAGCGCCATGACCCGGGCCGCTGCGGGCGGCAATACGCGAGCCCTGCGCTATCCGGTCGAGCGCTACCCCTATACCGACGTTCGCACCGTCAACTGGACCAAGTCGGCCACGCTGCGCGCGGCCTATCGGGCGCTCGTCGCCATCGTGGGCCAGGAACGCGCGAACCACCTACCTCGGCCCTACCTGACCGAGGAGCCCGGGCTGATGGTGCTCGCCGCTTCGGGTAGCGGGCTTGTCGTCTGTGTCGTGCTGCTGTTGCGCTTGCGCCGCGCCGCGCTGGCCGCTGCGGCAGGAGAGGGACCAGCGCGGTCGGGCCTAGTTCGCTCGAACGGCGACGGGGCGAGGTAGGAGTGGCTGCTCAGCTGGCCCAGAATTCTGACGAGCTTCGAGTTCGCGAGTCACGATCGCCTTCAAGGCCACGACCATGGCCAGCATCTGATAATAGAGGTCGAACGAGGCCATCTCCAGAAAGGCGCCGCTGACAGCGTACCCGCAGATGGAGATCATCAGCATCTGCGCGTAGTGCGCATGGCGCGTCAGGTTGTTCTCTCGCGCCACCCGGCGCACGCCGACCGCGCTGGCGACCGTCGAGAGCATCAGCAGCACGAACACGCCCAGAGTGATGAACCCATTCTCTGCCAAGATCTCGAAATAGACGCTGTGAACCCCGGCGATCTTCAGCGTACCTGGGTTGTACTTCCTGTGGGTGGTGGGGTCGTTGACGATCTCGAAACCACCGCCGACCAGCGGACGATCGATCGCCAGGCGCCACGCTGCCGTCCAGGCATGGATGCGTCGCATCGCCGAGGTGTCGTTCTCGTAGGTCTCGATCGTCTCCATGCGCTCGAACCACCTGTCAGGGAGCTGGCTGACGACCACGGGCAGAGTGACCAAGAGCAGGGTCGCGACCACTAGCTTGGTCTTGAGACGCAGCCCGACGAAGATCAGGCTCAACACGACCACCAGCCCGAGAAACGCGCCGCGTGAGTAGGTGAACAGTATGGCGACCACGCTCAGCACGAACGTCAGCTGCAGTAGCCGTTTGAGCCATCTGCGAGGTTCGTCGAGCGCGAGCAGGAACAATAAGGGCAGGATCATGTTCAGCGCCAGGCCCAACGCGGTGTTGTCAGCGATGGACGAGTTCGGGGGGCCCCACACCATGCCCTGTTCGCCGCGCAGCAGCCCCCAGATACCCCCCTTGAGCCCGTAGAAGCCGATGGACAGGGCGGTCACCAACAGCAGAAGACGCAGCTGCATTTCTTTGTGCACGAGCAACGGGATTGGCAGCGTCATCAGCAGGACCTTGGAGACGTCGCCCAGCTCCGTCCAGGCCAGATCAGGGCGGATCGCGAAGACCGTCGTCACCAGAAACATGAACCACAGGACGCACAGCAGACTCAGTTCGCGAGTCCAGGGCATGCGGGGCAGACCGCCCCGACCCACCCGAACCAAAATGCCGATCAACGTGGCGGCGGCCACGACCTGCGCGAACGGAAAGGCGTATGCCGCGCCCCAGGTCAGCCGGTGCGGGGCCATGTAGGACAACCAGAACCAGACCAGCAGGCCGACGAACGGATTCGCGGCGCAGATCGGCACCAAGGCAAGAATGAGGAGAAAGAGGAACGTGCTGCGCATCGGAGTTCCTGCTCAGCCTCGAGGTCTTTGTGCGCGGGGACGCGTCAGACGTTCCAGGGCCAAACGCAAGCCATCCACCCGCGGATCGTCATCCCACAGGCCGACTCGCCGCAGTTCGAGCGGGTCGCCACCACGGTTCGTGCCCTGGAGCGCGGTGAAGGCGGCGCGGAAGCCGATCCGCCGCAGGGCGGCCTTGGCGCCCTCGTCGAAGTCCCCTGGGCCGCCGTTGGGATAGGCGAACAGCGGCACGCACCGACCCAGGCGCTGTTCGATGGTGGTTTTGCAGTCGGCCACCTCGCTGTCGAACTCCGCCGGAGCGAGCGTGGTGAGGATAGAGTGGCTGACCGTGTGGGCGCCAACGTCTATCCCTCCGGCCGCCATCTCCCGCACTTGGTCCCAGGAGAGCATGTCGTAGGCCTGTCCCGGAGGTCCATCCACCCCAAGCTCCCGGCGGAGCCGGCCCACCGCTTCAAGGCGCTCGGACGGCGCCCGTCGTTTGAGACCCGGCAGAACCGTCTCGAGGGCACGGCGCCGCCCGGCCAGCGAATCGAGCGGGAAGCTGCGGCCAGCCGTGACGAACCGTTCCGCGCGCGTACGCAGGAAGGCATCGAACACGTGATCGTGCCAGGGAGGGGACCCGCTCTCGATCGAGCCGGATACCAGGAAGACCGTGGCCGGAAGCCGGAGCCGGACCAGCACCGGAAAGGCGTGCGCGTAATTGTCACGGTAGCCGTCGTCGAAACTGATGCCCAGGGCCCCGACTGGCAGCGTGCCGGCGGCTGCGCCCTCGACGAGCTCGGCCAGCGGAAGCACGCGGAAGTGAGCGGCCACGAATTCCATCTGCCTGGCGAACCTCTGCACGGGAACCGCGGGGAACAGCGGGTGGCCATCGTCGTTGATTCGATGGTAGGTCAGCACCTGGAAGCATCGACCCCCGGCGGCCGAGCACAGGGCCAAGAGAGGTCGGCCCAGCCCGCTGCCGAAGAGGGCAGTCACGGCTCGGCGCGCCCAAACACCCACCTCAAACCTCCCGACCCACCCTACGGCGAGCGCGGCGCAGGAACGGCAGGACTCGCCCCTCGAGGATCCACAATGCATGCCCCACGGGTGTCCGATTGAACAGACGCAACACCAAGTTCTCGTGGGTCCAGTCGGCAGCGTGTAGCTTGTAGGCGCTGGCGCCCGGACCACTGTTGTACTCGCGGTAGCCGCCATCGAAGACGTGCTCCAGGATACGGTTCTGCAGGTAGGCCCCCGGCGAGTACTCGTGAAAGTCCTGGTCGAAATCGGCACGTAGGGCGTAGACCGTGCCGTCGTGTCGCAGGGCATACTCGGTGGCGATCGCGCGCCCATCCTTGCGCAACACCCAGGCCAGGAGCCAACCTCTCTGGCCGGCTACCGGGGTCAGCGCGCGGAAGAAACGGCTCGCCCCCTCGCGACTGGCAAGAGCCACGCCTCGCTCGTATTTCCAGCTGCGCTCGGAGAGCGCCACGAACTCGTCGAGGATTCGTCCATCCGGGTCGCTCTCGTAGAGGCAGACCTCGACCCCACCCAGGCGCTGCACTCGGTTGGCGACGTTCCGGGCGGTCTTGCGGAATTTTTGCGAGCGCGTCCTCAAGAAGCCCTCCCAGCCCCCTTCCACGACCACGTAGGGGATCAACGAGGAACGAGCGACGAGGAAACGGCCGCCCGCTCGGGCCAGGAGCCGGCGGCTGGCTTCGAGGTTGGGCGAGTCGGAAGGCCAGCGGGCGAGCTCGGTCACGTCCCAATCGCGGCGCTCCCGGAGCACGTGGCGGATCAGCGCGTCGAGCGTCTGTTGGCGTCGCTGGGGGTCGACGACGAGATCGACTCTCGGCGAGTCTGGGCTAGAGACGAACTCCAGCCGGCGGCAAGGCAGACCGCGCTCGCGCAACGTGCTCCGCCATAGCGGGGCCACGGCCAGCAGTCGCCCGTGCTCACGCACCGTCAGCGTCAGGCGTTGGCGATGCTCCCCGTAACCCTCGCCGCAGCACCGGAACCAGGCCGGCCGGGTGAAGGGTGGACCATCTTGCGCCAGCGCCTCCCATTCCTGCTCGAGCGTCGAGAGCGGGCCATCGCCCTCGAGCGCCTCGACCGTCAGCACGGGAGGCCTCCGGTCGGCTCACGGTGCCGGGGCACAGGTTCGGGCGCTACGTCGCAGATCATGGGTCCGCTCGTGCCGGCGGCTGTTTCCGGGAACCGCCGCTCGGCTCGAAGTGCCCGCACCCCTCAACGCCCGGGCTCGCTACCGTATCCGGGTATGCGCCACGCCGCGGTCACCGACGCCACGGTGAAATTGCCGCTACCCGCTTGGACGTTGCCTTCCGGGTCCTCGTAGGTCCGATCCTGGTAGGCCACGTTGAGCTGTACATCGACGCGCCCCGGAGGGGACCAGGCGATTCCGGAGCCGCCGCTGTAGATCGTGCGCTTGCCGGTGCTTGCGTTCTGCGGCCGGTTGATGCCGTAGTAGCCTTGCGTCGACCAGCGCCAGTGAGAACCCAGCCCCAGGAAAGTGCTGATCACGCCTTCGACGTTTTCGGCCGTGCCCTCCAGGTTCCCACCGGAAGTGAACGCCTGGTTCAGCGCGAGCTGCAGCGAGCTGCGGCGTGAGGTCCGAGTCAGGTGCGTGCCGCCCGTGAAACGGCTACTGGCCCGATCCCCTTCATGGGATTGGCTGTAGGCACCGGCCTGTAGTCCAAAGGCGTATCGCTGGCCCTGGCTGTGCACGTAGCTGGCCTCCAGCTCGTGCAGTTCCGTGTCGCCGCTGTTGTCGGGTACGAACTGACTGTAGGAGTAGCCGAAGCCGACGGAGTCCGCCGCCGTGAAAGCGTGCTTCAAGCCGAAGCTCCCGCGGTAGCTGCGCTTGTCCTCGAGCGGATCGACGTAGCCCTCGTCGGGATCGTTCGATGATATCTGCGACGCGGACGAGTTGGCGGCGCTGAGTCCGAACTCCCAGCTCAGGCGCGCGTTGAGCACACGCCTGTAATCCAGGCTCAATCGCAGTGCTTCGACTTCCGTGTGGTTCGTCAGGAAGTAGAACTCCGTCTGGGTGATGTCCTCCGGGTCGAGCTTGGCGGCCAGACTGGGCGGAGGCTGCGTGCGCACGTATACCGCCGACAGACGCAGTTGCGACTTGAGGCCGCTCACGCGCGTTCCGCGGAAAAGCAGCTGGTGGCCAGTGTTATCCAGCGTGTCGGTCTTCGAGAACGTCTCGAGCGATGGCTGGTAGCTCAACTCGGTCTTCCAGAAGCGCGCCGTGTGCACCCAGGGCAGCACGAGCGACACGTCGGTCGACCAATCCGCGTCGCCCTTCCCGGCGAAACCGCCGACGTTGATGGAATCGGTCCAGGACTGCTTCACTGAGGCTTTGGGTAGGAAGGTGTTCGCGGCCTCCACCAAGCCCAGGGCCGCCGCCAGAACCACGGCCAAGGCCTGAAATTTGCGAAAGGTACGCATGCTCTTCTCGAGTTCCGCCGGATGGAGCAGCGGTGCAGTGACGAAAGTTACGGATTCACCCCGGTGCCGTCAAGTGCGAGGTGCCAACGCCCGCCGCGTCAACGAAGGCCGGCGCCCTCTGAGCTGGAACTGGAATCCCGGTCCGGAAGGCCCGGCCGTACGGCCACCACGGAGACCGCGTACCCTCGAAAGAAAAACAGCAGAAGGTCGAGCTTGGAAACCATCCACAGGAGCGGATAGGCCAGAGCGTAGGCCCGATACTGCTTTTCGACTGCGCGGAGCTGTTCGCCGGACGAAGGAGCGATCGTGCCGGCCTTGACACGGGCTTGCCCCTTGCGCGAGAGAACTTTCACGTAGGCGAAGTTGATCATCAGCTCGAGCATTTCGGTGAAGAATTTGGAGTAGCTGCCGGCGGCGACCGGTTCGAGCTGAGCCTGTCGGAGCATCGCGCGGTGCTGTCTCACGTTGTAGCCGATGACCTTGTGCCCATACCGCTCCTTGGTCATGCCGACGAGGTTCTTCAGCACGGTGACGGGCTTCCAGGGATCGCCGCTGGGCGTGGTCACGACCGCGATACCACCCGGGCGCGTCACGCGAAACAGCTCGCGGTTGAAGGCGGAGCAGTCGTCCAGGTGCTCGTGGACGTCGATCGTGACCACGACGTCGAACCCGGCGTCCTCGACGGGAATGCGCGAAGCCCGACCGGGAAACACCCGCTCCCCGAGCAACGCCGTCATCTCGGCGATGTGCTCCTCCTCGTTCTCGACCCAGGTCCAGTCGCCGCCGTGCGCGCGGAAGTGATGGTTCAGCGCCCCGTTGTTGTCGCCGTTGGTCACGAGCAAACAGCGCTTGCCTGTCACGTCTCCGATCTGGTCCAGCAACAGGCGCAGCTTCTGCTTTTTCTTGAGCGTCTTCGAGAACAGCCTGAGCTGCCAGGGCACTCGCCCGGGGACAGTGGCTGGGCCTGACGGCGGATCGGACACGAGGTATCTCCGACTGCCGTCGGCAAGACGCCGGGCGGCAACCGGCATTCTGATCGAAACGACCCTTGCAGTCCATCCACAAGCGGAGTCCGACTGACGACACCCCGGGGACCGGAAGGCGCAGAAGCGCGGCCACGGCAGCACCCATGCGACGAGATCCAACTGCTCGCGGGGCGCAGGGCGGCGCCATTCCGACGAAAGGTCAAGGCTCACGGAAGCCGCTGCAGCGTGATCTCTGTGCTATACTGCGCCGGCCTGCAGCAGTCGAGGAATGTGACACGGAGACAGGGAATCGCGACGGCCATCCTGCCGAACAAGGTTACACCTGCCGCCCCCAGCAACATCATGAGCACCGACAGTCTGCACGGTCTCCTGGAGGCTGCCGCAAGTCACTTCCCGAGCAAGGTCGCCGTCGAGGATCCAGGCCACGGCGAAATCACCTACTCCCAGCTGAACCGGAGTTCGACCCGTATTTCCGAAGAGCTTGCGCGAGCCGGGGTCGGTTCCGGCGACCGCGTAGGGCTGTGCGCCCCCAAGTCGCTGGCGTCCGTGGCCTCGCTGTTCGGTATCCTCAAAGCGGGCGCCGCCTACGCGCCGGTCGACCCGGATGCCCCCGTGCGGCGCAACGCCTCGATCTTCGAGGACTGCTCGGTCAAGGCCGTGGTCGTCGAGCGTTCTCGCGTGGAAGCTCTGCAGACAGCGAGTCCCACGCGCTACGCCGGTGCTCGGAGACTGGAGGCGGCGCCGGGTTCCGACATCCAGCTCTTGCAGCGGTCGACGGCGAGCCCGGACCGCTCTCCCGAAACCGAGGACTTGGCCTACGTGCTTTACACCTCGGGCTCGACCGGAGCCCCCAAGGGCGTGATGCACACGCATCGAAGCGCCCTGAGCTTCATCGACTGGTGCTCCCACGAATTCGAGCCTTCCGACGCGGACTGTTTCTCGGCCCACGCGCCGTTTCATTTCGACCTATCCATTCTGGATCTGTACGTCTCGCTCAAGCACGGCGCCCGGCTGGTCCTGATCGGGGAACAGCTCGGCAAGCAACCGCTGAAGCTGGCACCGCTGATTTCCGAGCGCAAGATCTCGGTCTGGTATTCGACTCCTTCGATCCTGCGCTTGCTGGTGGAGTTCGGCAAGCTCGAGCTTCACGACTCTTCGTCGCTCCGTCTGGTTCTGTTTGCCGGCGAGGTCTTCCCGCCGAAGCATCAGCGCGCCCTCATGGCACGCTGGCCGCATCCCCACTACTACAACCTGTTCGGGCCCACCGAAACCAACGTGTGCACCTACTACAAAGTGCCGGGCCCGCTAGCGGACGATCAACGCGATCCGGTGCCCATCGGCTTCCGCTGCTCGGGCGACGAGACGCTGATCGTCGACGAGAACTTGCGCCCCGTGCCCGTCGGAACGGAAGGCGAACTCTTGGTTTCCGGCGGCTCCGTGATGGTCGGCTACTTCAACCTGGAGGACAGGAATCGGGAGGCTTTCCACACCGATGAGCACGGTCGGCGCTGGTACCGGACCGGCGATCTCGTCCGGGATCGCGGCGACGGCTGCCACATCTTCTCGGGTCGCCGGGATCGCATGGTGAAACGCCGGGGCTTTCGCGTCGAACTCGGAGAGATCGAGGCCGCCCTGCACCGCCATCCCGGCGTGACGGAGGCCGCGGTCATCGCCACGCCCGATGAGGAGAGCGGCGTGCTGATCCGCGCCTTTCTCGGCTGGGCCGGCGCGCAGCCTGCTTCGGTCGTCGAGCTGAAGCGATTCTCCGCCGAGAATCTGCCGGGCTACATGATCCCGGACCGCTTCAAGCTGCTGGAGTCCTTGCCCAAGACCTCGACCGACAAGGTCGACTATCAAGCGCTGAAGGAGCTGGCCTAGTGGACTTCGCGCTGAGCGACGAGCACAAGGCGCTGCGCGACGGCATCGTGAAGTTCGCCCAGCACGAGTTGGGCGACGTGGATCTGCAGCAAGAGCGCGACAGCGTCTTCTCCCACGAGGCCTGGTTGAAGTGCGGCGAGATGGGGCTGCAAGGCCTGCCGGTGCCCGAGGAGCACGGAGGAGCGGGCCTCGATCCACTGTCCTGCGCGATCGCCCTGGAAGCGCTGGGTTACGGCTGCCGCGACGGCGGGCTCGTCTTTTCCATCTGCGCTCACCTGCTGGCCTGCGTCGTGCCGATCTGGAAGCACAGCAACGAGGCCCAGAAGCAGCGCTTCTTGCCCGGGTTGTGCAGCGGCCGTCTGATCGCCGCCAATGCGATGACCGAGCCCGGTACCGGGTCCGATGCCTTCTCCATGGCTACCCGGGCGGTGCCCCAGGCGGAGGGGTTCTGCATCAGCGGGACCAAGACTTTCTGCTCGAACGGCCCGATCGCCGATGTAGCGCTGGTCTACGCGCTCACCGACGCCGCCAAGGGCTATGCCGGAGGCGTCACCGCCTTCATCGTCGAGAAAGGCCTGCCCGGCTTTCGGCCCGGGCAGCGTTTCGAAAAGATGGGACTGCGTACGAGCCCAATAGGCGAACTGGTGCTCGACGATGTGCAGGTTTCCCGCGACGTGGTGCTGGGCGGCGTGGGTGGCGGAGGCCCGATTTTCGCGGAGTCCATGGACTGGGAGCGGGCCCTGCTGGTCGCTTGCCACGTCGGGACGATGCAACGCTTGCTCGAGCAGGCGGTCGAGCACGCTCGGACGCGCAAGCAGTACGGACAGACGATCGGCAAGTTCCAGGCCGTCGCGCACAAGATCGTCGACATGAGCGTCCGCCTGGAGGCCGCGAGGCTCTTGACCTACCGCGCCGCCTCCCGCCTCGGCGTCAGCCGCGACGCCGGCATGCACGCCTCGACCGCCAAGCTGTTCACCAGCGAATCGCTCGTGCGCAGCGCGCTCGACACGATCCAGATCCTCGGTGGCTCCGGCTTCATGGTCGAGACCGGCGCCGAGCGAGCGCTGCGGGACTCGGTCGCCGGCACGCTGTACTCGGGCACCTCGGAGATCCAACGGAACATCATCGCTCGCTGGATCGGGCTGTGAGCGGGGCCGATCCGGCCCAGGCATGATCCCGTGAACCGCGAAGATTCCGGCGTTCACCCGGGCAAGTTCGTGGCGCTGGGCCTGCAGCTCGGCCTGCTGCTGTTGGTGATCCGCCAGTTCCAGATCGAGAGCAGCGCGTTTCTGCGCCTCTCGCTCTTGGCCTTCGCGGGCTTCGCCGTTCACTATTTCCTGCCGCTCCGCTTCCGACTCCCCTTGTTCGTGCTGCTGTCGCTCGCCGGGATCCTGCTCGTCTTCGGCTTCGCGAACAGCGCCTGGCTCGTCGGTTTCGGGCTGTTGCTGATCGCGATCTGCCGCCTGCCGATCGCGTTGAGGCTGCGCGTTCTGCTGCTGCTCGTCGCGGGAGGCGGCCTGGCGGCGCTACGGTCAGGCTGGCTCGAGGGGCCCTGGTCCGCTGCGATCTGGCCGATCCTCGGCTCGATGTTCATGTTCCGCATCCTGGTCTATCTCTACGATATCGAACACGAGAAAGGGCCGACGTCGACCTGGAGGACGCTGGCCTATTTCTTCATGCTGCCCAACGTCTGTTTCCCGCTCTTTCCGGTCGTGGACTACAAGACCTTTGGCCGGACCCATTACGACGCCGACCGGCATCGCATCTATCAGACCGGAATCGAGTGGATGGTTCGGGGCGTCGTGCACCTCGTGCTCTACCGCGTCGTCTACTACCATCTGACGCTCGCCCCCTCGGACGTCATCGATCCGGACAGCCTGGTCAGGTTTTTGGTCTCGAACTTCCTGCTCTACCTGCGCATCTCCGGCCACTTCCACATCATCGTCGGGATGCTGCATCTTTTCGGGTTCAATCTCCCCGAAACGAACCGCCTGTATTGCCTGTCCTCCAGCTTCACGGATTTCTGGCGCCGGATCAACATCTACTGGAAGGACTTCATGATGAAGGTCTTCTACTATCCGATGTACTTCCGCCTGCGGAAGTCCGGACCGACCCGGGCGCTCGTGGTCTCGACCCTGCTCGTCTTCGGCGTCACCTGGCTTCTGCACTCCTACCAGTGGTTCTGGCTGCGCGGGTCCGTGCCGTTGACCTGGCAGGACGGGGTGTTTTGGGGCACGCTGGCCGCGCTGGTGCTGTTCAACTCGCTGCGCGAGCTGAAGCACGGCCGGCAGCGCTCCCTCGGCACGACCACGTTCAGCGTGGCTCAACGGCTGTCGCGCGGCCTGGCCACGGTGGGGGTATTCCTGTTCATCTGCCTGCTGTGGTCGGTGTGGACCTCGCAATCGTTCTCGGCCTGGTTCTCGATGTGGGACTTCCTGGGTCCGAGCCGCGCGGCGCAGGCGCGGCTGTTCCCCGGCTACTTCATCGGGGTTTCGCTGGTGCTGTTCGCGAGCGCCGCCCTTTACGGCCGGCTGCCCGTGCGCAGCGAGGAGGGACCGGCTGCAAGCGGTCCCGTGCCGCTGCGACCGGCGCTGGGCACGCTGGCCGTCCTCGTGGCGCTGGCCGCCGCGGGCATTCCGGCCGTCTACAAGCGGCTCCCGACCTCCGCGGCCAACGCGATCCTGTCCGTGCGAAAAGCGCACCTGAGCCGGGCCGATACCGCCGCCTTCGAGCGCGGCTACTACGAGAACCTCACGCGCGTCGATCGGTTCAACTCCCAGCTCTGGGAAATCTACATGCGCAGACCCGTGTTCCATTGGCTGAGCGTGGAGAGCGGCGGTCTGGTGCGCTTGACCGGCGACTTCCTGGAGAAGGAAATGGTGCCCGGTTTCAACACCGAGACGCCCTTCGGCACCATCAGTGTAAACCGCTGGGGCATGCGGGATCTCGACTACGAACGGCTGCCGGAGCCGGGAACCTATCGCATGGCGTTCCTCGGCGCCTCCTCCGTGCTCGGGTGGGGCGTCGAGCAACACGAGAACTTCGAGTCGCTGCTCGAGGCGAAACTCAATGCGACACCGCTCGACTCGACCCACGATCGTTACGAGATCCTGAACATGGCCGTGGCCGGCTACTTCCCGCTCCAGCAGCTCTTGGTGGTCGACAAGGCCCTGACCTTCGAGCCCCAGGCGCTGCTCTACTTTGCGACCGATCGCGAGGCGTTGCGCTCGACCTGGTACTTGAGCGCAGCCTTGCGCGCCGGGAGACCCATCCCCTACGACTACCTGCAGAAGCTCATCGGACGCGCGCGCATCGATACAGCGACGGACGAGACAACGGCGATCAAACGGCTGGAGCCCTTCAAGGACGAACTGCTCGACTGGCTCTATCAGAGCATCGCGGCACGCTGCCGCGGGCAGGGCGTACAGCCGGCGTGGGTCTTCCTGCCGTCGATCCGAGAAGGGCGTTGGGCCGAGGACCTGGCCCGCCAGAGCCAGCAGGCGGAGGCGGCCGGCTTCCTGGTGCTGGACTTGAGCGGTGCCTTCGACGGGCATGCGGTCGATGCGCTGCGCCTCGCCGAATGGGACAACCACCCGAATGCGCTGGGTCACCGGCTGGTCGCCGAACGCTTGTTCGCCATGTTGCAGCAACACCCGCAGGCGTTCTTCTGAACGTTTGCGGCTCGTGACGGAAAGAGGGAGCTACCGTGGATACCGAGACCATCAAGCAGCAGGTGAAAAGCTACATACTGCGGGAGTTTCTGCCCGGAGAGAGCCCGACCGCGCTCACGGACACAACCGAGCTGGTCACTCACGGCGTGTTGGACTCGCTGGCGACGCTGAAGCTGGTGACGTTCCTCGAAGAGGAATACGGGATCTCGCTCGAGGCGCACGAGGTCGATGCGGAGCATCTCAATACGCTGCCCGCCATCGCGGCGCTCGTTTTCTCCAAGAGGAAGTAGCCGGCGGGCGCCGGTGCGGGCCCAGAATCGGAGCAGCCCGCGCCAGCGCGTCGCCGTGCGGCTTGAAGGTCTCCACCCCGGCGCCCTATTCTTGTGGGGCGGGCCGGTCTCGATCCTGCCGGCAGATCCGAGCGTGCTGAATGGACTCGCACACACCCCAGAAGGTTCTGATCACCGGAGCCGGAGGGTTCATCGGCAGCCACCTCGTGGCCGACCAGCTCGGGCGCGGCCGGCGGGTGATCGCGCTCGACCTCCATACGGAGCGACTCCACCCGCTGCTCTCCGCCGCAGGGCTCGAGCTGCTTTCGGGCGACGTGGCCGACGAGGAGCTGCAGCGCCGCGCCCTCGAGGGCGTGGACACGGTGTTCCACCTGGCGGCCGCGCATCTCAGCGTGAAGGCGCGCGCGGGAGAGTTCGCCAGAGTCAACGTCGAGGCCGTGCGCCGCCTGGTGGCTGCGTCGCGGCGCTGCGGCGTGCGGCGGTTCGTCCATTGCAGCAGCGTCGGCGTTCACGGCACCATCGTCCACCCGCCTGCCAATGAAGACTCTCCCTGCCAGCCCCAGATTCCCTACGAGCGAACCAAGCTCGAGGGCGAGCGGCTCGTGCTCGACGCGGCGCGCCGGACGGGCTTTCCCGCCGTCGTGATCCGCCCCGTGTGGGTCTACGGCCCGGGCTGCCCCCGCACCGAGAAGCTGTTCCGCGCCATCGCCAAGGGACGGTTCGTCGTGGCCGGGGCCGGCGGGACCTTGCGGCATTGCGTCTACATTCGCGACATGCTGGACGCCTTCGATCTGGCGGCGACGAAGGACCTGGCTCTGAGCCAGGTCCTGATCGTGGGAGAGGCCGAGGCGGTCACCGTGCGCAGGCTCGTCGACGAGATCGCGCGGCTGACCGGCGCGCGCCCCCCGCGCTCCGCGCCCTCCGCCCTGCTGCACGCCGCCGGCTGGGCTGCGGAGCTCTTGTGGAAGCCGCTGGGCCAGGAGCCGCCCCTGTCCCGCCGCACCTTGAAGTTCTTCACGGGCAACACGGCGTTCGACATCGGCCGCGCGCGCAGGCTGCTGGGCTACGAGCCGCGCTACGATCTACGCTCCGGCCTGCGCGAGACTCACTGGATCCTGAGTGGCGACCGCCCCCCGCTGCCGCTGCCCGCCCCCCTGGGGCCGGAAGGCCACCTCGCGTGAGCCAGACCTCCCCGAGCGAGCTCGACCCCGGCACCCCGCTGGACTGCCACGTGCATTTCCACGAGTGCTACGAGGCCGAGACCTTCTTCGACGCCGCCTGCGCGAATCTCGGGGCCGCCGCGGCGGGGCCGGCGGCCCTGCAGGGCGTCCTGCTGTTCACCGAGGCGCGTGGTGACCGCTGGTTTCGCACCTTTCGGGCGGACGGCGGGGCGCGACGTGCCGGGCGGTGGAGCTTCAAGCCGACCGGAGAGGAGACCTCGCTGGTTGCAGAGCACGTGGACGGGGCGCGCATCTTGCTGATCGCCGGCCGGCAGATCGCCACGCGCGAAGGGCTGGAGGTGCTGGCGCTGAACCGGCTCGAGGACTACCCGGACGGGCTGGAGTTGCAAGAGGTCGTCGACGCGGTGCTCGCCGGCGGAGCGATCGCGGTGCTCCCGTGGGGCTTCGGCAAGTGGTGGTTTCGCCGTGGCGGTCTCGTCCGGCAGGCGCTGCAGTCGAACCGCGGCCGGCCGTTCTTTCTGGGGGACAACTCGGGCCGGCTGGCGCGGACCCCGCGCCCGACGCTGTTCGCGCAGGCGATCGCCGCCGGCGTGTGGGTCTTGCCGGGCACGGACCCGCTGCCCTTTCCGGCGCAGGCCCGCCGGGTGGGCAGCTACGGCTGCATCCTGCGGCTCGCGCTGGATCCCGCGCGCCCCGCGCGGGCCGTGATCGAAGCCTTGAGCGGCGGCGTCCGTCAGCCCCGGACCTACGGCCGACTGGAACGACTGGGGCCCTTCCTGCGCAATCAGCTGGCGATGCAGCGGCTCAAGCGCCGGCGGAGGCCGCGCCGGTGAGAGCCCTGGTCGTGGCGCCCCAGCCCTTTTTCTCGCCCCGTGGAACGCCGTTCAGCGTGTACTACCGCACGCTCATCACGACCCAGCTGGGCGTGGACGTCGATCTTCTGACCTACGGCGAGGGGCAAGACGTCGAGATCCCGGGCTTGCGCATCCACCGCATTCCGCGCTTCGGCTTCCTCGGTCCGGTGGCGGTCGGCCCCTCGCTGCTCAAGCTGTGGCTGGACGGGTTCCTCGTGCTCTGGACGCTCGGGCTGCTGCTGCGGCGACGGTACGACTTCGTGCATGCCCACGAGGAGAGCGTATTCTTCCTGCGTTTCCTCAAGCCGATCTTCCGCTTCAAGCTGGTCTACGACATGCACTCGAGCCTGCCCCAGCAGCTCTCCAACTTCAAGTTCACCGAATCGCGCGCGCTGATCCGTCTTTTCGAATTGCTGGAGGACAGCTGCTTGCGCCGAGCCGATGCGGTGATCACGATCTGCCCGGAGCTGCGCGACTACGCCCTGCCCCGGGTGAGCGACCCGCGCAGACATTTCCTCATCGAGAACTCGCTGTTCGACGAGGTGCGACTGGCGCGCGTGGCGGGAAACGGGGCCGGCCTGCCGCGCGATCCCGATCTGCCGCTCGACCGACCCATCGTCGCCTACGCCGGGACCTTCGAGAGTTACCAGGGCATCGACCTGTTGATCGAGGCCTTCGCCAGAACGCGGACAGCGCGGCCGGAGGCGTTCCTGCTGTTGATCGGCGGCTCCGCGGAGCAGGTGGCCAGCGCCCGCGCGCTGGCCGATCGACTCGGGATCCCGGGCGACGTCTGCTGCACCGGACGCCTGGATCCCGCCGCCGTCAAGCGGCAGCTCCGGCGCGCCGCGGTGCTGACCTCCCCGCGCACCGCCGGCACGAACACCCCGCTCAAGATCTACGAGCAGCTCGCCAGCGGCATCCCGCTGGTCGCCACGCGCATCCTGTCCCACACCCAGGTGCTCGACGACCGGGTCTGTTTCCTGGCCGATCCCGATCCCGATTCTCTCTCCCGCGCCCTCCTGGCGGCGCTCGAGGGCGGACCGGCCTGCGCGCGCGTGGTGCAGAACGCCCAGGAGCTATACCGCAGGGACTACTCTCGCGAGGCTTACCTGGCCAAGATGAGCGCCCTGCTCGAAGTGCTGCACTGATGTGTGGCATCGCGGGCATCGTCGTCCTCGATGGCGCGCCGCCGGAGCGGGGCCTGCTCGAGGCCATGTGCGCCACCCTGACCCACCGCGGGCCGGACGATCAGGGGCTGCACGTCTCCGGAAATGTCGGCCTGGGCATGCGACGACTGGCGATCATCGACGTCGCCGGCGGCCGGCAGCCGCTGTTCAACGAGACGCGCACGATCCGCACGGTGTTCAACGGGGAGATCTACAACTTCCGCGAGCTGCGCGGCGAGCTCGTGCAGCGCGGCCACCGCTTCGATTCCGCGACCGACGGCGAGGTCATCGTTCATCTGTGGGAGGAGCACGGCCCGGCGTTCGTGGAGCGCCTGAACGGCATGTACGCGATCGCCCTGCACGACCAGGAGCGCCAGCAGTTCGTCCTGGCACGCGATCGGCTGGGCATCAAGCCTCTGTACTACCACCTGTCGGAAGGCCGCCTGGTCTTCGCTTCGGAGATCAAGGCCATCCTGGCCTCCGGCCTGGCATTGCGCAGCCTGGACATCGACGCGCTCGGGCAGTTGCTGGCCTGGGAATACATCCCCGCTCCGGCCACGCTGCTACGGGAGATCCGCAAGCTCGATGCGGCGGAACTATTGCTGCTCGACCTGCGAGGCCGGCGCTCCGAGATCCGCGCCTACTGGGACGTTCCGGCCCCCCGAACCCCGGCGGGAGACGGCGCGCCGTCGCGCATCGAGGAGTGGGAAGAGCGGATCGACGTCAAGCTGGCCGAATGCGTCCGCCGCCAGCTGGTCAGTGACGTCCCGCTGGGGGCCTTCCTGTCGGGCGGCGTGGACAGCTCGCTGGTCGTGGCGGCCATGGGCCCGGCCCGTACGTTCAGCATCGGTTTCGACGACCCGAGCTACGACGAGGTGACCTGGTCCCGAGCGGTCGCGCGGCACCTGGGCGTCGATCATCAGGTGAAGATCCTCGAGCCGCAGGCCCTGGAACTGTTCGATCGCCTGATGGCCTTCATGGACGATCCGATCGGCGATTTCTCGATCTTCCCCACCTACCTGATCTCCGAGGCCGCCCGCGAGCACGTGACGGTCGCGCTCTCGGGAGACGGCGGAGACGAGCTGTTCGGCGGATATGAAACCTACGTGGCCCAGCAGAAGGCGCGAACCTGGAGCCTGCTCCCCCGAGTGCTGCGCGAACGGGTCCTGGCGCCCCTCGTGCGCCGGTTGCCGCCGCAGTCCCAGAAAAAGGGGCTGATCAACAAGGCCCGGCGCTTCGTCGAGGGTCTGGAGCACGCCGGCGACCTGGGCCACGCGCGCTGGCGCCTGTTCGCGGGCGAGGCCGCCCGCCGCGGCCTGTTCACGCCCGAAGCCCTGCGCGCGATGAACACGTCCACGGCAGACCACGTCTTGCGCCTGTTCCGGCGCGCCGGCGAGCGCGGCGAGCTCGATCGCTGCCTGTACGTCGATCTCAAGAGCTATCTCTCCGACAACTGTCTCGTCAAAGTCGACCGCATGTCGATGGCCTGCTCGCTCGAGGTGCGAGTGCCCTTCCTCGATCACGAGCTGGTGGAACTGGCCTTCGAGGTGCCGGCCGAGTTCAAGGTCAGCCGGGGACGAACCAAGGTACTGCTCAAGCGAGCGGCCTGCCGGCACGTGCCGCGCGAGTGCGTGTACCGTCCCAAGCAGGGCTTCAGCATTCCGGTCAAGAACTGGCTGCGCGCGGAGCTGCGGCCGCTCATGGAGGAACTCTTGGCGCCCCGATCGCTCGAGACCGAGGGCCTGTTCCAGCCGCCCGCCGTCGAGCGGCTCAAGCAGGAGCACCTGCAGGGTCGTGAGAACCACAGCCACGTCCTGTGGTCGTTGATGGTCTTCCAGGACTGGCGCAGGCGCTGGCGGGCGTGATCCGGCGCGACCCCAGCGGCGCCAGCGCCTTGCGCTACGACCTGATCGTCGTGGGTGGAGGCATCTATGGCGTGACGTTGGCGCTCGAAGCCGCGCGGCGGGGCCGCCGTCCCCTGCTGCTCGAGCGCGGTGATTTCGGCCAGGCCACGAGCTGGAACAGCCTGCGCATCGTGCACGGCGGGCTGCGCTATCTGCAGACCCTCGACTTCCGGCGCTTTCGGGAATCGGTCGGCGAGCGCAGCTGGTTCCTGCGCAATTTCCCGGATCTCGTCGAGCCCCTCCCTTGCCTGATGCCCCTGTACGGCCGCGGCCTCAAACGCAACGCGGTTCTGCGCAGGGTGCTGGCCTGGAACGATCTGCTTTCGAGCCGGCGCAACGAGGGGTTGCGCTTGGACCGCGTCCTGCCGCGGAGCCGGGTGATCACGGCGGAGGAAACGGTGGCGCTGTTCCCCGGAGTCCGGCGCAACGGCTTGCAGGGAGCGGCGCTGTGGTACGACGCCGTGATGCCGGACTCCCAGCGCCTGATCGTCGAGCTGTTGCACTGGGCCTGCGCCGAGGGCGCCGTCGCTCTCAATCACGTCGAGGCCGTGGGGCTCTTGCAGGACGGCCAGGGGATCCGGGGCCTGTCGGGCCAGGACCGCCTGTCCGGAGAGCGCTTCGAGTTCGAGGCCGGCGTGGTCGTGAACTGCAGCGGTCCGTGGTGCCGCGAGCTGGCCCGGCGCTTCGACCGCGACGTCCCGCAGCTCTTCCGACCCTCGCTGGCCTTCAACCTGTTCATCGACCGAGCGCCGCTCTCGACGGCGGCGCTGGCCGTGGCTCCGGAACCTGCCGGTTCCCCCGTCTACTTCGTCCACCCCTGGAAGGAGCGGATGCTCGCCGGAACCTACCACGCCCCGTGGAGCGGCGGGCCTGACGATGGCCCGCCGGGAGAAGACTCGACGAAATCCTTTCTGAGCCAGCTACGCTCGGCCCTGCCGGACCTCGCCGTCGGGCCGCGGGAGGTGCTGAGGGTCCACTGGGGACTGCTGCCCGCGGCTCGTCCCGGCACCGCCCTCCTATCCCGCCGCGAGCTGATCCACGATCACGGGGCAGCGGGCAGCCGGCGGGGTCTCTACAGCGTGTCCGGGGTCAAGTTCACGACGGCCCGGCTCGTCGCGGAGAAGACGCTGAGGGGCGTCTTCCCCGGCGAGACCGCAGGCCCCGGCTCGCCTCCAGCCCCGGCGTCGCCGCCGCGGGCGGAGGCGTTCCGGGCCTTGCTGGCTCGCGACCCCGCGGCCGCCCGGGCGGTCGTGGAACGCCTGACGCGGGACGAGGCCGCGCTCACCGTGGACGATCTGCTGCTGCGCCGCACCGACTGGGGGGTCGTGCCGGCCGCAGGGAGCGAGCTGGCGGCCCGGATCGCCCCCTGGGTCGCCCATCGAACCTGACGCCAAGCGGGACGTTGCCGTCAGGACCCGATCGCGCTCACGGGCCGAGCCGGCAAGTTGCCGTCCGACTTCGCGCCGAGGCTGGCGCGCAGAAAGCCCTCGAACATCAGCAGGCTCCAGATCGCCGGGCTGTGGTCGCGCATCCCGGACTGATGCTGGTCCAGCAAGCGTCGCAGGAAGGCCTGGTCGAACAGGCCGGTGTCGGGCAGCGCCGAGTCGAGAATCGCCGCCCGCACGCGCTCGCGCAAGCTGCCGCGGAACCAGGAGGCGAGGGGGACGGCGAAGCCCATCTTGGGCCGGTGCAGCAGCTCGTCGGGCAGGTAGGGGCGCAGCGACTCCTTGAACAGGTACTTGCCCGTTCCGTTTCGCAGCTTGAGCCCTGGGTCGAGTCCCGACACCCACTCGGTCAGCGGGTGGTCCAGGATCGGAACCCGCACCTCCAGCGAGTGCGCCATGCTCGCCCGATCGACCTTGGTCAGGATGTCTCCCGGCAAGTAGGTCTTGAAGTCGAGATACTGAATGCGGGAGAGCGGGTGCTCGGGTGCGGAGCGCGCATGGTGTCGGAACACCTCCAGCGCCTGGTAACCCTGCAGCTCGCGGCGCAGCGAAGCGCTGTACAGACGCTGGCGCAGCCCGTCGGCGAGGATCGAGACGCTGTGGAAATAGGCTTGCAGGCTGTCCCGGGACAGGGCCTGGAATGTGGTCTTGGCGCGCAGGAGGCGAGGGGCCCAGTCCGCCTTGGGGTAGACGGCGCCCAGCAGACCGAACACCGGGCGCCGCAATCCGCCCGGCAGCGACCCGCGCAGCCGCTCCTCGGCCATGTGCCAGCGGTAGCGCCGGTAACCCGCGAAGTTCTCGTCGCCGCCATCTCCCGACAGGGCCACCACGACGCGCCGCCGGGCCAGCTCGCAGACCCGATAGGTCGGGATGGCGGAGCTGTCGGCGTAGGGCTCGTCGTACAGCCCGACCAGCCGGTCCACGAGATCCACGTCGTCGGGGTTGACCGTCTCCACCTGATGGTCGGCGCCGTAGCGCGAGGCGACCAGCGCGGCGTGGGGGGCCTCGTCGAACGCCGGATCGGGAAAGGCGATCGAGCAGGTGTGGACCGGGTCCGTGCTGGCCCCGGCCATCAGCGCCACGACCGCGCTCGAGTCCACCCCGCCGGAGAGGAAAGCCCCCAGGGGAACCTCGGCGACCAGACGGATCCGCACGGCCTCGGAAAGCCGTTCGATCAGCTCCCGCGCCGCTTCGGCTTCCGAGCGGACCGGGACGTGGCGAAAGGGCACGTCCCAGTAGCGCCGGGGCTCGGGCAGCGCCGACCCGCGGCGCACGGCCAGGGTGTGGCCGGGTGGCAGCTTGAAGGCCTGGGCCAGGATCGTCCGCGGGTCGGGGATGTAACCGAAGGCGAAGAACTCTTCGACCGCCCGGGGATCGATCGACCGCGATAGGTCGGGATGGACGAGCAAGCCCTTCAGCTCCGAGGCGAAGATCAGCCGCTGGTCGGGCAGCAGCCCGTAGAACAGCGGCTTGATCCCCAGGCGATCTCGGGCCAGGAACAGCTCGCCGCGGCCACGGTCCCACAGGGCGAACGCGAACATGCCGCGGAATCGATCGACGCAACCCTCGCCCCACTCCTCCCAGGCGTGCACGATGACCTCGGTGTCGCAGCGCGTGGCGAAGGAGTGGCCGCGTGCCAGAAGCTCCCGGGTCAGCTCCTGAAAGTTGTAGATCTCCCCGTTGTAGACGACGACGACGTTGCGGTCTTCGTTGTAGAGCGGCTGCTGGCCGCCGCTGAGGTCGATGATCGAAAGCCGCAGGTGGGCCAGCCCCACTCCGGGCTCGACGTGCAGTCCGCGCTCGTCGGGACCGCGGTGCCGCTGCACGTCGCGCATCCGCAGCAGCAGCGTCTCGTCCACCGGACGCGGACCGCTCAGGTCGAAGATGCCCGCGATCCCGCACATGGCGCACTACCCTCCCGTGCCGCGCGGCGCAGACGTCAGCACGGCATCGTACAGCGCGAGGTAGTCCAGCACCATGCGCTCCAGGCTGAAGCGCTCCTCGGCGCGCCGGCGACCTTCCCGGCCGTGCTGCATTCGCAGGTCCGGCTGCGCCAGGTACCGCTCCAGCGCTGCGGCCAGAGCCGGTGGATCCCCTCGCGGCACCAGGAAACCGCTCGCGCCGTGTTCCACGAGCTCCGGATTGCCCCCGACGCGGGTCGCGACGACCGGGAGCCCGCTGGCCATGGCCTCGAGGATGCCGTTCGACACGCCCTCGGCCAGCGAGGGCAGCACGAACACGTCGAGCCCCCGCAGGATCTGCGGTATGTCGGAGCGCTCGCCGGGAAGCCAGGCCAGGTCGGTCGCCCCGCAGGCCTCGAGCACGCCGCGCACGGCCTCGCGCAGGGGACCGTCTCCCACCAGCACCAGGCGGATTCGCGCGCGCGCCCCTGGATCGCGCCCCACGAGCAGCGCGAAGGCCCGCGCCAGCGTGAGCGGATCCTTGACCGCCTTGAGTCGGCCCACGGTGCCGAGCACGATCGCGCCGCGCGGCGCGGCGTCCGGCGCGGGCAAGGGCTCGCGGCCGGTGGGGGCCGGATGGAAGCGTTCGCTGTCTACGCCGTTGTAGATCTGGGTCAGCCGTCCCGGCGGCACGCCGACGCCGCGAGCCAAGTAGACCTCGAGATCCCGGGAGAGCGCGACCCAGCGATGGACGAAGGGGCGCATCGCCCGGCGCAGCCAGCGGTAGCGCGGGCGCAATCCATCCAGGTCGTGCATGTCGCGGCCGTGCTCGGCGTGGATGCGCACGGGCACGCGGGCCAGCGCGGCCGGCACCACGGCCTCGAGGGCCGACAGATTGCGTGTGTGGACGATCGCGGGCCGCAACTGCCTGAGCAGTCGCCACAGGCGCAGCTGCACGCCGGGGTCGTGGCCCGCTCGTTTATCGAGCGCGTGCAGCGTGACGTCCGACCTGCGGATCCGACGCGCGAACTCCGTGTACCCGGTCAGGCAGACGATGGCGTGACGGTAGCGCGCGGGCGGCATACGATCGATCAGGTTGACCAGCCCGTTCTCGAGGCCGCCCACGTCCAGCCGATGAATGACGTGGGCCACGAGGGGCGCCGAGACCGGTCGGTCGGTCGCCGCTGGCGCAGCCGGACCGCGGTCGGCGACGAGCCCCGGCGCGGACTCGAGGTGGGCCACCGCCTCAGCCCAGGCCGCTGGCGATCGGCGGACCGAGCCACTGGCTGACCCGCAGGGGCAGGCGTTTCCAGAGCTCGATGAAGAGCCGATAGCGCGGGTTCAGCGGGTTGATGTCGGGCACGGCCCGGGCCCGCACGAGATGGTACTCGTAGAACAGGGGCTCGGGCTCGAAGCCCCAGTGGCGCTTGAAGTGATAGGCTCCCGTCTCCCGCTTGCTGCGGCCGTAGTCGAAGAGGCGCAGCCCTCGCTCCGCCGCCCGCCGCATGACTTCCCAGTACATGAAGTCGTTGCCCGCCACGCTGCGCGCCTCGCGCGTCCCGCCCCCGTAGTAGGGCAGCACCTCGTCGCGCCAGTAGAAGCTCATCACGGAGCTGAGCGGCGACCCATCGCGGTAGACGGAGAGCACCTCGCAGTCCTCGCCGAACGCCTCGCGCAGCGCCTCGAAGTACCGTCGCGGCAAGACGGGGGTGCCCAGGTCCCGCACGCTCTCCGAGTAGACTCGGTAGAACCGCGCGAGGTCGGACTCGATCTCGCTGCGCAAGCCGGCCTGCAGACCCTTGCGGACCATCGCCCGCTGCTTGCGCGGGATGGCCTGCAGGTTGGCCTGGGGCGCGGGTTCCAGGGCCTTGCGAAAGGTGACGTAGAGATCCTTGCACGGCCACGCGGGGTGCAGCCGGCGCCGGTTGCGCATCTCGAGATAATCCACCTCGAGGCGGCGCGCCAGGTCGCAGGCCGCCCGCTCCAGCGCCCGGTGGGCCTGCTCGTCGGCGGCCAGGATCCCCCCATAGACGCAGAACGGGGTCGAGATCAGCGCGTTGCCGAACAGGCGGCTGCGCAGGTGCCCCAGGGGCAGCACGCCCCGCATCGTCCCCGCCGTCTCGACGTACAGGTAATGCCCGCGCTGGCGGAACCCGCGGGCCAGGACCGTCCGCCACTCCGCGCGGTGAAAGAACGTCCCTGCGGGGTGGCGGGCCACGAAGTCGTTCCAACGCCCGAGGATCCCGGCCTCGAGCTCGCGGACCTCGAGCGGCTGCACCCGTGTCTCGGCAGGGACGACGGCGGTCACGCCGAACCCGCCGTCCGGCGCCCGCGCATCTGGACTCGCATCGTTGGCTCCCGACTCGTCGCCGCGCCCCGGCGTTCCAGGCTGGCTCGGAGAATTAGTAGGCTGGAGCAGGCCATCGGTCAAGGCCGGGCCGCGGGCCCGAGCGGGTCCCACAAGAGGAACGGCCGTCCCGGCAGCGAGCGCCGGGACGGCCGTTCCCAAAAGACAGACTCTGCGACTTCTACTTGAAGTCGACCACGAACCACTTCGTCGACGGCTGACCCTTCGGGCTGTCGAGCGGAGCCGGAGCGCCGGTCAGGAACGGCGTCGAGCAACTGGTGTGGATCACCTCGCTCGCGCCGTTGATGGTCAGCGTGGTCTTCGAGCCCAAGCTGGACTGCCCGTGCTTCGCGGAATCGATCGTGAAGCCGTTCTCGGCCGCCGAGGACAGCACCTGCCCGTTGACCAACCCGGCCGGGAAGCTGTACATCACCGGCTGGCCCGTGAACTTGCTGGCCACGACGGTGACCGTGGTCGGGTTCGGAATGGTCGGGCCGATGTACTTGAACGAGAAGGCCTTGATCGCGCTAGTGCAGGCCTTGGGTGGCGGTTTGACCAGCACGATCGCGGAATCCGTCACGTCCGGGCACGAGCCGCCCGCCTGGTCGTAGGACACCGTCACCGTGTTCTGGGTTTCCTGCGAGATGAAGGCGGTGGTGCGGAGCACGACGGTCTCGCCACCTTCGATCTCGAGGATCGGACTCCCCGGGATCTCCCCGAGCTTGTCGTCGATGACCGACACGTCGGTCGCGTCGGACGAGCCCGGGTTCTGGATCTTGTAGGAGTACTCGATCTCCGTCCCGCCGCCGAACGCCACGCCCCCACCATCCACGAAGCCCACGATCTCGAGCGACCCGAACCTGTCGCCCAGACCGATCGGCTGCGAGCAAGAAGTGTGGATCTTCAGATCCTGAACCGGGTTGCCGAACTGATCGATGATGTTGATCAGGGTGTCGGCTGCCAGGGTCGAGTCGCCGGCGTTGGTCGCGCTGATCACCACCGTTTCCCCGATGTCCACGGTGGCCGCCACGGTGTCGAGATAGACCTTGCCCTTGCTGCTGGCCGCCTTGATCCGCACCGGCTGGAAGCCCGTGGGTCCGGCCGGGGGGGTGCACGTCGCCTTCCCGCTTTGCGGGTTGTTCGACTGGTTACAGCCGCCGCCGTCGTAGCGCACGCTCAGGTCCCGGATCTTGTTGTTGCAGGGGAACGGTTGGGGTCCCGGGATCGAGCACTCGGAGGTCGGCGCTCCCGGGGCGCACTTGGAGCCGTCGCTACCGTCCACCGGCAGCTTGACCGTGCCCCCCAGCGTCGTGGTCAACTCCACCACCCGCACGCCGCCGAAGTGATCTCCGACCTTGATCGGCTTGGAGCAGGAGGTGTGGAACTGGATCGATTGCAGTCCGTTGTTGATCTTGATCAGCGTGTCGTTCGTCAGCTGGGAGGCCCCCCCCACCGCGAACACGTCGCCGACGAAGATGCCGCTGACGTTGGCCCACACCGGGCTGGCCGCGCTGTGCGGGGTGACCTTGATGCTGACCGGCTGGGCCCCGCCCGGATCGCCGGAGCAGATCACCTTCCCCGACTGCTGATTGGTCGTCGCCGCGCAACTCGCGCCCGTGTACTCGAACTTGATCGACAGGACCTTGCCGACGCAGTCGGTGGTGTTCGACGGCGGAGGCACCACGGCGCAGCAGGTCTTCTCCACCAGCAGGGCGCACTCCTCTTCTTCGCAGTTGGGTCCGCAGCCGTCGCCGCCCACGTTGTTGCCGTCATCGCAGTCCTCGCCGGGATCCAGGATGCCGTCGCCGCAATCTTCTTCGGTGCAATCCGGCCGGCAGCCGTCGCCGCCCACGTTGTTGCCGTCGTCGCATTCCTCGCCGGGATCCAGGATGCCGTCGCCGCAATCTTCTTCGGTGCAATCCGGCCGGCAGCCGTCGCCGCCCACGTTGTTGCCGTCGTCGCATTCCTCACCGGGGTCCAGCATGCCGTCGCCGCATTCCGCGGGAATCTCGAAGACGATGCTGTCGGTTGCGCCGGATCCGTTCAGGATGATGGTCAGCTTGGCCACGTTGGCCACGGCCGGATTGAGCACGACGACCGCCACGCCATTGTTGCCTGTTTGCGGCAGAACGACGATCGTCTGCCCGCCGCCGGAGTGATCGAACACCGCCTTGGCCGCGGGCTCGGTGGCCTCGACGTCGATGATGGTCAGCCCGTGAATCGTCACCGGCCCCAGGGCCGCGAAATTGAACTCGAGGCGGGCGTTGAGCGTGTCCACGTCGTCGGGGTCGTCGATCAAGGAGTCGCCGTTCGAGTCCACCAGGTCCTCGGCGACGATGAGGATCTTGCCCAGGGCCGTGTTGTTCTCGAACGGGCTACCGGCCTGGCCGCCGGTGCCGATCCCGGGTCCGAAGAAATCCTTGTGGGGGGATCCGAGATCGGTGTCGCCGCCGCTGCGGTTCGATGAATCGAAGATCACGGCCGCGTTGGGATTGCTACCGCCGAAGAAAGGGTTCGTACCCTTGACCGCGATCGGGCCGCTGCCCGAACTGCCGAAGACCGTCGAGACCACCTTGCCCTTCGGCAATCCCTCGAAGTCGATCGCTTCCTGCGCCGCCCAACTCGCGGCCCCGGCCACGAACATGAGCGCTCCGACGAGAACGTGTCTGGTCCTACGCATGCCTTACTCCCCCAACAGCGATTTGCTGTCCTTAGATTCAACATTGTCGACCTGTAGCGCTTTCGGAGTCGAAGAGGATCATACGAAGACGCCGGGCCGGCTGCCAGCAGAATCTCCCGGGATCGGCGGCTTCCCGCCTCAGGGGCATTGCCAGGGAAACCCGGAAAGACGTAAAACTCGTCAGGGGCCCCGGAAGGACGCCCGCGGGCGAAACACGGCTTTTCTGCTACGGCACTCTCGCTTTCGCGGCGGCGATCCCCCTCTCCACCGGCCGGTCGGCCTCCGTCAGCGCGCCCGCTCCCGCGGACCCAGCCGTGCGCCGGCCAGGCCGGTCGCCGCCAGCATCAGCAGGACCAGCAGGACCCCGCCGAGCGGTCCCGTGGCAGGGACACCGTCCGTCGGCGTGCAGTCGTTCGTGCAGCCGTCGGAGTCGTCGTCGTTGCCGTCGTCGCACTGCTCCTGCGGATCCAGGATGCCGTCGCCGCAAATCTCGAGCGTGCAGTTCCCACGGCAGCCGTCGCCCGCCGCGTTGTTGCCGTCGTCGCACTGCTCCTGCGGATCCAGGATGCCGTCGCCGCAAACCTCGAGCGTGCAGTTCCCACGGCAGCCGTC
>Ga0187892_10001372_pt1 | contig 55999 bp, 65 predicted proteins | sample MA1701073metaG_FD_139345 | JGI IMG/M metagenome (GOLD analysis project Ga0187892, IMG submission 139345) | Bio-ooze microbial communities from a basaltic lava cave in the Kipuka Kanohina Cave System on the Island of Hawaii, USA - MA170107-3 metaG ...
ACGCCCCACGGCGTCGTTGATCCGATAGGCCTTGCCGATGTCTCGTGGGGCGGCCCGGATCCCGTCCACCTCTCCGCTGAAGATCAACTCCTCGATCTTCTGCTCCAAGGCGTCGGGCAGCTTGAGGCCGTCCCCGGAGAAGAACTTGACCCCGTTATCCTCGTAATGGTTGTGGGAGGCCGAGATCACCACGCCGGCGTCGGCCCGGAGGCTGCGGGTGATGAATGCGATCCCCGGGGTGGGGAGCGGCCCCACCAACAGCACGTCCACCCCTACCGACGTGATCCCCGCCGTGAGCGCCGTCTCCAGCATGTATCCCGTCAGCCGCGTGTCCTTGCCGATCACGATCGCCGGGCGCGCGGTGGATCGCTTCAGGAGGTGCGCGGCCGCACGACCCACCTTCACCATCGTCTCCGGGGTCATCGGCTCCCTGTTGGCGACACCCCGAATCCCGTCGGTCCCAAAGAGCTTTCGCATCACTATCCCCTCTAGCGCTTCCCCTTCTCCCGGATCTCCACGACGACCTCGACCGAGTTCTCGCCGGCCACCTTCACCAACTTTCCCATCGGCTCGAGCGGAGCCTTGGCGACGAAGTCGCCAGACTTCCCCTCTGTGCTGATGGGGGGAGTGAACACAAGGGCGATGCGGCTCACCTCGCTCCTCGGCCCGACGACGCGGACACGGTCGGGGCGGGGGTAGGCCCGCTGCACGTAGTGCCCGGGGGCCGGCCTCCCTTCGAGCCGTGGCGTGACCCGCACCTCCCGGTCGGCGACCGGCTCGAGAACCAGGCGGATGCGGCCCGGCGAGACCTGGATGACCTCGACGCCACGAGGGACGGGAATCTGGTCGATCCGGAGAGCAATCATGTGCTCTCCTTCCTTGAGTCGAGAGAGTTCCAGCTCCGGGCTGATATCGTCCGCCGTGAGCCCGGTCACGAGTGTCTTGGGGCCGCGGATCCTCACCGTCACGTACGCATTCGGCTCATTGACGAGGACCAACGACTCCGGAACGTCAGTCAGCTTGATCGGCGCGTTCAACACGTGCTCGACCCTCTGCTCCCCGGCCACCACGAGCCACAGCGAGAAGGCGAGCACCAGGGAGAACATCTTGAGGCCGACATTATGAAGCAGTTGCTCCTTCATCGCGTATCATCGATCCGTCCGCGGCGCGGCGGACGGGACCGGGACCTGGCGAAGCTTCGGCTCCGAGGCCGCGGCACGAGTCGGCTCCAACTGCTCACCAAGGAGCCGCCGCAGCGACGTGGCGTCGAGGTCTTCACGGATGACCCCCCCTCGGACCAGCGAGACGGTGCCGGTCTCCTCGGACACCACGATGGCCACGGCATCGGTCTCCTCCGTCAAGCCGATCGCCGCGCGATGGCGGGTCCCAAACTCCTCTCTGACGTCCGGGTTCAACGCCAAGGGCAGGAAGCAGGAGGCAGCCGCGATTCGGTCCCGCTGGATGATCACCGCGCCGTCGTGCAACGGCGAGCCGGGATAGAAGATCGATTCCAACAGACGTTTCGAGAGCGCCGCGTCGAGCGGAACACCGGAGTCGATATACTCGGAGAGCTTCGTCTCCCGCTCAAGGGCGATGATCGCCCCGACCTTCTTCCCCGCCAGCGAGATCGCGGTCCGGACGAGCTCGTCGATGATGTGCGCCTCCTGGTGCCTTGAGAAGGCGCGAAGGAGCCGGGTCCGGAGGCCGAAGCTCGCCAGGGCTCGGCGCAGCTCGGGCTGGAAGAGGATGATGATCAGGAGGAACCACACCCCCAACAGGTTTTGCAGGACCCAGTTGACGGTCATCAGGCCCCCGCCGAGGGCGATCCTGGAGGCAAGGTAGACGAGCGCCAGGCCCACGATCATGTGCAGCGCCCTCGTCCCCTTGAACATGAGCAGTAGTTGATAGACGGCGACCGCCACGATCAGGACGTCGAGCGCGTCGATCCACCGGAACTGTGCAATAGTGGCCCACATGATGTTACCCCTCCAAGAATTTCGTTTTCAATTGGGGGGTATCCTGCCGGTCCAAGAAACGAGCATAGCAAGGCGCGGGCCACTGGGCCGACCGAGTCGTACATCTTCGGTACGTCGCAGGGAGTGCCCTGGGGACCGCAACACAGCTAGGCGAAGTTGATTGGATCGGCACTAGGCGCTCCTGATGGCGTCCAGCATCGTGACCATTCGCTTGGCCGGCCTGACGTCGTGGACGCGGACGAACGCGGCACCCTGAAGGATCGCCGCCGCGACACAGGCCGCCGTCCCTTCGCGCCGCTCCTCCACCGGCAGGTCCAGCACCTTGCCGATGAAGGACTTGCGCGACGGCCCAACCATGATCGGCTTGCCGAGTCGGTGAAACTCGTGCAGGCTACGGAGGAGAACGAGATTATCTTCCATGCGCTTCCCAAACCCAAGGCCGGGATCGACGATGATCGCCTCGGGGTCCACTCCCACGTCCTCAGAGAACGCCACGCGATCCTGAAGAAAGGCCAGGACCTCCCCCACCACGTCGTCGTAATATGGATCGATCTGCATCTCGCGCGGGGTCCCCTTCATGTGCATGATGACGAGGCCGGCTCCAGCGCGAGCGACCACCTCGGCCATGCCACCCTCTCCGCGCACCCCGTAGATGTCGTTGATCAGGTCCGCGCCTTCATCGAGGACCACCTGCGCCACCTCCGGCTTGTAGGTGTCGATGGCGAGCGGGATCGCCAGCGCCGCCCTGAGGGGCCGCAGGACCGGGACGACTCGATCAAGTTCTTCTTGCGCCGGCACGGCGGTCGCGCCCGGGCGGCTTGATTCACCTCCCAGCTCGACGATATCCGCCCCCTCATCCACCAGGCGCATCGCCTGATCGATCGCCGCCCCCGGATCGACGTAGCGACCGCCGTCGGAGAAAGAGTCGGGCGTCACGTTCACGATCCCGACGATACGCGTGGTTTCGGCCAGATCGAGCAGACGACCGCGACACCGGAATCGATGTGGCCGCTGAGAAAGAGAAGGCCCAACGGTACGGGTATCAATCACTCGGTCGCCTCGACTCCGGCACGAACGCACTAGACAGGGGGGCGGGATCGGCGGGGGCAGGTGAGAGGGGAGAGATGCTGAGGGCACCCCTCAGGCGGGGGCCGGCGCGGGGGCGCCGATCCCGTTCACAATCGCATCGATTTGGGAACCGTCCAGCACCTCCTCCTCAAGCAGGGCCTTGGCCAGGGCATGCAGGATCGCGAGGCGCTCCTTGACCAGGACCTTGGCCTTCTCGTAGTTCGTCATGACGATCTGCTTGACCTCCCGATCGATCTCCATCGCCGTCTGCTCGCTGTAGTCCTGATGTCGGGCGATCTCCCGTCCGAGGAATATCATCTCCTCTCGCTTGCCGAATGTGAGAGGACCCATCCTCTCGCTCATGCCCCACTCGCAGACCATCTTCCTAGCCAGCTCGGTCGCCCGCTCGATGTCGTTGCCGGCCCCGGTCGTGATCTCGCCGAAGACGATCTCTTCCGCCACCCGCCCGCCCATCATGATCGTGATCTGATTGAGGAGGTACTCCTTGGGGTAGTTGTGCTTCTCGTCGATCGGCAGTTGCTGAGTGACACCCAGGGCCCGGCCCCTCGGGATGATCGTGACCTTGTGGATCGGATCGGTCCCAGGCAGGAACTTCGCCACCAGCGTGTGCCCGGCCTCGTGATACGCGGTGACCTTTCGTTCCTCCTCGCTGATCACGATGCTCTTTCGCTCGGCACCCATCAGGACCTTGTCCTTGGCGTTCTCGAAGTCCTTCATGCAGACGGTCTTCTTGTTGAACCGGGCCGCCAGCAGCGCCGCCTCGTTGACCAGGTTGGCCAGGTCAGCCCCGGAGAAGCCGGGGGTGCCGCGGGCCAGGACCATCAGGTCAACATCCGGGTCCAGCGGGATCTTCTTGGTGTGAACGCGAAGGATCCCTTCGCGACCCCTGACGTCGGGCCGTGCCACCACGACCTGGCGGTCAAAGCGCCCGGGTCGGAGCAGCGCCGGGTCGAGAACGTCTGGCCGGTTCGTGGCCGCGATGAGGATCACCCCGTCGTTTGACTCGAACCCATCCATCTCGACCAGGAGCTGATTCAGGGTCTGCTCCCGCTCGTCGTGGCCTCCGCCGAGTCCCGCGCCCCGGTGCCGCCCGACGGCGTCGATCTCATCCATGAAGATGATGCACGGGGCGTGCTTCTTGCCCTGCTCGAACAGATCACGGACGCGGGACGCGCCGACGCCGACGAACATCTCCACGAAATCGGACCCGGAGATGCTGAAGAATGGGACGTTAGCCTCGCCTGCGATGGCGCGCGCCAGGAGGGTCTTGCCGGTGCCGGGGGGTCCCATGAGCAGAACCCCTTTGGGGATCCGCCCTCCCAACTTCTGGAATTTGGGCGGGTCCTTCAGGAACTCGATGATCTCCTGCAGCTCCTCCTTCGCCTCGTCAACCCCCGCGACATCGGCGAACGTCACCTTGGTCTGCTTATCGGACTGGAGCCGCGCTCGACTCTTGCCGAACGAGAGGGCCTTCGCCCCGCCGCCCTGCATCTGCCGCATGAAAAAGATCCAGACCCCGATGAAGAGGAGCATCGGCAGCCATGAGAGGAGCATGTTGACATACCACGGGTTGCCATCCACCGGCTTCGCGGTAATCCGGACCCCCCGGCGTCGGAGTTCCGAGATCATGTCCTTGTCGTCAGGGGTATAGGTTCGGAAGCTCTCGCCGCTCACCAACTTCCCTTTGATATCCGGCCCCTTGACGATGACCTCGGAGATCTCCCCTTTCGCGACCCGGGCCATAAAGTCGCTAAAGATCATCTCCTTTTCCTGGGGCTGGCTCTGGTTGAAGATGTTGAAGACCAGCACCATGATCAGCCCGATCACAAGCCACAGGGCCAGATTCTTGAAGAACGGGCTCAAGCCCTTCCCTCCCTTGATCACGCCTCTACCCTCTCCTCCGCTCGGACACCGGTGACAATCCTCCAGATCCGGCTTTGTTCAATATCTACCATACCGCGTCCGGTTTTTCAACGCAAAAGCTACCCCCGGCCCCCTGTGCCTAGACCCTTCGGTCCGCTGCCTGGCCCTCCAGTGCGGCTACGGACAGCCGAAGGATGCGCCGGGTCGAATCCGTCACCTTGAACCGGTCGTCCACTCTGAAGCCGACGACCCACGCAATCTCTCCGGCTGCGACGACCAGCGGCACCCGTGACCGCTCGTAGCGCGGCACCTTCGCGTCCACGAAAAAATCCTGAAGCTTCTTGCTTCCCCGCATGCCGAGCGGAACGAATCGATCGCCCGGCTCCCAGGACCGAACCAACAGATCGGACCCGGCGCGGTCAGCGTCGAGCAGCGCCGTCCAACGGTCGCTCACCGCCACGCGACCCGTCGTGCTCTCCAAGAGGTCGGCGGTCAGCCTGAGCCCGAACGCGGTCAGGTCGGTCTTGCCCGGCACGACCAGACGGGTCGGTTGACCTCTCTCTACGGGTACGCTCTCCCGCACCGAGAGTGTCAGCCGATCGCCTGCTTTGGTTGCCCGGAGCCCCCCCGAGAGGTGCAGCGCGCCTTCCGTCTTCTCACTGAGCAGGAGTCGCTCGAGTGCCAGCGTCTGTCGGGACCCTAGCCCGGGGCGATGGCTTCGAAGCAACTGGGCGGCCCTGCGGAGGATCCGGCGCCGCAGACCCGCAGGGAACGCGGCGGTCCGGGCGATAGACAGCACCACGTCGTGATCCGACCGACGGATCATCGCAGCAGCAAGGCGCTCCTCCGTCATCGTCGCGAGGAGCGCGTCCTCGGCCTCGAGGATCATGGCGGCGGAGGCCAGCGCCTCGGCCACACGAGGGTTATACCGCTTCGCCAGCTCCGGCAGGAGCTCCAGACGAATCCGATTCCTACGATAGGACAGCGACTGGTTGGAGGGGTCATCGACGTAGGAGATCCCCTCGCTGAGCGCGTATCTCTGAATGTCATCGCGGGAGCACTCGATCAACGGGCGGATGATCCGACCCCTGACAGGCGGGATAGCACCCAGCCCGGATGCCCCGGAGCCGCGAAGCAGATTCATCAGGACGGTCTCGGCCTGATCATCACGGTGGTGGCCGACGGCGATCTTCATGGCCCCCTCCTCATCCGCGACCCGCTCAAGGAAGCGGTAACGAGCGTCGCGGGCCGCACCCTGAAGCGATCCGCCCCGGCGGCCCCGCAGGGTCGTGCCATCAATGGCGGCGATGGTCGCCGGGACCCCGTGCGCCCCGCACTGGTCACGGACGAACTCAGCCGCATCGGCCGACTCGACCCCCCGCAGGCCATGGTTCAGATGGGCGACATGAAGAGACACGCGATAGAGATCGCGAAGCGCCAGCAACACGCGCATGAGAACCATCGAATCAACGCCCCCTGAGACGGCGATAATAACCGTCTCCCCGGGGGTCAACATCCGATGCCGGTCGATTGTCTGCCGAACCGTGTTGAGCAACGCACCCCTCACTGAGTCAAGACCCGCAAACTCGCCTGGGGCGGGCATCCGCCAACAGGCCGTCTTGCGGCTACTGTAATGAGCCGACTGACCGGTGTCAACAGGAATTGCGCGAGTGACCCCGGTGGGACGACACCGAGGCCGACTTGGTCACCGGGCCATCAAGGGCTTGTGCTGTGGCCGAACTGGTGCCATAGTATAGTCAAGCGTGGAGGCCTATTTCGACATCTCAGCGGCGGCGCCGCCGAGCAACGCAAGAGGAGATCGCACATGGGAGAGAACCTGACACGGAAGATCATCCGCGAGCATCTGGTGGAGGGCCGGATGACTCCGGGGGAAGAGATCGCCCTCCGTATCGACCAGACGCTGATCCAGGACGCCACGGGAACCATGGTGTGGCAACAGTTCCACAGTTTCGGCATCCCGCGGGTCAGGAGCAGGGTCTGCGTCACCTACGTGGACCACAACGTCCTCCAGACCGGATACGAGAACCCCGACGATCACCTCTTCCTGCAGACGATGGCAGCCAAGTACGGCGCGATCTTCTCTCGACCCGGAAACGGCATCTCCCATTTCGCCCACCTGGAGCGATTCGACCGGCCCGGAGAGACGATGCTCGGCTCAGACTCCCACACCTGCACCGCCGGGGCGATGGCAATGCTGGCGATCGGGGCCGGCGGGGCGGAGGTCGCGGCGGCTATGGCCGGGGAGCCGTTCTACGTCAAGATGCCGAAGGTCGTCCGCGTCAGCCTCGTCGGTCGCCTCCAGCCCTGGGTGTCGGCCAAGGACGTCATCCTCGAGCTCCTGAGGCGGCTGACGGTCAAGGGCGGCCTGAACAAGGTCATGGAGTATATCGGTCCGGCGCTCGCGCATCTCACCGTCTATGAACGGTCCACCATCTGCAACATGACCCAGGAGGTGGGCGCCACGTCCGGTCTGTTCCCGTCTGACGAGCAGACCCGACATTTCCTTCGCGCGCAACGGCGCGAGACGGACTGGCGCGCGCTCGGGCCGGATGCGGACGCCTCGTACGACGAGGAGATCACGATCGACCTCTCCGCGCTGGAACCGCTGATCGCCAAGCCGTCCAGTCCCGATAACGTGGTGCCGGTGCGCGAGGTGGCCGGCACACCGGTCCGGCAGGTGGCGGTCGGCTCGTCGGTCAATTCGTCCTACCGCGATCTGATGGTCGTCGCGAAGGTCCTGAAGGGAAAGCACGTGGCCCCGGACGTCAGCATGACGCTCTCGCCGGGTTCCCGGCAGATCATGCTCAATATCCTGAAGACCGGTGCCTTCCTGGACGTCACGTCCGCCGGCGTTCGGGCCCTGGAGGTGGCATGCGGCCCCTGCATCGGGATGGGCGCGGCGCCGCCGTCGGACGGCAACAGCATCCGCACCTTCAACCGAAACTTCCCCGGCCGGAGCGGCACGGCCAAGGATGCCGTGTGGCTCTGTTCGCCGGAGGTCGCAGCGGCGACGGCGCTCACCGGCGTGATCACCGACCCGCGGACGCTCGGCGAAGCCCCCGTGGTCGTCGAGCCGGAGAGCTACGATCTCTATACTCAGGGGTTCCTGCAGCCCGCCGAAGATCCCGGGAAGGTCGAGATTTACACGGGACCGAATATCGTCCCCCCGCCGCCCGTCCCGCTGCTCCCCGACAGCCTCCAAGGGGAGGTTCTCCTCGCGCTCGGAGACAATATCTCGACTGATGGGATCCTTCCCGGCGGCAACGAGGTCCTGCCCCTCAGGTCCAACATCCCCGCAATCAGCGAACACACGTTCGCCTACATCGACAAGACCTTCCCCGCCCGGGCCAAGGCGGCGGGTGGCGGCTTCATCGTCGGCGGCGACAACTACGGTCAGGGTTCCAGCCGGGAGCATGCGGCGATCGCACCGATGTTCCTCGGGGTCAAGGCTGTGATCGCGAAGTCGTACGCCCGGATCCATGAATCGAACCTCGTCAACTTCGGCATCCCGCCGCTCCGATTCACGAAGGCCGGCGACCTCGACACGATCAAGCAGGGAGACCGGCTGGAGATCTCCGGCATCCGGAAGGCGCTGGAGGCCGGGCAACCGGTCGGGGTAAGGAACGTCACGAGGGGGCTCGAGTACCAGGCGACCCACGCGCTCTCGCCGCGACAGGTCAAGATGCTGCTGGCCGGCGGCCTGACACGCTACTTGAAGGCAAAGAACAAGTGGTAGCGACGAACCGATTGCTTCGGTCGCGCCGCTCCCTCGCAATGACGCATGACTTTCGGGGTTATGACTGTTGGCGGAGGATTGTCAGGGGCGGGAGCCGAGGAGTGCGGCGCGGGATGCCGTATCGAGGGTATTCGAGACCTGGATGACCTGGCGCGACGGAAGGATCAAGCAGGTCAGCTTATTGCCGTACACGCAGGCAGTGTCGATGCCTATCCGGTCCTCTTCCATCAACACCTCCCGCATCGGCGTATGGCCGAAGACCACCGTCTTCGGATATCGCCCGGGAAAGGCATAGAACTCTTCGCGGATCCAGAGGAGATCCTGAGGGTCCTGCTCCGGCATCGGGATCCCCGGCCTGATCCCGCCGTGGACGAAAATATAGTCGTCGGTCTCATAGTAGAGCCGCAGCCGGTGAAGGAAATCGAGATGGGCCGCAGGGATCTTGCCGATGTCCCCATAGCTCTCCAGCGTCGGGCGCCCGCCGTTGTACATGAACAGGTGGCGGTCCTTCCCACGTAGGAAGTCCAGGAACATCCGTTCGTGGTTTCCCATCAGGAATGTATAGCGGCCTTGCAGGGTGAGCAGGTAGTCGATCACCCCTTTCGAATCGGGCCCCCGATCGACGTAGTCACCCACGAAGACCACTTCGTCCTCGTCGGACGGCTGGATCTGGTCCATCAGGCGCCGCAGAGGGTCCAGACAACCGTGAATATCACCGATCGCGTAGATCATCACGACCCCTCAGAAAGACACCTGCCCTGTCATCAGGAATCGCCCGGCAGAAAAGAAACGAGCCCGCACATGAACTGCGAGCTCGCCCTGAGTCAACCTGAACGGTACGGCGGTGAACTATTTATGGCCGATTGCGTCCAACACCCGCGCGATCTCTTCCTTCACCAGGGTGTTGATCTTCAAGCGCGAAAGAATATCCGACTGATGCTTGGCCAGGTATTGAATGAGGGCCTGTCCATCGAGTGGCGACCCGTGTGGTTGGGTGTCGAGGATCCAATCGGTTAACGAGTCCTTGTAGGGCCGGCGGACAGTCGGATCGCGGTAGAGGATCTCCAAGACTTCTTGGGCCAGCGGCTCGTCCATGGCTCCTCCTTTCCGGTTGACCTGTTAAAGTCTACCACCCCCTCGCCAGAATGACAAGCCAGAAATCACGGGCACGCGCGAACGCGTGACAGCTACGACTCGAACGCAGTCACCTCTCCTTTGAGAACACTCTCCCGAGCCTCAAGGAGCGTGTCGAGGAACGCGTTGAACTCGTGCTTGTGAAAGCTCAACTGAAGAAACTCGTGCTGCACGACGAAGGTGTCTTCCTCATCATCGTACCAGACTGCCGTCACGATGCCGTGCTTGGTCGTCCGCTGAGCCAGCGTCTTGATCGCCACGAATCTCTCCTTTTGTCGCCGCGCCCGGTCGCTTCGTCAGAACCGGATGGACGTCGAGTGCCACAGATATCGCCCAAGGAACTCTCCGATCATCACCGTCAGGATTGCCACGTAGAAGAACCCGGTCGCGGCTTGGACATTCGGTATGCGTAGCGTATCCCAGATGAGGCAGGCGAACACGAACGAGCCGAGCGTCCCGACGATCAGGCGACCGAGAAGGACCGGCCCATAGGAGGTCGAGAGCACCCCGATCCGTGCTGCCGCCTCCGGCCCTCCAAAGAGATACAGGCTCCCCATTTTCGCCGCCAGGAAGAGTCCCTGAACGACCGTAGCCAGCAGAAAGAGATTCCCCAATCGACGCATCAGCGCGACCGGCAGAACGGGGTCTCTGAGATACGAGTGTCCGAGGAGCATGCCGACGAGGGCCGAGCCCAGGAGAAGGCTTGAGGTCATCGCATCGACGATCAGCGCCACGGTTTCGAGCGAGAGCGACCGCACCTCTGCCGCCCTGAGGATCGGGACGAGCACCACCGCCGCGCCAACCGCGATGCCCAGCCTGAGCACCAGCGGAGGCCATCGATCAGACGAGAGCCAGAGCGAGCCGCCGTATAGTAGGACGGACAGAAACAGGATCATCGAGGCCGGCGTCGGGCTCACCCACACCTCCAGACCCAGCACACTGGCTAGGATCAGAACACAGGTCCGGAAAAAGCCTCGCCGGATCAGGCCGAAAGGGAGGAGCGCCAGGCACAAGAGGCTTCCGACCGTCAGTTCGTGCACGGCATCGAAGATGAGGCGAGTGAGCGGCATCATGAAGGGCGGACTCACTCGATCTCGAGCTCTGCGAGACCCTTTGGGAATCGCGTGAGATTCCGGCACCCGGCGGGGGTCACGACCACGAGGTCCTCGATCCGGACACCCCCGGCGTCCAGATAGTAGAGCCCAGGCTCGACGGTCACGACATATCCGCTTCTGAGGATCGCGCCCCCCTTGCTGACTCGCGGCGGTTCGTGGATATCCAGCCCGACGCCGTGGCCGGTGCCGTGGAAGAACCCCTGCATCCGCCCGCCGACCATGCCGGTGGTGAACCCATCCGTCTCCAACACCCGGTTCACCTCGGCGTGGATCGCCTTGCCGTCGGCCCCGTCCCGGATCAACTCGATCCCTCGTTCCTGTGCATTCAGGACCGCCCGGTACATCGCCTTGAGCTTGGGCGACGCCTTGCCCTTCACCACCGTCCGGGTCATGTCGGCGAAGTAGCGCGTCCGCCCGGACCTCGGAAAGACATCCATCACGATCGATTCGTTCGCTCGAATAGGCCCGGTCCCCTGATCGTGGGGGTCCACTCCATGGACGCCTGCAGCCACGATCGTGTGCTGGGCGACGCAGTCCGACTCCATCAGTTTCACATTGATGATCTTCTTCAGCAGCTCCGAGGTAAGCAACTCGCCATCGAGGTGCAGGAGCCCACCGTTGCCGACCTTGGCGGCTCGAATGGCCGCGATCGCGACCTCGACCGCCTCTTCGGTGGCACGCTGGGTGGCCGCGATGTGCTCGACCTCCTCCTCGCTCTTCGCCATCCGCTCCTCGAAGAACGGCTCCCGCTTGACGGTCAGTGTGTAGACCCGCTCGCGAAGGGGATCAGCGTATTCGAGAGCGAAGTTGCCGGGGACCAAAAGACGGCGCGCCCCTCGCTCCTCGAGCACGCGGTCAACGACATCCAGAAGGGTCGGCGACACCGTGCCCTTCTGTCTGAGACCGGCCTCGTAGGCGCTGTACGACAGCACGGTATCCACCCGTGCCTGGCTCCTGGCTCGATCGACCTCCAGGTCGCTCATCACCAGGATCTTCTCCTCGCCGGCCTGAATGAAGATAAACGGGTCGGGCGCCAGAAACTTGGTCGCGTAGTACAGGTTCGAGTCGATCTCGCTGGCCGCGATCATCAGGATCGCGTCGCAGCCGTTCAGGTGTCCCATCGATGAGGCCCTCGTCCGCGACTCAGTCGGACATGATCACCCTGCCCATCCCGATCGCGGCCACCAGACCGAGCGTCCACAGCCAGGGGAAGGCGCCGGTATAGTACCATGCGACGAGCGGGTAGGAGGGCGCGGAGATCGGCAGCAGCGCGGTGGCGACGAACATCCCCCGCATCCCCCAGACGGCGTTGTAGCCCGCCAGCATGAACCCGAACAAGGCCAGCATCAGCACGACCCAGGAGAAGCCGTAGCAGACCCCCCAGATGGCCGGCCCCTTCGGTGCAGCCTTCGTCGCCATCGACATCCCTTCGCGCCCCGGGTCGTCAGGACGCCTCGTGAGAGATCGTCAGCTCTCCCAGGTGCCGGGAGATCTTCATCGAGCAGAACTTGGGTCCGCACATCGAGCAGAACTCGGCGTGCTTGAATGCCTCGTGAGGCAGGGTCTCGTCGTGCATGGCGCGCGCGGTCTCCGGATCCAGCGAGAGGGCGAACTGTCGTTCCCAGTCGAAGTTGAATCTGGCGTGCGACAGCGCGTCGTCCCGATCGCGCGCCCCCTTCCGGCCCCGCGCGACGTCCGCCGCGTGAGCGGCGATCTTATACGCGATGCACCCCTGCTTCACGTCCTCCGCGTTCGGCAGGCCGAGGTGCTCCTTCGGCGTCACGTAGCAGAGCATCGAGGCGCCGTGCCAGCCGATCATCGCCGCACCGATCGCCGAGGTGATGTGATCGTAGCCCGGGGCGACGTCGGTCACCAGGGGGCCCAGCGTGTAGAACGGCGCCTCCTGGCAGATCTCCTGCTGCAGCTTTACGTTCATCTCGATCTGATCCATCGGGACGTGCCCCGGCCCTTCGATCATCACCTGGACATCGTGCGCCCACGCCACCTTCGTCAGCTCGCCGAGGGTACGAAGCTCGGCAAACTGGGCGGCATCGGACGCGTCCGCCGTGCAGCCGGGCCGGAGCCCATCGCCGAGACTGAAGCTCACGTCGTATTCTCGGAAAATCTGGCAGATCCTGTCGAAGTGAGTGTACAGGGGGTTCTGCTTTTTGTGGGCGAGCATCCACTGCGCCATCAGCGCGCCGCCCCGACTCACGATCCCGGTGATCCGGTGCTGCACGAGCGGCAGGTGCTCAAGCAGCACGCCGGCGTGGATCGTCATGTAGTCCACGCCCTGCTGCGCCTGGCGCTCGATCATGCCGATCATGTCGTCGGGGGTCAGGTCTTCGACCTGCTTGACCGTCGTGATCGCCTGATAGATCGGGACCGTGCCGATCGGCACGGGGCTGGCCTCGATGATCGCCCGGCGGATCTCGTCGATGTTGCCGCCGGTGCTCAGGTCCATGACCGTGTCAGCCCCGTATTTCAGCGCGATCCCGAGTTTCTCGAGCTCTCCCTGGATGTCGGAGGTGACGGCGGAGTTGCCGATGTTCGCGTTGATCTTGACGCGCGCGACGGTCCCGATCCCCATCGGCTCCAGGCCGGTGTGATTGACGTTGCAAGGGATGATGAGACGCCCGCGCGCCACCTCGGCCCGAATCGCCTCGGGCTCAAGCCCCTCCCGCTCGGCGACGTAGATCATCTCGGGGCTGATGACCCCTTTTCGGGCGTAGTGCATCTGGGTCACACAGTCCCCGTTTGCGTGAATAGTCCGTGCAACCATCCGAGGCCCCTCCTCAACAAATTGGAAACGCTGGCAACACGCTGCCAGCGTCGGCATTCGGCCCTCGGTTGAGGCTCCCTACGCTGGCATGATCCAGATCAGGTGAACGGTCGGCGACGGAATCGGTCGCCCTCTCAGCCTGCCCCCGCAGACTCCCGTAGCCGCATCTCTCTTGGGTTGACTCTAGCCAGATTCACCGGAGGTGTCAGGACTCTGAATCCCGGCGCGCCCCTCGCGGGCCCCTGGCGTACCCAGGCAGAGTCCGTTGGAGGGGCACTAGCTCAATTAGCGAAATAGACTGTGCCCTACAAAGCCCTCCTTGTCAAGCACGTTGCGCGCCGGCCTACGGGCGTCGTGCTCTTACCCCGCGGCACGACGATCTTCGTGCTGAGATCAACTGGGCCGCGCCCCGCCCTCGACGTCCAGGATTTCTCGAGACCGCATGTCGTCTTACGATGTACGATGCATCCTTCGATAACGGGGCGTCCAGCGTAAAGCGTCCACGAGGCCTCCGAGATCCCCCGATGAGGCCGGATCTGCCAGCCCGCTCCGTCGCGCCTCGGCCGCCACAGCGAGTGCGACGTGCCGCGACACGTCTCGGATGTCATCGAGCGGCGGAAAGAGTGAAGAGTCGGGATTGCTGAGCATGGGCGACCATTCGCTGAGCGCCCGTGCTGCGGCAAGAAACATCTCATCGCTTATCCGCTGGGCCCGGACGGCGATGGTCCCCAGGCCTATGCCGGGGAACGCATAGGCATTGTTGCATTGTCCGATCTTGATCGTTCGGCCTTGATATCGCACGTCACCACTGGGGCTGCCTGTGGCAACGATCGCTCGGCCTTCGGTCCAGGCGATCAGATCCGCTGGGTTCGCCTCCTGCCTGGATGTCGGGTTCGAGAGGGGGAAGATGATCGGCCGCTCGACCTGGCGGGCGATCTCTCGCACGATTTCTTCAGTGAACACGCCGGGCTGCGCGGAGGTGCCGATCAAGATCGTCGGAGCAACGTTTCGAGCCACATCCAGCAGCGTGATCGGCCCCGACTCGATACCCTGCCAGTCTGCCAGGCGATCCCTCGGCTGGGCGTAGACCTGCTGGAACGGGGCTAACCCCTCCAGACCGCTGTGGATGAGGCCCTGCCGATCGATGAGCCAGAGCCGGGACCTCGCTTCGGCCACGGAGATCCCATCATGAACCATGGCTCGGACAAGCGCATCGCTGATCCCAGTGCCCGCAGAGCCAGCGCCGAAAAAAGCCACACGCTGGTCGATGAGGCGGCGCTCCGTGACTTTCAGGGCTGCCAACACGCCTCCCAGGGTCACCGCGGCAGTTCCCTGGATGTCATCATTGAAGGTGCACAACCTGTCCCGATAGCGGTCGAGCAGCCGTCGCGCGTTCTGGACGCCGAAATCCTCCCATTGCAACAGGACGTTGGGGAGCTTCCGGCTCACCGCCGCGACGAATGCCTCGATGAACTCGTCGTACTGCTCGCCCCGGATCCGCCTGTCGCGCCACCCGAGATAGAGAGGGTCCCTGAGTCTCTCCTCGTTGTCGGTTCCCGCGTCGAGCAAGATGGGAAGCGTACGAGCCGGATGGATGCCCGCGCAGAGGGTGTAGAGTGAGAGTTTTCCGAGCGGAATCCCCATTCCTCCGGCGCCCTGGTCGCCCAACCCCAGAATGCGCTCCCCGTCTGTCACCACGATGACGTCAACCTCGCGAAAGGGCCGGTTATCGAGAATACGGTCGATCTCGTGTATCTCAGGGTACGAGATGAAGAGTCCCCGGGGCCGCTCGTAGATGTGACTGAAACGCTGGCACGCGAGGCCGACGATCGGCGTGTAGATAATGGGAAACATCTCGGCAATGTGGTCGAGAACGATCCGGTAAAAGAGGGTCTCGTTCTCATCCTGTACCTCTCGAAGAAACACGTGCCGGTCGAGGTCGGTCGGCCGTTGTTGGAATTCCTCGTACGCCCGCCCCAACTGCTCCTCAATGGTGTCAACGTGCGGGGGCAAGAGACCAAGCAAACCGAGCTCGCGGCGTTCCTCCTCCGTGAACGCCGTCCCCTTATTCCACATCGAATCCTCAAGGAGGTCATGGCCGATGAATGGGACCTCCAGCCTCCCCTCCCCGTACCAGTCGATCTCGAACGTTGGCACGATCCATCCCCCCCTTTCTCAATCACGCCGGCATGACGAATGTACGTCTTGAGGCGCGGCGTCCACCAGGGGTGCTCTGACGGCGAGGTGATGTGACGGGTGGCGAAATGAGACTCACCACCCCCGATTTACCGGCGAGGATCAAACCAAACGTTACCCTTTGATGACGCCCCATGGGGCGCAGGTGGGCAATCGGCATCGGTGAGTTGGCTCACTTCCGGTAGATGTCCTTCCGATGGCGAATTCGATGCAACACGATATCATTACCAACGACGTCGCAGCGGACACGATACTCACCAATGCGAATCCGCCACTGGCCGGTCTCGACGCCTTGCAGTCTTCTTCCTCGGAAGGGGTCTTTTTTGAGTTCATCAATCGCGGCTTCAGTTCGACGTCGGAGAGATTGCGGGATGTTTCGAAGGTCAGTCAGGAAGGTCTTCGTGGGGACAAGGCGGAAGGGGTCAGGCACGCACCCTGTCCTTGCGCCTCAGAATTCTTCGAATATCCTCCACCGTGCCGACATCATCTCGCCTGTACTCCTCCATAGACTGTTGCAGGCTCTTCTGAAACTCGGGGTTGATCTGCTCCGCCATGGTGTCCAGTTGATCGAGCAGGTCTGCATATGCATTGATTCCCAGGATGACCGCCCACGGCTCCCTTCGTTTCGTGACGAGGAACGGAACCTCTCCAAAGTGGGCTTTATCGAGCAGCTCACCCAGGTTGTTCTTGGCGGTCGTTGCATCCACGGATTTCGGAAGTTTCAAGGCTCGTATTGGCACGAGAGATCCTTTCTAGCTAAATTAGCTAAGTCTATTGAAGACTAGCTCGACCGCAGCATGATGTCAAGCACTGAAGTTTTCGCACTTACGGTCAGCCTTTGATGACGCCCATGGGGCGGAGGCGGGCGACCATCTTCGAGAGGCCGGCGCGGTGGACGACGGTGACGACCTGCGTCGCGTCCGTCTACGCAGCAGGAGCCGCCAGTCCACGGGCTGTCCGGGCGCGCTACCTCCTCGCAGCGGACGGTGAAACCAGCTTCAGCCCAAATCGTCTTGCCAAATTTTCCGCCACCGCGCGAGAAAGAGGGCGGATACTGCGCCCCCGGCGCGCCACGTGCCGAGCATGCCGCGTCTCGTGAATCCATTCCAGCGAGGGCGTTTCCCAAGCATCTCTCTTTTTTTTACGTTTCTTCATCACTGGACCTCCCAGGGTGAAACGAGATCCAACAGGGGAAGGTGTTCTCTGAGATTCACGCTGTTAATCCTGCGCTTGCGTTCGATGTTCACCATATGTCGAAAGTTCCACGATACGATCACCCGAATATCGTTCACGGTAGCAATGGCGATGTGCCGGGCGTCCTCCTCGTAATCGGCAGGGATCGCTCCGGCTGACACGTATTTATGAGCGAGGGATACGCTTTCCGACGACTCCTCCAACACGGAAGGCGCGCTCCTGGTTAGCTCTCGGGCTATCTTTTGACGAACAGGCTTAGAGGCCCTCTCAACCTCTTCGAGGACGAGGGTTGAGATATATCCCTCCCAGCGTCCTTCGACAAGACCATCGAGTAACCGACGGGTTGCAACTAGCCGTTCTGCAGGTCCGGGGTCACATATCGCGCCGAGAACTGACGTATCCAGGTAGAGTTTGACTCTCACCAAGACAGCCCCCCGGTCGCCTCACTGCCACGTCAGAGTGTGCACCGCACGAGAGATCCTCGTCAAGGGAGCCCAGTTTTCGTCAGCCTGCTCTATCAACCTTTGATGACGCCCATGGGGCGGAGGCGGGCAACCATCTTCGAGAGGCCGGCGCGGTGGACGACGGTGACGACCTGGGTCGCGTCTTTGTAGGCCTCGGGCATCTCCTCGGCCAGCGACTCGCGGCCGGACGCCTTGACGATGATCCCCAAATCCTCCAGCTCCCGGTGGATGGCCCGGCCCTTGGCCGCCTTGATCGCCGCGTGGCGGCTCATGACCCTGCCGGCGCCGTGGCAGGTGCTCCCGAAGGTCTGTTCCATCGCGCCAGTCCCAACGAGGACGAACGAGGCACGCCCCATATCGCCAGGGATGAGGACCGGTTGGCCGATCGCCCGATAGTGGGCCGGCAGCTCCGGGTGGCCAGGCGGAAAGGCACGCGTCGCCCCCTTTCGATGGACCGCGAGCTTCATTCGCCTCCCGTCCACCTCGTGCTCCTCCACCTTGACGATGTTGTGTGCGACGTCGTAGACCGTGGCGAGGCCCACGGTCTTGGGCGAGACTCCAAGACTCTTGAGGAGGACCTCTTTCGTCCAGTGGGCGAGGCAGCTTCGATTCGCCCAGGCAAAGTTGGCGGCGGCCCTCATCGCGCCGAGATACACCTTCGCCTCGGGCGAGTTCCATGGGGTGCAGGCGAGCTGTCTGTCGGGAAGCTCGATGCCATATTTGACCAGCGCTCGCTCCATCTCCACCAGGGCGTCGGTGCAGACTTGGTGGCCCAGCCCCCGCGAGCCGGTGTGGATCATCACGGTCACCTGGCCCTCGAACAGGCCGAGGGTGGCCGCCGCCTGCGGGTCGTAGATCTCCGCGACCGACTGGACCTCCAGGAAGTGATTCCCCGATCCGAGGGTTCCGAGCTGGCCGCTGCCCCGCTCGACCGCTTTGCCGCTGACCGCATCGGAGTCGGCGCCGGGCAGACACCCTCCCGATTCCATAAAGGCGAGGTCGTCCGGCTGCCCATACCCTCGCTCCACCGCCCAGGCCGCCCCCTTGCGGAGCGGCCCTTCCATGTCCTGCTTGCTCAGCCGGATCCGGCCCCGCGTTCCGACACCGGTCGGCACTTCGCGGAAGAGGGCAAGGACGAGTTCCTTGAGCTTCGGCTGAACCTCCTCCCTGGTCAGGTCGGTCCGCAGCAATCGAACGCCGCAGTTGATGTCGTAGCCGACTGCCCCCGGCGAGACGACCCCGTCAGTGATATCGGTGGCGACCACCCCGCCGACCGGCAGGCCATACCCCTGGTGGATATCGGGCATCGCAAACGAGGCCTTGACGATACCGGGCAGCGTGGCACCGTTCGCCACCTGCTCCAGCGAGGCGTCTTTCATGATGCTTTGCATCAACGTGTCATCGGCGTAGATGATCCCCGGGACCCGCATCCCGGGTTTGTAGTCCTGCGGAATCAACCATCGGTAATCGTCCAGTTTCTGTACGCCTTTGCTCATGGTCTCAACCCCACTCTCGCGGTTCTACGTCTCTCTTTCGCTCTCGCCCTTTTCCATCAGCTCACCATACGACAGCACGGGGAGCGACGCCACCCACTCTCTCGCACCCTCATCCTCCTTGAACCTCTGCGCGACATGACGCTCGGCATCCTCTTTGGAGCGGAACAGCCGCCAGAGATAGTAGTACTTCGCGCCAGGTTTGCTCAGGTAGAAGAGCGCATCTCTTGGATGCGTTGGCTCTTCCGGGGGCATGGTTTTCCCGTCGCCAATGAAGAAGAGCACCGCCGCGATCCCGTGCCCCGCCAGGACCCGTGCCCGAACGGAGTCCTCTTTGGGCAGGCTCTCCGGGTCTGTGTGTAGATGAGCTGCGTGGTAGACCCTGACGCGCTGGGCCGGGATCTGACGCACGATCTCGAACGGGATCTTCACCTCCTCCAGGGCTGCCCGCGCCTCATCGGCCACCCAGAAGATCCCCTCCTCGAACACATCCGACCAGATCTCGACGTACCGCCCTTTCAGCCGTTCGCGGAGTTGCCGCCAGAGCTCGCCGAGGCCCACACCATGACCGAGCGCGATCTGGGAGATCCTGGCCATGCGCTCCTGCCCTGCTCCTGACATTCTACACTAGGTGAGGGAACCGACGCCAGCGCGATCAGAATGAATAAGAAATGGAGAGGGGGCTACTCGAGCAGTTGATACCGCGTGTTGCGTCGCTTGGGAACGAACCCCGCATCCTGGATGTTCCGCCGGATCTCGTCCAGCGTCATGAGATGCCGAGTCGTCTCGGTCGTGACGACATTCTCCTCGAGGACCGTGCTGCCGAAATCGTTGACGCCATACTGGAGGGAGAGCTGGCCGATCTTCGCCCCCATCGTCAGCCAGGAGGCCTGGATATTCTTGATGTTGTCGAGCATGATCCGGGAGACGGCGACCGTCCGGAGATAGCCGTATCCTGTCCCGGCCTCTCCCTTCAACTCGTCGCCGTTTGGCTGGTAGCTCCACGGGATGAACGCGGTGAAGCCGCCGGTCCGATCCTGGAGGTCGCGCACTTTCACGAGGTGCTCCACCCGCTGGGCCAGGGCTTCACCCATCCCATACATCATCGTTGCGGTGCTCGGGATGCCCAGTTCGTGCGCGGTCTGCATGAGGCCGAGCCACTCCGCTGGCGTATCCTTCAGCGGCGATACCAGGTCCCGCACTTCATCGACCAATAGCTCCGCACCGGCGCCAGGAATCGAATCGAGGCCGGCGGCCCGCAGACGCTTCAAGGTATCCTTTAATGAAAGCGCGGAAATCTTTGCAATATATATGATTTCTGCTGCTGAGAGTGCGTGCATGTGTATTGGGAACCTGGCCTTTATCGAGCTTAGCAGATCCTCGTAGTAGTCGATCTTCAGGCCCGGGTTGAGCCCGCCCTGCATCAGGACCTCGGTCCCGCCGAGGTCGAGCAGCTCCTGGATCTTCTGGAAGATCTGCTCCTTGGACAGGACGTACCCCTCCTTCGATCCGGGCAGCCGGTAGAAGGCGCAGAACGAACACTTGACCCAACAGACATTCGTGTAGTTGACGTTCCGGCCGATCACGTAGGTCACGACCGGCTCCGGATGCAGGCGCCACCGGACCCGGTCGGCCATGGCCGACAGCTCGAGCAAGGTCGCCCGCTCGAACAGCTCGACCCCATCCCCGAAGCTCAGCCGTTCACCCGCCTCGACCTTCTCGGCGATCGCCTCGATCCTGCCGTTCGACTCAGCCATGCCTTAGATTCCTCGGATCCATCCGCCACTCTCCATGAGACACCGATGCAGGGGGCTAGGCGGTGCCCGCGAGAGCGAGTAGTCTCTTCTTGACGGCTTTTGGAAAGTCTACAAAGATAAAATGGTCTTTGTGGTACAGATAATCCTCGCCACTCTCATCCACGATACGCACAAAATCGTCCTTGGTGGCCTTCGGATCAGCGAGAATTCGATAGACTTTACCTACTATCAGTGACGCCTGATAGTCGGTATTATCAATGCAAAGCGCGAACGGCTTTGTGGGCGGTTTCATCATTCTTCCATGTAGCGCTTGATCTTCACGTCTCTCCTACCGATACCATGTGCCTCGTACCAATGCAACTCCACCCGCCGTAAAGCCCCGTTCGGCAGCCGAACACTTGCAATACCCTTCAACTTCCGCCAGCGACCTCGACCATAAGCCTTGCGAAGGGAGGAGAGCCCCCGAATTCCTCGGCCTGACGCGATGACCTCAACATCCGTAACGGGGCCAACGACAACGAACTTCATTGGCCTCCATAGAACCCTACATACTCACGAAGACAGGTTCCACACGGCCACCCAACGTTCCGCGGCCGAGCGGCCGGCATTCACTAATATCCAGCCATGGTAGACGGCTCCAGCGGCGTCGGGCGCTCGAAGATATCCGGCCCCTCCTCGAAGCTCAGCCGTTCACCCGCCTCGACCTTCTCGGCGATCGCCTCGATCCTGCCGTTCGACTCAGCCATGCCTTAGATTCCTCGGCGTACCTGCGTTGCCTGAATCACTGTCGGCCTCAGTCTCTGGTCGGATGGCCTGCCACGAGGTCAGCGAAGGAACGTATCATGGGACGGTAAACTGCACATCCGCATGTTCCACCGTGTATTCTGTGCGCACCGGAGGCGACGTGAAAGATACTCCCTGATCACTCAGCTTCTGCAACGTCCCACGCAAAGCGCCTGTTGCCTCGTAGGCATCGGCGTCAGCTTTGGACTCCCAGAACCCCATTCCAACGCTCTTGCCGGTCTGCCTGTTGATCAACAGGATAGCACCCTTTAGCCCGCCTGTTCTCTTAGCAGCGGGGATGACCACGTCGTCGTACCATTTCGTCACTGCGTCTGCGTGTTCTGGCCGGATGGAGAATTCGACCACCCCAGCGAACATACGCCACCCCCTTTCATGGATTCAGGCAGAAGGCCGTCTCTCTATGGATTTCCTTGTTCCGTGTAAGACCGATTGCCTCGCAATGTTGCTGCCTAGCGCTGGCCGCAAGGAAATGAATGGCTTCAGTTCACTGAGAGTTGGTTGTACAGGGCGTCGCGCTCCGCCGGCTGCCGGCCGGCCTCCCGGATCATCGCGATCAGTTGATCGTGACGGAGTTCCTGGTGATGAGAGGTGTTCCCCAGGGCATGCGTGATCTCATAGTGGCTCACGGTCCCGTCGATATCGTCCGCCCCGTACCAGAGCGCAAGCTGCGCGACGGCCGGCGTGATCATGATCCAGAACGCCTTGATGTGGGGGAAATTATCCAGGAGCAGTCGGGCGATGGCGATCTCCCGAAGGTTGCTGTATCCGGTCGTGACCGGGATGTGGCTCAGCTCGGTGTTGGCCGGATCGAAGGCGAGCGGGATGAAGCACATGAAGCCGCCGGTCTCGTCCTGCAGGTCGCGGATGTGAAGCAGGTGCTTGACCTTCTCTTCGACGGTCTCGATGTGGCCGTAGAGCATCGTCGCGTTCGAGCGGATGCCGGCCCGGTGAACCTCCCTCGCCACGTCGAACCATCCCTCATTATCCAACTTGGCCCTGAACAGCTCCTCGTGGACCCGGTCGCTGAAGACCTCCGCGCCGCCTCCAGGACAGCAATCGAGGCCCGCGGCCTTCAGGTCAGCGAGCATCTCATCCATCGGCTTCTTCGCGACCCGCTGGATCTGGGCCAGCTCGATCATGGTGAACGCCTTGACCTGGACGCCGGGCCTGGCGTCCTTCACGGCCCCGATCAGGTCGAGATAGTACTGGTACGGCAGCCTCGGGTTGATGCCGGCCACCATGTGGACCTCGCGGATCGGGACGTCCCCATGCTTCCTGATCCGGTCCTGAACATCCGTGATGCTCAGGACGTAGGCCCGTGGGTCGTTGGGGAGCGCCTGGAACGAACAAAACTTGCACCCCTTGTTGCAGATATTCGTGTAGTTGATGTGGAGGTTGCGGACGAAATAGGTCAGGTCGCCGCTCTTCCGTTCGCGGACCAGATTGGCGAGGAACGCTACCGATGTCAGGTCTCGGGTCCCGTAGAGGGCCAGCCCGTCGTCGAATGCCAGCCGGTCCCCGTCGATCACCTTTCGATAGACCGTCTCCAGGCCAGAGGCGGCCAGCCGAGCCTCCATGAGGCGATTCATTTCTTTACGCGCTCCTGTCGAGGTGCCGCGCCCTGCTGTCCGGCAGGTCGGTCGAGCCGGTCGATCTCTTCAAGGAGGGCCACGGCTCTCTGTTCGTAGCTGTGACGCGTCTGCTCATAGTCCTCGAGGGCCAGCTTGCCGGCCCGATGATCGAACTCCAACTCCTTGATCGCGGCATAGAGCGTCTGCTTTTCGGCCAGGAGCGCCCGCAACTCCTCGCTCTCCGGCTGCGGTCGCTCCCCCTCCGATGACGCAAAGAATGGAGTGATGACCGGGGAGACCGCAAGGACGACCAGCAGCGCGCCGATCAGATACTCCATCGCCTCAGGACTCCCATTCCCTCAGTTCCGCCTCGAGTCGCCTCGCGTATCGCGGATCGAGGGGAGGTGGCGCCTCATCACGTCGGGCGTGACGCCGCGCGATCGCCCGTTGCATCACCACCCCGATGATCCCCAATCCCCCCAGGATGGCGGCGAAAGGGAGGAGCCAGGCGACCCAGTTGAACCCCTCGCGCTTCGGCGAGAGAAGGATCCACTCGCCGTAGCGGCTGACGAAGTAGGCCCGGACTTGGTCCGGGCTGTCGCCATTTCTCAGTCGCTCGCGGATCAGGTCGCGCATCTGGTTGGCCATCTCCGACGGCGAGTCGGCGACCGACAGGTTCTGACAGACGGGGCAGCGCAGCTCCGCCGCCAGCAGTTGAGTCTGGTCCTCAATGCTCTCAGCGAACACGGCGGACGTCCACCAAGCCCAAAGGAGCCCAGCGATGAACAGCGCCCGAATCACGTTACGCGCGTATCGGCTCATCGGGAATCCGCCACGGCACGCAAGGTTGTGTTCACTCTCGACTGACTACCGAATAGCAGCCGTTGCCGTAACGTGCGCAACGGGCTCAGAATCACCATCGGAGTAAAGAAACGCCTCCAAATAGAGCGAGCGCTTGCCGCGGCGAACGATTCGGACCCGCGCGATCAGTTCAGCCTCTTTAGCCGGTCTGAGGAAGTTTGCGGTCATGGTTTGGATGATGCCCAAGGTGTCCGCGCCCAAGGTTCCGACGATGCAAGCGTACATGGCCGTGTCGGCAAACCCGAGAACCATCGGACCCGAGTAGACGCGAGCGCCGCTGCCCTTCCACACATCGCGACCCATGTAGTCGGGCTTAAAGGGTAGGCGCATGCGTAATTCACCGTCGCCGACATGTTCCACCACCTCGCCATGATGATCGACGACGGGGAGCTTCGCGAGCGCTGCGTGGACCTCCTGCGGCGTAAGTATGGACACCAGCCCTCCCCGTAGACTGGACCTCATTGATGCCGAACTAACCAATCTGCTGCTCGCCACTCCCGCAGTCTATTTCGTGAACTCTCCAATCCGAGAAAAGCACAATCACGGGCGATACCGATCGATTACCAGGGCTTTGACAAGCAACCTTCTCTTCAGAGCATCTCCTCGATCTTGGCCTTGAGGATCTCCTTGGTCAACGCCCCGACGTGCTTATAATGGATCTTGCCGCTGCGGTCTACGAAAAACGTCTCGGGCACGCCATAGACGCCATAGTCGATCGAGATCTTCCCCTGAGGGTCGGCGCCGTTTGGAAAGGTCAGCTTGAAGCGCTCGATGAACCCTCTGGCGTCGGCCTCACGGTCCTGGATGTCCACCCCGAGCACCACCAGCCCCCGATCCCGGTAGGCCTGCCAGGATGCCTCGAGGGCCGGCGCCTCCTCGTAGCACGCCGGGTAACACCAGGAGGCCCAGAAATTGACGATCACCGGTTTCCCCCGGAGCTGCTCGAGCGTCGTCTGTCCTCCGTCGAACATCGACATGCTCAAGGGCGGCGCCGGCAGGCCCACGAGCGGGGACGGAACGTCACGCGGGTTGGTTCTGAAGCCATAGGCCAGCAGCAACAACAGGGGGATGATGGCGATCGGAACGATCAGCTTCTTCCAGCTTGCCACGCCACCCGCTCCTTTGACACCTCGGTCGCCACGACTCGCCGATCGGGCCAGATCGCCACGAGGGCGCCGAGCGCCATCACTGCGCCCCCGATCCAGATCCACATCACCAGCGGCCGGATCATCATTTTGAGCGTCGCCGAGGCGCCATCCCGCGTGAACGAGGAAAGGATAAGATAGAGATCCTCTCGCGGCGTCGAGCGGACATCGACGGTGCCGATTGGCTGCTGCTCGGACGGATAGAACCGCTTCGAGGGCCGCATCTCGGCCACCTTCCGGTTCGCGTTAAAGACCGTGAAGGTCCCCTCCACTACGAAGCGGTGCGGCTCATGCCATCCCGCCAGGTCATCGAAGCGAACCTGGTACCGACCGAGACGTAACGACTCGCCTCGTTGCAGGGTGACCTCCTTCTCGAGCTTGAAGACGGTCGAAGCGGTGATCCCTATCACGACGAGCACCACCCCCAGGTGAACGATGAGGCCGCCGTACCGCCGCCGACTTCGCCGCGTGAGATTCGACACCGCGACGAGATATGCCTCCCCGGTGATTCGTCGCCGCGTCCGCACGCCACGGAAGAACTCCTGGATGACGGTCGCGGCAGCGAAGACCCCCAGCCCGAAGGCCAGGAGTGGGTAGAGCTCTCGTACACCGAGGAAGGACGTCAGGCCCGTGACGAGAAAGGCCATGAGCAGAGGGATGCTGAAGTTGCGCCGCAAGCTCTCGAACGAGGCGCGGCGCCAGGCGATCAGCGGTCCGACCCCCATCAGGAAGATCAGCACGAGCCCGATCGGGACGTTCACCTTGTTGAAAAACGGTTCCCCGACGCTGACCTTGACGCCGCGGACCGCCTCGGAAAGGAGCGGAAAGAGCGTGCCCAGGAAGACGGCAAAGGCGAATCCCAGGAGCATCAGGTTGTTCATGAGGAAGGCGCTCTCTCGGGAGACCAGGGAGTCGATATCTCCCTCGGCCTTCAACCCGTCGCTTCGATAGACGAGGAGACCGAACGACACGAACAAGATCACGCCGATGAAGACCAGGAAGAGCGGGCCGATGGTCGATTCAGAAAAGGCGTGGACCGATGAGAGGATGCCGCTCCGCGTGAGAAACGTGCCGAAGATGGTGAGGGCAAAGGTGGTGATGATCAGCGCCAGGTTCCAGACCTTCAGCATCTGGCGGCGCTCCTGGATCATCACCGAATGCAGGAACGCCGTCCCCGTCAGCCACGGGAGCAAGGAGGCGTTCTCGACCGGGTCCCAGGCCCAGTAGCCTCCCCACCCGAGCACCTCATAGGACCACCACCCGCCCAGGATGATCCCCACGGTCAGGAATCCCCACGCGACGATCGACCAGCGGCGGACGGTCCTGATCCACTCTCCCCCAAGCCGCCCTTTGATCATCGCGGCCATCGCGAAGGCGTAGGGAACCGACCACCCGACATACCCGGCGTACAGGCACGGAGGGGGGATGGCCATCAGCGGGTGATTTTGTAACAGCGGGTTGGGACCCCGCCCGTCGGCGGGAGGGGGAAACAGCGGCGCGAACGGATTGGCGGGAAAGGCCGCCAGGAACAGGAAGAACGCCGAGATCGACAGGAGGGTCGCGGTCGCGTACGGCATCAACTCCCGGTTGCGGCGCCCCTCGATCACGACCGCGAGCACCGTCATCAGCGCCAGGATCCAGATCCAGAGGAGGATCGACCCCTCGAGCGCCCCCCACAGCGCGATGATCGTGTAAAAGAGCGGCGTCCCGAGGCTTCCGTTGCGGGCGACGTATCGGATGCTGAAGTCGCGACCGACGAGGGCCGCCTCCATCAGCAAGACGGCGAAGCTGGCCAGACCGAGGACGACGAACGCGGCGGACCGGCCGCTCTCGATCAGCGCCGGCCTGTTCCGGCGCGCGCCCAGCACCGACGCGAAGGCGCCGTACAGCGCGATCCCCAACGCCAGCATGAGGCTGAAACGCCCCAGTGTCGAGATCACCGCGACGCCTCCCGCGGCTTGATCAGGCTCCGATACAGCTCCTTCGCCTGCACCTGCCCCTCCTGCGGAGGGCGGTACTCCTCGGAGTGCTTCGCGAGGATCGTGCTCGCCACGAAGAGATTCGCGCCGGCATACCTCCCCTCGACGATCGCGCCGGCGCCCTCCTTGAACAGATCGGGAGGGGAGCCGATATGACGGACCTCCACCTGTTCCTTTCCGTCGGTGAGCCGGAACGCGAGCTGGATGGTCTTCGGCTCCCAGGTGATCGATCCGGGCACCACCACGCCGCCGAGGCGGAACGACCTGTCGGCGGCCGAGGTCCCTTTCTCCTTCAACTCGGTCGGCGTGATGTAGTAGACCGCCGCTTCCCGGATCCCCCCGTAGATGAGATACCCCAGCGCCGCGGCCACGACGATCGCGCCGAGCAGCAGCTTCTGTTTGCTGCTCATGTCGCCGTATCCTGCATTCGACGCTTCAGCGCCGCGACCTGCGCCGCCATAGCCCGTGTCCGCCTGCTTACCGACACCAGGTACAGCAGCATGCTCACGGCGGCCAGCAGGTAGGCGCCCAGAAGAAATGGCCATGGGTTCACCCTGCCACCTCCATCCGCAGACGGCTGAGTTCCCACCTCGCCTGTTCCAGCCGCACCCGCTTGAGCAGGAGGTAGGCGTACAGGAGGGCGAAGGCGGCGAGGTTCGCGTAGAGCGCCACCTGCATCTGGGGAGCCACCGTCGGCGGGCCGGGCCTCAGCATCGAGGCCGGCTGATGGAGGGTCCGCCACCAGACGACCGACATATGAATGATCGGGATATCGAGGAACCCGATGATCCCGAGGACCGCACACACGGTGGCGCCGCGCGACGGATCGTCCACCAGCGCGCGAAGCATCAGATAGCCGACAAAGATCAGGAGGAGAATGGCGGTGCTCGTCAGGCGCGCGTCCCACGTCCACCAGGTCCCCCAGGTCGGGCGCCCCCAGATCGAGCCGGCGGCGATCGCGAGCGCGGTGAACAGGACGCCGATCTCGGCGGACGAGTGGGCGATCGCGTCGTGTCGCTCGCGGCGGCGCGCGAGGTAGAGGATGCTCGCCACAAAGACGACGAAGAACGCCAGATAGCTCACCAGGATCAACGGGACGTGCAGGTACATGATCCGCTGGACCTCACCCTGCTCGGCGTCGGGGGGGGCGTAGAGAAAGCCGGCGCAGAGCCCGATCGCGAGCCCCACCGCAGCCAGAAGACCGAGCGCCCGTTCAACACTGCGCTCGCTCATCTCATCACTCCTCTACCAGGTATTCGAACGTGAGCAGCGAGGCCGTGACGAAGACAACATCGAAGGCCCCCATCAGCTTGAGCCACGGGACGGCCAGGTCGAATGGCTCGCCACGCAGCACGACCTCCGTTCCCCTGACCACCGCAAGGATCAACGGGATCGTCAAGGGAAACAGGAGGAACGGCAGCATCGCCTCTCGCGCCCGCAGGCCCGCGGTCATGGAGGAGAGGAGCGTGCCCACCGCGGCGAGGCCGACCGTCCCCGGCAAGGCGATCAGCAGGAGTTTCGGAAGCTGCGACCAGAGATCCACGTTGTAGAGGACCGCAAAGAGCGGAAAGATCACCAATTCGACCAGAAGGATCACCGCCAGGTTGCCAAGCAGTTTCCCGAGGTAGATCGCCTCGCGCTGGGCCGGGTAGAGGAGAAGGCCATCCAGGCACTCGTTCTCGAGCTCCCACTGAACCGACCGGGCCAGTCCGAGCACGCTGGTAAAGATCAACGCCAGCCAGAGCAGCCCGGATGACGCCGCGCGGATCAGGGCCTGATCACCGCCGAAGGCGAAGCTGTACAGAAAGAGGATCAGGAAGGCGAAAAAGACCATGGCGGTGAAACTCTCCCGGTCCCGCCATTCGGCCAACAGGTCCTTGCGTGCGATCGCCAGGGCGCGGCGGACCAAAGTCATGCGGTCTCCTGCGCCTCCCCATGCAGGGCGAAAAGGTCGCGAAGGGCCTCCACGCTCGTCTCGTCTCGGCGACTCTCGAATACCAGGCGCCCGCGCCCCAGGATCGCCAGTCGGTCCGCGACGGCGAACCCTTTCGTCAGATTGTGAGTGGCGAGAACCGCCGCGGCGCCGGCCGCCTTCGAGGCAAACAGGTATTCCTCCAACACCTTCGTGGCCTCCACGTCCAGCCCGGCGTACGGCTCATCCAGCAGGATCACCTTCGGTTCACGAAGCATTAGCTTCGCGAGCGCCAGGCGGCGCTTCATCCCGCTGGAGAAGGTCCGCACCCGCGCCTCAGCCACCGCCTCCAGACCAGTCCGCACGAGCGCCGTCGAGATCCGTTCGCGCGGCCGATCCACCCCGAGCATGGTCGCCGCGAAAGTCAGGTTTTCCCTGGCGCTCAGCGCCTCATAGAGTTGATGGCCATGACCAAGGGTCCCGATGAGGCCTCTTGTGCCGTTGCCGTCCGCCCCGACGTCACGGCCAGCGACCCGTGCCGTGCCTCCGGTCGGCCGGACCCGTCCACTCAGGATCTTGAGCAGGGTCGTCTTCCCCGATCCGTTCGGCCCGAAGAGGACCAGGATCTCTCCGGCGGCCACGCAAAGGTCGATCCCTCGGAGCGCGGGGTTGGCCCCATACCATTTGACTAACCCTCTCGTGTCGATGACCGGCGCTTGCTCCGGCACCCCGTCCCCCCTTTGGACTCTACCAGCCGTGTCCCATGGCTAGACCTAGATACAACGCCACGCCGGCGAGAGCCGCCCCCGCCCAGGCACACCACTGAAGCCTACCGACCGTAGCGTTCATCACCGCTGTCTGCCCATCAGTCGTTGCGACCGACGGTCCACCGTCCGTCGCCGCGGATCGGGTCAGGCGGAGCCCAAGGCCGAAGAACTGGTAGGCATTGAGCAACGCCAGGATAAACACGACCAGCAGCTTCGGACCGAGCGTCGCGAACACCTGGCTGAAATACCGGCTCCCGAGCGCCACTTTCAGATCGGTCAGCATCACGGCACCCGTGACGATCAGGACGCCGAGAGCCGCCAACAGGACAGGATGGAGGATCGCGACCAGTTGGACGACCGCCCGCATGGTCCCCCGCCCCTCCGGAAGCCGCCGTGCCACGGGGACCAGGAGGCCCGCCACGCAGACCATGCCGCCCACATAGAGCAGGGCTGCCAAGAGATGCACGTAGAGGAGAAGCGACATCAGTCACGGCAGGCGACGAAGAGCCGCCGAGTTCAGACTCGCGCGAACGGTATCAACTCTAGAAGTAGAGTATTTCAGAGGAAATTGCAAGTGAAAGGACCCCGCGCAGGGGGGAAGAATCGCGGGGGGAAACTTCGGTGGGGGAAACCTAGTCTGTGGGGAGCTCGCCCAAGAGGTCGCCGTGTTCCAGCAGGTCAACGAAGTGGGCGAGCAGGTCGGGGTCCCGCCAGCCTATCTTTGCCTCCTCCTTCATGGTGGCGATCACCGTCTCCATGGGAAGAGCAGGCTTGTATGGCCTGGCTGTGATGAGGGCGTCATAGATATCGACGACCTGGAGGATCCTCGCGGTGAGGGGGATCTCCTCTCCCTTCAGGCCATCGGGATAGCCGGTGCCATCCCACCGCTCGTGGTGGTAGCGTATGATCGGGAGGACCAGCTTGAGCGACTTCAGCGGCTTGCAGATCCGCTCCCCGATGACCGGATGTTCCCGCATGATCTGCCACTCCTCCTCGGTCAAAGCCGATTTCTTGTTGAGGATCGATTCCGGAATGGCGATCTTGCCGACGTCGTGCAGGTACCCTCCTCGGCGGAGCGCCTTCAGGTACTCATTCGAGAGGCCGACAGTGCGGCCGACCGCGACCGAGTACCGGGAGAGCCGCTCGCAGTGACCCTCGGTGTAGGGATCCTTCGCCTCGACGCTCAGGGCCAAGGTGCACAGGACATCCTCGGCATGCTCAAGCTCGTCGGTAAACTCCTTGAGCTTGAGGAGGGACCGCACCCTGGCGCTCAGCTCAGCCTGGTGGAATGGTTTGCTGAGAAAGTCGTCAGCCCCGACGACGATCCCGCGGATCTTGTCTTCGACCTCGCTGAGAGACGTCAACATCACGACGGGGATCAGTCTCGTCTGCTCGTCCTCCTTGAGCCGCGCACACACCTCATACCCGTCCATGTTCGGCATCATCACGTCGAGGAGGATCAGATCCGGGGGGTCGATGGCGACCAGGTCCAGCGCGCATTTGCCGTCCGGAGCGTGGATGATCTCATACCCCTGGGGAGCCAGCGTCGCCTCCACCAGCACGACATTGGCTTCCTGATCATCGACGACAAGTATCTTGCGCCGAGATGGCAGTTCCGATTCCATGAATCCCCCCGAACCGCGTCTCGCCGTGCTTTATCGACAGCCTATTCTCCGGAGGCCCATCAGTCGTGGCTTCTCGGCGGCCATAGACTATAAAAGCCCGGCTGGCTTGTCAACAGAAATCTCGACGCGTTGCGGCGAGGGGCATCGGCCCCCCATTTCCTGGGGCGATTCAGGCAAGAGGGGTCATACAGACGGCTTCTCGAAGGGGAGGACGGTCAGACGGATCCTCGTGGGCGCCACCAAGCGCGCCAAGAGGCGCCGCGCTCGGCGCGGGGACGAAGCGAACCCCGAATCCGGCCTGGAATCGTTCCGTGAGGACCGGAATCACCTCGTCTATGGCCACCGGGCGGGACAGCTCCTGAGCCATGCTTGTGGCCCCGGCGCCGCGAATCCCGCAAGGGACGATCAATCCGAACGGGGACAGGTCCATATCGACGTTGAGCGCGAATCCATGCCGGGTCACCCACCGGGTGACATGAATGCCGATGGAGGCGATTTTTTTGTCCTCGACCCAGACGCCGGTCCGTCCCATCCGCCGGCCGGCGCCGACGCCAAAGGCGGCAAGCGTCTCGATCAGGACCCTCTCAAGCAGGCGAAGGTATCGATGGAGATCACGGCCGTACCCTGCCAGATCGAGGATCGGGTAGCCGACCAACTGGCCCGGGCCATGATAGGTCATGTCTCCACCCCGCTCCGCCTCGAAGAACTCGATCCCCAACGCCGCCAAGCATGAGTCCTCAACCAGGAGATGGGCCCGCCGGCCGCCGCGTCCAAGGGTAATGACCGGCGGGTGATGGAGGAGCAGCAGGAGATCTCCCAGTCGCCCTTCCGCCCGGAGCGCCGCGAGGCGCCGCTGGAGCCCCAATGCGTGCTGATAGGGGGTCAGCCCCAGCTCGATCAGGCCGCAGGTCCGGGTTGGCGCAGCCGCCACGCTCATAGGTGAAGTGTCCGGCCGAGGGCAGCCAGCGCCGCCTCTCCCAGCGCCTCGGAGCGGGTCGGATGTGCATGGATCGAATGGGCGAGCTGCTCCGGCGTCGCTCGCATCGCCATCGCCAGTCCGGCCTCGGCGATCAGTTCCGTCGCCTCCGCCCCCACGATATGGACCCCCAGGATCTCTCCCTGTTTCGCGTCGGCGATCACCTTCACCATCCCCTCGGTTTCGCCCAAAGCGACCGCCATGCCGCTGGCCGTGAATGGAAATCGACCAACCCTCACCGTGTACCCCTCGGCCGTCGCCTTCGCCTCGGTGAGGCCGACGCTCGCCACCTGGGGATGACAGTAGGTGCAGCTCGGGATCGTCCGGTGATCGATCGGCGCCACGCCGTCGAGCTTGGCCATCCTCTCGACGGCGAGTATCCCCTCGTGAGAGGCCTTGTGAGCCAGAAGCGGCCCGCCCACCAGGTCACCGATGGCATAGATCCCGGCGACGCTCGACTCCATCCATTCGTTGGCCTGCACGAACCCCCGATCTGTCGCGACGCCCATCTCCTTCAAGCCACCAACGTCCGAGTTGCCCGCTCGACCCACAGCGACCAGGACCGTCTCACTCACCAGCTCGTCGGTCTTGCCTCCGTTGGTCACCTTGACCTTGGCCCGGCCTGCTTCGACCTCGACCTGCTCGACCCGCGTCTCGGTCAGGATCTTCACGCCACGTTTTGTGAGAGAGCGAGCCAAGAGGGCCGCGATCTCTGCATCCTCCTGCGGGAGGATCGTCGGGAGCATCTCGATCAGGGTGACCGCCGTCCCGTAGGCCTGATAGATGTCGGCGAACTCGACGCCGACCGCGCCCGCCCCGATGATGATCATCGAGGCCGGGGCTCGCGGCAGCAGCATTGCCTCCGTGCTGGTCAGCACGACCTTGCCATCAACCGCCAGGCCCGGCAGCAGCCTCGGCCGCGAACCTGTGGCCAACAGGACCTGATCCGTGTTGATCGACCTGATCGGCTTCCCATCGCCATCGGCAACCTCGATCTCCTTCACCGAGTTGAGCCGAGCCTCCCCCATGAAAACCGTGACCTTGTTCTTCTTCATCAGATAGTCCACGCCCTTCGAGAGTCGGTCTGCGGCCTGGCGGCTTCGCTTCACCGCATGGCCGAAGTCAGCCTGAAGGTTCTCGACCTGGATCCCGAACTCGGCCGCGCGGCGGAACAGAGACAGGACCATCGAGTTCTGGAGCAGCGCCTTGGTCGGGATACACCCCCAGTTCAAGCAGATCCCACCCAGGCGGTCCCGCTCCACGAGGGCGACCCGCATGCCGAGCTGCGCGGCCCGAATCGCCGCCACGTACCCGCCCGGCCCGGCCCCGATCACCGCAAGATCAAACGCTTGCCCGTCCTGTCCCACCGGCAACCTCACCCGTCTCCGCCCCGCTTCCTCACAACCTCCTCGACCTGGCCCTTGGCGTGGTACGAGCTCCTGACCAGGGGTCCGGCCTCAACATGCCTGAATCCCATCTCCTCGCCGATTGTCTTCAACTGCGCGAACTCCTCCGGGGCGTAGTATTTCATGATCGGCAGGTGTTGCTGGCTCGGCCGCAGGTACTGCCCCAAGGTCAGGATGTCGCAATCGACTCTCCTGAGGTCCGCCATGGTCTGAAGCAGCTCTTCCCGCTCTTCCCCGAACCCCAGGATGACCCCGGACTTGGTCACCAACCCCGGCGCCGTCTGTCTGGCCCTGGCGAAAAGCTCAAGCGACCGCTCGTATCGCGATCCGGGGCGGACCTCGCGGTACAGCCGGGGGACGGTCTCCATGTTGTGGTTCAGGATATCGGGCCGGGCCTCCACCACGGTACGCAGGGCCGTCTCGCTGCCGCGGAAGTCGGGAATCAACACCTCGACGCTGCACGCGGGCGACAGCTCTCGAACCTGGCGAATCACCGCGGCGAAGATGGCGGCTCCGCCGTCGGCCTGGTCGTCGCGGTTCACCGACGTGATGACTGCATGTTCCAGTCCAAGGCTCCTCACCGCCTGGGCCACCCGCTCCGGCTCCGCAAGGTCCAACTCGGTCGGCCTGCCGTGCTTGACCGCACAGAACCCACAGGCGCGGGTGCAGATATCGCCCAGAATCAGGAATGTCGCGGTCAGTTGCTCCCAGCACTCCCCGATGTTCGGACAGTGTGCTTCTTCACAGATGGTATGAAGATTCTGCTCTCGAACGAGGCGCTTCAGTTTCAGGTGGTTGGGGCCGCCGGGCGCCCTGACCTTCAGCCAGGGGGGCTTGCGCGAAGGAAGAATCTGGGAAGTTGGGATCAGCGGGGTTAGGGTGAGCGGTACAGGCATCGGCGCCTCCTGACTCTCCTCCTAGTAACATGTCTGCCTCTGGGTGTCAATCTCCCGATGCCCTGATCGTGCGCGCCTCTCGGCAGCACCCCAACTTGAAACTCGGGCACTGCCCCCACCCCTTTGGACTTGTCATTTGCAACCCCATCTGTTACGGTAAGTAAAGATACCGTTTGTTCCAGCCACGAAGGCGTTTCTCATGCCCGACGTGCCCAACGCAACCGAGCTATCCCTCTTCGAGCCGGTCCTGAAGGAGTATGAATCGGCGTTGAGGGTCCCCTTGCGCGTGCGCTGCCCACGCAGGCCTTTTTCGAAACCCATCGACGCTCCAGGCCTCCACCTCCACCTGTTCGCCGTCCCCCGCCGGCTCCCATTGCTCTCATTGACGGGCGAGGCTCCGATGATCACGCTGCCGATGGCCTTCGGCCACCCGCTTGACGAGTCGGCCCGATGGGCCCTGACGCTCCCGAGGCGAACGCGGATCGGCGCCGCGCTGCGCGACGCGGAAGGGCGAGCCCTCGCGTACCTGCTCGATCGGAATATCTTTGTCCTGTTCGATGTGATGGGGCAATCACAAGAGCTGGCACCCCTACTTCTACGGCAGCTCCTGGACCACGCCTTCGAGATGATGACGACCGATCTCGCCGCACAGAGCGGGCAGCATCCGGATCGGATACGCGCGATCCTGGCCAGTCTCCGGAGGACGACCGACCTGGAGGAGATGAGGTGGCGCGGCAAACGAAGCGCCCTGGCGCGGAGCTCGTTTCTGGAGAGCCGATCGGAGCGGATCGCGGATGAGATCGGGTTCCTGGAGGCCGAGATCCGATCAACTGAGCAGACGCTCGACGGGGTCTCACGCCACCTGACGGCCGAGACGCGCCACTTACAGGGGTGCCGGCGGCGCCTTCGCCAACTGAAAGGGGAATCCGACAGAGAAGAAGTCGATGTGGTCCGCGAGTTCCAGCGCTTGTCCGAACTGCCCGATGTGACCGATGTGACCGCCCTGGCCGACGGACTGCGCATCATCACCCACCCGATCACAGTCGAACATGGTGGAAGGCTTCACGCCCTCGGAACCTTCCAGATCGATCTCTCGTATAGCGGACAGATCACGATTCGGAACCTCACCAACAGGCACGGGTTCTATGACCATCCCCACATTTGGGACGGGAAGGCCTGCCTGGGCAACATCCGGGAGGGTCTTGCAAAGCTGATCGGGGAGCTGCAGCTCGCGGCGGCCGCCGAGGTCCTTCTGGACTTCATCAGAACGATCAGCCCCAAGGATTGGCATGTCTCCATCGAACATTGGCGCGAGATCGACCGTGCGGGACGTCCATCATCCGTCTACCCGGATGGCCTCAAACCGGCGCGATAGGACTCGGCGCGATGGACTTTTCCCGGCAAACCGATCTGGTGGACCCCGAGGCCCTCGAGGCGGCGGTGACGCTCATCGGCTGCGGGGGGATCGGCTCCTTTGCCGCGCTGGCACTGGCCAAGATGGGGTGTATCCATCTGACAGTCTATGATGATGATCGGGTCGAGGAACACAATATCCCAAACCAGCTCTACCGTCCGCAGGACGTCGGTAAGCTCAAGGTCGAATGCCTCGCACAGATCATCAAGGACTTCACGGGCATCGGGGTCGATGCGCGACCGGAGCGGTTTCTGGGCCAACGAGTCCAGGGGGTGGTCGTCTCCGGCGTGGACAGCATGGAGGCGAGACGACGAATCTGGGAGCGCTCGATCCGCTACAAGGCCGGGGTCCCGGCATACATCGACGCCAGGATGGGCGCCGAGGTCGCCAGAGTCTACACAGTCAGGCCAGCGGATCCCGACCACGTGCGATTTTACGAGCGCACACTGTACACGGACGATGAGGCCTGGCAGGCTCCGTGCACGGCCCAGGCCATCATCTACAACGGGCTCGGGATCGCGAGCCTGGTGGCCGGACAGGTCAAGCGGGTCGCGATGGGCGAGGCGTGGAACCTGGAGATCATCTTCGACCAGAAGACTCTCACCTTTCTCACGAGCTAGGGGAAAAATCGAGTCGGTACGCAGGCCGACGCTTGTGAACAACCTCAAGGAGGAGTGAGATGACAGTTGCAACCGTGCAGGAGCAAGAGAAGGTTGTTGTGAAGGTCGTGACGCTGGGCAAGAGCACGCAGGAGGTCCGGCGAGACAGCCCCTTCACCCTGGATGCGCTGCTGAAAGAGATCGGGGTGAACGGAGGATTGGAGGTGCGGGTGAACGGTCAGGCAGTAGAGCGAGCCCGCCCGCTCGTCCACGGCGACACGGTTCTGCTCGTCCCCAAGATCAAGGGGGGTAGGTAAAGGGTCCGGGCGGCGCGGCGTGGAGGGTTCTCGGCGAGTCTTACCGTATGTGAACGAGGACCTTCCGCTCGCGCGGTCCGTCGAACTCCACGAGCATCAGGCCTTGCCAGGTTCCGAGAAGTAGCCTGCCATTTTTGACCGGCACCGTCTCGCTGGGGCCGACGATGGCCGCCTTGATGTGGGCCGCCGCGTTGTCGTCGATCTGGTCGTGCCGCCAGATCCCCTCCGGGATCAGCTTCGCCAGGGCGTCCTGGAGATCGTCGCCGATCCTGGGGTCGGCGCTCTCGTTGATCGCCACGGCGGCGGTCGCGTGAGGGACGTAGACGCAACAGAGGCCCTCATCGATCGAACGTCGCTCCACGATCTCTCGCACCTTTGCGGTGATGTCGATCACCTGGAACTTTCGCTTCGTCTTGACGAAGAACTCCTCCACCTCTCTCACCCCGCCTACTCAATCAATCAACGTGATCGCGCAGCGCCTGCTCGACTCTCGGGATAATCTCCTGCCAGTCCCGCGTTGGATCACGCCCGATACTGACGAAGTTGCCCGTCATGAAGACGTTCCTGACCCCAGGGATCGCGAAGAGCTGTCTCCCCAGGGCAGACGCCTCCGCCTGTTCCGGACGCGAGAAGGATAGGGTCCCCTTCTCAACCAGGGTCCTGTTCAGGGTGAACTTCATGCTGTTCGGGTTCGGCGTCCCGCTCACATCGATCTTGAGCGACTCGGCCATCCTCCCGCTCCGCTCAGCGCTGCGCGGTCGTGCGAAGCCCGGCAGCCGCGGCGGCGAGCCGATCAAACTCCGACTGGGAGAGTGGCGGCCTCCCCAAGCTGCTCTCCCGCAACCCCGGCGTGCCATGATAGTCGGAGCCGGCCACCGCGAGAAGTCCGTATTTCAGCCGCAACCGCTCATAGCGAAGAATTCCCTCGGCGTCGTGGTCCGGGTGCTGGACCTCCAGACCCATGAGGCCCTGTTCCACGAGCTGAGGAATCGCGTCATCGCGACCGTACACCCCCGGGTGAGCGAGGGACGGGATGCCGCCTGCCCGTTTGAGCGCCGCGATCGCCTCGCTCGCGGGGAGCCTCGCACGCTCGACGTGCGCTGCTTTTCCCGTGGCGAGATAGCGATCGAACGCCTCCTGCACCGAGCCCACGTAGCCGCGTTTGACCATGACCTGCGCGAGATGGGGACGGCCCACTGACGAGCCGGTCGCCTCGGCCAGGACCTCTTCCAGATCGAGCGGAAGGCCCAGGGCCCAGAGTTTGTCGATCATCCGGCGGATTCGCTCGACCCGATCGACCCGCGACGGGGCGAGGAAGTCTGCGAGTCCGCTGTCATCGGGATCGACGAAATGGCCCAGGAGATGGATCTCGAGATCGCCGACATACGTGGTGACCTCGACCCCGGGGACGATCTGAAGGCCTACGCGCTCCCCCTCGCCCAGCGCGTCCGGGATGGCGGCCAGCGTGTCGTGATCGGTCACGGCCAGCACCGACAGGCCCTGCCGCTTCGCAAGGCGCACCAGCTCTACGGGGCTGAGCGCTCCGTCCGAGGCCGTCGTGTGCGCGTGTAGATCGATCAGTCGCATGTGAGCGCGAGGGAGCGTCACGTGGTGGGAAGGTCGCCTGTCTCCACTCGGTTCGGCAGGAGTCGCTCAGGGTGAGAGTAGACATTAAATCCCTCGCCGCGAACGTACCCGATGACCGTGATGCCGAATCGCTTGGCCGCCTGAACCGCCAGGCTGGTGGGCGAGGTCCGGGAGAGCACGAAGGGGGTCCGCATATGGGCCCCCTTTCGAAGCATCTCCGACGAGATGCGGCCGGTCGAGAGGAGGATATTCCCCGCGGTCGGGATCCCCTTGAGGAGCGCCTCGCCGAGGATCTTGTCGAGAGCATTATGTCGCCCGACGTCCTCGGCCATCAGTAGGAGCTTGTCCCCGTCGCTCATGGCGGCGGCGTGGATGCCTCGCGACTCCCGGTACAGCCGCGCTTCGGCATAGAGCTGCTTCATGAGGGCGAAGGCCTGCTCAGGGTGGAGGGTGGCTTCCTTGGGAAAGGCCTGGAAACCCTCCAGCGGCATGCCGAAGGTGATGCCGCCGGTGCATCCGGAGGTGAAGATCCGGCGCGGCGGCGGGGTGAACTCCTTGTTCAACCGGACGTCCGCCACCGCGTCCTCCGGAAAGACTTCCAATAGCTTGATCTCGTCGAGACCCTCGATGATCTTTTCGAAGCTGAGGAATCCCAGGACCAGACAATCGAGCTTGATCGGCGTGCATTGAAGCGTCGCCAGCTCCCGCCCGTTGACGAAGATTGTGAGGGACTGCTCCTCGACCACCGGAAGCTGGAGGGTCTCGAAAGTCCCGCCTCGATACCGAATAATCCGATGCATAACCCGCTCAGGCCCTACGACTACTCATTGTCCCAAGCGATCACGTGAAGCGTTTTCGGACCATGGACGCCCTGCGTGAGAGAGAGCTCGATATCGGCCGTGCGACTCGGCCCGGTGATGAAGACGATATTGCTCACGCCGCCCGGCCCCTCCAGATCGCGCCGCAGGAGCGGCGGGAGCGCTTCGAGGCTCGGCACCAACGCGGATGGAGGGAGCAACGCAACATGGACCGGCGGCAGAAGACTCACGAGCCTCTCCTGACCAGGTCGCGAGCAGAGGACCAGGCTTCCGGTTTCCGCGACGGCGTAATCAACGGCGGTGATGCCGAGGTCTGCCGTGGCCATCAGGGTCAGCTGCTCACCTTCCGGGACGTCTGCTGGGACCTCCCAGCACTCTACTCCAGTATCGGCGAGCGCGACACGCACGTCAAGCCTGGCCAGCAGAGGGTGTCGCCACATGACGGCCCGCCTGACGCCGGCGGCGCGGACCAGGTCCCGAAGTGCTCCCAGGGCCTGTGCCGGGCACTGAACGCGATGTCCTGTACCCCCCGCCAGGCTCAGCTCGACGAGAAACCGATCGAGCAGCCGCCCCGCGCCCTGTGCCGCCTCCGCCCGGGGCGAGGGATCGCTCGAAGCGACGCGGATCGGCACCACCGCACGCTCGCGGCGCGACCCGATTGACGCCCTGATGCGGCTGAGGAATTCAGCCTGATCGGTTCCGAGCATCGCTCCTCGCCTCCTACGCGCCGTTCCGACCTAGCGTCCGCCAGCGATCGCGGAACGTCCTCGCCGAGAGGGGCGGGAAATCCCGAACAGCGGTCCACCGAGAGAGAGGGAAGGGAAGCCGATCGATCCGCTTCCCCCTGACGAAGGGCCGCTGCAGCAACCGTCCAACCCTTCCGGCCAGCCGGTAGAGGCCGTCGTGTCGGAGGATCGCCGCCATCAGCCGGAACGCGGCCCGTTCGCCTCCGGACGCTTGCCTGTCGGCCACCGCCTCTCTCCGCAGCTCCAACAACATATGAGGGATATCGATGTCCAGAGGGCACGCCTCCTGACACGCGCCACAGAGGCTGGAGGCAGAGGCCAACTCCTTGGACCCGCCCGGACCCTGGAGCATCGAGGTCACGATGATCCCGATCGGCCCCGGATAGGTGGCGCCATACGCGTGACCCCCGACCTGACGATAGACCGGACAGACGTTGAGACATGCGCCGCATCGGATGCAATAGAGCGCCTCGCGGAATGGCCCGCTGAGATAGCGGCTCCGGCCGTTATCCAGGATCACGAGGTGAAGCTCCCTCGGGCGATCCGACTCACCGTCGGGGCGGACCCCCGTGATCAGCGACACGTAGCTGGACGCCTTCTGACCAGTCGCGCTTCTGGCCAGGATTTTGAGAAACACCATCAGGTCCTCGAGAGTGGGGATCACCTTCTCGATCCCCATGATGGCCAGATGGACGGGCGGCACGCTGGTGACCATACGCCCGTTCCCCTCATTCGTGACCAGCACCAACGTCCCGGTCTCGGCGACCGCGAAATTGACCCCAGAGATCCCCATGTCGGCCTGGAGGAACTCCTGGCGGAGCTGCTCCCGCGCCGTCGCCGTCAGCAGTTCGATGTCCGGCGCAAGGGGCCTCCCCACCTTCCTGGAGAAGAGCTCCGCCACCTCGTGGCGGCTCTTGTGGATGGCGGGTGCGATGATATGGGACGGCTTCTCTCCGGCCAACTGGATGATCCATTCCCCAAGATCGGTCTCGACCGGCCTGATGCCTGCGGCCTCCAGCGCCTCATTGAGCTCGATCTCCTCGGTGACCATCGACTTCGACTTCACAACGCTCTTGACCCCGCGCGCCCTGGCGAGATCGAGAATGATCTCCCTCGCTTCGGATCCATCTTTGGCCCAGTGGACCACACCGCCCCTCTGTCGGACCGAATCGGCCAACCGAAGCAGGTAGTCGTCGAGACGGGTCAGCACCTCCTCTTTGATGGCTCGAGCGCGCTTCCTGAGCGCCTCCGCATCGGGGAGGTCCCGGAACGCGCTCGCCCTCTGGGCGATGAAGCGCTCCGTGGCGACCTCGAGCGCTTGGCGAAGCGGGAGGTTTTTGAGCGCGCCGGATGCGCGCTGCTCGAAGCCGAGAGGCGGGGCGCCCTGCTTCACCGAGTCCCCTGCCCTGCCAGGACCTGCGCCAAGTGCAGCACCCGCGCGCCGCTCCCTTGCCGCGAGAGGCCCCCGCTCATCTGCATGATGCAGCCGCAATCGTCAGCCACCACGATTTCCGCGCCTGTCGCCTCGATGTTCCTGATCTTCTCCCGCAGGATGGCCCCTGAGATCTCCGGGAGCTTGACCGAGAAACTTCCACCGAAGCCGCAACAGCGGTCAGCCCCTTGCATTTCGACGTAGCGGATGCCCTCGACCCGTCGAAGCAGCCGGCGCGGCTCCTCGCTCACCCCCAGGCCGCGAAGAAGATGACAGGAGTCGTGGTAGGTCACCGTCGTCCCCGGCAGCGATATGCCGATCGTGTCTCCATCAGCCACCTGCGCCACGAACTCGGAGAACTCCAGAGTCTTTCGGCCCATCGCCTCGGCCTGGGCGCGCGTCGCGGCGTCGTCCGAAAAGAGGCGCGGGAGCTCCTCTCTGAGCATCCAGGCGCAGGAGCCGGAAGGCACAACGATCCGCTCCGAGCGCTCAAACAGGGGGATCATTCGGCGAGCGACCTTTGCCGCCTCGGCGCGATAGCCATTGTTTACCAGGGGGAGCCCGCAGCAGGTCTGCCCCTCCGGGCAATCGAGGCTCACCCCCAGCGCCCGCAACACTTTGACGATTGCCTCCCCGACCTCCGGGTAGAAGAGGTCCATGAGGCAGGTCACGAACAAGGAGGCCTTCACCGGCAGGTGTCGTTCCTGCGGCAGCCGCGCCGGGCGCTAATGGCCCGTCTCCTTGGTCAGCGGCGGGGCAAGCACGACGAAAAGGACGAGCGGTTCGGAACCGACGTTCTCTACGCCATGCTCGATCATCGCGGGGGCCAGGGCTGCAGCGCCGGCCGAGAGCTGTCGCTCCTCCCGTCCGATCCTGAATCGCGCCGTCCCCTCGATCACGTAATAGACCTTATCGGAGCGTTCGTGAATATGGGGCTTCTGAGATTGGCCAGGCAGGAGACAGTGCAGGTCGGTCATCGAACGATCGGTTTTGAAGAGCCCGACCTTCTGTGCCTTCTCCGGTGAGAACCGCTTGAGTGTGGCCGCCTCCCCCCACTCCATCCAGCCCACCTATCGCCACGCTAACAGCCGACCCACAAACGTTTGCGCCCGCAACTTGGTCAGCACCATGCTGGCCCAAGAAGCGAGCATAGCAAGGCGCGGCGCCCGGCCCCGACCGAGGCGTACGTTCTTAGGTACGTCGCAGGGAGTGGCCGGGGGCCAGCAACGCCGCTAGGCGAAGTTGATTGGGCCAGCACGAGGTTACCAGTCGGGGTGCAGATCAGGCCGCTGCTTGAGCGCCTCCCGTAATGGGGTATTCAAGCGCTCCTTCCCGTAGACGAAGTCATTTCGACTGTACGAGGCGATCTCGTACTCCTTGCCCAGGACGATCGCCTCCTCGGGACAGGCCTCCTCGCAGTAGCCGCAAAAGATGCAGCGCAGCATGTGGATCTTGTAGACCTTTGCGTATCGCTCGCCCCGGGAGTGCCGTTCCTGCTCGGTGTTCTCGGCGGGCTCGATGTAGATCGCGTCGGCCGGGCAGGCGATGGCGCACAGCTCGCAGCCGACACACCGCTCCATGCCGTCCTCGTTGACCACGAGCATGTGGAGCCCTCGATAGCGGGGGGCGAGGGGAAGCCGCTCCTCCGGATAGGAGACGGTCACCGCCTTCTTAAAGAGGTGCTTGAAGGTGGTGGCCATCCCCTTGAGGATCTGGATGATCACTGCCGCGACCGCCAGGGCAAGTGGAAGAGGCCCCGTTTGCTCGGCCGCTCCCGGCTGATCTTTTCCTGTAGCAACATGATCCCGTGAATCAACTGCTCAGGCCGCGGGGGGCAGCCGGGGACGTAGACATCGACCGGCACGATCTCGTCCACCCCCTGAACGATGGTATAGGTGTTGAAGATCCCGCCGCAGGAGGCACACGCGCCCATGGCAATGACCCATTTCGGGTCGGGCATCTGGTCGTAGATCCTCCTGAGGACCGGCGCCATTTTGCGGCTGACCCGACCCGCAACGATCATCAGATCTGCTTGACGCGGCGATCCTCGAAAGACCTCGGCCCCGAACCTCGCGAGATCGAAGCGTGAGGCGCCGGTCGCCATCATCTCGATCGCGCAGCACGCGAGGCCGAAGCTGGCCGGCCAGATCGAGGATTTCCGCGCCCAGTTGACGAGACTGTCGAGCTTCGACAGGAGCAGCCCGCGCTCAAGCTCCTGCTCCTCCTCCGGCGTCACGAGCGCATCGGACTTCGTCGCGTTCGTCATTCGTACGTTCGTCACTCTGGTCCTCTTCGAACTCTTAGAACTGCCGACGAGTCAGGCCGATCGGGGATGCCCGCGGCCGGCCCGATCGGTCGCCGTCGCTGGCTCGACCGCGTCGTCCGGCACCTCGATCAGCTCTCCGAAGTCGGGCAGCGCGTCCCGAATGAGCTGCTCGATCCCCATCCGGAGGGTGGCGGCCGAGGCGGGGCAGCCGACACACGAGCCGTGGAGTCGGACACGCGCGGAGTTCCCCACGACCTCCAGCAGCTCGATGTCCCCTCCGTCCCGTTGCAGCGCGGGGCGGAAGCACTCGAGGATCGCCTTGATCGTCTCAGCCCGGTCGCTCACTTAGCCTCCTCCATCGCCATTTCGTACAGCGGCGAGATCGCCCGGAGGCGCGTGACGTTCTCCACGACCTGTCCCGCCACGTACTCCACTTCCTCCTCGGTGTTGCCCCTCCCAATCCCGAAGCGGATGCTCGCGTATGCCAGCTCATCCGGCACCCCGAGCGCCCGCAAGACGTACGAGGGCTCCAGCGTAGCCGAGGTGCACGCCGAGCCTGAAGAAACGGCGATCCCCTTCAGCGACAAGAGCAGCGCCTCCCCCTCGACAAACTCAAAGGAAACGTTCAGGTTTCCGGGAAGCCGCTGGGTAGGGTGGCCATTGAGGTGCAGATGGTCGATGTCGGCCCACAATCTGGCCTTCAGCCGTTCGCGCAACGCCGTGAGCCGTGCCGGCTCGGTCGGGAGATCCTGCTCAGCCAACGCGCATGCGGCACCGAATCCGACGCAGCCCGGGACATTGAGCGTCCCGGAGCGGCGGCCCTTCTCGTGGCCCCCTCCATCCATCTGGCTGATCAGCCTGACCCTCGGCTTGCTCATCCGGACGTACAAGGCACCCACTCCTTTGGGTCCGTAGAGCTTGTGGGCGGAGGCCGAGAGGAGATCGACGTGCCACTCCTCGACCGACATGGGGAGCTTCCCGAGATACTGCGCGGCATCGCTGTGAAAGAGAACCCCGTGGCGCTTCGCGATCCGCCCGATCTCGGCGACGGGCTGCAAGGTCCCGACTTCGTTGTTCGCAGCCATAATCGAGATGAGAGTCGTCTGTTTGGTGATCGCCCGCTCGACATCGGCGGGATCGACCAGGCCGCTTCGATCCACCGGGAGATACGTGACCGCGTAGCCATCCTTCTCCAACCGTTTGCAGGTGTCCAGCACGGCATGGTGCTCGATCTGAGAGGTGATCAAGTGTCGGCCCTTCTCCTGGTAGGCGGCTGCCCCCTTGATGGCGAGGTTATTCGATTCGGTCGCGCCGCTCGTCCAGACGATTTCGGCCGGTTTCGCGCCAAGCAGGCGGGCGACCTGGGCCCGGGCCTGCTCCACCGCCTCTTCGGCCGCCCAGCCGAACGGGTGGTTGCGAGACGCCGCGTTGCCGAACCGCTCCATGAAGTATGGCCGCATCGCCTCGAACACCTCGGTGGCGACCGGAGTCGTCGAGTGATGGTCCATGTAAATCGGCATCTTGACGGACATACAGCTCACCTTCTCCCTTCGACCTGGCACGTTCTCCCTAAATCCCTCATCAACTCACGTGAAACCTGCCTTTGGTCCGGACGCACACCATCCGCTCACTTCGCAGGTTTCCGGCCACTCCCAGACCGAGTATAGGTAACCATGATGTGACTGTCAACCTGTATAACCGGCCATTTGTGTGATGTCCCCAGACTCCACAGAGCAGACCACGCGCGACCTTGAGCGGTGAGAAGTTATGCTGCCTCGGGTGGCTGAGCCAAGAAGTTGACAGCAGGCACACAATGTCCTATGTTTAGCTCCGTGAAACCGTTCCTCTGGGACCCCGAGAAGAACGAACAATTGAAACGGGAGCGAGGGATCTCATTCGAACGGGTTGTGCTCCACATCGAACAGGGGGATCTGCTTGATATCCTGGAGCACCCGCGCCAGCAGAAGTACCCCGGCCAGCGAATTTTGGTCGTGCAAATCCAAGACTACGTATTTCTTGTGCCGTGCATCGAGGATGAGGAGAGCGTCTTCCTGAAGACAATCTTTCCGAGTCGCAAGCTAACGGAACAGTATGTTCGAAAGAGGAGTGCCGATGAGTAAGATCAATCAAGAGGAGCGGGGCCTGCTCACGTCTGTGGAGCGGGGAGAGTGGCGGTCCGTTAAGGACCTGGAGAGGGAGCGAGCGCGCTATCGAGGGTATGCACGGGCGACGCTCAGGAAGGATCGCCGGATTAATATCCGCCTCTCCACGAAGGATCTGGAGGCCCTGCAGACGCTTGCCATCGAAGAAGGGGTCCCCTATCAGACCTTGATCGCAAGCGTCCTGCATAAGTACGTGTCAGGCGGCTTAGTAGAGCGAAGACGGCTCGCTGCGAGTCGCCGTTAGGGAAACCTGACTCTGGCTAGGCCGACTGCTCGCCACGGACGTGGCCACCATCGTTGATTGTCGGAGTGCGCCCGTAATGCATTGTCACACATGAAGAATGCTGTAACAATCCGCCTGGATTCTAAGCTTCAGCGCAAACTGGATCGGCTCTGTCGGGAGCTGGACCGGACGAGGAGTGACGTCGTCCGTGATGCGCTGCGGCGGCGACTCGCCATCCTTCGCTTCGAGCAGACACGAGTCCGGCTCATACCTTACGCGGAGGCCCAGGGCTACCTAAAAGATGAGGATGTGTTCCGAGACGTGTCGTGACGGTGTTCCTCGACACGAACGTCCTTATCAGCGCCCTCACGACTCGCGGTCTAAGCTCTGACTTTCGTCGCCAAGCTGTCAAACCTTCCACCATTCCTTCGCCACGCATCTCCTGGAAGACGGTTACCACATCAGGGCGGTTCAAGAGCTACTCGGACACGGGGATGTCAGCACCACAATGGTGTGTACCCACGTCCTCAATCGAGGGGGTCGAGGGGTCCGTAGCTCGTCGGATGAACGCGGAGCGACTCCAGATCGTCTGCGGCCCTAACTGGAATAGGCTGACAGCCGCCGCAGTGTTTGTCGGCCAATCGCAGGCCATGGAAAATCTTGACAAGTTGTTGAATAGACAGGAGAATCGCGGCGTCCATGACAGTTGAGGAGCGAGCTAGGCCGACCAATCTACTCTATGGTTAGATGACGTGACCCAATGAGCGACGTCCGGCATGTACAAATGGGTGACGATGATGAGCCTTGGGTAGGGATTCAGTCGCGGACCTTCGGCCTGACTAGCGACGACGTACGGGCGTGCTTTGAACCCCAACTTGGCCTCCATGTGAAATATCCCGAAGAGACGCCCACATGGCACATGGCAGGACCTGAGTTCCGGGCGGGAAAAGACGCGGCAAGTTGGATCATTAACGTCGGTCCCAACTTGCTGTGGCAAATGAGCATGTGGGCATTGGTCACCTACGCTGGAAAGGAGTTTATCTCCGGCTTCGCCAAAGAGTTCGGTAAGGACATCTATCAGGGGGCCAAAGGAACGGGCATCGCACTGTGGAGCGGCATCAAGGCGCTCGCCAGGAAAATTGCGGACGCCAGAAACGCAGGAAAGAAGCCCTCGGAATACCCGTTTACGTTCCTTGAGATCGTAGCCGAGCAGGGGGGCTCCATTTCTGCCGAGAGCGTCTTGATCAGCCTTCACGTGTGGGACGACGACACCAGTCTCGAGCGTGCGACAGGAATGATCGAAAGAGTTGCCCTTCCTCTCGTAGCCAAGTACAAGCTTGTTGAACTGCCACCGCGACTCGCAGCCTACCAGGGCAAGACGCTTGACGGCGAGCCTCTGACACAATGGACAATCTGGGATATGGTTAGCGGAGCGATGGTCGAGCTGCCGCCAGCGGCCACCCCCCCGAGCAAGCTGACGTTCCGAGTTCTGAAAACCCGTCCCCCGGCGGCGAACGACAGCCTCGTCAAGTTCCTCAAAGAGCTCGGTCTGAAGGATGAGTCCGATTAGCCGTCCGTGGAGGCGTGGCGCCTCCTGGCTAGAGACCGTGTTGAAGATGGAGCGAAGCGCGTCGTCCAACAACCGCATCAAGCCGACGAGCGGGCGCGGGGCGAGAAGAGAGCTCCTGCTCGCAGCTTATGCGCCCCGTTAGCCGCACTCGACACGGCAGCGATGGTCAAGATGCGGCACGCTTTTGAGAGGGAGGATATGAAAGACAGCGAAGAAGAAGTGAATTGGTCGGCGGTGACAGCTCGCTGCCTGGCTTACCTCTGCCTCAAGAACTCTCGGTACGCGGACAAGTCGATACTGGAGCAGGCCCAGTTTCTAGAGAAACTTGGGCTACCGCTTGAAGATCGCGCTGGTGTCGTCGGAAGCACCGCCGCATCCCTACGCGAACTATCTCGCCGGGCAAAGGCCAAGAAAGGGACCAGAGGGAATGGCAAAACCAAGCGTCGCTGAAGAAGTTCAGGACCGTCCGGATGGCTTGACCGCATTTGAGTCGAAGCTGGTCAATCTGTTGGCGTTGCTGCTGGTGCAGGAGCAAAAGCAACCCGAGCAGATCGCACTGCTAAATCGAGCTGGCTTCCGTCCCGTTGAGATCGCGGCTTTGCTGGGCACGACTCGAAATACGGTCAGCGTTCAATTGTCCATTCAGAAGCGAAAGAACAAGAGCACGCAGGCACGGAAGGCGAGGGATTAGCCCGACCCCAATGGCAAGAATCAACCCAGATCTTCTCGCCGCGATCATCAACAAGACCGGGCTCAGTCGAGCCCAGGTCTACGCTCGAATCAATCAGACGGCGAGCGCCGATTACCTGCCTCGTCACCTTGCCGCCATTAGGGTTGGCGCTGAGGCTGGGGTCACTATTAACAAGTACGCAACCAGCGATGACCTCGCGCAACTCCGAAGCGCTGGCTCGCCCGTTGCTCCACCCACCGTCACGACAGTAGAGGCGACTTCTGGTAGAGGTCATTCGGAACCAAGACGGAGGGCTGCAAAGCAGAGCGGACGAGCAACTCCGAATTCCGTCTTCGTAGTCCACGGCCGCGACAATGCCGCGAAGAATGCAATGTTCACATTCCTGCGCGCTGTCGGTGTCAAGCCAATTGAATGGACGTCCGCGTTGGGGATGAGCAAGAAAGCAGCACCTTACATTGGCGAGATTCTTGACGCAGCGTTCGCGCGAGCGCGCGCCATTGTCGTCCTAATGACGCCTGACGATCTCGCTCAGCTTCGCCCAGACCTGCTATTGCCGTCGGACAAGCCGTACGAGCGGACGCTAACCGGCCAAGCGCGTCCAAACGTGCTCTTCGAGGCCGGAATGGCGTTCGCCACGCACCCGGACCGAACTGTAATGGTTCAACTTGGCAATGTGCGAGAATTCAGCGACGTGGCGGGGCGTCACGTGGTCCACATGTCGAACGAGTATTCCAAGCGGCAAGAGCTGGCCACGAAACTCATCAATGCCGGCTGTAACGTGGATACGACTGGAACTGATTGGGTTCAAGCAGGTGACTTCGGCGACCCTCAGGCCAGGGTGCCGAGGTCAATGCGCAAGAGGCGTCTAACCCAGCGATGAAGCGGCCTGGCTCCGCCTGCCGCTTATCGCCACAGTCGTTCGGCGTCAAGACAGCCGCGAGCGCGGCGAATATGAGCAAGGACGAGAAAGTCATCACGCGGGGTCGGTTCAAAGGCAAGAAGGTTACGTTCGCGTCGACGGAACGGATCGAGGAGTTCACACAGCTTGCTGACGAGTTTATGGAACGAATATTTGATCTCGAACCCGACGAGTACCTGATCACCGACGAGTCCGACGTACGCGATTTCACTGAAATGGGGTCGTCGGACACCTCGGATATTTGGAAGCGTATCGACGAGGTCTATGGGATAGTCAACGCGCATGTTCGATCTGGGAGGTTGGTGGACATATTGACCGAGATCGCCCAGCGTAGGAGTCGGCAATGACGCCGAACAGTGCGGCCCACGCGGACGCGCGGGAAGCGCAGAGCTTCATCAACCGTCATCGTCCGCGCGCCGGTAGCCGCGGACGTTAGGCATACGGGCGTGAGTGCACCTTTATAAGCGACAAACTCGGAACCCTTAAGAGGGTTGACAGAAGAACCTCAGTGGCCTGCGGGAATCGGCCGCGGCCAAAGAAGAAGGTGTGAAAGAAGGAGGGATCTCGGAATCGCGGAGCCGAAGGTTGCCTGCGCAGAAGGACAGACAAGAGTCGCTGGGACTACGCGCCGTACTTCTTGAATTTTAAGGCGTTGGCCATCGCCAGCGGCATCAGCTCGACGGCCGGCATCCTCCCGAGAGGACCTGCCGCGCAGTCCCTCTCGGTGAATCTTCGCGCGCGATCGGAGCGGCCCCATCTGGACAAGAGGAGCAAGGGTACCGGGTGCCAGCTATGCGCCCCGAGCACGGCCGGCGTCGAATGGTCGCCTGTCACAATGAATACATCGGGGCGCAGCGCAAGGACGGCGGGAATCCTTTTGTCCAATTCCTCCAGTGCTGCCACCTTTCCGTCGAAGTCCCCGTCCTCCCCTGCCCGGTCCGTTCCCTTGAAGTGCACGTAGAAAAAGTCGTACTTGTCATAGACGGCGGAGAGCGCACGCAGCTCGTCGTCCAGATTCGCGCTGAGCGGGAGGACATCCATCCCGACCAGCTTCGCAAGTCCCCGATACATCGGATAACAGGTGATAGCGACGGCGCGTAGCCGGTAGACTTCGGGAAAGGGTGGCAAGCTGGGAGCCGTCGCGAATCCCCTGAGCAGCACCATGTTGGCCGGCGTGGCCTGCTCCAGGACCTTCCGAGCTTCCTCGAGGAAGCGGTTTGCCGCCGTCGCGGTGCTGGCCGCCTCAGGCCGGAGGGGCACCACCTGTAAGGGCGCCTGCCCGGTGACCAGGGGATCGGAGTCGGACAGATCGCCTGACAACCCCACTCCTCGGAACACCACCGACAGACGGTGTTCCATGACCGGCCGCACGATCAGCTCAACGCCGTCGAGCTTGATCTGGCCAAGCCGGAGACACAGACGGCGGCAGGTGTCCGTTGAGATCCGGCCGGCACGCCGGTCGGTAACCTTCCCTTCTGCGTCGAGCGTACAGAAGTTGCCACGGCTCGCCACGTCGCCAGGCCGAAGCTCCAGATCGATCCCGAAGGCTTCGAGCACCCCCCGACCAATCCTGTAGACGTACGGATCGTACCCGAACAGGGCAAGGTGTCCTGGCCCGCTGCCGGGGGTGATCCCCGGACCGACCATGTCGATGACGCCGCACAGCGAGCGGCCGGCCAAGGCATCGAGGTTGGGGATGACGGCCGCCTCGAGCTCGCTTCGGCCGTCCGACTCTCTCGCCAGGCCTCCCAGCCCGTCGGAGACCAACATCACGATCTTGGAGGACGACGGAATCGCGAGTTGTCTGACGAGTTCAAGATCCATGAGAGGGCCTTGGGCCCCCCCCTCACCCTCCCCTCTCCCGCACAAGGGGAGAGGGTAAACAGAGGGGGGGATGGTTCAGAGATGTTAGAGGGACGCAGCGGACCGTGGAGGAGAGCCGAGAGCGGCGAACGGAATCGCTAAAACAGAAGGACGTCAACAAGCTCGCCTTTTTCGACCAGGTCCACGTTCGCCGGGATCTCGATGTATCCCTCCGCATCGGCCATCGAGGTGATCGCCCCCGACTCCTTGAACACCGGCACCACCTCTCCGCCCTCGAGGCGGACCGGAAGGTACTGATGCCGTCCGATGGTCGAGGTGTATCGGCGCGACATCGGGGCTCGCACCGACGGGAGGGTCGGCTTGCGCAGCCTGGCCAGCTTCTTGAGCGCCGGGGCGAGCATCCCGTATCCGTTCGTCAGGCACGAGGTCGGATAGCCCGGCATCCCGAGTAGGAGCCGTCCCTCCACGATCCCGCACAGCGTCGGCTTCCCGGGCTTGACGGCGATGCCGTGGAACTTCAGCTCGCCCATCCGTTCCACCGCCTCCACCATCACGTCGCGCTCACCAACTGAGCTCCCTCCCGAAATAAGAATCAGATCGAAGGCGAGGGCCTCTCGAATCGTGGAGACGACCGATTCCAGCGTGTCCTTCATGACCGGAAAGATGCGCGGAACCGCTCCGTTCTCTATGATCAGCGCAGAGAGTGTGTACGAGTTGATGTCATAGATGCCGCCGGGGGTCAGCGGGTCACCCGGGACGACGATCTCGTTCCCGGAAGGGATCACCGCCACCTGCGGTTTCTGATAGACCGCCACCTTCTGGAGCCCGAGGGCAGCCAGGACGCCAATCTTGCTTGGGTCGAGCATCGTCTCTGGCGCCAGGATGCGGCTCCCCTTCTTGATGTCCTCACCGAGGGGAGAGGCGTTTTGGCGGGGATAGACCGGTTTGTAGACCTTGACCTTGGAGCCGTCCAGTTCCGTGTCCTCCACCATGACGACGGCGTCGGCCCCCGCCGGCATCGGAGAGCCGGTCGCCACCTGGATGCAGGCTCCCCGGCGAACCTCTTTGCCGGCGATCTCGCCAGCGTGGATCACTTCGAGGAGTTCGAGAATCGCCGGAGAGAAGTTCCCGGCCCCGAAGGTGTCCTCGGCTTTGACCGCGTACCCATCCATCGCCGCCCTGGGAAAGGGTGGGACATTGATCGCCGCCGTCACCTCCTCGGCGAGCACCCGGCCCACCGCCTCCAGCAAGGCTACCCGCTCCGTCCGCTCGATCGGGTGGACCGCGTCCATGATGATCCGCATCCCTTCCTCCAGGTTGAGGAAGGCCTTCATCGGTTTCATCGCCATGCCGTCTTCCCTCTCACGTCAGAACTGACGTTCCTACTTGCCGCTGGCCGGCAACCCTGCGTGCTTCTCGTGCTCCAGAAACCGTTCGGCATCCATGGCGGCCATGCACCCGGATCCGGCCGCGGTCACCGCCTGACGGTAGACATGGTCCTGCACATCGCCGGCGGCAAAGACACCGGGGACGCTCGTCATCGTCCCGCGAGTGGTGATCAGATAGCCTCGTTCATCCATCCCCAGTTGCCCGGCGAACAGCTTCGTATTGGGGGAATGGCCGATCGCGACGAAGACGCCATCGCAGGGCACGGTCTCGCTCTTCCCCGAGTCGGTGGCTCGCGTTCGGACGCCAGTCACCTTACCCTGGGATGGGTCGAGGATATCCTCCACCGTTCGGTTCCACAGGAACCGAATCTTCGGGTTCTTGATGGCCCGCTCCTGCATGATCTTCGATGCGCGGAGCTCATCGCGGCGGTGGATCACCGTCACCTGCGTCGCGAACTTCGTCAGGAACGTCGCCTCCTCCATGGCGGTGTCCCCTCCGCCCACGACCACGACCTCCTGGTCCTTGAAGAAAAAGCCGTCACACGTGGCGCAGGTGGAGACGCCGTGCCCGAGCAGCCGGCGCTCCGATTCCAGGCCGAGTAGGTTCGCCGACGCGCCGGTAGCGATGATCAGCGCCATCGTCCGAACTGGCCCCCGGTCGGTGGTGATCGTGAACGGCCTTCGGCTCAGGTCCACGGCCATGGCGTCCCCATTGACCATCTCGGCCCCAAACCGCTCCGCTTGTTGCCGCATCACCTTGATCAGGTCAGGTCCCAACAGCCCATCCGGAAAGCCGGGGTAATTCTCGACGGCCGTGGTCAGCATCAACTGCCCCCCGGCCTCGGTCCCCTCGATGACGAGCGGATGGAGATTGCCCCTCGCCGCATAGAGCGCCGCCGTCAGCCCTGCCGGACCTGCACCGAGAATGACCACCTCTCGAGCTTCCTTGGACACTTTTCCCTTCTTCAAAACGCCACGATCCCGCCAGCTCAGGCGGGATCGCGCTGATCAGACCAATCGCCTGTCGCTTCCGCCTGCTAACCCCTACTTCTTCTCACGAGCGGCACGTTCCTGAGACCGTTTCGCCTTCAACTCCTTTGCCCGGGCGAGATGGATGTCGCTCCATTTCAGCTCCTCATCCAGGAGGGCCCGTACAGCAAGAAGCAGTTCTTTCTTCGAGTTCGTCAGATGCTCGGCCACCCGGGTCGGAAGAGAAGCGAGGCTTTCGTCAATGAACGTATTCAGGACCTTTCGAACCCCTGCCATTCCTTTCTCCTTCGAAAGCCTCCACCATTTTGACCGGTCCGCTAATCCGGTCTCGGACTACCCTCCTACGCCCCCTTCACCTGGGCCGGCACTCCCGCCGGCCGCTTCGCGAGGAGGCTCATGGGGGGGCTCCTTGGGCGCCTGTCATCTCGCCCAGGTCACCGATGGTCTCGTACGTCATCCCGTGATATACCGGTACGGCCGATGCGACCTCCTTCCAGATCTCCTCGGGCGGACCGCCCGACAACGGAACATTCAATCGCAACGCAAGGCGCTGCAAGATGTCGAACAGCGAGATCGACTCACCGAACGGCTCCAGCGACTGCCTGAGTCGTTGCACCCGGCCCTTGAAATTCGTGAATGTCCCTTCCTTCTCATAAAAGCTCACTGCGGGAAGAACGACATGCGACAGTTTCGCTGTCGCCGTCAAGAAGAGATCATGCGTTAGGACCAACTCGAGTTTGCTCAGCAACTCGGCGACCCCGATCTCTCCCGAGAGGGCCGTCACGAGGTCCTCCTCGAAGACGAGGAGCGCGGCCAACCGACCCTCGGCCACCGCCGCCAGCATCTCCCGCGTCCCCATCCCTCCGTCCGCGGGGACAATCCCCAGATTTCTCATCCCGGTCGAGTTGGGGTATTTGTCCGTCCGGCGAAGCAGGTGATCTTCGGGGAGATCACCTCCCGGCTCCTGCGAGCCCCTTACCCGATGGTCGATGTTCGGGACGCCCAACCGCTCGCCGAACAGCCGTCGAACAAGGAATGCCTCCTCGTTCGTCAGCCGGGTGGACGCGATAACACCGATCGCTGCCGGACCCCTCCTGCGGACGATCTCTGAGAGCGCGTCAGCGGCCCGCCCGATCGCCTCATCCCAAGTCGCCGGCCGGAGTTCGCCATCCCGTCGGACGAGCGGCTCGCGGATCCGCCCCGGATCCTGCGCGAAGTGGAATTCGAAGCGGCCCTCGTCACATATCCAGTGCCCGTTGACGTCATCATTCACTCTGGGCCGGATGCGGAGAAGCTGCTGGCCGCTTTCTTTGAACCGGACATCCACGATGATGTTGCATCCGGCGCTGCACAGGCCGCAAATGGTCGGAGTCTGATGGATCAGGTCCCACGGTCTGGCCTTGAAGCGGTAGTCCCGGCTCGTCAGGGCCCCCACAGGACAGAGATCGATCACATTGCCCGAGTACTTATTATCCAGACTCTGGCCTGGAAACAGCCCGATCTCGGACCGGTCACCACGGCTGAAGACACCGAGTTCGGCTGTGCCGACCACGTCCTGACAAAAACGGGTGCAGCGCGTGCAGAGGATGCAACGCTCCGCGTCGAAGATGACGAACGGACCGATCGGCTGATGTTTGATTCGATGGATCTTCTCCTCGACAAAGCGGCTCTCTCCCGGGCCGTACTTGAGGGTGTAGTCCTGAAGCGGACATTCGCCGCCCTTGTCGCAGACGGGGCAATCGAGGGGATGGTTCAGCAGCAGGAACTCGAGGACAGCCTTCTGCGCCTTGGCAGCCTTCTCGGAGGCCGTCAGAACCTCCATCCCCTCCGTAACCGGCGTGGCGCACGAGATGACCAGTTTTGGCGCTCCGTGGACCTCCACCTGACACATCCGGCAGCTCCCGACCACCTGAAGCTTCGGATGATAACAGAAATGAGGGATCTCGCGACCGCTCCGCAGAACCGCCTGCAGGATCGAGGTCCCGGGTGGCACCTTGACCTGTACGCCGTCGATCGTCAGGCTGATCACGTCTGCCCGCTCCGTCCGCTTGCTCCAAGTACTTCTAGTCTATTTCTCACGTTCCGCGCGGTCACGGGCCCGCCAAAGTCCGTCAGCCCGATGCGCGGCTGCGCGATCCGAATGAGGTCCCCCGCACCGCCCCGCGCCTCACGGATGACACGCAAGACGCTTCCCGGTTGCCGGTTTACTTGCACACCGTCGTGTGCACGCGCCCGAGTTGAAGATTAGCCTCTAGGTCCGGCGCTGTCAACCCCATTGTCCCGTCATATTG
>Ga0187892_10001373_pt1 | contig 55998 bp, 57 predicted proteins | sample MA1701073metaG_FD_139345 | JGI IMG/M metagenome (GOLD analysis project Ga0187892, IMG submission 139345) | Bio-ooze microbial communities from a basaltic lava cave in the Kipuka Kanohina Cave System on the Island of Hawaii, USA - MA170107-3 metaG ...
CTGCCCCACCGCGGACCCCCCGGCAACCGCGCGCTGCACAGCCCCGAAGCTTCGGGGGGAGACCTGCCCGGCATACTTCACCAGCCGCGGCACGGAAGAGCTATCGCCGCGCCCGCCCTGAGCGGCAGCGGAAAGCGGCAGGAAAATCAGCGCGAGAAAAAGGACAAAGAGATGTGTCCAGCGAGGTTTCATAGAACCTCCTGAGAGCGGGAGTCGCTTCGGGCTAGGAACCCAGCACAATCTATGCTAACAGAAGAGAGTCAAGACAGCACGATGCGCGGGGCCGGCAGGGCCCGGCGGCCGTCTCGGGGGGGGCGGCCGGAAAAAAAACGCAGACAGCGGCACAGCGCCGGGGTCAGAGCAGCTCGGTATCATGGTCCGCTTGTGGTTAGAACCTGAGCTATTCCTTCGAAAACAGGTTATGTGGCGCTGCCGAAGGGCGCACTCCGCACCAGAATAACTCGAGCAGGGAACAGCCCGGCAGCAGCTCCGTGCTGCCCTTTCTCATTTCGCGCGCGAACAAGGCGCCTCGGGGTCCGGAGGAGGCCGCGGGGAGGCGCAACCTAACCCCATACCTATGTGTCGCTATAGAGTATGAGGCAAGGGCCGGTGAAAAGGTTAGGCGCGGGCGAATTCGTGGAGCAGCTCGACGTAGGAAAAGACCGCGGCGTCGAAGCCGGCCACCGTGGGGTTGGCGGGCTCAATCACGTAGTACTCATCGGGGGCGTGGGCGCCGCCGCCGTGGCCCATTCCGAAGTGGCCGGCGGGCAATCGCAGCGGATCTCCGGTGAAGAGGTAACCGGGCCAGGAGCCCGCCAAGCGCGGCATGATGGCCGGGGCAATGCCGTGTTTGCGGTAGGCGGCCGCCTCGGCGCGAATGATACTCGAGTCGGCCGGGGTGGCAGTGGGATCGTAACCCCCGGTCATGGTGACTTCGATATCGCCGAAGCCCTTTTTCGCCAGATGCGCTTTGAGCAGGGCCAGCGATTCCGCGGCAGTCATGTCCGGCACCAGGCGCAGGTCCAGCTTGGCCAGCGCTTTCGCGGGGAGAATGGTCTTGCCGCCGGGGCCGGTGTAGCCGCCGACGATGCCTTCGATATTGACCGTGGGGCGCGAAACCAGCAGCTCGAGCGATTCCTGCCAGCCCACATCGCGGATCCAGCGATCCACGCCCAGCATTTTCTTCGCGCCCGCTTCATTCAGCCGCCTGGCGACCTCTGCGACGAGGCGCTTTTCTTCCGCGGAGATGGGGCGGGCCTTGGCCATGTAGCCTTCGATGGCCGGGTCGTTGCCGTCGGGAGTGACCAGCGTGGTGAGCGCGTGGACCAAGTGCCACGCGGGGCTGTCCACGGCGGCTTTGTAGCTGGAGTGAATGTCTTTGCGCGGGCCGCGGCCCCAGCGCGCGCCGGTGGAGACCATCTCGCACTCGACCACGCCCTTGGCGCCGAGGTAGATGGTGACCGCCCCGTCGGGGTTTTGCGAGGGGAAGGGCATGAACACGCCGGCGCACTTGCGCAAGGCGGGCAGCACCGCGGGGTGATGAATCACGTCCTTGAAGTTGGGTGAGCCGATTTCTTCCTCGCCTTCGGCGACGAAGACAAGGTTCACGGGCAGCGTGCGCCCCACGGCGCGCATGGCCACCAGCGCGGCGAGGAACGTCGCCTCCGGCCCCTTCTGATTCGTGGCGCCGCGGCCCATCAGCACCTTGCCCAGGCCGGGACGGTCCACCAGCGCGGCGTCAAAAGGGGGCGAAGACCACTCGGACGGATCGGCCTGCTTCACGTCGTACATGAAATAGACGCCCAGCGTGCGCGGCGCGCCCGCGTTCAGCGTGGCGAACACGCCGGGATGCCCTTTGGTGGGCATGCGCTGGATGTCGCTGAAGCCGGCCTCGCGCAGCATGTCCATCATCATGCGGCAGCCCTCTTCCATGTTGCGGTTCTCGGCGGCGATGCTGGGGGTGCGGATCCAGGATTGCAGGCGCCGCAGCGCCTCGTCGTGGCGCCGGGTGATTTCCGCGCGCACCGCGGCGAGATCGTCTTGCGACGCGGCGCGCAGCGCGTCCGGAAGGACCAGGGAGGCCGCCCCGGCCGCGGTGACCTGAAGAAAGTCGCGACGATAGAGCGAAGAGTCAACCGCGCTCGCAGGCTTGTGTCCGTTGTTCGCGTTCATGATCCCTCCCGTGAATACAGCGCGCCAGACTATACCGCAGGGCCATCGCAGGCAACACCGCTTTCGAAGGAAGAGCAAGACTCCTCGTTTTCGCGGGGAAGGGCGCCACCGGGAGAGGGCCGCTGTCAATCTTTGCAGTTGAGCGCGGGAACCCAGAAGACGCGCCCGCCCCTCTCGATGCGGCGCAGCCCCAGCGAGGGTAGCTCGGCTTCCGTGACACCGAGATAGGTGAAGTGCGGAGTGTCGCACGCAATGGTCTGGAACCAGCCGTGCCGCGCCAGGATTCCGCGCACCGCGGGGTGGTCATGTTCCTGCGCGTCGAAAGCGAGGTAGGAAAGGTGCTGCGAAGCGCCGGGCGGCGCCACGGAACACAGGATGCTCCGCGAAAAGGTGGAGTTGAAGAACAGTCCGTCCCCTTCCAGCCGCAAAATCTCCGCGACATGGCGCGGGCTAGGGAGGCCCTGGATGGCACTCGCCTGCCGCTGCGTGAGGCGGCGCTGCCGGACCCAGTGCTTCAATCCGGGCTCGACGCGGCTCTTCCACAGGCGCACCGTAGCGGCATAAGGGCGGCCCGCCGAATCCGAGCCGCGCGGCGTGATGCTGAGCCGTTTCTTTCTCGCGGCCGCGCGCGCCTCGCGCAGCGCCCGCATCGCCGGCGCCTGCAATTCCACGGTGACCGAGCCGATGCGCTCTTTTTCGATTCGCAGGCCGGACTGGAAGCGCTGCGCTTCGGCTTCGCCCGGGAAGGTCATTACCGGCGGCGGCGTAACCCCCCCGCGGGCCACCAGCGCCGCGCCGTACTCTCGCAGCAGGCGCTGCTCGACTTCGTTGGCGGGGTCAGGACGGAATCTCGCGGGCAGGCTGGCCAGGAAGCGGCTGCGGCTCTCGCAATCCGGCGGCGCCTGCCGCTGGCCTCCCAGCGCCAACGCCACGCCTGCCAGAAGAAAAAGGAGAAATGCGCCGCCGCGCCCCATCATTGCCGCGCCATCATCGCACATCGGTTGGGGCCGCGGGCTTCCATTTCAGCGTGGCGACCAGAGCGGCGACGGCGAGCAGCAGGCCGGCTCCCTTGATGGTCACGATGATCCGCGAGGAAATGCCGGAGGGATCCGGCGCGTCCAGAAACTCGAGCTGCGAAAAGAAACTGTCGTACGCCATGGCGCAAGTGAAGCCCCAGGCCGCCGCGAGGAACGACCGGCCCGCGGCCAAATCGCTGCGGGCGCGCCACGCGCCGTAGAGGAGCAAGCCCCCGATAACCCAATCGTCCAGCCAGTAGGGCCAAACGGTGATGTCCCCGAGCTGGTGACAACGCCGCGCCGTCTCAGCGATGGGCAGGAAAATCCCAAAGCAGATGGCCAGCCGGCGGCTGAATTGAATCGTCATGGTGGAAGAACCTGCGGTTGCGCCGGAATTGTACACGGCGTGGCGGGGAACGGGTTATTCCTGGCGGAGGGCCGCCAGCGGGTCCACGCCGTGTGGCGCGCCGGGCGGGGATCTCGCATCGTCGCGGTAGTCCCGGTAGTCGGGATAGGAGGAGTCGCTGAACTCTCCCGAGGGAGTGACCGATTGGAAGGCGACCATCTCTCCCGGGCGGGTGGCGCCGCGCAACGGGTTCAGCAAAATCTCCTGAATCCAACTGAACACCGTGGTGTTGGCGGCGATGCCCAGCGCAATCGAGAGCACCGCCACCGCCGCCAGCCCCAGCGACTTGCGCCATATCCGCGCGCCGTACTCCACGTCTTGAAGAAACTCGGTCATGGACTTTGAAACTACCCCGTTCACATAGAAGAGACGCTGCCGAAAAAAAGCGGCGGGCCTAAGTTTCTCAGCCATTGTACCTTAGCGAGGAAGAGGCGCCCCGGCCGTTGCTTGAGCGACTGTTCGTTATTGAGCCAAGTTTGGCGGGAATGGACAGGAGACCACGCTCGCGGAGTGCAGGCCGGACCAGCATCCACGGGCAACACCGAAGGGCTTTTTCGTGTACTCTCTACGGTTTGAAGCCGCATGGCGGAAAAAACCAATTCGACCGCGCAGACGCTCACGGCGCTGGGTGTCACCACCGCGGAACAGGTAGCCGCGCTTTTCGGCGAATTGCGCGCGCAGTTCGACCGCGAGGGCGCCGCGGCCGGCGATGAAGAGGTGTGGAAGGCCTTCCGCGACGCCTGGCTGGGGCGCAAGTCCGGCCGGCTTTCGCAGATCAGCGACCACTGGCTGAAGCCGGCCTCCCCGGAGCTGAAGCGCGTGGTGGGCGCGGCGCTCAATGAGCTGCGCGGCCACGTGGAGGTGGCCATCGAGCGGCGGCACGCCGAAGTGGAAGCCGCCGAAGAGCAGGCCTCGCTGGCGCGCGACCGCGTGGACCTTTCGCTCCCCGGGGTGGTCCGGGCCCTGGGCGGGCCGCACATCCTGCGCCAGACCATCGCCGAGCTCGAGAGCATCTTCCTCGGACTGGGCTTCACTGTCGTGGAAGGCCCGGAGATGGAGACGCCGTATTACAACTTCGAGGCCCTGAACATCCCGGAGAATCACCCGGCGCGCGACTCGATGGACACGCTGTACATCGAGCCGCCCGCGCCGGGACTGTGGCGGCCGGGCGACCTGCTGCTGCGCACGCACACTTCGCCCATGCAGGTGCGCACCATGGAGAAGCAGGCCCCGCCGGTGCGCATCATCGTGCCGGGCAAGGTCTATCGGCGCGACAACCCCGACGCCACCCACTCCTTCATGTTCACCCAGGTGGAGGGCCTGGCCGTGGACGAAGACATCACCTTCTGCGAATTCAAAGGCACCATGGAGCACGTGCTGCGCGAGTTCTTCGGGCGCAAGGTGCGCACCCGGCTCCAGCCCAGCTACTTCCCGTTCACCGAGCCTTCCGCGGATGTGTTCGGCTCGTGCTTCCTGTGCGACGGCAAAGGCTGCCGCCTGTGCAAGATGTCCGGTTGGATGGAACTGCTCGGGGCGGGCATGGTGGACCCCGCGGTGTACGGCTTCGTGAAATACGACGCCAGGAAACTCTCCGGGTTCGCCTTCGGGATCGGCGTGGAGCGGTTCGCCATGCTTAAGTACGGCATCGGCGATATCCAGATGTTCTTCCAGAACGACGCGCGCTTCCTGCGCCAGTTCGTCTAGGCCGAGAGTTGCGCGAAGCCCGGCGCTGAGAGCTGATAGCTGAAGGCGGAGAGCTAGTTTGTTCGGTCTGTGACTCGGTGGTAATTCATGAAACAGGACGCAGCCAGAGCGGCGCTGGTGAAGGCGGAAGAAGAGTGGGCCCGTGGCTGGATGGAAAAGCACCTGGGCCTGGTGATGCTCTATTACGCGGACGATGCGGCGATGCTCTCGAGCGTGCGCCCGCCGGTGGAGGGGCGCAAGGCCATCGGCGAGTTCATGTCGCGGCTGTTTCAATTGCCGGGGCTGAGCACGCGCATCACCCCCGGGCGCGCCGAAGTCTCCGAGGGCGGCGACATGGGCTTCACCCAGGGGAAATACGAGAGCGCCATCCCCGACGCCGGAGGGAAGTCCACGACGCAGGCGGGCACGTACCTGGCGGTGTGGCGAACACATTTTGACGGGAGCTGGCGCATGGTGGCGTACAGCTCCAACGCGAATCCCAAGTGAAGCAGCCACGAAGGCGCCAGTGAGCGCGGGGAATAAACTAGAATTCATCGCCACACCGGAGGGCGGGTCTCAAAGACCCGCCCCTACAGGCTGCCACTGTGCGCTCTGTGACTCTGTGGCCATCTGAATCTGATGAAGGTCCTGTTCAACTGGCTGAAGGAGTGGGTGGAGTTGCCGGGCGGCGCGACTCCGGCGGAGGCGCGCGCGCGCCTCTCCGCCGCGGGGCTGAGCACCGAGGGGCTGGAGGATACGCCCGCCGGGCCGCTGCTGGACATTGACCTGACCACCAACCGCCCCGACTGCATGGGGCACTACGGCGTGGCGCGCGAATTGAGCGCCGCCTACCGGGCCCCGCTCCAGCGAGTGGAGCCCCGGCTGCGCGAGGCCGCGGAGCGCGGGGACGCGGTGGCCCGCGTCGAAATCGAGTGCCCGGACCTGTGCGGCCGCTTCACGGCGCGAGTGCTGCGGGGCGTGAAGGTGCAGCCTTCGCCGGAGGGGCTGCGGCTGCGGCTGGAAGCGCTGGGGCAGGCCAGCATCAACAACGTGGTGGACGCCACCAACTACGTGATGCTCGAGCTGGGCCACCCGCTGCACGCTTTCGACCTGGACAAGCTGAGGGGCGGGCGCATCGTGGTGCGCCAGCCGCGCGCCGGGGAGAAGAAGTTCCGCACGCTCGACGGCGTCGAGCGCGAGCTCCGGCCCGGGATGTGCATGGTGTGCGATGCCGAGCGGCTGGCTGGCGTGGGAGGCGTGATGGGAGGGGCGGAGTCGGAGATCGGCTTCGCCACCCGCAACGTGCTGCTGGAGTGCGCGTGGTTTGAGCCCGTCTCCATCCGCCGCACGGGGCGGGCGCTGGGGCTGCGCACCGAAGCCTCCACGCGCTTCGAGCGCGGCATGGACCCGGACATGGCCGAGCTCGCGTCGCGGCGCTGCGCGGAGCTGATCCAGCAGCTGGCCGGCGGCGAAGTCCTGGCGGGCGTGGTGGACGCGTATCCCCGCCCGGTGGCGCGCGAAAGAATCGAGCTCACGCGCAAGGAGTACCTGCGCGTGATGGGCGCGGACACCCCCGACAAAGACATCGAAGCCATCCTGGCCGCTCTGGGCTTTGAGCCGCAGCGCACGGACGGAGCGCGGGGCACGCGCGATTCGCTGATGGCCGCGTGGGAATGCCGCCGTCCGGGCTGGCGCGTGGACGTGAGCCGCGAGATCGACCTGGTGGAAGAAGTGGCGCGGCACTACGGGTTCGACAAGTTCCCGTCGCGGCTGCCGCCCGCGCGGCAGCCCGCGGCCCGCCTGCCCCACGCGGAGGCGGAAGACGCGCTGCGCGCGCGCCTGATGGCCCTGGGGTATCAGGAAGCCATCAACATTCCCCTGGTGGACCCGGAGCTGGACGGGCTGTTCCGCGGCGCAACGGGCGGGACGCCGGCGCGGCTGGGCAACCCGCTGGCGGAAGACGCGTCGCAGTTGCGCACCACCGGGCTGGTGAACCTGCTGCACGCGCTCGAATGGAACCTCAACCGTGGTCAGCACAACGCGCGCCTCTTCGAGATGGGCCGCGCCTACGGCCTGGACGGCCAGACCCCGGTGGAAACGAAGATACTTACTCTGGGGGCCACGGGAATGGCGCGCGAAAAAAGCGTGAGCGACGGCGCCCGCCCCTACGACTTCGCCGCGCTGAAGGGCGAACTCGACCAACTCGGCGAGCTCGCGGGCGGCTTCGCTTGGTCGCACGGGGCCCCCGCGTGGCTGCACCCCGGCCACTCCGGGGTGCTTCGGGGCGCAGGTGGAAGCGAGGCCAAGCCCCTGGGCTCGGCGGGCGAACTGGCACGGCGCATCGCGGATCGCTTCAAGCTGCGCCAGCCGGTGTTCGTCGCGGAGCTGCTCCTGGAGCCGATGTATGCGGGTTGGGCCGCGCGGCGCGCCGCCACGCGCTACCAGGAGGTGCCGCGTTTCCCGGCCGTGGAGCGCGATTTCTCCCTGGTGCTGGCCGAGGGCGTTTCCTTCGAGCAAGCGGCTTCAGCCATCCGGGCCCTGGGTATCACCGAGTTGCGCAGCGTCGAAGCCGCGGACCTCTTCCGCGGCGGACAAGTCCCCCAGGGCAAGTACTCGCTGTTAGTCCGCGTGACCTTCCAGAGCGCCACGGCCACGCTCACCGAAGCGCAGCTCACCGATTTCTCCGGGCGCATCGTCGCCGCCCTGGAGAAGAATGTTGGCGCCTCCCTCCGCACAACGTGATGCCGCAAGGTCAGCGCAGGAAAAGCCAGAGCAGCACAGCCAGGACGGCGGCCCCGATCATCAGCAGAAGCGAGGAGCGGCTGCCCTGCGTCACAGGCGTTTGCCCCGCGTGCGCGGACGGGCGGGCAGGCAGCGGAGCTTCGTGGCCGGCGCGATCGAGGTGCTGTCGGAAATCGGCGACGGAAGGGAAGCGGCGGTCCGGGGATTTCTCGAGGGCGCGGCGAATCACGTTTTCGAGCCCGCGCGGCGCATTCGACAAGTGCATGGAGATGACCGGCGGATCGAGAAAGAGAATCGCGGTGACGATGCCGCCGGGGCTGTTGGCGTCAAAGGCCTTTTTCCCGGTGACCATTTCGTAGAGCAGCACGCCGAGTCCGAAGACGTCGGTCCGGGCATCTACCGCAGGGCCCTCGATCTGTTCTGGGGAAAGGTACTGCAAGCGCTCGGCGGGCATGGCATCGTCGGCGTGATGCCCGCCGGCGGCCGTGGCCGCGTGGATCACCGTGGCCACGTCGGGCGGGATTGCCGCGCCGGACTCCAGTAGCTTTATTCCGCCCGCGTCCAGCAGCACGTTGGCCGGTTTCAGGTTGTGATGGATGCGCCCCGCGCGGTGCCCGGGTTCCAGCGCGGCGGCGACGGCGGCGGCGATGCGGACGGCCTCTGCGATGGGCAGCGGGCCGGCTTGCAGGCGCGCGGCCAGCGATTCTCCGGCGTGGGGTTCCGTCATGCGGGCGCGATTTTACAAAGAAAGGCGGGAAAGGGAAAACACAAAAGCAGGGAGGACTCAGGGGCGTTTCATCCGCCGCTTAAAGCTGAACCAGCGCACCTGCGCGGCGTGCTTGCTCCGCGTGGGGAGCAGGATGTCGCGGTAGGCGGCGGGATTGGACACCACCAGGTAGATCGCAAAGGCCACCGCGCCCAGCGCGAACACGCTGACAAACGCCACGGCCAGGTAATGGACCATGGCCGGGTCGGCCGTGGGATCGAAGAACAGGGCGCCGAACTCGCGCCCGAAGTTCATCCCGAAGAAGCCGGTGATCACCGCGCCCGCGCCCAGGATCATGCTGACCATGGCCAGGCGGTTGACCGCTTCGGTGTTGCGGTTCTGGTAGTACTCATTGAGCGAGGCGTTCATCTTCTCGATTTCCTGCTCGACTTCCGTGCGCATGGAAGCGACGCGAAAAGCGCGGCACTGCTTCTCGAAGTGCTCGGTTTCCTCGTCCTTGTTGGCCAGCTCGTCGAAGAACCAGTGGTTCGAGAAGTGCAGGTACTCGGCGCGCAGGGCCCGGGCGATCAGCACGTTGGCTGGTGAGAGGCCGCCGCGCTCCTGGTCATGGAAGAGGTTGCGCGCCACCAGCGCGGTCTTCTGGGCGAAGTCCAGCAGCGTGGCCCGGTAGAAGAGCGCGACGATGGCCATCAGGTAGTACCGCGTGTCGAACATCCGGTGGATCAGGTCGCCTTCCGTAACCACGTGCTCGCCCCGGTCGCCCACCCCGATGCTGGCGGTCACATTGCTGTAGCTGGTGAAGCCGTAGTAGGTGCCTTCGTGCGCCCACCGCGCATAGAGGTGCGCGCGCATTTGCTCGCGGATGAAGTCCGGCTCGTAGCGGAAGCTGCGGGCCTGGTGGTCCACGTACAGCAGCCAGCTCAGCAGGTGCTGGTATTCCTCGGAGCGGGCGAAGTCCGGCGGCGCCGAGGCAGGGTCCACCGTGGCGCAGGTGTACACGATCATGCGCTCGTCGAGCAACTGCTCGAACTCGCGCTTCTCGTAGTCGAGGAAGTACAGCAACCCGGAGATGACCTTCGAGAGGGGCGGCTGGAAGCCGATCATGCTGCACGCCTCGAACTTCTCTTCGGCGACCACCGTCTCCTGCCCGGCCTCCTCCAGGGCCAGCGAATAGCGGTTGGGGGCGCGGCCTTCGCGGAGCTGGCGCCCGCTGGAAGGGTAGATCTTGCGCATCTGCTCGTTAATCCACAGGGCCTCGCGGGTGGAGATGTCGCGCGCCTCGACGCCGATGCTCAGGATGCCCATGCCGTTGGCGAAGAGGAACAGGCGCAGGTCGGTGACCTGGACGGCGGCTTTGCGTCCGCGCGCGTCTTCGGCCTTGTACCAGAGCGTGCGCGGCCCGTCGAGCGGGATGCGGTAGCAGCGGATCAGGGCCTCGCGCTCGCCCGCGGCCGCGGACTTGTCGCTGATGTCGAAGAAGACGCGGCGCACAAAGGGGTGGAAGAAGACCATGTCCTGGTAGGCCAGCGAATCCATGTCCGCGCGGGCATAGGCGGCGCGCTGCCAGCAGCCCAGCCGGGAGACCACCGGGGATTTGCCCGCGGTGGCGTGCCAGTGGATCCACTCGTCCAGGCCGTCAATCCACTGCGCCTTGGTCTTCCATTGAGCGGCGTGCTCATTGGCCACGGTTTCGCGGTCAATGGAGAAAGGGAACAGGAAGTACGTGTGCAGATGGAGCAGCGCCACCGCCATTTGCGGGATTATACTGCGAAAGGAATCCGGACTGCACCCGCAGCCCGGCCCGGGGGCGGCCATGCGCGTGGAGATCTACGACCAGAGCTATAACCTGAAAGGCGGGATGGACGAGGAGTACGTGGCCGAGCTGGCCCGCTACGTGGACGGCAAGATGCGGGCGGTGGGCCGCAGCGCGCGCACCGCGGATACGCTGCGCGTGGCCGTGCTGGCCGCGCTCAATATCGCCGACGAGCTGCACGCCCAGCAAAAACGTCACGCGGAAACCCAGGCGCAGTTGCGCGCGCGCGCCGGGCGCTGCCTGGCCGCCGTGGAAGAAGCCCTGGAGCCGGCGTGGTGACCGGGTGAAAGGCGGGTGAGCGGCAACCGCACTAGGCGGCGCTCTGCGCGGCGCGCAGCAGCCGCACGTGCTGGATGCGCGTGGTGGTCACCTGGTTGCCGAATTCGAGGCACAGGCCGGGGGCCGCCAGCATTTCGCTGTGGATGGCGCGGCCGCCCCAGGTGCAGCCGTTGATGGAAACCCGCGCCGGGGAGACGCCTTCCTTGTCGAACCACCCGCCGCTCACCATGTACTCGCCATCGCCCAGGCTGCAAATGGAATACATCGAGTTGCGGGTGCGCACCACCAGCCAGTCGCCGGCGCGCACCTCCGCCTTGCGCACCCCGGCGATTTGCCGGGCCTGAGCCGAAAGCGTCCGTAGATCGCGCGTCCCCATCAAAGCGCCCTCATTCTACCTCCAATTAGATGCTCCCGCACAAGCGGGAGCTTGCTGGAGGCCGGAGGGATGTCCAACTGACCATACGCAGGCCGGGACTGGCCGGTTCGGCAGACTAGGCCGGGGGTTTCCCGATCGGCAGGTCCGGGAAGCGGCCGCGCAGGCGTTCCCGGAAGGCCTCCAGCCGGGGCTGATGCCGGGGAAGGCCGGCCAGGTTGTTGAGTTCCCCGGGGTCGTCTTCCATGTGGTAGAGCTCTTCCGTTCCCCCCTTGGCCGTCCAAATGTAATGCCAGGGGCCATGCACCCAGGACTTGGCGGCGACGGCCCCATCTATTCTCTGCAATTCCAGGAGAATCGGTTTCTCCTCCACGGCAGCAGCGGGCGAGCGACGTAGGATGGCTGCGAAGGAGGGGCCCGGGAAGGGCGAGTCGCTGTGGCCGAGCAGGTCGGCCACGGTAGCGGGGATTTGCTCCTGACTCACGGTGAACTGGCTTCGGCCGCCGGGGACCACCTGCGGCCCCACCGCGATCAAGGGCACGCGGCACAGCTCCCGGTACAGGCGCTGCCCGTGGGCGTACTGGTCATGGTCGCCCAGCGATTCGCCGTGGTCGGAGGTGACCAGCACCAACGTGTTCGACAGCAGGCCGCGTTTCTCCAGTTCGCCGAACAAAGCCGCCAGGTGGTCGTCCAGGTAAGCCAGCAGGTTGTCGTAGTCGCTGACGTTGAGGCGGCGCCCCTTGTGTGCCACCGGCTTGGTGGGCGCCGGGTCAGTGAACTTTTTGTCGTAGGGCGGGGGCGGCCAGAAAGGCGTGTGCGCATCCATGTAGTTGAGGAGCGCGAAGAACGGGCGTCCCGGCGTGGCATCCAGCCAAGCCAGCATCTCGGCGTTAATGTGCGGGGCCATGCGACGGTCCGGCAGGTGGCGGAAGCCGAACCGATCGGTGAGGACACGGAAGAGCTTGCGTCCATAGCTGGTGCGCTCGGCGACGCCCCACGGCGTCAAGGCCCGCCAGCGCGTGAAGCCGCGGGTCAGGCCATACTCGGGGATGAGAAAGAGCGTATTACCGGCAAAACCAGCGGTCCGGTAACCGCGGTCCCGCAGGAACTCGGACAGCATCGGGTGGTCCGGGCCGAGGCCGCGGCCCTTGTTGGTGCCCGCTCCATGCACATGGGTGGGCAGCCCTGTCAGCATGGAGGCATGGGAAGGCAGCGTCCAGGAAGTGACGGACCAGGCGTTGTCCAAGACGGCGCCGCGGCGGGCCCATTGGTCCAACTTGGGAGTGGTGGCGCGCGGATAGCCGTGCAGCGACAGGTGGTCGGCGCGCACCGTGTCCAGCACGATCAGCAGCACGCTGGGCGCGCCGGCGCGGGCGGGGGGCAGAGCGGCCAGCGTGCTGCGCTCGCGCGCGATGGCGGTCAGCGTAGCCCCGCCCCAGGGCAGCGTGATGATGGCGCACAAGAAAGGGGCCGCCCGGGCCAGCACGGTCCAGGCGCCGGGCCTGTTCTTCATCGCGCGGCCCACCGCCACCGCTGCCCCGACCGAGAACACCAGCGCGCCCACCCGGTGTACTTTCCCGGTCAGCGTCAGTTGCCCGTAGGCAGCCAGAAAGACGCAGGCGTACAGCAGCAGGAGATGCGCCGGCCACCGGCGGATCAACGGGCTCACGACCCAGCAGACCACCGCAACAAGCAGGAAGATTCCCAGGTAAACCAGCGGGGCGACCCACAAGACCCCTTCGGGGGGCACTTTGCGGATGGTGAGGACCTCCGGGTTCCACCGGAAAGCCCAGTGCTGCAACGCTTCCATGACGCCGGCCAGGACCGCCAAAGTCAATGCCAAGCGCAGCAAGAAAGTTAAAGGTGATCTGCGCGGGCCGTCCGACGCCGGGTTGCCGCTCCAAGCAGGTGAGCCAGTCACCGGGACATTCTGTCATGCCGCCCGGGGGCCAAGTAAGGGTTAAGAGCGGCGTGATCGTCAAAGCAGCAACGAGACGCCGGGATAGCGGCCAAAGCACCGTCCGCGCGGAGACCATTTACAAAGCCGCGTCGCGCAGGAACAATGAAGCCTCGCCGAAGGGCAGGGAGTTGGACCATAGCCGAGCAACCACCAAAGCGCATTTCCATCGTGGTGCCCTGTTACGGGGAAGAGGGCAACGTCGCTGTTCTGTGGCAGGAAATCCGCCGGGCTTTGGAACTGGTCCCGGTGAGCTGGGAGCTGATCTTTGTGGACGACGGAAGCCCCGACCAGACCTGGGCCGCCATTCGTGCGGTCCAGCAGCAAGACCGGCGGGTGCGAGGCGTGCGTTTGTCCCGCAACTTCGGACACCAACTTGCCCTGCTGGCCGGCCTGGGCGCCGCAACCGGAGACGCGGTCATCACCATGGATGGGGACATGCAGCATCCGCCGCAACTGCTCCCGCTGTTGATCCGGGAGTGGCTGGTGGGCAGGAAGGTGGTGCTCACGCGCCGGCAGGACCCCCCCGACCTGCCCTGGTCCAAGCGCCTGACTTCCCGGCTGTATTACCGGCTGTTTTCGCACCTGTCCGGGGTCAAACTCGCTCCGGGGATGGCCGACTTCCGGTTGCTGGACCGCGAGGCGGTCACCGTCCTGCTGTCGCTCCGGGAGGGCCGCCCATTTCTGCGCGGGCTGGTGCACTGGATCGGTTTCGACCCGGTGGTGTTGGAGTTCAGCGCGGGCGCGCGGCGCCATGGGATTTCGCGATACAACTGGCAGAAGATGCTCAGCTTCGCGTGGTCGGGGATTCTGGGGTTCTCGATCATCCCGCTGCGGATTTCACTGGTGATCGGCTTCGTGGTCAGCGCGATCGCCTTCCTGCTCCTGGGGGAAACTCTCTACACGCGGTTCTTTACCGACCGCGCAGCTCCGGGATGGGCTTCTCTTTCCGCCATGATTTCCCTGTTTTTCGGCATCCTGTTCATTATCCTGGGGATTCTGGGTGAATACCTGGCGCGCATCCTGGAGGAGGTCCGTGCCCGGCCGCGGTTCATTGTGAGCGAGACGGTGGGCGCGGAGGTCCGCGACGCCGGCCAACCTTCACGCAGAACCGCTTCCGGCTGAGATGGCAGCAAACTCCCGGCCCGCCCGTCGCCCGCCCAGCCAAACCAAGCCCAGCCAGGACCCCGCGAACACAAAGAAAGAGTGCGCCGGAAAAGCAGCCAGCAGAGCATAAACGGCAGCCAGCACGGTCACGGCCGTCCACCCTCCGCCCGGCACCGTTTCTCTTCGTTGCCACAGCAGGAAGACCGGAATCAGGAGCAACGCCCCATAGTGGAGCAGCGTATTGGGGTAAATCAGCAGGGCCAAGGCCAGGAGGACGGCCAGCTCCCAGTCGCCGTCGGAACGGCGCATGCGTAGGATCGCCCAGGCGGTGGCGCCCAGCGCTACTGCGGCGAGCACGATGAAGACCGGGTGGAAGAACGAGACGGGCGCAGCCAAGTCCGCCTTTGTGAGTCGCAACACCCAGGAGAACAACGACTGATTCATCGGCACGACATAAAGGTCCAGACCGAACCTGCTCAGCGGTCCCTGGCTGAAGTAGGAGGTAAACGGGCGGAGCCCGAAGGCCAGGAAGGTCAGGACCGCCATGCCGGCGAGGGTCAGCCCCGCTGCCAGCAACGCACGCCATTGGCGCCGCCAAACTGGGATCAACAACAGAATGGCCAGGAGGGGTTTCACCAGCAGCCCCGCGGCAATCCAGCAACCGCTGGTCCAGCGTTCGCGGTCCTTCAAGTACAGCAGGGCAAGGAGCAGAAGAAGGGCGTTGGTCTGGGCTACGTGGAATGTCCAACCCATGGGATGCAGCAGCATCACCAATACAGCCGTCGCGGCCAGCCCCAGCAGGCCGAAGTCCGCGAGGTACCGCTTCCACAGCAGCCAGACCGAAGCGGCCAGCGCGGCGGACTGCAACAGGTACCAGAAGACCAGGCCCGCCGCTGGACTCATCCAACCCAGCGGCAGGAAGAGGAAAATCGTGGGCGGCGGGTAGCGCATCCCCACTCCCAGGACCTCGTAACGGAACATCGCGCTGACGCCCAAGCCCTCCGCCGCCTGCAGGTAGTTGCGCGGCAGGTAGAAGTCCTGCCCCTCTGCGGCAACTTTCCCGTATAGCCAGAAGGCCTTGTAGTCCCAGTCGCGCAGGACCCGCGTGTTCTGCCGCATTTCATTCAGGTAGAAGTGGCCCAAGGCAGCGCAGGCAGCCAGCAGGAAAAGGAAGTGGAGTTTTTGCGCGCGAGGCGAGCGCGACGGGCGCAGGAAGGGGAGCAGCACCGTCGCGACAACCGCCAATGCCAACCACCACGAGGGATGAGCGTAGTGCACCGGCGTGTCTCCGTCCCAATCGGGAGCCGGGGGCGGCCCGCCCTAGATGTTCTTGCGTTGGAGCAGTACGCAAGCCGCCGCCAGCGCGGCCACAGCAAAGACGGCGGTGGTCCACAGCAGCCACCAGGACACGAACGTGGCCGTGGTCAAATAGGTCGTGGCGGCGCGCTGCAATCCCGCGTTCTTGGGCAGCAGGTAGTATAGCCAGTCCAGCAGCGTCTTCAACCAATCCCACGGGATGAGCACGTAGAGCTCTCCGCGCGTGGCCAGGAACCGCGCAAAGGTGAATTGAACGAAGCCCACCATCACCAGCAGCGCGGCGTTGACCTGCAACACGCTGACCAGCGCCATCAACGAAAGCAGGGAAGCAAAACTCAGAAGCGTGAGCCCCAGGCCGGTGAAGAAGCGGTACTGCGTGATGCCCGTCGTCCACCAAACGTAGAGCGCCGGGACGCCGCAGATGAAGAACAACGCCACGGCGAAAGCGGTGAGCCCGGCCAGGTAACGCCCCAGCAGGACTTCCCAACGCCGCAGGCCTTTCGAGAAGAGCAGCTCGGCCCAACCGCGCTCCTGGAAGGTGGTCAGCGCCGGGGCGGTGGCGAAGATGGCCAGCAGCACCCAGAAGGTATGGGCGAAGGTCAATTGATTGCTCAGGTCGCTGCGCAGGAAATCGTGCACCGGCATCGCCGTTGGCCCGGCGTGCACCACGAAACTGCCGTCGGGCAGCCGCTCCAGGCTGCGTGACCAGCCGTAAATGTGCAAGGCCGGCATCAGCAAGGCCAAGCCCACCAGCACCATCCCGACCCGCCGGCTGATCAGCTCCGGAAAGGCGCGCAGGAAGATGGCCATCATTCGCGCGGCTCCTTTCCGGTGATCACTTCGATGAAGAACTCCTCGAGAGTGGACTTGACCGGTTCGAGCGATTCGATCTCGACGGGCACGGCGCGCAGGCGGTCAATCAGCTCGTTGAGCTGAGCGCGGTCGCGGGGCTTGATATGCGCGCTGGGCCCCTCCCAGCGCAGCGGCCCGAGCACGGACTGGGCGGCGCTGTGCACCGCATCGGTGACCTGCGCCAGGGTCAGGATGTACTCCCCGGTCTTGCGCGTGAATTCCGAGGGCTTGCCGGAGCGCACCACCTGGCCCTGCTTCAGGATCAGGCACTGGTCGCACACCTGCTCGACTTCCGAGAGCACGTGCGCGTTCAGGAAGATGGTCTTGCCCGCGGCGCGCAACTCCAACAGCAGGTCGCGCACCTGCTTCCGGGCGAGGGGGTCGAGACCCTCGGTGGGCTCGTCGAGGAAGAGCAGGTCCGGATCGTTCATCAGCGCCTGCGCCAGGCCCAGCCGCTGCTGCATCCCCTTGGAGTATTCCTTGATCTGCTTCCGGGGCGCTTGCAGGTCCACGCGCTCGAGCACTTCGGGGATGCGCCGCTTGCGCGTGGCCCGGTCCACGCCGTTGAGCGCGCCCATGTAGTGCAGGAACGGCTCGGCCTTCATGAACTCGGGCAGGCGCATGGCTTCCGGCAGGTATCCGATGCGCCGCCGCGCCACCGGATCGGCCGGGTCGCAGCCCAAGACGCGCGCGGCGCCCGCCGTGGGCCGCGTCAGGCCCAACAGGGCTTTCACCAGCGTGGTCTTTCCCGCGCCGTTCTGCCCCAAAAGGCCGAAGATGACCCCACGCTCCACGCGAATGGTCACGTCGCGCAGCGCGCGCACCGGCGCCTGCCCCAGCCCCGGGCGGTAGGTCTTCCACAGCCCGGCCGTTTCCACCGCCGGCGCGCCTGCCGCCACGGGCGTATTCGTCCCCACCGCCGCCATAGGCGGTAATTTAGCAAAATAAGGGGCCAAGACCAGCGGCCTTGTGGCGGCTCAAGGGAATCACCGGTAAAGGCGGCGGCTGCCAGGGAGCATCAGGGGGCGGGGGATGCGGAGGGGATTTGCTCCAGTTTGGTCAGCGCGGCGTACCCGCCGAAGATCAGGAACAGGGCGAAAGCGTGCACGGCCACGCCTACCCAGTCGCCGATGAGCAGGGAGAGCAGACCGTCCAGCCCGTAGCAGGCCATGCCCGCCAGGAACGCCCACTTGGCGCGCTTCCGGGCAAACACGGCAAACACCACCAGGATGCCGCAGATGGTGAGCGTCGCGCCCAGCCCGATGAACTGCGCGGCGGGCCCCAGGTCCCTGGCTACCAGGGATGACCACCCTGGTAATTCCCAGCCCGAAGAGGAAGCCCAGGTGCTGCCGCTGGCCGCGGAGATGGCGTTAATCAGCGAGAGCCCCGGCGATCCAGAAAAACCAGTCCGCCCCGGCGCGCGCCGAAGCTTCCAGCTTCATCCGTTCCTCGACTAGCGCGGTGTTGGCGGGTCCTGGTGCGGCGGTCATTCCGGTGGCGCTCATGGCGCGGTTACCTCCGATGGATTCGCCCTATTCCAGCGCCGATAGGCCGAGGATGCAAGCCCTTCTGGCGCGGGGTTGTGATAAGTTGGCAACACCCATGAGCCTGCTGGAGAAGCTGAGGGCCCGGGCGCGCGCGCATCCGCAGCACATCGTTCTGGCGGAGGGCGAGGACCCGCGCGTGATTGAGGCGGCGGCGCGCCTGGCAGCCGAAGGCGCTGCCAGGATCACCTTGCTTGGCCGGCCCGGCGTGATACAGGCTGCCGCGCAGACCGGTGGCGCCGACCTGGGTAAGACCGCCCTGCTCAACCCGGCCGCCAGCCCGCACCTGGACCGTTACGCGCAGATGTACCACGAGCGGCGGCGCGCCCGCGGCATCACCCTGGAAGAGGCGCAAGCCGCCGCGCGTAAGCCGCTGTACTTTGCCGACCTGATGGTGGCCGCGGGGCACGCCGATGGCTCGGTGGGGGGCGCGGCCAACACCACGGCGGAAACGGTGCGCGCCGCGCTGCACGGCATAGGCCTGGCCCCGGAGTCCAAGCTGGTGTCGAGTTTTTTTCTGATGGTGCTGCCCGAGGGCGGCCCCGGCGCAGCGCTGGGCGCGAAGGGCGCGCTGCTCTTTGCGGACTGCGGCGTTGTGCCCGACCCTTCGCCGGCGGAGCTGGCGGAAATCGCCATGGCTGCCGCGGATAGCGCCCGCGCCTTCCTCGAGACTGAGCCGCGGGTGGCGCTGCTTTCTTTCTCGACCAAAGGCTCGGCGCAGCACCCCCGAGTGGAAAAAGTGCGCGAGGCGGCGCGCATCCTGAAAGCGCGCGCGCCTGAACTGGCCGCCGACGGCGAGCTCCAGGCCGACGCGGCCCTGGTTCCCGCGGTGGGCGCGAGCAAGGCGCCGGGGTCAGGGGTGGCCGGCCGCGCCAACGTACTGATTTTCCCCGACTTGGACTCCGGGAATATCGGCTATAAGCTGGTGGAGCGCGCTTCCGGCGCTGTAGCGCTCGGCCCCATCCTGCAAGGGCTGGCGCGTCCGGCCAACGACCTCTCGCGCGGCTGCACCGCAGAGGACATCGCCAGCGTCGTGGTCATTACCGCGATACAAGCGGCCGCGGCGCAGGCATCCCGCGCCGCAGGGTGAGCTTCCAACAAGGCGCCCGCCCGATGAGAAGCGAAACACGAAACTCGAAAAGCGAAACTCGGCCCGAGATTGGAACGTGGGCGCACTCCAGACTGCGAACCCGCCTCCCATTTGGTGACCTGTGGTTCCTACTTTGGGCGAGTTCCGCATTTCGTTTTTCGAGTTTCGCCGTGTGCATTCTCCTTTGCCTTCTACTGTGGTCAAGCCCTGCCGTGGCCCAGGCGCAAGTCACCGAGCAGGAAGTGGTGGCCAACCATGCCGGCGGCCGCGTGATTATCACCGTGGCCCGTGACGGCATCCTGATTGCCACGGTGGAGAACCGCTTCGAGCCCGAAGCGCGCCCGCCCGCCGTCGTGCAACTCAGCCGCCAGCGCGTGGCCATTCTGCTGGGCGCAGTGGAATGGACTTCGCCCATCGGCGCCACTGACCCGGTCCGCCTGGACAACGAAGTGACCCGCGTGATGGGGTTCATCGCCGGCCCCAAGCGCCTGGCTCAGGAGCAGGAGAGCGACCTCGAAAACCTGGGCCTGGCCTTCCTCGAGCCCTTGCGCAACGCGGCGGCTCGCCTGCACCATCGCGTGACCCTGCCCGCCGACGAGCCCGTCCTGGAGATGCTGCTGGTGGGTTACGTGGAAGGCTACGGCCCGGAAGTGTGGAGCCTGCGCTACCGCCTGGCGCAGGACCCGCTGCGCGGCGATTACTGGCAGACCCGCGTGCTGCGTCCCGCGTACAACCAGCTCTACCCTCCGGAAAAAGGCCAGCCGCGCACTTTGATGGAAACGCGCTATCCGCCGGCGCTCCGTAGCGAGGCCGATCCCACGCTGCTGGAGTCGCTCCTCCAGGGCGACGAGCGGCTCGACCGCATCCGTACCGGCGACCCGGCCGCCACCCGCGCCACCCAACGCCTGCTCGCCGGGGAGAGCCATAGGGCCACCTCTGCGGAGCTGACCGCGTTCCTACAAACGGCGCTGCAGGCGGTGGTCCCGCCCGAACGCGCGCTGGCCCTGGCCATCATCCGCGAGCGCACCGGCTTCGAATGGATCATCGCCCCGCCACAGCCCGCCCCCGACAAACGCGCCGACGACGACAAGGAACGCGAGCCCGGCGCGCCCACCCTGCGCAAGAAGCCCCCCGAATAGGCAATTGGCACAGAGTCACAGAGGGCACAGAGAAAAAACCAAAGAAGGGACACCAGGAAACATCCCCCTTGACACTCGTTTGGTGTTTCTTGGTCCGTGTTTTTACCCAGCCCTTTCCCTGTATCTGTGGCTGATTCAGGGGTTGGGCAGGCGCGCGATCAGTTCCCGGAGGGCGCGACGGCACTCTTCGGGGGAATCGAGGAACGCCCCTTCATGGCATCCGCCGCGCAGGGGTAGGAACTGCTTGGGCTCGCGCGCGGCGCGAAACACTTCTTCGCCGAAGCTGTTGTCAATCACCGGGTCGTTCACGCAGTGCAGCACCAGCAGCGGGGCGCGGCTCTTCTCAAGCTTGGCGGAGGTTTCCAGCCTGGTGCGCATGAACCAAGTGATGCCTGGCAGGAAGAAGTACGCGCGGCGGGCCACCGCGGCCGCCGAGGGGAAAGGGGCTTCCAGCACGATGCCGCCGACCTCGCGGGTGGCCGCCAGGTCTGCCGCCACCGCCGTGCCCAGGGAGGCGCCGTAGGCGATGACCTGTTGCGGGGGGACGCCCCGCTCCTTCACCACGTAGTCGTAGGCCGCGCGCGCGTCGCGGTAAATCCCCGCCTCGCTGGGCGAGCCTTCGCTCTTGCCGTAGCCGCGGTACTCCACCGCCAGCACATTGGCCGGCAGTTCGCGCAGGAACATGTAAATATCCGCGCGGTTGGGCAGGTTGGCCGCGTTGCCATGAAAAGCGATGATGGTCGGCGCGGAGCCGGGCCCCGAGGAAGACCAACCAGGCGCCGCCCCCGCGTCCGCCGCGCCGCCCGACCCCGTCTTCCACGCAGCACGGATCCACCAAGCGTGCACTTTTACGCCGTCCTCCGCCGTGAGCCACACGTCCTCGATGGGCAGCCGCGGCGGGTTCCAGTTCCCGGTCAGCCGGCCGGGCATATCGGGGAAGAAGACAACGTTCCTCTCGAAGACAAGCAGGAGGGTCATCAACACCAGGTAAGCCACCGCGAGGCTCGCCAGCCAGCCCAGCATTGGTCGTCGCATTTTCAGTTCGTGACTTGTGAATCGCGGTTCGTGAACCGTGGATCCGCCCTGCGTCAAGTGCGGGGCGCGAATCCCATCAGGAGCAACGACTCACGCTTTCAACTGCGCCTGGGCCCGCGCGTTTTTCTCGCCTACGCCGCGCGCCAGCTCTTCCTTGTAGGCCGCCAGCTTCTGGCGCAGTTCGGGGTCCGCCGTTGCCAGTATCTCGACGGCGTAAACGCCCGCGTTGGTGGCCCCCGCCTTGTCGATGGCCATGGTGCCCACGGGGATGCCCGCGGGCATCTGCACGGTGGAAAGCAGCGAATCGAGCCCGTTGAGCGACGTGCTGGCGATGGGCACGGCCACCACCGGCAGCGTCGTGACCGCCGCCACCACTCCCGCCAGATGCGCCGCCCCTCCAGCCGCCACAATAATCACCCGCAGACCCCGCTCAATGGCCGTGCGCGCGTACTCATGCGTGCGGGCCGGAGAGCGGTGCGCCGAGGTTACTTCCAGCTCGTAGGCCACGCCGAACTTCGCCAGTACCCTGGTTGTTTCCACCATCACCGGCAGGTCCGTATCCGAGCCAATGATGATGCCCACCACCGGCTTGCTCATTCCTTCCCCCGTTCTTGCGCGGTCGCCTGCGCCAGCTCCATCATCTCAATCGCGTCGCCGCGGCGGATTAGGCCGCCTTCCAGCAACGCGGCAGAGCATGCCCCGCGGTGACGCAAGGCCGCCTGCAAGCCCGGCCGGATGTCGTCCATGCACCGGGCAGGGCGCGCACGGCAGGGTGACCTCCAGACGCCACCCTGAGTCCCTGGGTGGTGACGTTTTTCCTTGATGACGCCGGGCGCCACGCCAAGTTCATCCAGCGTTTCGCTGTCCATCAGCAGAACTTCGCCGCTGGCTCCCCGGCCAGCCGTGCGCGCATCCCTCCAGCCCGCGGTCATCCACCGCCGGCACTCCTCGCGCTCGGTCACTAGCAGCCGATGGCGCAAGCACGTAAAGAGCACCTGAGCCATCACCCCCCCGCGGCGCTGGAGGCCAGTGCCGAGTGCCCGATATCCTTGCGGAAGTGAGCACCCTCAAAGGAGATGGCGGCCGCGAGGGAGTAGGCGGAGGCGAGGGCGCCTTCGATGGAGTGGGCCGAGGAAGTAAGACCGAGGGCCCTTCCGCTACTTATGTAGTACTTATCCCCATCCCGCCTAGTTCCTCCGTGAAATGCCCACCCTCCACCCTGGGCGGTCGCGCCCGTCAAGCCGCTGATTACGGCCCCCGTTTTGACCTCGCCCGGGTAACCCGCCGCCGCCATCACTACACAGGCGCTGGCGCCCGGCTTCCAGGCCGGTGGGACGGTGGCCAGCTTCCCTTCCGTGACGGCAAGCAGGGCGGCCGCCAAGTCGAAGTCCATCCGCGCCACCACAGCCTGTGCTTCCGGGTCGCCCAGGCGGCAATTGAACTCCAAGACCATCGCACCCCCGGAAGTGAGCATCAGCCCGAAATAGAGGAAGCCTCGGTACGGGATGCCGTCCGCGGCCAGGCCGCGCAGGGTGGGCGCGACGATAGACTCGCGGATGCGCTCTTCGAGCGGGGCGGACAGCAGGGTGTCGCTAGAAAAGGCCCCCATGCCGCCGGTGTTTGGCCCGCGGTCGCCATCAAGCAGGCGTTTGTGGTCGCGCGTGGGAACCAGGGATATCGTCGCCTGCCCGTCGGCGAGCACGATGTAAGAGAGCTCCTGCCCTTCCAGGGCTTCTTCCATCAGGACCCGGCCTCCGCCTGCGCCGAACTCGCGCTTTTCCATCAGGCGCTCGATGAAGGCCGTGGCCTGGTCCGGGTCGGGGGCCACGAAGACGCCTTTGCCGGCGCAAAGCCCATCGGCTTTGATGACCACGGGCCAGTCCACCGCGCACAGGGCCGAATAGGCGGCCCCAGCCGAGTCGTAGTGCCCGTAAAGCGGAGCGGTGGGGATGCTGTGCCGCGCGAGGAACTCTTTGGCGAAGACCTTGCTGCCTTCGAGCCTGGCCGCGGAACGGGAGGGGCCGACAATGCGCATCCCAGCTTTTTCAAACTCGTCCACAACGCCATTGACCAGGGGCAGCTCGGGCCCGACCACGGTCAGGTCGGGCTGGAGTCTCGACGCCAAGGCTACCAGCGCGGCCACATCCTTCCCATCCACCGGGAGACACTCCGCGTCCTGGGAAATGCCCCCATTGCCCGGGGCGCACCAGACCTGCCGGACCAGCGGGCTCTGCCGCAGCCGCCAGCACAGGGCATGTTCCCGCCCGCCGCCGCCAATCACCAGGACCTTCATCTTGGTTCAGCCCCGGCCAACATTAGTCGCGGCCTGGAACGGTGTCAACCACATGTTGTCTGCGCTCCGTTCTTCCGGCCTCTTTCCCCTTTTCTATTTTCACTTTTCCGCATACGATTCTCGCGCGTGACGCTCAACCCCACAGGCTCACCTCTTCCCCGGGCTTATGTTGCCGGCGTGCTGGTGTGTTTTTTTCTCTCCGGGGCCGCCGGGTTGGTGTACCAGGTGGCCTGGGGCAAGTCGCTGGGACTCATCTTCGGCAATACGGTGTACGCCACGGCGACCGTGCTGGCCGTGTTCATGGGCGGGCTGGCGCTGGGCAGCGCGGTGCTGGGGCGCTGGGGCGAACGGGTCACCAACCCGGTTGCGCTCTACGGCTGGATTGAGTTGGGGGTGGCCGTCACGGGGGCGCTTTCACTACTCGGACTGGCCGGAGTGCGCTGGCTGTATGTAGCGGCGCACCCCGCGCTGGCCGGCTCGTCGGCCACGCTGGTGGCGCTGCGCTTCGCGGGCGCTGCCGTGGTGCTGCTACTGCCCACGTTTCTGATGGGCAGCACGCTGCCCATCATGGTGCAGGGGACAACCCGATCGTCGGCGGAGCTGGGCGCGCGCGTCAGCCGGCTGTACTGGGTGAACACGCTGGGCGCGGTAGCCGGTACGTTCGCGGCCGGCTTCGGCTTTCTGCCGGAGCTGGGGTTGCGCCTCACGGTGGCCATCGCCGTGGCGCTGAACGTCGTCGCCGGAGTCATCTCGCTCCTGCTGTCCGGGCGCGCCGGCGGAGGTGTGCTGCTTGCTGCGCCCGCGTCGAGTGAGCCCGCAAGCGCCAACGCGAATCCCGAGTCACCCATCACTGCCCACTCCTTTGTCAGCGGCGAACGCTTCCTGCTGGCGACGTTCGCACTGGTCGGCGCCACGGCCATGGCCTACGAAGTCGGCTGGACGCGCTTGCTGGCCACCACCGCGGGCAGCTCCACCTACGCCTTCACGCTTATGCTGGGCACGTTTCTGGTGGGCATCGTCCTGGGCAGCGCCGCCTTCGACGGGTGGCAGGCGGGCGGCCGCACGGTCACGCTGGGGACTTACGCGGCCACGCAAACCGCTACCGCGCTGGCGGCCCTGGCGTTCCTCATCTCGTTCCAATACATGCCCGAGTTCGTGGTGTACATCCTGCGGCAAACCAAAGAGAGCTTCGAGGGCCTGCTGCTGGTGCAACTGGCCATCAGCGCGGCCGCCATGTTGCCCGCGGCGATTGCCTTCGGCTTCAACTTCCCGGTAGTGACCCTGCTGATCGCCGGCAAGCCGGGGGCCACGCGTCACGCGGCGGCCGTAGGCCGGGCCTATGCGGCCAACACCGTTGGGGCCATCGGCGGAGCGGTGCTGGCGGGCTTCTGGCTGCTGCCAAGCATCGGCGCGTTTCGACTGGTGGCCGGGCTGGCTGCGGTGAACGTGGTGCTGGCGCTGGCGCTGCAACTGCGGCACCAGCCGCGGCGCCCGCTGGCCGTGGGCGTCCACGCCGGGCTGGCGCTGTTGGTCGCGGCGGTCGCGGTCACCGGGGCGTTCTACGACCGCCAGCTCGCGTCGTTCAACCCGGTGCTCTACTGGAACCTCTACAGCGAACGCCTCACGCTTCAGGAAATGGCCGCGACCAACGACGTGGTGTTCCTGGAAGACGGGATGAACGCCACCATCTCCGTGGTGCGCTCGGAAGACTACATCAGCGAGCGCACCAACGGCAAAGTGGACGCCTCCAATCGCGACGTGCTCACCCAGTTGCTGATGGGCCACGTGGGCGCGGTGTTTCATCCCGCGCCCAAGCGCGCCCTGGTCATCGGTTTCGGCAGCGGCATGACCGTCTCCACGCTCACCCTGTACCCGGAGATCGAACACATTGACTGCGTGGAGATCGAGCCGGCGGTGATCCACGCGGCGCCGCAGCTGGAGACCCTCAACCGGGGCGTGCTGCGCGACCCGCGGGTGCGCATCATCCTGGAGGACGCCCGCAGCTACCTGCTGACTACCCGCGAGAGCTACGACCTGATCATCTCCGAGCCCTCCAACCCGTGGATCGCCGGCGTGGCCACGCTTTTCACCACCGAGTACTACCGCGAAGCTCGCCGGCGACTGGCCCCCGGTGGCATCTTTGTACAGTGGGTGCAATCCTATTCGCTCTTCCCCGACGATTTCCGCATGGTGCTGGCCACCTTTGCCCCGCATTTCCAGCAGGTTTCCGTGTGGCGCGGGGAGTACTCCGATTACCTGCTGCTGGCACGGCAGGAAAACGCGCCGCTCACGCTCGAGCGCCTGCGCGAACGGCTGGCGCTGAGCGCGCCGCTCCGCGCGGATTTCGACCGCCTGGGCATTTCCCGCGCCGAAGGCCTGCTGGGGTATCACCGCCTGGACGACCAGGACCTGCGCCGCTTCATGCGCGGCGCCGCGCTCAATACCGACGACCACACCCGGCTCGAGTACAACGCCCCGCGCGCGCTGCTGATCGCCGATATCGAGGAGAAAACCCGCTCGGCCATCTGGGCGGCCCGCACCGCGGACCTGCCCCGGGATGTGCGCGTCGAGGACCGGCAAGCGGCGCTGGAGGCGGCCGCGCAGGCCATGATCAACGGCGAGGAGAACGAGGACGCCGACTTTTTCCTGGCCGCGCTCGGCGACCAGCCCGGTTCGCTCTCCCTGGCCCTGGCCCAGGGCCGCTCTCACTTGAGCCGCTCGCGCTTCACCGACGCCCGCGCTGCTTTCCAGCAGGCCCTGTCCATGGACCCCAAGTCGGTGGAGGCCGCGCGCGGCCTGGCGCAACTGGCGCGCAAACAATTCGATCACCCAACCGCGGAAATGCTCTTCCGCCAGATTCTGGCGCGCAGCCCCGGCGACGCAGGGGCCCTCGAAGGCCTGTCCCAGGTGGAGCGGTCGCGCGCGCAGTGGCCCGCCGCCGTCACCTATCTTCGCCAACTCATCGCGGCGCGCGCGGAGCCGGTGGCTTCCGACTACACGCAGCTCGCGGAAGCGTTGCTGCAAGCCGGCAATATCGTGGACGCCGAAGCCAGCTTCCGCAAGGCGCTGGAAATCGAACCCTACAGCTACTCCGCGCGGCGCAACCTGGGCGAAATCTACTTGAACGCGAAACAGTGGGAACTGGCGCGCGCGCAACTGGAAATCGTGGCGCGCTTCAACCCCGACACGGACGCGCGCGTGTACCTACTGCTGGAGCGGGTGTACGCCGCGCTGGGCCGCCCCGGCGATGCCGAGCGCATCGTGGCCAAGGGATACCGCATTTTCCCCGCCGACCAGCGGCTCAAAGTCCTCTCCGGGAACACTACGGAGTAGCCCCTGCGGCCAACCCGCATTACAATTCCCCGGGGCGAGAGCCCGGCCGCTCCTTTATTACTGTATAGTTATAATAACATTATGGTTATCAAGGCGCGACCCCGATTCCCCGAAGCCCTGGTCCGCGGCGCCCTGGCCGCCACCGGCGTCCCGCTCACACCCGCGCTGGTCGGCGCGATCGCCCGCTACGGCGAGCTGCTGCTGCGCTGGAATGCTCGAGTCAACCTAACAGCCGTTACGGATCCCACCGAAATCCTCAACCGTCACTTCGCCGAATCCTTTCTGGGAGCGCGGTTCGTGACCGGCGGGCCGGGCCTGCTGGTGGACGTCGGGAGCGGGGCTGGCTTTCCTGGTTTGGCGTTGAAGCTCCTGTACCCGCAGCTCAACGTCTTGCTCCTCGAGCCCGTGAAGAAGAAGGCGGCATTTCTGGCCGAGGCCATTCGAGTGTTGAAGCTTCCGGCAGTCAGTGTGGATGGCAGGCGAATTGAAGAAATCGAGCCAGGAGAGGCGCAGGCCGACTGGATAATCACGCGCGCCCTGGGCGGTTACGACTATCTGCTTCAATGGTCGGACCCGGCTCTTAAACCCGGAGGAAGCATCGTTCTTTGGCTGGGAGAGGAAGAGAGTAATCAGCTATCCAGAAAAGGCTCCTTCGATTGGCTTCCGGCCTTTTCAGTGCCTGGGTCCAGAGCCAGGGTGATCCTATGCGGGCGGAAACGTTCCACGTGAAACAAGCAGTTGCCGGCATCCGAGCCTCGCTCCGCCTCCGGTTGTTCCACGTGGAACAATTGCTTCCCTTCACGCGCCGGTTTTGATAGATTCTCCCCACTGGGGGCAGCTTGGCGCGCGTAATCGCGGTGACCAACCAGAAAGGCGGTGTGGGCAAGACCACCACTGCCATCAATTTCAGCGCTTCCCTTGCCGCCGCCGAACAGAAGACCCTGCTCATTGACTGCGATCCCCAGGCCAATGCGACGGCCAGCTTGGGATTCGCCAAGGATCCTGCACGCCGTTCACTGTACCAAGCTGTCATTCTGGGCGAGCCCATTTCGCGAATACTGCAAAGGACGGAAGTGGACGGCCTGGACCTGCTCCCGGCGGACAAGAACTTGGTCGGCGCGGCGGTGGAACTGGTCAACATGGACCAGCGCGAGCATCGCCTGAAGACCCTTGTCGATGGTCTCCGGTCAAGTTACGGCTTCATCGTGATCGATTGCCCGCCTTCGCTCGACCTTCTCACGTTGAATGCCCTCGTCGCCTGCGATTCTGTCTTGGTTCCCATCCAATGCGAGTACCTAGCTCTGGAGGGCGTTTCGGAGCTTCTGGATACGCTCATGAGGGTGCGGCGGACACTGAATCCGAACCTGGCCATCGAGGGCATCCTGCTGACCATGTACGACGAGAGGACAAACCTCTCTCGCCAAGTCGCGGCAGACCTGCACAGCTTTTTCGGGGCCCAGGTGCTGAAGACTGTGATTCCACGGAATGTGCGCTTAGCGGAGGCGCCCAGCTACGGAAAGCCGATCTTCATCTACGACATATATAGTAAAGGGGCGGAAGCCTACATGCAACTAGCCAAGGAGGTAATCGCCAATGGCCAGAAACGCCCTGGGCAAGGGGTTGAGCGCGCTCATTCGCGAGCCTGAGCCTGCCTCACAGCCGGTTCCGCTTACCCCCGCAGCTCTACCCCAAGCAGCGGCCAGCCCCGATGGCGCGCCGCTTGCGCTGGACATCGACCTGCTTGACCCCAGTCCCTACCAGCCGCGAGTCCGTTTCCGCGAGGCGGCGCTTGAGGAGCTGGCGCAGTCGATCCGAGCCAGCGGGATCATCCAGCCTTTGCTGGTGCGCCGCAAGGGGCCGCGGTATCAGCTTATCGCCGGCGAGCGCCGATGGCGCGCCGCACAACGGGCCGGCCTGCAGCGCGTCCCGGTGATCATCCGCGACGTCCCGGAGGAGCAGGCCCTGGAGATAACACTGGTCGAGAACCTGCAGCGCGAAGACCTAAACCCCATCGAACAGGCGCGCGCGTTCGAGCGGCTGGTAAGCGACTTTCGCTTGACCCAGGAGGAAGTGGCCGCGCGCACTGGCAAGGACCGCGCCACGGTGGCCAACGCCGTGCGACTGCTGAAGCTCGAGGGCCCCATCCAGCAATTGCTCGAAGAAGGGCAGATCAGCGCGGGTCACGGGCGCGCGCTGCTGGGCATTGCGGACGCAAAGCTCCGCCTGGCAAGCGCCCAACGGGCCGCGCGCGGCGGCGTCACGGTGCGCCAACTGGAACGGGTGGCCGCTCGTTCCAGCCGGGGCGCAACACCGAAGGCGCTCGCAGAACTCGAGCCGAACGTGCGCGCGGCGTTGCAAGAGTTGACGCGGGCGCTGGGGACCCGTGTGCAGCTGCGGCCGCGGCGGGGCAAGAAGCCTGGGCAGTTGCAGATTGAATACTACAGCGAGGAGCAGTTGGAAGGTCTGTACGAGCGGCTCCTCCGCTAGCGGCGGCATACAACTATATATGTAGTATTAATACCAGAGCTGCCCGCCGTGTAAACCCTTTACCCCTTTGCGCTTCTTCCAGCCGGAATCCTTGACTCTCCTTGCATCACGGCGATACAGTTTCTACCCCAGATCTCTCGGAGGCGCCAGATGGCTTGGAAGATTTCGGGCAAAGGCGGGGAGACCGACCCGGGCGAATGGACGGGGTTCCTCGATAAGACCGTCAAGGTGGAGGGGACCCTGGAAGTCACGGGGACCTTCCGCATGGACGCCAGCATGAAGGGGACGCTTATCTCCAACCAGAGCGTCATCATCGGCGAAAACGCCCGCATCGAAGGCCAATTGGACGGGAACCACGTGGTAGTGGGCGGGCGGTTTGACGGCACCATCAATGCCAAGGGCCGCGTGGAGATCCAGGCCAAGGGCATCGTAAGCGGCGAGATTCACACTCCGTGCCTGGTGATCGAAGCGGGTGGCATCTTCGACGGCCGGTGCCACATGAAGGGGCCAGCCGATGCCGAGAAGCCCCTTACCATTCCCCTGCGCCCGGCTACGGCGGCGCAACAATCCTGAGCCTCGCGCGTAGTAACAGGGCGGAGGCGCCCATGCCCAAAGCCGGCCCCTGCCTGCTGAAGATGCGGGAGTTCTGCCTTTCCCTGCCCGATACCAAGGAGACGCTCACGTGGGGCAAGCCGCACTTTCGCGTGGGCGACAAGATTTTCGCGGGGTTCGACGACCAAGCCGAAGGTCCCCAGGCCGGGTTCAAGCTGGAGAAGGCCCACGCCCGTTCGATTCTCGCAGACGCGCGCTTTGCCCGGGCGCCCTACGCGGGCCAGCACGGCTGGGTGACGATGGACCTGCTCGGTGTCGCCGATTGGGAAGAGGTGCGCGCCCTGGTCCTTGAAAGCTACCGGCTGATAGCCCCGAAGAAAGCCCTCGCTCAAGTGGGTCCCTTCGCCAAGGCAACGAAATCGCGCCGGCCCCCGAGAAAAGGCAAGCGCAGATGACCGCGGGTTTGGCGCCCTGCGGTTTCACTCATAACGCAGGCAGTTCACCGGGTCGAGGTTGGCGGCCTTGACCGCGGGGTAGATGCCGAAGAACAGCCCGACGGCGAGGGAGAGGAGCAGGCCGGCGGCGGTCCAGAAGGGCGAGACGCGGGCGGGCAGGTCGGGGAAGAACGCGGCGATGGAGAGGCTTACAGCCACCCCGGCGCTGACCCCCAGGAAGCCGCCGACCCCGGTCAGGGTAACGGCCTCGAGCAGGAACTGCGCGCGGATATCGCTGCGGCGGGCGCCCACGGCCTTGCGCACGCCGATTTCGGCGGTGCGTTCGGTGACGCTCACCAGCATGATGTTCATCACCCCGATACCCCCCACCAGCAGGCCGATGGAGGCGATGATCAGCGTGAGGATGACAATGGCGTTGGTGAGCTGGGCCCACAAATCGGTCAGCAAGTCGGCCGAGGAAAGCTCGAAATCGTTGGGCTTGTGCGCGGGGACGTGCCGCCGGCGGCGCAACACTTCGGCCACTTCCTCCTGAGCTTTGGGGATGAGGTCCACTTCGCGCGCGGTGACGGCGATCACCAGCTCCTCGATCTCCGGGTACATCTTGGCGAAGGTCTTGTACGGGATGAGCACGAACTGGTCGGCGCCGGGGCCGCCAAAGAGGCCCTGGTGCGGCTCGAAGATGCCGACGACCTGGAATGGCCGGCCGTTGATGCGCACGATGTGGCCCAGCGGGTCCACCGGTCCAAAGAGGTTGTCGGCAATGGGGGCGCCCAGCACGGTGACCGCCGCCGCGTGGGTGTTTTCGTCCTCGGTGAAGAACCGCCCTTGGCCCACCGTGTACGCGGGGATCACTTCCGTAAGAACCGGCTCGCCGCCGCGCAGGATGGGTTCCTCCACCTGGTTATTCCCGTAGCGGATTTCGTTGCCCTGGCCGATGCCGATCACCACCCAGCGGGTGAGGATGGGGGAGGCTTTGTCCACGCTGGGGCAGGCCTCGCGGATGGCCGCAGCGTCGTCGGCGCGCAGGTGCCTGCGCAGGCGGATCTCCTCCGGCAAGCGCTCGAAGTCGAAGGTGAAGAGCTGGAAGCGGGTGATGAAGAAGGTCTTCGAGCCGATCTCCTGGAGCCGGTCAGAGATGTGCCGGTTGAGCCCGTCAATGATGGCCGCGACGACGATCACGCTGCCCACGCCAATCACTACCCCCAGCGTGGTCAGGAACGCGCGCATCTTCTGGCTGGCGATGGTGGCCAGCGCCACTTCCCAACTCTCCCGCCATTCCGCGCGCCTGATCAAGACCGTGGACCCATAATGCGTGACGAGCGCCCCGTGGCCTGCGGGCCAAAGGGCCCCAGTTTCGTTCTTGCTGGCCGCGTCAAGTTTACGCCATCGGGCGGGCATGGTTGACAGCGGCGGCGCGCGGGCCTAGGCTGGCGGCAGAGAGGGGCCGCGGCGGCGATGGCGCGCCGCGGCCCGCAGGGGCACCATGGGGCGGCGGCAATGTCCGTTTTGCGGAGTGACCATCCCGGATAGCGCCACGCAGTGCTACAGTTGCCGCGAGCCGCTGACGGAAACGCGCCTCTCCGGAGAGCGCGGCACGGCGGGCGGCGCGGAGATCCGCCGCGGGTTGCTGTACATGCTGATGGGCGCGGTGGTCTATTACCTGACTGGTGAGAGCAGCCCGCTGCCGTACAGCATTCCCTTCGCGCCGATCCTCACCCAATACCTGATCCCGGTCCTATTCCTGGGCGGGCTGGGGCTGGTGCTGTACGGGCTTTTCAAGAAAGGCCGGGCCTGAGGCTGGGCCGGGCTCTGTCCAAGCCCGATTCGCATGAGGCGTTTGATAAGCTGAATGAACGAAGCCGCGGTCAGGTGCGGCATTTCTTGGTGGTGGGCTGGACGGTGGCCAGGGCCGGCGCGAAGACCTCGAGCAGCAGGGCGTCGTGTTCGACCCCGGGCGCGGAGGCCTTCGGCTGATCGTACTGCAACTGGTGCAGGTCGTAGAGCGAGCGAAGATCATTGGCCAGGGTAAGGCCGGCATCGAGGGTCTGGTGGCCCGCCAACTGGAGCGAGCCCAGCAGGCAGAAGCCCCCGCCGGACTGCTCGGAGCCACCGGCGGAAACCACGTCGGCGTGGGCGCCCACCGCCAGGGCCGCTGCCAGCGCCAAGCCCAGCATCACTCCCCTGCGGCTGGCCCCCGATTTGATCTCCCCCCACGTCACGGTCGTTTTTCCTCGTCTCTATAGACGCCGGGGCCGGAAAAAAGTTTGCTTGGCGGGCAGATTATTTTCGGTCCAGGAACGGGCCCGGCGACCACGGCAAGCCCGCAATTTTCGGCGCTGTTTTCAGCAGGTTCAGGCCCCCGGCTGTCCCCGGGGGCGCACTTGCAATGCAGTTGCACAATGGCCGCAAGCGGACGTTCCTGTGGTACAAATCTGGTTTGCGCCGCGGGGTCCGGCGGCCGCAGCCCGAGGAGGCCCGATGAAAGGCAAGCCCGAAGTGATCGAAGTGCTCTCGCACGCGCTCAAGGAGGAGCTGGCCGCCATCAACCAGTACATGCTCCACGCCGAGATGCAGGAGAACTGGGGTTACGTGAAGCTGAGCGGGCTGACCAAGAAGCAGTCCGTCGGCGAAATGAAGCACGCCGAAGCGCTGATGGAGCGCATCCTGTTCCTGGAAGGCATGCCCAACATGACCGAGATGGACAAGCTGCGCATCGGCAAGACGGTGCCGCAGCAACTGGAGAACGACCTGGCGCTGGAGAAAGGCGCCGTCGCCGCGTACAACAAGTACGTGGAGACCTGCCGCAAGGCGGGCGACAATGCCACGGCCGACTTCCTCACCGTCATCCTCAAGGATGAAGAAGAACACGTGGACTTCCTCGAGACACAACTGGCGCTGATTGACCAGCTCGGCCTGCAGAATTACCTGGTGCAGCAGATGGCGCCCGGCGAAGAGAAGTAGCTCATTTCGCGGGCCGCCCTGCGGCCCGCCGCGCCGCGTGATAGGCTCTTTCCTCGCGGCGGTTCCCGCCGTACGGAGGCGACCCCGATGAACAAACTGGCGCAAGTTGGCCTGTGCGGCGCGCTGCTGGCGGGCGGCCTGCTGGCGGCGGCGGAAGAGGGCAATCGCCACTGGCCGTCGTTTCGAGGACGTGACGCCGCGGGCGTGGCCGACGGCGCGAACCTGCCGGAGACCTGGGACGCGGCCAGCGGGACCGGCATCAAGTGGAAGACGGCGATTCCCGGTCTGGCGCACTCCAGCCCGGTGGTGTGGGGCGACCGCGTGTTTGTCACCACGGCGGTATCCAGCCGCGGCGCGGCCACCTTCAAGAAGGGGCTGTACGGGGACGGCGACGCCTCCGACGACCGTTCGACGCACCAGTGGAAGCTGCTGGCGCTCGACCGCAAGACCGGCAAGGTCCTCTGGGAGCGCACCGCGTTTGCAGGCCAGCCCCGCGAGAAGCGCCACATCAAGTCCACCTACGCCAACCAGACCCCCGCCACCGACGGCAGGCACGTGGTGGCCTTCTTCGGCTCGCAGGGACTGTACGCCTACGACCTGAACGGCAAGCTGCAGTGGCAGCGCGACCTGGGGCGGCTGGACTCCGGCGCCTACAATGCGCCGGAAATCGAGTGGGGCAACGCCAGCTCGCCGATCATATGGAAGAACCTGGTGATCGTGCAGTGCGACACGTCGCGCGAAGATTTCTTGCTGGCGGTGGACCTCAAGAGCGGCAAGGATGTCTGGCGCGTGAAGCGCGATGAACTGCCCTCGTGGGGCACGCCCACGATCTATCCCGGCAAAGCGCGCGCGGAATTGATCACCAACGCCTCGAACTTCATCCGCGGGTATGACCCGGCCACCGGCACGGAGTTGTGGCGCCTGGGGGGCAGCTCGCAGATCACCGCGCCTACGCCGGTCTTCGATGGCGAGCGCATCGTGGTGGTCAGCGGACGCCGCCCCGAGGCCCCGATCTTCGTATTGAAGCCCGGCGCCACCGGCGACATCACGCTGAAAGAAGGCCAGACATCGAACGAGTTCGTGCTGTGGGCCCGGCAGCGCGCCGGCTCCTACATGCCCACGCCGCTCATCTACGGCGGCTATTTGTACATCCTCAAGAACCAGGGGATTCTTGTCTGCTACGACCTGGCGACCGGGGAGCTGAAGTACGAAGAGCGCGTGCCGCACCAGGGCTCGGGGTTCAGCGGTTCGCCGGTGGCCGCCGATGGAAGAATCTATCTCCCCAGCGAAGACGGAGACATCTTCGTGGTGCGCGGCGGGCCGAAGTTCGAGGTGCTCGGTAACAACAAGATGAGCGAGCCCCTGATGGCCACACCCGCGCTCTCCGGCGGGCTGATGCTGGTGCGCGCCGAGAAGCACCTCTACGCCATCGGGCAGTAAGCGCGGCGGTTGTGGCGGCGCCTTTTTCCACATCCCCTCCCCACAAACCCAACCTCCCTTCGTCGCCGTTCGCTCACAGGGGTGACATTTTCACGTGGCCGTTAAAGGGTGACAGAATTATCCGGCCAAGACACTGTTCAGCGCTCCTTGACACTTCTGCGGCGCACCGCTAAAATGGCGCGTTTACATCGAGGCGCCGATTCTCCGCTGTAGGGGCCAGGAATGGATAAGAAGCGGCTGGAGTACTACAAGAAGAAGCTGGTGGCCAAGCGCGAAGAGCTGCTGAAGATCATCGCGCGCACCGAGCAGGAAGGCCGCGCCGCGGACGACGATCCCACCGTGGACCTGGCGGACAAGGCCGCCAATTCCTACACCAAAGAGTTCCTGTTCGGACAGACCAACCACGACCGCTCGGTGCTGCACCTGGTGGACGAGGCGCTGGCGCGGGTCCGCGGAAACACTTACGGCGTCTGCGCCGCCTGCCAGGATGAAGTGCAGTTGAAGCGCCTGGAAGCGGTGCCCTGGGCGCGCCACTGCATCTCCTGTCAGGAAAAGCAGGAGCAGGGCCAGCTCTAAGCGCTGGCTGGCCCGGCCCCCCGGTACAGGCGGCCAGCGTCCCTTCTCCAGGATTGACCAGCCACTCGGCGCCAGCCACGCGCAACTCCACCCGCACGGCGCATTCCTCACTTCTCCCTGGGAATCACCGGCAGGATCACGTGGGAGGGGCGCGCGCGGTCGTGGTGCACCGTGTTGGTGCCGGTCACCATACGACGGTGGGCGTTGAGCGGCTCGCCGGTGTTGGGGTTGACGTCGAAACGCGGGAAGTTGCTGCTGGAAATGTCCAGGCGGATGCGGTGCCCGGCCCCAAAAAACGTTCGCGGTGGGGTACAACCGGATGGTGAACTCATACCCCTGCCCGGGTTGCAGAGGCTCCTGTTTTTCGAGCGACGCGCGGAAGCGGGCTCGGATGCCGCCGTCTTCGAGGTTCATGTCAATGCCGCCGGGGAAGTCGGCCGTGGGCGGGTGGACTGTCGCGTCGCGCGGAAAGCGGCAGCGTATCATTGCAATTCCACACATGATCGCCGCAATTCTGGTCCCAGGCCGCCTTGCAGCAGGATGCCGTCGCCCGAAGCGCGAATGGACAGGCAATAGTAGGAAAGCGCGGAGCCCGCAGCACTTTGCTCTTTCTCCGGTTACTTCTTTGGGATAGCTTCTCCGCGTGACGCGAGCATCCTCCCTGACCCGGCGGGCGCTGGACGCGGTGGCGTCGCTGATATTTCCAGCGCCGTGCCGGATTTGCGAAGCGACGCTGGTGACGGCCAGCGGCATCCCGGTGTGCGCGGCGTGCCTGGAGGCGATCCAGGCGATTACCGGGCCGCAATGCGCGCGGTGCGGGCGGCCGTTCGTGGCGGGGGCGGCGGTCCCGGCGGGGGCGCAGTGTCATCTGTGCCGGCGCGGGGCGTACGACTTTGACGTGGCCCGCTCGTGGGCCACGTACAACGACACACTGACCCGGGCCATCGTGCTGCTGAAGTACCACGCGGTGACCCCGCTGGCCGGGTGGTTGGCCGGCCGGCTGGCTGACCTGGCGACGCGCGAGCCCCAGGCCTTCGCGGCGGACGTCGTGGTGCCGGTGCCGTTGCACCCGGCGCGGCTTCGGCAGCGCGGGCACAACCAGGCGGAGTTGATCGCGCGTCCCCTGGCGCGGCGCCTGGGGCTGCCGGTGAAAGCAGCCCTGCTGGCGCGCACGCGCCCGCGGCCGGAGAAGCGCCGGCTGACCCGCAAGGAACGCTGGAGCACCGTAAAAGGAGCCTACCTTGCCCGGGAAGGCACAGTGGTTGACAGGCGGGTTTTGCTTGTGGATGATGTATTCACCACGGGTGCAACGCTGGATGCCTGTTCGCGGGCGCTTCGGAAGGCAGGCGCCGCCAGGGTAAGCGCAGTGACCGTGGCCCGGGTGGCGCCCGATTGGGCGCCGCCGCAACAACCGCCTGCCCGTCCGTGACCCCTGCCGGGTCAACGCTGGTTGCCCGTTTCCGCATCCAACGAAATGCCACAGGGCGGCTATGTGGCCGCCCGCCGGTTGTGAAAAGTTGGGCTTCCGCTGGGCGGCCAGGAGCCGCCCCTATTTATGAAGATCAAGCATGGCGTTCTGCGTCCCCGGCCGCGGGTCAACCTGCACACAACTGGGTTGGACATGGGGCAGGCGGGGATGGGTGCGCCTCCGGTGCGGCGGCCCACGGTGATGCACGAGCCGGTGCTGGTGCTGAACGCTACTTTTGAGCCGATTAACGTGACCGCGGTGCGCCGGGCCCTGGTGCTGATGCTGAAGGGCGTAGCCCAGGCCGAAGAGCTGCACCAGAAGGAAGTGCACGCCACTTCACGGGCCTTACAGGTGCCCTCGGTGATCCGTCTGCTCACCTACCGGCACATCCCGCAGCAGACCCGCGCGCTCTCGCGGAAGAACATCCTGCTGCGCGACCGCAACACCTGCCAGTTCTGCGGGCGGCACTTCCCGGCCGCGGAGCTGACGCTGGACCACGTGCTGCCGCGGTCGCGCGGAGGCCACTCGACGTGGGAGAACCTGGTGGCCTGCTGCTACCAGTGCAACAACCGCAAGGGCGACCGCACCCCTGAAGAGGCCGGGCTCAAGCTGGTGCAGCGGCCGCGGCCCTTCACGCTGCACACGTCGCGGCAGTTGATGCGCCTGATCGGGCGGCACGACGCCAAGTGGCGGAAGTACCTCTTCTACTGACCCGCCGGGCCGTTCCTAGCGCCATTCGCCTTCGAGCTTCATGTGGTGGCGGACCATGGCGTCGCGGACTTTCTCGAAGGCTTCGTCCACCGAGTCGGCGAACTGGAGCAGGTTGCGGTCGCTGGGGCTGATGACGCGCCAGCGCTCCATGGCCTGGAAGTTGATCACTTCGTCCCAGTACTTGCGCCCGTAGATGAGGATGAGATTGCGCGGGTGCAGCTTCTCGGTTTGCAGCAGGGTGAGCATCTCCCACAGCTCGTCCATGGTGCCGAAGCCGCCCGGGAAAACGATCAGCGCCTTGGCCACCTGGGAGAACCACAGCTTGCGCATGAAGAAGTAATGGAAGTTGAAGTTCAGTTCGGGGCTGATGTAGGAATTGGGCCGCTGCTCGAAGGGCAACTGGATGCCCAGGCCCACGGACTTGCCGCCCGCCTCGTACGCGCCGCGGTTGGCCGCCTCCATGATGCCGGGACCGCCGCCGGAGCAGATGACGAAACGGCGCGGCAGGGTGGAGAGCGTCATGGACCATTCGGTGAGGCGGCGCGCCAGTTGCCGGGCCTCCTCGTAGTAGCGCGAAGCAGCCACGTCCCAGCGCGCCTCCCGCACCTTGGCCTGGAATTGCGCGCCGCGCCCGTGTTGGCCCCGGAGCAGGCGCTTCAGCTTGGCTTCGGCCACGTCCTGCGGCAGGATGCGCGCGGAGCCGAAGATGACGATGCTGTCGGCCACGCCTTCGCGCCGCAACCGCACCAGGGGATCGAAGTACTCGGCCATCATGCGCAGCACGCGCGCGGCCTTGCTGTCCATGAAACCCGGGTTGCGATAGGCCAGCGGAGCGGCGTCGAGCGGCTTCGGTTTGGACCGGGATTTGGGCATCCTGTGCTCCTGGGGCGCTTCCGGCGAATTGTACGGGAATCGCGCGGGGTTGCACTAGTCGAAAGCGCGAGCGGCCAACCAACACGGCACACAGGGCTTCCAATGGCGATGAGGGATACACTGGTGCAATGAGGAGAACCGCCGTTCAGGGCGCCGCGGCCGTCGCGTGGCTGCTGGCCGCAGCCGGCACGGGAGCGCAGGCGCCGCCGGGGCCCCTGCCGCCAAGGCCCGGAACCGCCATTCAACAGCCTCCGCCGCCCATCCGCGTGAAGGTGGACCTGGTGACCACGCCGGTTACGGTGCGGGCGCCGGAGGGCGGGATGGTGCTGGACCTGGAGGCCCGCGACTTCCGTATCTTCGACAATGGGGTGGAGCAGAAGATCGAGCACTTCGACCTGGGGGGCGCCCCGCTTTCCGTCGCGCTGGTGTTCGAGACCAGCTCGCGCGTCGAGCCGCTGCTGCCCGCGCTGCGGCGCACGGGCATCATCTTCACGCAGTCGGTGCTGGGTCCGGCGGGGCACGCGGCGGTGCTGGCCTTCGACGACACGCCGCAGGTGCTGCTGCCCTTCAGCAACAACCACGAGGAAATCGAGCAGGCCGTCACCCGGTTGCGCCTGGGCACCCGCGGCGCGCTGCTCTACGACACCATGCGCCGGGCCGTCAGCCTGCTCGACGAGCAGCCCCGGCCGCGCCGCCGCGTGATGATCGTGGTGGCCGAAGCGGTGGACACCGGGAGTGATGCTAAGCTCGGCGAAGTGATCCGCGAGGCGCAACTCGCCAACGTGACCATCTACTCTGTGGGACTCAGCACCACCGCCGCGGAGCTGCGCCAGCAGCCCGAAGCGCGCCGCCCCATCTCGCCTACGCCGGAAGGCACCTTCGGGCGACCGCCCATCCCGGGCTCGGTGCAGACGCCCACCACCGAGCAGCAGCGCAGCGGCTACATAGATTACGGCGCGCTGCTGAAGTACATCGTCGAGCACCTGCAGAACGCCGTGGGCCACAACGAGCTGGAACTGGCCGCGCGCGGCACCGGCGGCATGCTCATTTCCACGTTCCGCGAGCGCAGCATCGAATCCGCAGTCAGCGAAATCGGCGGCGAACTGCACGCGCAGTACGCGCTGGGCTACTTCCCGGCCGGCGTCTCCCCCACCGGGCACCACGAGATCGAAGTGCGCGTCAACCCCCGCGCCAAGAACCACAAACTCGAAGTCCGCTCTCGCCCCGGCTACTACCTCCCTCCGCCCGAAACACCATGAGTGTTTTCTCCGGGTGCCCTGTGCCCGCCGTGGCGCAGTGTCTCAGTTCTCTTTGCGCGCGCCGCGTTTGGAATCTTGCAGGCCCCGTGCTAATTTTCGTCAGGCATTCCCAAGGAGATGACCGTGCGATTCGTTTCACGCTTTCTGATCATCGCGGCGCTGGCCGCGTGCTCCACCCCGGCGCAACAGCCTCACGACCACGGCGGGCAAGCCGCATCGAAGGACGCCGCGAAGCCTGGAAGCAAGGTCCCCGCGCAAGGTGAGCCGGCGAAGGCCGCGGACCCGCACGCCGGTCACGGAGCCCCCGCCCAGAGCACGCCCGCTCGGCCGGCTGATCCTCATGCCGGGCACGGCGCGCCGGCTCAGCCTGCGGATGCGCATGCCGGGCACGACACGCCCGCTGCGGTCGCCACTCCGGGAGCGCCGGACCCACGCCCGGCGTTTTTCCGCGGCAAGAGCTTCAGCGAGTTCAACCACCGGGTGGCCGGGCTGTTCGTCCTGCTGGCGGGGCTGTTCTACCTGATCAGCGACCGCGTGGCGCAGAAGTGGCCCGGGGCGCGATACGCCTGGCCGCTGTGCTTGCTGGTCCCCGGCCTTTATCTGATTTTCTTCAGCGATCCCAAATGGCCCTTCGGCCCGAAGAGCTTTATCGAGCTGCTGCAAACCAACCGGGAGTTTCTGCAGCACAAGACCTATTCGGTGATCCTCATCACGCTGGGAGTGTTTGAGCTGGCGCGGGTGCGCGGCGCGATCCGCGGGGCGTGGGCCGCGCTGGTTTTTCCGGTGATTGCCGTGGGCGGCGCGCTGATGTTGCTCATCCACCCTCACGGGGGCACGCACTCGCCCGAGCACATGGCGGCCATGGGCAAGATCGAGACGCAGCACCTGTGGTACACGATTGTGGGCTGCGCCATCGCGGTCACCAAGGGCCTCTCGGAGCTGGCGTGGTCGGCCCGCGCGATTTTTTTGCGTGTGTGGCCCTCGCTGATGATTGTGCTCGGGGCGATGCTGCTGCTTTATGCGGAGTGACCGGGTTCCGGGCCAGCGCGGATGCAGGCAGGCCCCGGTTACGTTTTCGCCGGGCCGCTGACGCTGCACGCCGACCCTTCCGAATCGAAGAACTGCGCGAGCACCCCGCCGTACTCCTGCTTTGTGGGCGGCTGGGGGAATTTCACGCCGTGCCAGTTCATTTCGTTGAAGAAACTTTCCACGTCGGGCACAGCGAAGCCCAGTTCGACCTTGCCGGGCGGGTTCTTCTCCGAAGCGCGGTGCAGCGCCAGCGTGGTTTCGCCGGTGGAGAACTCGCTCCACTCCGGGGTCTCATACTTCAGCGGCAGGCCGAGCACGTCGCGGTAGAACTTCACGGCCTTGGGCATGTCCGCCACATACTTGATCGCGTATCCCAGTTTCAGCGCCATCCGCTTCCTCCGTGGAGCGTCATTCCGGCTGCGGCCCCTGGTAGGGAAACTCCTTGATGATCAGGATGCACTCGGCCAGCGCTTTGAGCAGCGTGTTGCCCCAGCCGCTGGGCAGGAAAGGGACGCCCTTCTGGAACACTTTCTTGTCGGCCTGGGCCAGGTAGCGCATGGTGGGGTCCTTGGGCCGGGCGAACTCCTTCACGGTGATGACGAACTCCACGTCCTGCCCCGCTTCCCGCTTCTTCACCGAGAAGTGATGCAGGATGGCCAGCTCGTCCGCGGGTTCGTCCGTCGCGAAATGCCATTCCGTCATCGCCGCCTCCCGAACTCAGCCACCGATGGAACACCGGCAAACGCGGATCGGTGATTTCCGATTCTTGATTGACGATTTGCACGGCGCAATCATCAATCGTCAGTCAACAATCGTCAATCCCCTCGCTTGCTCCGCGCCCTCTGCGGTGAGCTTTTCTGCGGGCACGGGGTAGCCCGCGGTGCGCGGCAGCAGGTTGCGCACGCCCAGCGCGAAGAACGCCGCGGCGACGGCGCAGAACACGGCCAGGCGGATGCGCGCCAGGTCCACCGGCGCGAGCCCCAGCGGGGCCACCAGCCGCCACGCGGCCCAGGCCGCCACCTGCGTGGGCGCCACCGTCCAGATGGCGATGTAGAACCAGGCGCGCTCGTTGCCTTCGTGGAGCGTAGTGCGGCGCGCCCGCGGCGTGAAATCCAGCGCCGTCGCCAGCACCACCGCGCCGAGCAGCGGGTAGTAGAGCCAGGTGTACAGTTCGTGGACGCGCCACGCCCCGGTGGCCGCCGCCACCGCCAGGCCCAGGAAGTTCAGCATGAACGGCAGCAGCAGGTCGGCCCACGCCGCGGTGTAACACACCACGCGGTACCACAGGTTGGGCTGGGCCACGCCCCAGTGCGTGACGTACGGCGCGGGCTCGCACCCCGGCAGGCGCCCGGCCGCGGCGCGCCACGCCGTCACCGCCGCCACAATGCCCAGCCAAATCCAGTGCCGCTGGTCGGGGCCGCGCTCGAAGAGGTCGCGCGTCAGGTGCCCCGGCAAAATCCAAAACACCCATACCCAGATGGGCCAGTGCGCCACCCGGTAGTACGCCTTGTTCCTCTCCCGCTCAACGACTCTCTTCATTTCTGATCTAGGTTAGTTGCTGTCTGGCTGGTTCAATTGACCGATCGCCCTCAACCTGAAGATGACGTTTACTTTGACTTTCTTGTTGTCCACTTTTCTAGTCTTCACCATGTAGAGCACTTCCAGTCGCGCGCCCAGAGGGATTTCAGAAACCTTGAGCTCGCGCATGGTTCCATCCGCTCGCTTAATCTTGTAGCCTTCTTCCAGTTCGCCGACGAATATTTGAGTCTTGTCTTTCTTGGCGTAATTGAGCGTGATGCTGCGGTCGTTGTCGCTGGTCGCCGTTACAACTCCCGTCCACATGTCACCGTTGTAACCCGGCGGGTAGTAGCCTGGGGGCGCTGTGCCATGTTGCGCGGCCGAGGGCCAGACCCAGAGAACCAGTAAGAGGAACGAACAGGGAAACGTCATTTTTATTGGCCTCCTTTTCTGATCCAATGCAGCAAGGTTCTATCGGTGCAGTTTCCACCGGGTGGCGTCCTTGAACATGGACTTGAGCGTCCAGGCGAAGGCGGTGCGCGGGCGCAGGATCCAGAAGGGGACGCTGTCGCTGCTCATGCCGTACTTCTTCTTGGATATGGGGGCGCACTTGGCGATGAGCGGGTCCTTCGCGTCGGTGACGCGCTCGGCCACGCCCTCGAGGATCACCACTTCCTCGCCGCTTTCGAGGTGCACGCTCACCTGCGGATTGGCCGCCAGGTTCTTCTCCCAGCGCACGCCGTGCCCGCCAAAGCACAGCGCGCCGTCCACCCACAGGCCCCACACCGGCCGCGCGTGCGGCCGGCCATCCGGGCCAGCCGTGCACACCCAGTAGTTCATTGCTTTTTCCAGCCGCTCTGCTGCGAACTTCCACGGCAGCAGCCCCTTTTTGGTCGTCGGGATGCCGTAGCCCGGCACGTACGGCCGGCCGGCCTCGGGCTCGCCAACCTGTTTCGCAGCCGGCTCGGCGTGGCTCAACGCGCGGGGCTGGCGCTGGAGAACGGCGGCCGGCTTTGCAGGGTGCTCCGCCCATCGCCAGCGAGTGGCGTCCTGGAAACGGCTCTTCGTGGTCCAGGCAAACGCGGCGCTGGGCCGCAAGCTCCAGAAGGGCGGGGGATGGCGCAACTTGTATTTGGAGTGGTACGCGCTTGTCACGCGGGACGCCAGCGGGTCCGGATCTTTGATCCGGTCCACCATTCCTTCCAGGATCACCGCTTCGTCGCCGCTCTCGAGATGCACGGCCAGCGCCGGGTTGGCGATAAGGTGGCGCGCCCACAGCACCTCTTCCGAGCCGCCGCAGAAGACGGCGCCGGCCACCCACGCGCCCCAAACGGGTACGGCGTGCGGCTCGCCGCCGGGGCCTACCGTGCACACCCAGTAGTTTCTCGCCTTGCTGAGACGCTCCTCGGCGAAGCTCCACGGCAAGAGGCCCTTCGTCGTCGTAGGGATGCCATAACCCGGCACGTACGGCCGCTCCGCCGACGGCTCCTTTGCGACGCTCGGCGCAGCGGGGGTGGTCGCACCGCCGATTTTCTTCTTTGCCATAGGGCGAGATTAGCGAGGGAGAATGCGAAAGTCAAAAGATGAACCGCAGAGTGCGCGGAGAACGCGCAGAGGACGCAGGGAAAAACCCTTTTCCTTTGCTCCGCTCTCTCTGCGTCCTCTGCGGTGAGGCTTTTCTCTAGAGCTGGAAGCGGATGGTGACGGCGGTGGTCACGGCGACGGGCTTGCCGTTGAGTGTGGCGGGTTCGTACTTCCATTGCCCCAGCGCGTCGAGCGCGGCCTGGTGCAGCACCGCGGGCCCGGAGAGCACTTTCAGTTCGGCAGGCTTCCCGGTGACATCAATGGTGGCCTGCACCACCACGTCGCCCTGTTTGCGCATCTTCAGGGCCAGCGGCGGGTACACCGGGCGCACCGACAGCACCAGGCGCAAGGGCCGGAGCTGGCTCTCCACCGCGGGGATGGGAGCGGGCAGCGAAGGTGTTGTGCTCGACACGGACAGCGCGCTGAGCGCCCCGCTGTTCTCCATCGCGGCAGGCGCGCTGCCCACGTCGGGCAGCGCCGCTTCCGCGGGCTGCGAGCTCGCCCAACGCGCCGGCAAAGGGGCCGCCCCGCTGATCTGAACCAGCCCGCGCCGCGTGGTATTCCGCAGGCGGGCGCCCGGCGCCAGCGCCATCAGCTCCCGCGCGCGCGGCGGACGGAACGGCATCTCGTAGAGCGAAAGCGCCGGCAACTCCACCGGCGGCACAACCCAGGAAGGCGGCGTGGGCGGCGGGGGGGCGGGAGGCGGACCCAGCCACAGTCCTCCGGCGTGCATGCCCAGCGTGCCCAGGGTCATCACCAGCAATGCCGCCGCGGCCCCGAGGTACCACGGGCGCCGGCTGCGCGGCCGCCGCGTGGGGAAAAAAGCCACCGCCGGCGGATGCAACACGCGCGTGGAGAAGCCCTCGGCCGCTTCCTGGTCGGCCCGGCGGGCCAGCAGCAGCGTCTCGATGTCCGGCACCAGCGGTTTTCCCACGGCGGGGATTGCCGCCGCAGCGGGCGGCAACGGCGGATGGCTGATCACCGCGGCCACCGGCGCGGGCGGTGCGGAGGTGGGAACACTCTGCGCGGAGCGCGCCGTCACATGGCGCGCGACGGGGCGCTCGTGCTCCGGCGTTTCCGCGATGGTGGTCAGCTTCTCAAGTGGGTCGTGCACGATACCAACGGCCGCGGTGGCCGGCGGCTCCTCAACATTGCGCGCCACCAGAGGCAATTCACCGAATGGGTCGTTGATCACCGGCCCGGGCGCGGTCCCTTCCCAGAAGCCCGGCGCGGGCAGGGCGAACTCCACTTCCACGTAGCCCTTCACCGCGCGGTTCTCGCGCGCGTACACCACGCGGCAGGGCCGCTGCTGGCGCGTCCAGCGGTTGGTCAGCAGCACGCGCTGGCCCGGCTCCAGCGGCGCCGCCACGCGCAGCACCGCGCCTTCGGGGAACACCAGCACCGTTTGGGTGTCTTCGCTGAAGCGTGAGAGTTCGCCGGCCTCGGCCTGCAACCGCACCGGCACTTCCAGGCTCACCGGCTCGCGCAGGGCCGGCCCCGCACGCGAAACCACCAATCGGTTCGAGTCCATGGCCATTCACCTGACGGGACCGGGGGCCACCTGTACATTTCAGGCCGCGGCGGCGGCCACGTCTATGGTACCCAGGGACAACTCCGCCCCCGCCCCAGGTTTGTGGTTTAGGTCCGTCTCAGTTCCAAGCGGTGGGTGCGCTGGATTTGTAGGACCGCCCTGTCTTCTATTCGGGCCTCGGCCGCGTACTTCGGCCACGCGGCAACGGCGGCTCGGACTTGTTCAAAAATGACATCTGCTCGGCCGCGCTTCATCAGGGCCGCTTTGGCGCAAGCGCGAAAATCCGCCATGGTAAAGCCATCCTGCTTACCGTTCATGGTCATTTGGTGGGTCGCGGTCCACGCGCCAGTTGGATTGTAGCTGTAGGTTAAGTCAAAGGCCGGCGACAGCGACCAGCAACCGGCCCGGTCCATCAGGAAAGCGATGTTTTTGACGTGATCGTCCTGATTGCGAGCGACGATATTGAAGACCATTCGCCGGAATTGTTCCTCCACAGCTTCCATGGGCAGCTCGAGTCGGCGAATGACCAGGAACGCTTGCTCGTAGGAGTAAGCCCCCGCTTGATTGAAGTCGAAGTGGGCTAGTGCGCACAGGGACTGCATGTGCAACTTCTGGCCGCTTTCCTGGCGGTCAAAGCGCTTGCTCATGAAGTGCCGCCGGCCGCCCTCCTCCAACAACCGGCATTCGCTCATGTTCACTCCCGCGGCTTTGGCCATGAGCGCATAGGCGTACTCGATGGCCCCATAGCCCTGGGGGTCTTCGAGTTCCTTATCCTTGTTTCCCCGGACTCCATCGAACTTGAGGACCCAGTAACCGAAACCCTGTCCGGCGGCAACCTGACCGGAACGAACTTCTTTGGTTTGCTCGTTCCAGGCGATGAGGGCCTTGGCGCGGGCTCCGCCGGCGGAAGTGCCGACACGCAGAATGTCCTCCAGGGTGGTTGTCTTGCGGTTGCCTTTGAACCTGGCCCGAAAACGGCGCCGCTGGGTCAGAATCTCGGAAGCCAGCTCGACCAGAGCGCTGATTTCGATTTTCTTCGACGGGCTTCGTTCCGGCCCCAGGGTCGGCTCAAACTCCAGCGCACCCATGCCCCGGGTCCCGATGTAGCAGAGCCGCTCGACCGCGCGGAAACTCTCCGGCGTTTGCCCCTGGGCCGCCAGCCAAGCATCAATCAGGGTATGGCCATAACGGTCCGGCAGCGAATCGGCCAGCATTCCAGGGAGGCCGTGGAAAGTCACCTCCGGCAATTCTGGAAAGGAGTACACCCGGTCGCTCAAGGGCATAGTGAGGGGTGAAACTTCAACCCCGCTCCCGGCAAACTCGGGGGCATATTGAAACCCAGCATAACGTGTGTTTCTCGGCAGGGAAACGGCGCCGATGGTGCTTCCCCAAAGCTTGACGGTGGCGTGGCTCATGGTTCGTCGCCCCACCGCCACTTCCTGGCCGCGGGTTGCTTCTTACGAGGCGATGCGCGTTGCCGCATGCGACCCTGCCGCTTGACCAGCTCCACGGGGCTGGGAACCGGCTCGGGCACGAGGAGCTCGAACCGCTCCACAAGGTCCAGGGCCCGGCACACGCGGATAAAGCCGGACAACTGTGTAGCCACGCTTCCTGATTCCAAGCGCTCCACCGTGCGCTTGGAGACGCCCGCCTGCTTGGCCACTTGGGCCTGCGTGAGGTTGTGCTCCAAACGGGACCGGGCTAATCGTCCACCCAGTTCCCGAAGCAGGGCTTGGTCAGTGGCCTGTTTTGTGATTTTCATAACACGCCAATTATGACGAATTGAGTCGAAAAAGTCAAGTTAGTCGGCATATATGGCGATTTGTTGAATGGCATACTACTCGCCTTATAAGGCTACTTATGTCCCGCAGGATCGTTACTTCGCCTTATTTGACGACTTGATGGCGGGATCCGGCCTATTCTTCTTTTCCGTCTTCGGCGATGGTCGCGGAGGCCGCCACCTGGTCGCCTTCTTCCAGCCGCAGCAGCCGGACGCCCTGGGTGCCGCGCCCGGCCTCGCGAATCTCGTTCGCGTGGACGCGGATGACCTTGCCCTGCTCGGTGATAATCATCACGTCGGATTCTTCCGTGACCTGCAACGCGGCCACCACGCCGCCATTGCGCTCGGCCTTCTTCAGGTTGATGACGCCCTTGCCGCCGCGCGAGGTGACCCGGTATTCGCTGAGCGCGGTGCGCTTGCCGTAGCCCTTTTCGCTGACCGTGAGCATCAGCGAGGTGAGGGTGTTGCGCAGGAGGTCACTCTCGATCTCGTCCAGGTTGCGCGTTTTCTTCTTCGACTCTTTCTCGACCAGCGCGAAGTCGGGCTGAGCCGTCTCCATGCTCACTACGTAATCGTCCTTGGCCAAGTCCATGCCGCTCACGCCGCCGGCGTTGCGCCCCATGGCGCGGACCTCCGTCTCGCGGAACAAAATGGCCTGCCCTTCGTGGCTGGCCAGGAAGACCATCTGCTCGGCGTCGGTGAGCTTGGCGCCGATGAGCTCGTCTTTGGCTTCGAGGTTGATGGCGATAATGCCGGTGGAGCGCGGGTTGGAGAACTCGGCCAGCGCGGTCTTCTTCACCGTGCCGTTCCGTGTGGCGAAGAAGACGAACTGGTCCTCTTCCTCGAGGTTCTTGGCCTGCACCACGGCGGCCAGCGTCTCCCCGTCCTGGAACTTGACCAGGCTGCTGATAGCCTTGCCGCGCGTGGCGGCCGCGGCCTCCGGGATTTCGTACACCTTCAGCCAGTACACGCGCCCCTTCGACGTGAACAGCAGGATGTAGCTGTGCGCCGAAGCGATGAAGAAGTGCTCGACGAAGTCTTCTTCCTTGGTGCGCGCGCCGATGCGGCCCTTGCCGCCGCGCCCCTGATGGCGGTACACGTCCACGGGGGTGCGCTTGATGTAGCCGGCGTGGCTCACGGTGATGGCGTTGTCCACGTCGGCGATCAGGTCCTCCAGCTTGATTTCCTCGATATTGTCCACGATGGCCGTGCGCCGCGAGTCGCCGAACTGCTTCTTCATCTCCTGCAATTCGCCGACGATCACCCCGCGCAGTTTCTTGTCGCTGGCCAGGATCTCCTTCAGGTCCTTGATGCGCGCCTGAATCTCCTTCAGCTCCTCGATGATCTTCTCGCGTTCGAGCTGCGTCAGCCGGTGCAACTGCAAATCCAGGATGGCCTGGGCCTGCCGCTCGCTGAACTCCCAGCGCTCCATCAGGCCGGCTTTGGCTTCGGCGGGCGACTTGGACTTGCGGATGAGCTTGATGATCTCGTCGAGGTTCTCGATGGCTTTCTTGTAGCCGAGCAGGATGTGCTCGCGCTCTTCGGCCTTGCGCAGCTCGTACTGGGTGCGGCGGCGCACCACCTCCACGCGGTGCTCGATGAACAGCTTGAGCAGGTCCACCAGCGGCAGCTCGCGCGGCTGCCCGCCCACGATGGCCAGCAGGATCATCCCGAAGGACTCCTGCATCTGTGTGAACTTGTAGAGGTTGTTGAGGATGAGCTTGGATTCCTCGCCGCGCTTGATCTCGATGACGATGCGCATGCCTTCGCGGTCGCTCTCGTCGCGCACTTCGGCGATGCCTTCAAGCTTCTTCGTCTGCGTGAGCTCGGCGATGCGCTCGATCAGCTTGGCCTTGTTCACCTGGTAAGGGATTTCGGTGACGATGATGTTCTCGCGGTCCTTGCCCACCTGCTCGATGGCTGCCTTGGCCCGCATCAGGAAGCTGCCGCGCCCCGTCTTGTACGCTTGCAAGATACCTTCGCGTCCGCTGATGAACCCGCCCGTGGGAAAATCCGGCCCGGGCAGGATCTTCATCACTTCCTTGAGCGCCTTCTTGGGGTCGTCGGCGAGGTCCGGGTCTTCGATGAGCAGGATGGTGGCGTCAATCACTTCGCCCAGATTATGTGGCGGGATGTTGGTGGCCATGCCCACGGCAATGCCGCTGGCGCCATTGATGAGCAGGTTGGGCGCCTTCGAGGGCAGCACGGTGGGCTCTTCGCGGGTCTGGTCGAAGTTGGGGACGAAGTCCACCGTTTCCTTCTCCAGGTCCTCGAGCATCTGCATGGTGATGCGCTGGAGCCGCGCTTCCGTGTAGCGCATGGCCGCGGGCGGGTCGCCGTCCACCGAGCCGAAGTTGCCCTGGCCGTCAATCAGCGGGTAGCGCATGTTGAAGTCCTGCGCCAGGCGCACCAGCGTGGGGTAGATGATGGCTTCGCCGTGAGGATGGTAGTTGCCGGAAGTGTCGCCGCAGATTTTGGCGCACTTGCGGTAGCCCCGCCCCGGGGAGAGCGAAAGGTCGTTCATGGCCACCAGGATGCGGCGCTGCACGGGCTTGAGGCCGTCGCGCACGTCGGGGATGGCCCGCGACACGATTACGCTCATGGCATAATCGAGGTACGACCGCCTCATTTCCACTTCAATGTCTACCGGCAACAGCTCGCTCTGCGGTTTGGTCTCGTCAGCCATGGCTCTGCGTCTTCTTCCTCTGTGGTCTTTGTTTGCCCTGGGCCGCGCAATGCGCGGCGAAGGGTGTCTCCGTGAACCCCGTGTTAGGCCCTTGCCCTAATCTGGGATCTTCCGCTTCGGCAGCGCGGGCACCGGCACTCGCCCCAACACCGTGTTCCAGTAGCTCCACGACCGTCCGTCAAAAATGCCGGGTGGCGCATTTTCCAGCGCGCGCAGAAAATCCTCGCGCGTGAAGTACTTCTCGGTCGTTGCAATGTCCGTTGCCATGCCGTACGTCATCACGTACGAAAGGAACATCTCCGGCCACGCCAGCGTCTGCTCCGGTTTCTCATGGCACACCATTCGCCGCGCCACCAAACCGAGGTCGTCAGGGATGCCCTGGAAACTCATGCGGGTGCCAACCCCTCCTTTGCCGGCATCGCATCCACTAATCTTGGATTAGCTTTTTCTGCCGCTGCGATGAGTCTCTTTCGTGACGCGGAATCCAGACGATGCAGGTCGCCTTCATCGAAAAACGTCAAAGCCTTGACGGCAATGACGGGGTTGAACTCCGGTCCATAAGCTCCCCTGGCAGCGGCCAGCCCTTGCTGGAGATTCAATCCCGACTGCAAGAGAGCGTCGAGGTCACAGTAGTCTTTGTAGGCGCCCCGCGCCATCAGCACCCCAAGCTTGACCGCCAGAAGATCGAGGCTGGAAGCAACCCAGACGGCGTTTCTCGCTCGTTCGGGTTCCGCCACTCGTTTCAATTTAAGTCCCCCGAAGAAAGAAACTTGGACGGGGCCGCCTCGATCCACGATGCAGGTCAGGGTGTTTTCTGAGGACTGCGTAATCTCGGCCCCCGTCAAATAGCTGATGCGCTCCTTCAGGCGGGGCGGCTCGAATCGTTCATTCGAAAAGAAGTCATAATCCTCGGAGTGCCGATGTGCCAGTCGCAACGCGATCGCCGTGCCTCCATATAGCACGAAGTGGCTTGGCGTAGCCCCCAGTTCATCCCACAGCCGATGCTGCGCCGCCGGTAGAATATCCAATCGCGGCTCGAATCGCTTGGTCGAGTCACCGGTCACGTGTCACCCGTCACCTCTTGGCCGCCCACTCCAAAACGAAGGCTTTCACCGTTTCGAAGGCGGTCGCATTGTTCGAGAAGCGCTGCGCCGCGAAGTGCGATTCGAGCAGTTCTACCAGCGCGTCGCGCTCCGCCTCGCCGCTCATTTCCACCGCAACCCCGCGCTCATGGTCCGGCGTCGCCGTCGGTGCAGCCTTGAATTCGCTGCAACTTAATCCGCGCAGCCCCGGCAGCGTCGTCCAGGAAAGCTGGTAAATCACTGCCGGACCCGCAGGGCCGGTGTCATTCCGAGGAGTCCCGGCCTCGCCGGGGCGACGAGGAAGCTGCTTTTCGATGTCGTCTTACAAAAAGCAGGTCCCTCCCCTCGTCCTGCGGACGAGGTTTCGGGATGACCGTCCTTTTTTGCGGTCAGCATTCTTTACAAACCCATAATCTGAAAGCCCGCGTCCACGTAAATCACGTTCCCGGTGACGCCACGGCCCAGATCGCTGGCCAGAAACACGGCGGTATCGGCAACTTCCGCGGGATCGGTGTTGCGCCGCAACGGGGCGTGCGCGGCCACCTTGTCAAGGATGGTGGTGAAATCTTTGATGCCGCGCGCCGACGCGGTCTTGACCGGCCCGGCGGAGATGGCGTTGACGCGGATGCCCTGCGGCCCGAGGTCGCCCGCGAGATAGCGCACTGTGGCTTCGAGCGCCGCCTTGGCCACGCCCATCACGTTATAGTTGGGCACCACGCGCACCGAGCCGAGGTAGGTGAGCGTGAGCAGCGCGCCGCCGTTAGTCATGAGCGGCGCGGTGGCCTTGGCTACCGCCACCAGCGAAAAGCTCGACACTTCCTGCGCCAGCAGGTACCCCGCGCGCGACGTCTCCACAAACGGCCGCGACAAGTCTTCGCGGTTCGCGAACGCGATGCTGTGCACCACGGCGTCGAGCTTCGTGTTGTCCGCCTTGAGCGCCTCCACCAGCGCGGCAATCTCCTCGTCCTTCTGGACGTCGCAATTCAGGATGCGCGCCGCGCCCAGCTCCTTGCCTAGCTCCTCGACCGTTTCCTTCTGCCGCTCGCCCTGATACGTCAGCAGCAGCCGGGCCCCCTCGCGCACGTACGCCTGCGCAATGGCGTACGCCAGCGACCACTTATTCGCCACCCCCAGCACCAGCGCCGTCTTGCCTTCCAGTAGCTTCGCCATGCGACTCCCGCAGGGGCGGCTTTACGCCGTCCCGTCTCTCGTCACCGCGCAGGAAATACTGAAATTGGAAAAGGGAAGTGGCTCTTTTGGAATCGTGCTCTTCCCTTTTCCATTTTATCTTTTCCAACTTCCATCATTTGCGCTACCATCGAGTCATGACTTACCGTTTCGCCGCGCTCATCACCAAAGAGGATGACTGGTACGTGGCCCGCTGCCCCGACCTCGGCGTCACTTCACAGGGGGAAACCGTCGAGTCGGCCCGCGCTAACCTCCAGGAAGCCGTCGAGCTTTATGTCGAAACGTGGGGTGAGCCTGAGCAAGTTCCGGCTCCCGACCCGATCCTCACCTTCGTCGAAGTCTCAAAGTAATGGCCACAGCTTCCCAGCATTTCGGGCGAGCGAACCGCGCGCGCCCTTAAGCGCGGCGGCTTTGTCGAGGTTCGTCAAAAGGGGAGCCACGTCTCCCTCGAGAAGAAAACGCCCGATCAAATCTTCAAAGTGGTCGTGCCCCAGCACAAGACCCTTGCCAAAGGGACGCTTTCCGACATCATCAAGCGCGCTGGCCTTACCCTTGAGCAATTCCTCGACCTCGTCTGACCCGGCTAGATATCCAGGTTGACCACGTCGAGGGCGTTCTCCTCGATGAACTTGCGCCGCTCGGCGACGTCTTCGCCCATCAGCGTGGTGAACATAATCTCGGCCGGCTGAATGTCTTCGAGGCGCACTTGCAGCAGCGTGCGGCGCTCCGCGTCCATGGTGGTTTCCCAGAGCTGCTCGGGGTTCATTTCGCCCAAGCCTTTGAACCGGGTGATGGTGAACTCCTTCTTGGCGTCCTCGAGCACGTAATTCAGCACGCCGACGGCCGACTCCTTCGTCTCCTTGGCGCCGTTGCGCTGCACGACGAAGGGCGGCTCGTCATATTCGGCGATGTTGCGGTAGAGCGAGCGCAGCCGCTTGTACTCCGCGCTCGAGGCCAGCGCCCAGTTCACTTTGCGCTCGCCGGCGTTGGCCACTTCCAGCACCAGCTCAAAGAGCGAGTGTTCCTCGTCCTTGGCGATCTTGCCTTCCATTTTCAGTTTCTTGCGCTCGATACCGCCGAGCACCTTTTCGAGCTTGGCTTTGGTCTCGAAGTCGGCCTTCTTCTCCAGGTCGGCGCGGGCCAGCATCTCCACCAGGGTGGCGTCGCGCAGCTTGCGCAGCAGCTTGCCGCTCACCTGTTCGTACTCCTGCACGTTCAGAAGGAACGAAGTGAGGGCCGCGCCCTCCAGCTTGGCGCCGCCGCCGGCCTTGACCACGTGATCCTCGGTGGCGCGCTTCATCAATTCGCGGTTGAAGTCGCGGTCGTCGCGGATGTACTTGTCCATTTTTCCGCGCCGTACGCGGTAGAGCGGCGGCTGGGCGATATAGATGTGACCGCGCTTGATCAGCTCCTGCATGTGGCGGAAGAAAAAGGTGAGCAGCAGGGTGCGGATGTGGCTGCCGTCCACGTCGGCGTCGGTCATCAGGATGACCTTGTGGTAGCGGAGCTTGGCGGTGTCGAAGTCGTCGCGGCCGATGCCGGTGCCCAGCGCGGTGATCATGGTGCGGATTTCTTCGTGGCCCAGCATCTTGTCGTAGCGGGCCTTCTCGACGTTCAGGATCTTGCCTTTAAGCGGCAGGATGGCCTGGTAGCGCCGGTCGCGCCCCTGCTTGGCCGAGCCGCCGGCCGATTCGCCCTCGACGATGAAGAGCTCGCAACGCGCCGGGTCGCGTTCCTGGCAATCGGCCAGCTTGCCCGGCAGACCGCTTGAGTCCATAGCGCTTTTGCGCCGGGTGAGCTCGCGGGCCTTGCGCGCGGCTTCACGGGCGCGCGCCGCGTCAATGCACTTGCCGATGATGCGGCGGGCCACGGTGGAGTGTTTGTCGAAGTAGGCGCCCAGTTGCTCGTTCACCAGTTGCTCGACCTGGCCCTTGATGTCGCTATTGAGCTTGCCCTTGGTCTGCCCCTCGAACTGCGGCTGCGGCAGCTTCACGCTGACCACGGCCACCAGGCCTTCGCGCACGTCGTCGCCGGTGATGGAGACCTCTTCCTTCTGCTCCTTGAGCATGTTGAAGGAGTTGGCGTAGTAGTTGATGCTGCGGGTCAGCGCCGAGCGGAACCCGCTGAGGTGCGTGCCGCCGTCCACCGTATTGATGGTGTTGGCGAATGCGAAAATGTTCTCCGCGTAGCTGTCGTTGTATTGCAGCGCGATCTCCATCTCCACGTCCTGCTTTTTGCCTTCCATGTAGATGGGCGAATCGTGCAGGGTGTGCTTGCCCTTGTTGAGGTGCTTGATGAACTCGGCGATGCCGCCGGTGAAGCGGAACTCGGCGGTCTTGTCGGTGCGCTCGTCGCTGAGGGTGATCTTCAGCCCTTTGTTGAGGAAGGCCAGCTCGCGCAGCCGCTGCGCCAGGATGTCGTAACTGTATTTGATGTTCTCGAAGATCTGCGGGTCGGGGTGGAAGGTGACCTTGGTGCCGGTCTTGCGGGTTTTGCCGGTGACCTTCAGCTTGCTGGTGGGCTTGCCGCGTTCGTAGGATTGCTCCCAGACTTCGCCCTCGCGCCAAATTTCCAGCTCCAGCTCGTCGGCCAAGGCGTTGACCACGCTGACGCCCACCCCGTGCAGCCCGCCCGAGACTTTGTACGTGTCGCTGTCGAACTTGCCGCCGGCGTGCAACACCGTCATCACTACTTCTGCGGCGGGCTTCTTTTCCGTGTCGTGCATGTCCACGGGGATGCCGCGGCCGTTGTCGGTGACGGTGACGGAATTGTCTTCGTGGACCACGACGTTGATTTCGTCGCAGTAGCCGGCCAGGGCTTCGTCCACGGAGTTGTCCACCACTTCCCACACCAGGTGGTGCAGGCCCTGCTCCCCGGTCGAGCCGATGTACATGGCCGGGCGCTTGCGCACCGCGTCAATGCCGCCCAGCACCTTGATGGACTTCGCGTCGTAGTGATGCCCGCCCTTGGCTTCCTTTTCCGCCATTGCCTGCTCCTTGGCCCGGCCCCCTCTGCCGCCTATTTCAAATCCGCCGCCCGGTCAAATCACGTCCCCGTCTCCGCGTTCCTTGCGAGCTCTGTGTCTCAGCGTTGTCTTTGGCCTTTTCGCTCTTCTAGAATTTTGAATCTTGAGTTTTCTGCTAGGCCGCGGCTCCGCGCACGGGTTCCTGGCATAGCCGCCGCGCAAACCGCGGGCTGCATTCGGACTGGAAGGGAAGGACGACAGAAAGGCGCCGCTCCACTGCGACCCTGTTTGACCGCTTCCGCTTTCCGCTGCTTCGCGCTAAGGCCGCCATCGCGGCCAAAAGCACTTTGCAAACGATCTGCGGCGCCGGTTCGTAGGGCTTTCTGCTCCATCCCGTCCGCCCATCGCGGACGCGGCGAAGTCTCCAGTTTTGCCTGCCACCGGGACCCTGGCGCGAGCCCGGTGACCGTGGCAGATTGTAGCAAATCACGCGCCGATTCTCAAGGGCCAGGCGGTCGCCAACACCTTATGTTGCAATATGTTACAAGCCACAAATGAGTGGTTTTGTGCCGGGTTCTCGCCCAATGCTCAGGGCCAATCGTGGAGCCCGTCCGGAAGGCGCCTTTTTGGCCCGAACACCGCCTTGTCGGCCAGGGTGCTGGGAGTTTCCTGTTGACTGGACTCACTGCCAAGAATAGATTTTTCGACGCCACTTGCCAATGCAGTTCACTCTCAGGAGGTCAAATGAAACTCGCCCGCCGCTTTTTTGCTATCCCCGTAATTGCATTGCTCATCTTCGTCCTTCCTATGAATGCACAGAATGCACCGAGCGGACACAGGGACGGCGCCGCTGTGCCGCGGCTGGTGAAGTATGCCGGGCAGGTCTCCCCCCGAAGCTTCGGGGCTGTGCAGCGCGCGGTTGCCGGGGGGTCCGCGGTGGGGCAGGCGGGGGCGCAACAAGCAGCGCCCCTACGC